>Ga0105046_10014351_pt1 | contig 12216 bp, 7 predicted proteins | sample MAT03_FD_78385 | JGI IMG/M metagenome (GOLD analysis project Ga0105046, IMG submission 78385) | Freshwater microbial communities from Lake Fryxell liftoff mats and glacier meltwater in Antarctica - MAT-03 (megahit assembly) | ecosystem: Environmental > Aquatic > Freshwater > Ice > Liftoff...
CAAAACGACACTCATCCAGCGAGCGTTGCAATCGTTGACGACACCGAAACCGATTTTCTACGTTCAGATTCCGCATTCTGAACCCATCGGAATCCTTTCGGCGGTGAACGATGCCCTGGACACGTTCGCCGTTCCAGCAGATTCATTCGCCCGACCGGCAAACATGAGTCAATTGGCCAAGCTGATCCAAGCGATGGCGATAGCCGGATACGTTGTTGTGCTGGATGAGTTTCAGTACTTCAGTCGCAAAGGACATGAAGAGTTCTGTTCCTATCTGCAGGCCGCTGTAGATCGTCTGAATGCTATTGCCGATCAGGTGACTGGCGGACTGGTGGTTCTGGGCTCCATTCATAGGGAAATGGCCGCTCTGCTGGACGACCGAAGGGCTCCACTTTTCAATCGAGTAACCGACACCATTGAACTCACGCATCTGGATATTGCCGCATTGATGGAAATGCTGAGTGACCACGCAGATCCAACACCGGAACGGCTGCTGTTCCTTTGGAATCTGTTTGAAGGGGTTCCCAAGTTCTACCGTGACTGTTTCGAACAGAACGTGCTGGGAGCAAGCCGGACAGATCTGCTCCGTCGCATCTTTTTCGAAAGCTCTTCCCCCCTTCGAACTGAGGCTGACAACTGGTTCCTGCTTGAACTGCGAGGACGCTACGACGTGATGCTGAAGTACGTTGCTCGCAATCCCGGAAAAATGCATGCGGAACTAGTCAATGCGATTCGGGAAGCCAGCGGCAACGAGACCATTCAGATCGCCGGATACCTGAAGACGCTCACAGAACGTTATCGACTGATCGAACGACGATTGCCGATTTTCTCGAAACCCGAGGCACGAAAAAGCCGTTATTACCTCACTGACAATTTTTTGAAGTCCTGGCTGGCGGCTCTGGCGAATCCAATTTCAGCCGTCGCTTTTCGACCGGTTGAAGAACTGGTCGCGGATGCGGACCAGAGGCTTCACGAAGTCGAGGGAACGTCGTTTGAAAAGCTGTGCGGGCAACTCTACGAAGAACGCAGCCGGCTTGGTCTGGAAGATTTTTCTCTCTCGGCACGTATCCAGGGATACTGGGACAAAGCTGGTACCGAAATTGATCTGGTGGCTGTGAACGAACCAGATCAAGTGATTCGATTCGGATCCTGCAAACGATCGGCTTCGAAACTGCTCAGCGACGTAGCGAATCTTAAAGGCCATGTGGCACGGTTTCTGGAGGCGATGCCCCAGTATGGAACCTGGCACATTGAGTATGCCGGGATGTCGCCGACTTTGGACGGCGATCAGCGAGCGGTGCTTCAAAGAGGTGGCGTCGTTCCTCAGGATTTGAATGATCTCACCGACGGTTTGAGATGATTTGGCGAGCGGCAGAAACAGGACCACCAGATCTCGAACTTCGCCAGAGGAATGCAATCGGACACAGGTCGGACAGGCGGTCAAGTAGAACCGCAGTCATGCTTTCACCCTGGCAGATTTGACCCCTGTCGCTGAACGCCAAATTCCTCGACAGCAGAAGACTGCGGCGTTGATCGCGATCAGCGGACGCCTGAGACAGCAGTGTCGATGTAGCCTTGAAACAACCCACTGACTGACCATGAAGATCGTTTTGGTGATCGATCAGAAGACATCAGGGGTCAGGCCTGAATGGCGTTGTCCACGGGAATTTTGCGTTTTGGCGAACGTAAATTCCAACGACCGCGGCTGCTCCGTCGATCTGTTCGCTGTATGGTCCCACAATCTGTTCAACGGCATGTTTTAATTTCCTGAATGTGTGGTGGGCCGGCACAGAAAGAAAAACGCGAATTGAGTGTCGCTTCTTTCAGCAGGAATCGCAACCGAACCGACATAGCGGATCGAAAAAACAGAAACGTTTTTTGGATCTTTGAAATTGGCGTTGGAACCACGATGGCCGCGCGCTATCAAACGCGTTGCAACTTCGTGATTCGGCCGGTACTGACCCATTCTGCGACGAAGATGTCGCCGTTCGGAGCGAAGCAGGCGTCGTGAGGATGTACGAACTGACCGTCCAGCCATTTGTCCGGCTGTCCACGCAGATCCTTGATTTCATTCAGTCGATCGACGGCCTGGCCAAGACGTGCGACCACCTGGTTCTTTTCGTCTAATAGTGTGACACAGGATTTAAGTTCAGGCACCAGCATCAAGTTCTGCCATGTATCAACATTCGCAGGCAGACCAAACCCCGTCAGTGTCTCCTTGTAGACACCGTCCATTGTGAATATCTGAAGCGTATTATGAGCCCGATCAGTCACCACGATTGAAGGCTCGCGACCGGGGCGATTGTCCACCCAAAGTCCATGAGCCGTGTTGAATTTTCCTTCGCCGTCACCCGCACCTCCGAAACAACTGACCCACTTAGCGTCTTTGTCAAAGCGATGGATCTGGAAGGTGCCGTAACCATCGGCCAGCAGGAAACCGCCATCATCAAGAAATGCAAAGTTCGTCGGAAGAAATCCCTGGCGAGTCCAGGTCGGTTCTGTCGAGATGTTTTCCCCGGCGGCGTAAACGCCGGATTCCATCGGTGCTTTTTGCGACCAGAGGGTTTCACCGGCGAGCGTCATTTTGGCAAACGCCTTGACCTGCTGATAGGCCGCAACGTATAGAAATTCCTGGCCACCTTCTTCGCGAACTTCTATGCCGTGCCCTCCACCCTGGAACTGACATCCAAACGCGCGAATGAACTTGCCTGCCGAATCAAACACAAAGATCGACGGATGGTCTTTCTGATCTCGACGCCCTTCATGAATGACGTACAGATTTCCTGCTTTGTCGAGTGCAACATTGTGAGTTGTCTGCCACGTATACTTGTCCGGCAACTGGGCAAACGCATGATTCACGCGATACTTATATTCGCCTTCTCCAATGATTGTTTCATTGGACGTTCGGGACGCCGTCGCAACTGCCGGTGCCGCCATGATCGCTGCCACCCCGGCGGTCGATGCTGCGAGAAATCGGCGTCGAGATGAATGAGTTTGCGATGTGCCTTCTGCGGATGATTGTGCGTCTGTCATTGGCCTGGCCTTTGTGAAGGGTTGAACGGTGACTCCGAGCCGGATCGCTCGACAACGGAACGTTATCTTTACCACTGCGTTCCACAGTTTGCAAGTCCGTTACTTTCGATCAATCTCCAGCACCGCGTGCAGGCCGTCTTCCAGAAATGTGAGCAACACTCGAATTTCACTGAATGAATTCAGCATTTCCAGTGACCCTCCGTTTTCTGCATCAGGAGCTGGCTGCTGCGGATGATCGGCATTGCCATGAACGTCACACACCACTTTTCCGTCTTCCGTGCGCACATAATGGCCGCCGCATGGACAGCGATGAACACCGCCGTAAATTGATGATGCCGTTGCTGCCAATTGTTCAGGCGTTACTTCAGCATCGTCAGGATGAGAACTCGCCGCAACTCGCGCGGCGCTTGTGAGTGGGCCAATGTTGTCGATGCATGCCTGACGAGCCGCTTCGTCCCAACTCAGACGCATGGAGGGCATGATGCGATTCCATTGCTGGCGATGAATCGTCAACTGCGCATGAGTTGGTGATTCGCTGCGTGGTCGGGCACCTTTTGGAGCGGATTCCTTTGGTTGGTCGCCGTTGGATTCCTGTTGAGGAGCCTGGGGTTCCGGACCTGGGACAGGTCCGGTTACAAGTTGCTCCAGCGTCTGCAACTTGCTGGCGATGCAGACATTTGACCCGATGCGAGCGTAGAAAAATCGCCACTTGAGCGGACCCAGTGACAGCACAAACGATCGAACTTTCGTATCACCGATCTGGACCGTGTAAAAATCCTTCTTGAACGCAAACCAGCCGAAGTCTGTCTGTGTGCGCGCTTCAATCGCCGCACCCTGATCCAGCTTTTCGAGAAACGCATCAACGACGGCAACGTCGTCAACGGCGACGTCGATATAAACCGGAGCCGTCAGCGAAGCGACAGCCATTCCGATGAAAAGCGTCTCACTGCCCAATGATCCCATTGTACCGCCGCGACCAAACATCTCGGGCAGCATTGATGTCAACTGCATATCGAAGGTTGGATCGTTGTCGCAGACGTGCAGCCCGATGCGGTTGCCAAGTCCCTTCGCAACGAACGTGTAAAGATCGCCTTCCTGAATACGCCCGCCCATTACGGAATTCAGACCAAACGGATCACGCCTGCGCATTGCTGCCTGTTGAGAGAAATCGTCGTCGAAAACCTCCCCGATAACGTTGCCATCATTGCGAACGAATAGGTTCATCAGCATCGCATCGTCAATGTCATCGCGTAATTTTCGTACCGATCCGTCGGCGATCAGTACCAAGCCGCCGCTCTGAAATCGGCCATGGAGAGCCGTTCGCATCTTGGCCAGATCCGGCATCATGTCACCGGGTTTGGTCCAGATGGTTTCAAATTCTGGCGATGCATCCAGTGCCATCACGGTGTTCGAAGTACCATCCGTCACATCGCGAAAAGACGCTTTACCGCCATTCGGTTCAAACAGCATGTCTTCACCCATGACCGTTTGATACGTCGTCATACCGGGCTTAGACGATTTGACACCCGGCGATTTGAAGACTTGTGGCATCCTTTCGATGAGCGTCTTGTTGTGCTCGCTGTCCCACGGTTCGTCCAGATGAAATTCCTTGTAGAGTTCAGCGTTCTCCAGATACGGCAACAGATGGACTCGCCAACTTAATAACGGCCGACCACTTTCACTTTTGCTGTAGGCTGGAAACTGGTTGTGGACGTCGTGATAATTGTGCATCGCCAGGCCGATCTCCTTCAGATGATTCCGGCTAATATTCATTGACGCCGCGGCTGGCTCGTCTTTTGGCTTTTCCTGAGCGATTTCCCGCGGCGGTTCCCAGCCAGACTGTTCCAGCAGCCGCTGTTTGGCGATTGCGAAATTCAGCGACATGATCGCGTCACTCGTCACGTTTCCCGACAACAACTGCGGTTCGCCACCCAGCGCCATCGCCATCGATTGATACATCGAATTGTTGATCAGTGGCAGGACAATTGTTTCCAGCCGGTAGCGTTCCGGAGTCGCCTGAACTCGAACAGCAATCGGATCGAAAAACGTTCGCCAGTATTGGCTGTATTCGTTCACGAACTGCTTGTACGCATCGGCCTCAGTCGCCGTGACAGATGTTTCCGGAATCTCACAACACGGGATCAATGCCTCCGCATGCCCATGATGCGAACACACCCCTTTACCATGCGACAACGAATATTCCCCGCCGCACTGACACTTCAACGCACCCTTGTTGAAACCATTCGGAAGACAATTCGCGTCTTCCAAATCGCGCAACGATTCAGGCCCGTGACCTTTCTCAATTTCATACATCGTCGCCGCATGGCTGATCATACGCAGATTGTTGAAACACTTCAGCCGCCGCAATTCCGTGAGTTTCACTGCCGGGCCGACGAGTCGCCGAATAAACGGATCGGACAGATAAATCAAACCGTCTTCTTCCGGTGCATCGGCTGGCATCAGCGTTCGCACATACGCAAACTCTTCCGACTGCCCGAGACTCTTCAATGACTCATTGGCTTGCCCTTTGATCAATTTCAACACTCGCAAAAACGCCGTGCGGGAATTGCTTCGAACATGCAGGCCCTTTTCCGGATACGCAGAAAACACATGCACTTCGCGATTCGGCGATGTCAGATGCACATAGGAAACACCTTCCCATGTCTCTTCCGTGCGAGTCACATTGGCGACCGTTTTTTCAGCCGCTGCAAGGTACGCATTCATCTGAGTCTTGAACACCAGATCCTGTTCATACCGAAACAGCAACGTGACATCACTGCCTTCGTTGACGAATGGATCACTGCCAGTGATGGCAATTTCTTTGACGACGAGATCATAAAACGGCCGCGCGAGCGGATTCGTTTCGATGGCCAGTTGCTGTCGTAATCGCTGCTCAGTATCGCGTGCAAACGCCTGCTCGCCCGATTGTGTGTAAAGATGCTTCGCGAACAGATTGCCGCCGTCGATGACGTCCAGCATACGACTTACGGATTTGAAGCGGATGTAGTATTGATCCGCCGGGACGTAATTCGCCAGCTTGGAAAACTTCGGCTGCTGACCTTTCAACATCTCATGCCACGGATGACTGCTCACCGTTGGACCGGTCAGTTTCGCAATTTCAATCGACGGGGCCGCGTTGCTCGCGCCGTCCGGACGATTGACGCCTGAACCCGGTCGCATGGCGTCCAGTTGCAGACTTTCCTGTACGGCGAGCGAACCAGAGAACAGGTTGAACAGATCGACGTTCTCGCGCCGTTCGGCCGCAATTTCTCTTCGAGTCGGATCATTTAATCCCAGCAACTCGGTCGCATCAAATCCTTCGCGTTGTCCCAACTTCAGAGCGACATACTGCAGGAAGACGTCCTTTGGATACATCTTCAGTTGCGCCTGTGCTTCTTCGAAGGTCCAGAGTGCAGTGGGCTTCGCGGCTGGCTCTGTATCCTGTGCAAACGATTGATGTGCCAGAATGAAGATCGAGGCCATCAGAACCCAACGCACGCAAGTTGAACCAATAAGTCTCGCCATAATCCAACTCTCCTGTTCGCTCGAACATCTGCCAGATCACAAATAGGGCAGATTGAGAATGCCCCCGCCGGAACTCCTACAGCATATTCATTCGTAGGAGAATTGTCATTCGTTTAAAAATTAGTTTCACGACGCCCGAAGTGCATGATGTTCGAAGTTGCTGCGTGTTGGATTGCCTGCTATTCCCGAAAAGCGACGTATATCACCGAAGTTTTCGGCTTCGCTGCGATCAAGATTCTATCGTACTCACCGATGACGTTCAGATCCACACCATTGAACTACCGAACTTTCACCGCACGGCCGAAGAGATTTCTCAGTGTTCCGACAAAGAGAAGTGGCTATACTTCTTAGTCAATGCCGAATATCTGGAGGCAGCAGAGATCAGCACACTGCTTCCTGGTCCTGAATTTGAAGAAGCAACTGGGGTACTGGCCATGGTTTCACAAACACCGGACGAACGACAATTCTACGAAGACCGTCTGAAGTTTCTGCGCGATCAAAACGCCCAGATCCAGCAGGCCCGGTTTGAAGGGCTGGAGGAAGGGCTGGAGGAAGGGCTGGAGAAAGGGCTGGAGAAAGGCATCGAACGAGGAACGCTTTCTGGCAAGATTCAGCTCCTTCAACAGTTGTTGGGTGACAATGAATTATCAACACTGGATTTGAGTCGCTATTCAATTGCGGAACTCTCCTTCCAATTGCAGGATCTGCAAAATCGCCTTCGAACTCGCGATGTCTGACGAACGGGTTATCTCAAATGTCGTTCAAGTGTGTCTATGATTTTGATGTTGTTGTCGTCGGTGCAGGTCACGCCGGAACCGAAGCGGCCCTGGCCGCCGCACGACTTGGTGCGAAAACCGCACTACTGACCATGAACTGCGACACTGTGGGCCAGATGAGTTGCAATCCTGCGATTGGTGGCGTCGCTAAAGGTCAGATCGTCCGCGAAATCGATGCGCTCGGTGGCGAAATGGGACGAGTGATTGATGCGACCGGAATTCACTTTCGCATGCTCAACAGCGGCAAAGGTCCGGCGATGCACAGTCCTCGCGCTCAGGCGGATAAGAAGGCGTATCAGTTCGAAATGAAGCACCGCGTTGAGCTGCAGGAAAATCTGACGCTCTGCCAGGAAACCGTCGAAGCTATTGAAACTGACGGCGGCAAGGTCACAGGCATTCGCGTTACAGGAGATGCGTTCTATCGAGCCCGCGCGGTGATTCTGACGACGGGCACATTTCTCAAAGCCATCATGCACACCGGCGAATCGAAAGCCGAAGGTGGTCGAGCCGGTGACAAGTCATCGCATGGTGTCTCCGGTGCATTGACCTCGCTGGGTTTTGAACTTCGACGATTCAAGACCGGCACTCCCGCGCGGCTGAATGGGCGCACGATCGATTATTCTCGCTGCGAGATTCAACCGGGTGACGAAACGCCCGAACCGTTTTCGTTTATGAACGACAAGATCGAGCAGTCGCAGATTCACTGTTATCTCACGAGCACGACTCACGAGATCCACGAGCTCATCCGCGCTAACCTGCATCGTGCTCCGATGTATTCGGGACAAATTCAATCGACTGGTCCGCGTTATTGTCCATCGATCGAAGACAAAGTCGTGCGGTTCGCCGACAAGACATCGCATCAGATTTTTCTGGAACCCGAAGGCCGCAACACGCAGGAAGTTTACGTCAACGGCATCTCCACGAGTCTGCCGCGCGATGTGCAGGATGAAATCGTGAAGAGAATTCCGGGCTGCGAAAATGCGCAAATCATGCGCTACGGGTACGCGGTCGAATACGACTTCGCTCCGCCAACGCAGTTGTATCCAACATTGGAAACGCGACTCGTCGAAGGACTTTACTTCGCGGGCCAAATCAATGGCACAACAGGTTATGAAGAAGCCGGAGGCCAGGGCTTGCTCGCGGGACTCAATGCGGCATTGAAGGTACAGGGCAAGGGACCGTTTGTGCTCGACCGCAGCCAGGCGTATCTTGGCGTGCTGATTGACGATCTCGTCACGAAAGGCGTCGATGAACCCTATCGCATGTTCACATCGCGTGCCGAGTACCGTCTTCTGCTGCGACAGGACAACGCCGACCGCCGGCTCACGCCGCTGGGCATCAAAATCGGCAGCGTCTGCTCCGCACGAGCCGAACGATTCCGGCACTATGACGAGGAACTTCAACGTGGATTTGCGGCCATGAGCAAACTCCGATCACTCGGAGCGACGTTGGAAGAACATTTGCGTCGAAACACGATCACGTGGGACGAAGTCTATCAGCAGTTCCCACAAGTTGCGGAAATGAATCTCTCCGCCAACACACGACGACAGATGATGATCGAAGCTCAGTACGCCGGATACGTCCGTCGCCAGGAAACCGATATCGCACGACTGCAGAAAGTCGATTCGGTCAACATCCCACCCGTGTTCGACTACCTTGCCGTGCCACAATTGCGTCATGAAGCCAAAGAAAAACTCAACCGCCTCCGCCCCACAACCGTCGGCCAAGCCAGCCGAGTCAGCGGTATTACGCCAGCCGATATTGCGATTTTGATGTTCTATCTGAAACCGGCGAGTAGTTGAGAATCGATCACGAACGGAAGACGATTTTTACCAGCTTGTCGATACTTTCGGAGTCGGACGAGATGCAAAACGTCTTCTCAGAAAAAAGCAGGTATCGAGCGGTAAGTGCTGGCGATTTCAGCATTTGTCCCCCGAATTCCAGTTCCTTTTGTCACGTCCAGACCGAATCGTTTTGACAGTCTGAACTGTGCTATGGTATTCTCACCGCATGGCAATCAATCTTCCCCCAGATATTGAGCGGTCTGTTCGACGTCACCTTTCATCAGGGCAGTTCCAAACTGCTGAAGATGTTCTGCGTGCTGCCCTTCATCAGTTCGATGAAGGCGTTCGCCTGCCACAAGGCGTCGCAGGGGCCATCCAAAGAGGATTTGTGGACCCGGTGCGGCGAACGTGCTGTTCCCAGTGTGCAAATTCGGAAGAACTCCGGCCGTCCTTTCGACCGAAAACTCCGACCACCGCCCCATTGGGCGTGACAGACCTTTACTTCGGGGGGTAGGATTTTAGGCATGTCGCTTATGCAGTCGCATTGATTCCGCACTAAGCGAACCTGACACGCGGCCCCACGAAGCGGAAAGGTTCAACGCACAATCTCTACGTCCGGCTAATCGCCCGCCGCATAAATCGCAATTCGCTACATTTACACTGGAGCATCAACAGCAATGCCACAAGTTTCAACAGGCTTCGTCGATGGCAGTCGCCATGACTACGAGGAAGATCAAAACCTTATGGTTCGCCTCAAGCAACTCCAGTCGCAGGGACTCGAAGGCCGGAAATTGGTTGACGCTTTATTAACTGATGATTGGGGGCCGCCACCTAAATGGGTCATGATCCAAGATGGCGAAACTGAGGTGACTATTTCATGCTAAACACGAGTACACGAAAACGTGGATGATTTACCTCTTTCACTCCACATGACGATTGATGCGACTTTGTCCCCATTGAAAAAGCGTCAAGCTATTCACCAAAGACCGCTGGCAATGGCGAAACTGTGCTTGGGACGAATACAAAGTTGAAGAACGCGAAAGGGTCGCAGGAACCGATAGCCAAATGGCCCGAAGAGTGCCGCGCACTATTCGTTCCGGCCCCGTTCTTGAGCTGCCTGTCTACAACTGATTCGACCACGATTGAACCCAACGCAGCTCATTCGGGGTGAGCGGTGGATCGAGCGGGGCGTCGTATTTGACGGACAGATCGTAGCGAGCTCGCTGGTAGACGATATCGAAAACGTCCTGAAGTGGCACGGACGCATCTGCGTCCCCGAGCTTGAGCGGAATCGGAATCACAGGCAGCTTGTCATTCAGGGTCCATGCGTAAACTTCACACTTCGGTCTAAGTTTTGCGCGGCTGATGATGGCGTAGTCGTCTCCGGCTGGCAGCGTTCCGACAACCGGCAGTCGCATTCCGCCTCGCTTCCGTCGGGCTCGCCCCGATGGAGCGCAAACTGGCAAGCTACCAAAGGCTTCCTTTCATCGCTTACTGCTCTCCGCCGGGCTCGCCCCCGGTGGAAGCCGCGATTGACCGGCTGTTGCGTGCCCATCAGCCAGCCAATTGTGATCCCATCGGGGCAAGCCCGATGGAAATCGTATCTGCGTGGCGGCGAGTGTGTAGCATCTCAATTGTGATCCCATCGGGGTAAACCCGAAGGAAATCTCGCCTGCGTTGCGGCGGGTTTGGTAGCTGCTCATTTGTGATCCCATCGGGACGAGCCCGAAGGAAATCGCATCTGCGTGGCGGCGAGTGTGTAGCATCTCAATTGTGATCCCGCCGGGATGAACCCGGCGGAAATCTGCTATGCTGCCGGGTGAATTTTAAAATCACGTTCCTTTTGGTACGTCGCTATGCAGCCGCTCTACACGCCCGACAATACGACGACCGCTTACCAGTTAAACTGGAGCGTGGCGCTATTTGGAACAGACGAATTTCCGCCAGCAGACAAATGGCTGAGCGAACTGAAAGTGGTCGCGGAATCTGATGGCGTTCGCATCCTTGAACATCACATTGCTGCCGCCAATGTGATTCAGTTTCTGGTCAGCTCCAAACCGCACATCGCTCCGTCGCAGATAGTCCGCTCTTTGAAAGGGCGGTGGCAGTACTTGATTCGAGATACGAATCCGAAGGCGTTGCGGCGGAACTATTCCATCGGCAGCGTCGGAGTAGCCAACAGTGATGTACTTGCAAATTATGTCGCTCGACAGCCAGAGAATCACCCGATGGCCGATCGTCGGGTACAGGAACGAATAGAAGCACTGCAGTTTCATGATTCGGGACTCGATTTTGGCAGGGAACGATTCAGCAGCCACGGTCGATTTGTTCACAATCTGCATGTTGTGCTGGAGAATGAAGGAGGCTGGCATGACACGCGCGCTGAAGTTCTGATTCGTTCCAGGCAGATGATCATCGATTCCGCCAAGAAACATTCGTGGGCGCTTGCCCGCATCGGACTGGTCACCAACCACTTCCACATTCTGCTGAGCGCCGATGTCACCGAATCGCCGGAAAGCGTCGCGTTGTCACTGATGAATAATCTCGCTTATGTCCAGCAGATGAAGCCCGTGCTGCGTTTCAGCTATTACGTGGGCACTTTCGGTGAATACGACCGCGCTGCAATCCGGAAGAATCTGCGATCGTAGCGAACTGCCGTCCCGCTTCCTTCGGGCTCGCCCCGATGGAGCGAACAACTGACAAGCTACCAAAGAATACCTGCCGACACGGCTTCCTGCTCTCCGTCAGGCTCGCCCCGGCGGATGCCGCGATTGACCGGATATTGCGTTGCTTCAATGATCGCATCAACGCCCTCGCAAATGCGTCAGCGCTCGGAGAATCGTATCCAGCACATGATCCAGCTTGACGCCGATATCCTGAACCAAAAACCGCAGGACGAAGTAGCCGTGTTCCTGCAGCAAAGCATCCTTGCGGCGGTCGCGGCGGTAGGCGTCTTCGTTCGCGAAGTGCTGACCGCCGTCTAGTTCGATCACCAGTCGAGTCTCCTCGTCCAGCAGATCGACTTCCATCTTTCCCCAGCCATCAAATGAGATAGGAAGCTCGGCGTTCATCCGAAAACGCCCGATCGTTTCGGCGAG
>Ga0105046_10014353_pt1 | contig 12216 bp, 12 predicted proteins | sample MAT03_FD_78385 | JGI IMG/M metagenome (GOLD analysis project Ga0105046, IMG submission 78385) | Freshwater microbial communities from Lake Fryxell liftoff mats and glacier meltwater in Antarctica - MAT-03 (megahit assembly) | ecosystem: Environmental > Aquatic > Freshwater > Ice > Liftoff...
ACACACAGGTCGAAGAAGGTCTCATCGAACGAGAGTTCTCGGCTCTGATAAGCAGCGATGAACCCCTCGTACATCGACAGGACCTCACGCGAGGGGATGTAGAGCGACGGCGTCGGTGTACGCCTGTTCATCGCGTTGCCCGAACCATCATCACCGATGGAGATCCAGGCCTCCCACGTATCTCCGAGGTTGAGGTAGATCTTCGCCTCGTCGGCGTTGCGAGCTCCACGTCGGATAAGGCGCCGGACATCACCTCGATCGGGCCGAAAGACCTCCGAAAATTTGGTCCAAAACGTATCGTACAGGCCCTTGTCGATCGCGCGCAACATGGCATACATCGCCTTCATCGCGTGGGTCTTGCCCGTCGCGTTGGCGCCGATCAGGACGTTGATGCCCGGGCAGAGGTCGAAGGTCGCGTCTTCGAAGACCGTGAAGTTCTGAAACGCGACGGAGCTCAGGGTCATGATGCGGTGAAGATACCGCAGGTCACGCAGACATCGCGTCACGAACCTCAGGCCAGCAGCGCCCACCGTAGCCCGAGCGCCACCGCCACCGCCGCGGGCAGCCCCGCGATCGCCAGCGTGAGACCCGGGCTTCGCCCCGCCCGCGCAGCCGCCGACACCGGCAGCGCCGCGAGCATCGCCGCGTTGCGCCGGCGCTGGCGGGCCAGCGTCTGCAGCGGCACCAGCCACAGCGCGGTGAGCCCGAGCAGGGTCGCCACTGCCGGGGCCGTCGGCGATGCGCTGCGGGCCAGCAGGTACCCGCCCCAGCCGAGCAGCGCGACCAGGCGCAGCAGCGGCGCCGAGGTCAGCCGCAGCCACTGCGTCACGAACATCTGCGTCGTCGGGTCCACGATCCTCGCCACCCACGCCGGCCGCGGTGGCGGCTCGGGCGGCCCGGCGAGGCTGCGCGTCGCCTCGGCCAGCCACGCGACCGCCTCGAAGAAGCCGCCCGCGTAGACCCGCGGCGCCGCCACCCGCACCACGATCGCCACCACCACCGGCGCGACGAACAGCGCGACATGCAACGCTCGCAGCGTCTGCCCGTCCGCCAGCCTGGCGAGCCCGAGCTGCCCCGGCATCGCCAGCAACGCCGCCAGTCCGAGCCCGAGCGCCGGCGCATACAGGTGCACCGCCGCCTCGGGCGACGTCCACCCCCCGCCGAGCTGCGCCTGCGCCTGACGGATCGGGTGCTCGTCGGGGAAGCGACGTCCCGCGTGGGCCGCCAGCGCCGGGATCGCCGGCTCGATCATCATCGCCAGCACACACAGCCATATGAAGTCGCCGGCCAGCACCGCCGCCCGCGCCCACCCGCCGCTCGCCGCGTACGCGCCCAGCATCACGCCGACCGACCCGCACAGCGCCGCGACCACGAAGCCGCGTCGATGCGTCGCCAGTCCGGCCGCGAAGTGTCGCGTAGCGGGCACCGGCAACACCGCCAGCCGCTCGCGTCCGCGTCCGTGCAGATAATCCCCGAGCCGCGCGTGCAGCCCGGCCAGCAGCACCAGCGGTCCGCCCAGGAACACCAGGCTCCGCTGCGTCGCCAGATCGTCGCTACTGGCCAGCGCGAGCGACCAGCCCGCGCCTGCCAGCGCCGGCGCGATCCATGCGTGCGGCCAGGCCGGTCGCCAGCGCGGCAGCTCGATCTCCCTTCGCACCCCGGCGAGCATGCCACGACTCGATCGCAGCCCGCACCTTCAGCGTCGCGGCACCCGCTTCGAGATCCCGCAGGTGATCTCATAGGGGATCACATCGGCCCACGCCGCCAGCTCGTACACCTCGATGCGTTCGCGTCCCTGCGCGCCGAGCAGCGTCACGCGCTCGCCCTCCCGCGCGTCGGGCAGATCAGTCACATCGATCATCGACACGTCCATCGTGATGTTGCCGAGCACCCGGCAGCGGTGCCCGCGGACCAGCACCTGCGCCTGCCCGCTCATACGTCGGGGATATCCATCCGCGTAGCCGACCGGCACGATCCCCAGCCGCGAGTCCCGCGTCAGCGTCTCGCGGTGCCCGTACGACACCCGCGCCCCGGCCGGCAGCTCGCGGATCCCGAGGATCCGCGAGTGTACGCTCATCGCCATCCGCAGCCCCGCCAGCTCCACCTCGCGCCCTGACGCCGCGCCGTACAGCGCGATCCCCGGGCGCACCATGTCGAAGTGCGCGTGCGGCAGCCGGACCAGCCCCGCGCTGTTGCACACGTGACGCAGCGGCGGGTGCAGCCCGCGGCTCGCCAGCGTCGCCAGGCACGCCCGAAACAGCTCGATCTGCACCGGGCTCACCGCGTCGTCCGGGTCGTCCGCGCAGGCGAAGTGCGTCATCAGGCCCTCGACCTGGAGAGACTGGCCCTCCTCGCTCGCCAGCCAGTCGACCAGCGCCGGCACGTCCTCCGGCAGCAGCCCGAGCCGCGACATCCCCGTGTCGACCTTGAGGTGCACCGGCAACGGCGGCGCCCCGCTGCGACGTACTGCGGCCGCCAGCAGTTGCAGGTGCTCGCGCGCCCACACCACCGGCGTCAGCGATCGATGCACGATCACGTCCTCCGATCCCGGGTGGACCCCGCCGAGCACCAGCACCGGCGCGAGCACCTGCGCCTGGCGCAGCTCGACGCCCTCCTCCACCAGGCTGACCGCCAGCCCCCACGCGCCCGCCTCCACGAAGCTGCGCGCCGCCTCGATCGCCCCGTGCCCGTAGCCGTCCGCCTTGACCACCGCGAGGATCCGGCAGCGCCCTCCCACGTGCCGCTGGACCGTGCGCAGATTATGAACCAGCGCCCCCGTGTCGATCTGCGCGTAGGTCGGCCGCACCTCGACGATCGGCGACTGCCGGCGATCACCGGCCCGCCGCTCCGGGCCGCCATGGTGGACGCCCGACGAGTTCGGACGCCAGGGATCCTGCGACGCGCTCATGGTCGGCAGGCTATCACGCGAGATCCGGGTCGACATGTCGCCGCACAACGCCGCCGCACCCGCCGACATTCCCTTAAACGCCGAAGGGCCCGGCGACCTCACGGTCCCGGGCCCGCTCGCCGACGACTTCCGAAGTTACGCCGCTTCGTTGACGATGCGATCGTCGAGCAGCATGCGGCGACCGCTGGCGCTGACCAGGCCGCTGCGGGCCATCGCGCTCAGCGTCCGCGACACCGTCTCGCGGCACGACCCGACCATGCGCGCCAGCTCCGACTGCGTCGGCACCGGGGCGAGGATCCAGCCGACGCTCGCCGGCCCGCGCCGACCCTGACGCCGGGCCAGACGCGCCAGCGTCCGCCGCAGCCGCTCCTCCACGTCACACAGCGCCAGGCCGCTGGCCACCGCCTCGACCTCGCGCAGCTTGTCGCCCTGCAGCCGCATCAGGTGCAGCACCGTCTCCGGCTCGCGGCGCAGGTGGTCCACCAGCGCCTCGGGCGAGACCCGCAGCAGCTCGCTCTGCACCGCAGCCACCGCGGTCGTCGACATCGGCACACCCGGGAAGGCACACGCCTCGCCGAACACTTCACCGGGCCCGAGCGCCGCGAGGATCAGGTCACGCCCGCCGTCCGCGGCGCGCAGCAGGTTTACCCGCCCGCGCAGCACGATGTACAGGCCGTCCGGCGCCTGCCCCTCGCTGACCAGCACGCTGCCCGGCGCCTTGCGCAGGCGCACCGCCGTGCGACCGAGGAGCTCGAGCTCGGCTGGCCGCGCCGCGATGAACGGCTCGACGCAGGCCAGGACATCCACGGTCTCCATACGCTCAAGGGGGATCGCAGAGCGCTTGGTGTCCGAATCGGTGTGCATACGAGATGTGCTACGAAGCACAAAGCCTGCCAAGTGACCGAGCCGGCATTCTACGACTCAAGTCACTGAAACCATTGAGTTGGCCCAAAAAAGCGCCCGTGATCTGCCTCGCCTGTGTCTGTTGCACGATCGGCACACCTGAGGGGACAAAGCAACGAAGTGATCCAAGTTCCATTCGCGTAGTTCGCGCTACCGCGCCTCGCCGTCGTCTCGGTGTACCGTTCGCCGCGTGCCGACCATCCTGCTCAACGGTGAGCCCCGCCCGTTCGCCGAGGGCACCACCGTCGCCGCTCTGGTGACCGAGCTGGGGCTTTTGCCGCAGCAGGTCGCCGTCGAGAAGAACCGCGAGATCGTGCCCCGCGGCGCCCACGCGCAGGAGCTCCTGCGCGACGGCGACCACCTCGAGATCGTCACCTTTGTAGGCGGAGGCTGAAGTGACCGACACCCAAGACACCTGGACCCTCGCGGGCCGCACCTGGACCTCGCGGCTGATCATCGGGACCGGAAAGTTCAAGGACGCCGCCGAGACGCAGGCCGCCCTGCTCGCCAGCGGCGCCGAGATCGTCACCGTGGCCCTGCGCCGCGTCGACCTCAAGGCCAAGGACAACCTCCTCAGTTGGATCGACCGCGACCGCTATTGCCTGCTGCCCAACACCGCCGGCTGCTACACCGCCGACGAGGCCGTCCGCACCCTCCGCCTCGCCCGTGAGCTCGGCATCGCCGAGATCGTGAAGCTCGAGGTCATCGGCGACAGCCGCACCCTGCTGCCCGACAACGAGGAGACCCTCAAGGCCGCCCGCACCCTGCTCGACGAGGGCTTCACCGTGCTCCCCTACTGCACCGACGACCCGATCGTCTGCCGCAAGCTGGAGGACATGGGCTGCGCCGCCGTCATGCCGCTCGCCGCCCCGATCGGCAGCGGCCTCGGGATCCGCAATCCCCATAACCTCCGCCTCATCGTCGAGCAGGCCAAAATACCGGTCATCGTCGACGCCGGCGTCGGCACCGCCAGCGACGCCGCGATCGCCCTCGAGCTCGGCTGCACCGCCGTCCTCATGAACACCGCGATCGCCCAGGCACGCCACCCGATCCTCATGGCCGAGGCCATGCGCGAGGCCGTCATCGCCGGCCGCAAAGCCGTCCGCGCCGGCCGCATCCCCGTGCGCCACTACGCCAGCGCCTCGAGCCCCAACACCGGCATGATCGAGTGAGCCCGGACCTGCTGATTACGAAACACCTGCTCCAACCATGCGGCCCCCGTTCCGCCTGCTGGCGATCACGCCGCCCGTCGGACCGGTCCCGGCCGACCTCGTAACACGCTGGCTCGCGGCCGGCCGCCTCGACATCGCCCTGCTGCTGCGCGAGCCAGGCACCCCCGCCGCCGAGATCCTCGCCGCCGACGGACGTCTCGCCGCGATCCGCCGCGCCTGCCTCGCCCACGGGGTCCCGGTCCTGCTCTCGATCGGCCCGACCGAGCTCGACCTGCCGCGCCCGTCCGACATCGCCGGCCTGCACCTGCGCGGCGACCCCGACCTCGCCCTGCTCACCCACGCCCGCCCTGTCCCTTCGGACAGCCCGCCTCACGCCCCTCATCAACCTGTCCCTTCAGACAGCCCGCCCGGCGCACGCATGCAACCTGTCCCTTCGGACAGCCCGCCTCGCGCCCCTCGTCAACCTGTCCCTTCAGACAGCCCGCCCGGGTCCGGCCCGTGGCTCGGCCGCTCGTGTCACGGCGACCCCCAGCCCGGCCACGACCTCGTCGACTACACCCTCTTCGCCCCGGTCTTCGCCCCGACCACCGCCCAGCCCGGGCGCCCCTCCGGCAGCAAGATCCCCGCGGGGCTGGTCGCGCTGCGGGCCTGGACCGCCGCCGCCGGGGCCGTGGTCTACGCGCTGGGCGGCATCTCACCCGCGAACGCCGCGGCCTGCCTCGCCGCGGGCGCCCACGGCCTCGCCGGGATCGGCGTGTTCTTTGGTCAGCCCGGCCAGGTCGCGCAAGATGTCGCGGCGCTGCGCGAGATCGTCGCGGCCTCCGACCGCCATGTGGAACCCGTTTCGCCGCGATGACCCCGAGGACGACGAGCTCGCCCCGCGTGCCGGCGACCGCTCGTGGCCGACCCGCCTGGCCTGGCTCGTGCTCGTCGGCGGCGCCGCGGTGTTGGTGCTGCGCTGCGGCCTCGCCACCGTCGTCGAGATCCACGGCGACGGCATGGCCCCCACCCTGCTCAGCGGCGATCATGTCCTGCTGATCCGCGGCACCTGGGGCCTCGGCGCCGGCGACCTCGTCGTCTACGACCCGAGCCCGCCCGCCCCTGTGGCCCCCCGCGCCGCCCCACCTCCGGAGATCCCCGGCACCCGCGAGCGCCGCGGCCTGCCGCGCAACGACGGCCCGCGCCAGCCGCTGCGCAACACCGCCGTCGTCGACGTCAACGACCTCGAGCTCGGCGACGAGTGGCAAGCCGTGCAGCGCCGCAGCGGCGTGCAAGCCGACCCCACCCCGCGCAGCCTGCGAGTCGGACGGATCCTCGCCGTACCCGGCGATCGCATCACCTTCGGGGAGGCCGGCGGCGCGCTCGGCCTCGCGATCAACGGCCGCCCGCTCACCCAGGAGCTCGGCGCCCCCCTGCGCCTGGCCGTACGCGGCCCGCAGGACGCCCAGGCCCCGCTCGCGCGCCCGCGCAGCACCGCCAGCGAGGCGATCGGCGAGCGCCGCTATCAGATCCTCACCGCCGCGCCCGGCCAGGCCAATCGCTGGCCCGGCATGCAGCTCCCCGCGGACACCGGGCCGCTCGAGATCGAGGCCGACGGTTACCTCGTGATCGCCGACAACCGTGACGAGGGCGCCTGCTGCGACTCACGTGCCCTCGGCTTCGTCGACCCCGACCGGATCCGCGGCGAGATCGTCCTGCGCCTCGGCGGCCGCAACCAAAGCCACCCCGACGTCGCCCCCGCCGACCACGGCCTGCTCTGGAAGCCCTGAGCTGCCCCCGCCGCGCGCAAGCGCCACGCGACCACGACAAAGCCCCTGCGGTTCACACCGAGGGGCAACAATCGGGGGCAACAAGCGGGGGCAACAAGCGGGGGCAACAAGCGGAGCCGTTGGCCGGATTCGAACCGGCGACCTGCTGATTACGAATCAGCTGCTCTACCAACTGAGCTACAACGGCTTACGAGGCCGGACTATGTAGACGACTCTCGCCCCGGCGTCAACCCCGGGTGCGCCGCCTTGGTCGCGCGGGACCACTCCGGAGTCCGCCATCGCCGTAACCACCCGCCGATCCGCCGTTCACCTTGGCGGATCGCCCGGGCACGGGCCGGCGACGTAGCGGACGACCTTCTCGTCGCTGCATGCCACGCACTTGTTCGAGAAGGTCTTGCTGGTGTTGTCGGCGAGGCTGCCACATACGGGGCTGTACTCGCGGGTGCACATGCCGCCCTTGCGAGTGTCGGGCGTGCAGGTGACGTTGGCCCCGATGCCCTCCTTCGGCGCGTCCCCCACGACCGGCGGAGCTCCCCCCACGACCGGCGGAGCGTCCCCCACGACCGGCGGAGCGTCCCCCGCGACCGGCGGAGCGTCCCCCACGACCGGCGGAGCGTCCCCCGCGACCGGCGGCGGCGTCGGCTCCGACGCTGCCGGCTTGTCGGCGCCTGCCGGCGCTGGCGGAGCAGCGCCGCCGTCCTTGTCGCATGCAGAGGTGGCGAAGGTGGCGAAGGTGGCGACCATCGCGAGGGTGACGGCGAGGACGGACGCGAGACGGTTGAGACCTTGCATGTACAGGCGGCTCCTTGAGGAGCGCCATGGGTAGCACGCGTCCCCCGCGCGGACCAACTCCTCCATCTCCTCCATGTCTCCGCCACGTCGCGTGCTGCGCCGCTTCGATGTACCCTCGGCCGGCCGATGCTCCCCATCGCCCGCCTCCGCCGCCTCGCGCTGGCTCCTCTGCGCCTGCTCGGTCCGTGCCTCGCGCTCGCGGTAATCGCCCTGGTCTCGGCCCGGGCCAGCACTGCGCCGACAACGCACCCCGACAAACCACAGCCCACAGCGGTCCCCGAGAAGCCGAGTTCTGTCCCAAAAGCCAGGCCGGATCCGAAGCCCGACCCGAAGGCCAAACCTGACCCAAAGGCCAGCAAGCCCGACCCGAAGGCCAAACCTGACCCAAAGGCCAGCAAGCCTGACCCGAAGGCCAAGCCTGACCCGAAGGCCAAGCCCGACCCAAAGGAGCCCGCGCCGCCGGTCCCCACGCCTCCGCCGGCCCCACCCGCTGCGCCGTCGACCGCTGGCGGCTACTGGCTCGGCGCTCGCTTGCTCGGCGCCGCCTCGGCCCAGGCGCTCGCGCTCGCCGACATGTCCTCGGGGACAGGCACGGACAACGCCCCCGACGGCGCCGTCGCCGGTCATGCTGCGACCGTGCAGGAGGCCATGGTTTGGGTCGCGCGCTGGGCCTTCGGCGGCCCCGCTCTCCCGCTCCCCGACCTCGCGCCCGCCGCGAGCCCGCTGCATCTCGGGCCTGCCCCGGTCCCGGGCGGTCCGCTGTTCACCACCCGCGGCGCCCTGCTGCACGCCCTGACGATCCGCGGCCGCAACCTCGACGGCAGCCTGCGCGCGATCAGCTGGCCGACCACCGCCGCCGAGCTGACCCCGCCCGATCAGAAGTGGCTGCCCGCGGTCCTGCTCGCCGAGCGCGCCCCGCTGTTCGCCGCGCCCGCGGCCCACGTGCCTCCGGCCGCCGAGCGCTTCGCCTTCGCGCGCCGCAGCGGCAGCCTGTGGCTGCTCGGCCACGTCGATCGCTGCAGCGGCGCGACCGGCGAGCGCGTGTGTCTGCGCTGGGCCCAGGTGCTCGCGCGCCACGGCGACGAGTTCCACGCCGGCTACCTGCCCGCCGCCCAGGTCGCGCTGGTCGACAACTGGAAGCGCGGCGCCGGTGCGGCCCCACGGGCCCAACTGCTCGCCAGCGGCACAATTGGCGCGCGCGCTCAGTTCCTCCTGGTCGCGCGCACCCGCGACGGCGGCCTGCACCGGCGCAGCTTCACCGCGCCGATGACCGACGACGCCTACCCCGCCGCCAAGCTGCGCATCGAGGGCGAGTGGGCGATCGTCGAGCTGCCCGGCGCCGCGCCCCAGCGCTTCGCCCTCGACGCCTCACTCGACGCCCGCGCCCGCTAAGACCTGGCCCAAGGGACAGGCAATAAAACCTGTCCCAAAGAACAGGTAACGCAGACTCAGCCCGCGGCCATGCGGAACACGATCAACGCGCCGCGGTTCGACAGCGCGTAGAACCGGCCGAACACCGGGTCGTGGGTCGGCGGGCCGGACATGCCGCTGCCGATGTCGAGGCCGCCGAGGTACTCGCTGGTCTCGATGTCGTAGGCCAGCAGCCCGTCCTCCGCGTGGGTCACGAACGCGGTGTCGCCGACCACCAGCGGCGCCGACACGAAGCCCGGGTTGGTCTGGCGGCGCCAGCGGACCCGGCCCCGGTGCTCGAGCACGAACACGCCCTCGAGCGCCGACGAGAACGCCATCAGCCCCCGCGGTCCGCGGACCACCGAGCCGGCGCCGCGCACCGGCTGAAACCACCGCTGCGCGCCGTCGGCGAGCGCCAGGCCGTACACGCCGGTGTTCTGGCCGGCGACCACCACCTCGCCCTGATCGACGTTGATCAGCGGCGTCGCGTCGGCGTCCGAGAAGTCGCCGCCGTCCGGCGGGGCCACGCTCGCCAGCCACAGCGCCTCGCCCGAGGTCGCCCCGATCGCCGCGATCTTGCCGTTGCTAAACCCCGTGAACAGCGTGCCCGCGGCCTCGTCGGCCTGCTGCGCCGGCATGTAGCTGATCCCCGCGTGCCCGTGCACCGTGAATTCGGTCGGATAGGGCTGGTCATACTGCCAGCGCCAGGTCCCGCCGCGCAGGTCCAGCGCGAACACCTGGTCGCGCGAGTTGACGATGTAGACCACACCGCCGACCACCACCGGCACGTTGCGGATCATGCCCTGCGTCTCGTAGGTCCAGCGCGGCTTCCTGGTCTCGAGATCGAAGGCCACCAGATCGCCGTTGTCGGTGCCCAGCAGCAGCAGCGCGCCGTCCTCCGCGAGCACGCCCTCGCTCGAGATGGCGCCCGGGAAGTTGACCTCCCACGCGACCGAGCCGTCCTCCATATGCAGCGCCATCAGGGCGCCCGCGCGGTTGCCGACGTAGATCAGCCTGCGCGGCGGATCGGCGACCACCCCGGCGAACTCGTCGGGACGCAGCACGAAGTTGTCGGGCAGCGTCACCTGCGTGATGAGGGCCGGCGTCAGGTTGACCTGCGCCCCGTCGCTCACCTCCGGGTACACCGCGACCCGCCGCTCGTCGCTCCCGCAGGCGATCGTCAGCGCGCAGGTCAACGCGCAGGTCAGCGCGGGCAGGGACCTGTCCCGAAGGACATGTCCCGAAGTCCTGCTCACGGCCCCGCCCCGGGCGCCGGCATGTCGATCACCTGAAACGGCTGGTTTGGCGGCTCGAGCTCGGCGCTGGCGACCGCGCTCGGGTCGAGCTCCTCGAGGCGCTTGCGGACCTCGGCCTGCGCCATCGACGGGTCACCGAGCGGGTACTCGACGATGTACTGGCGGTAGATCGCCAGCGCCTCGGCGGTCTTGCCCTGGCGCTCGAGCACCCGACCCTGATGCCACAAGCCCATGTCGCGGTAAAACACGCCCTTCGCGCCGGCCAGCGTCTTGAACTCGGCCACCGCGCTGTCGAGGTCGTCCTGAGCCTCGCGCGCGAAGCCCAGGCCCTCGCGCGCGGTCCAGCGGAGCGGATGCCCCGCGCCCGCGGCGTCCAGGAAGCTGCGGTAGGCCGCCTCCGCCTCGGGGAACTTCCCGTCGCGCATCAGTCGGGCCGCCACCATCAGGCGCCCATCGACCTCCGGCTGGCTGCCCGCGGCCTGGCTCGCCAGCTCGCCGAGCGCCTTATCGACGGCCGCCGCGCGGGCGGCCTCGTCCTTGACCACCGGGTCCGGCGCGGGCCGATCCGACTTGCCGAGTAACAGCTCCGGGTCACCGACCTCTGCGCGCGCCTCGTAGGTCGCCGCCTCCGCCAGCAGTCGGGTCGCCGCCGCCGAGGCCTGCTGGCCGCGCGAGTACACCACCACGATCGTGACCACCGCCGCGATCGCCAGGACCACCCCGATCGTCACCATCGGCGCGCGCCGGGCCGCCCCGCGGCCGACCTCCTTCACGCCGACCTGAAACGCATCCTCCGTCGGCGCCTCGGCGCCGCCACGCTTCTTGGTCCGACCGCGGTTCCACGCCGGCAGCTCCATGCGTTCGCCGGGCGCCGGCGCGGGCTCAGGCTTGCTTGGTTCGTCGCTCACGGATGGCCTGTCTACACAGCGCCCGCCGCTTTGTCCACCGGCCCCGCCCTGGCCCGGCTTTGAGGTACCCTGTCCGCCGATGTCCGGCCCGCCGCACCCGCAGCCCGGCCCCCAGAGCCCGCGCTGGCCACCGGGCCCGAGCGGCCGCTGGAGCCGCTGGCGCGGCCCGTCGATCGCCCTGGCGGCGACCCTCGCCACGCACCCGGCCCCCGCGCTCGCGGCCCCTGCTGCCCCGCCCGGCGCCCCCGTGGCCCCGCCGACCTCGCCCGCCAAACCACCTCCGCCGCCCGCCGGAGAGATCCCCACGCACCCGCCCCGCGACCCCAACGACGCGCCCTTCATGCGCGCGCCGAATAATCAGTTCGGCAACTTCGGCCTGCGCACCAGCCCCGAGATCCGGCGCGGCTACTCGAGCGTGCGCCGCGTCGCCCTGACGATCGCCCCGGTGTTCGCCTCGTTTCGCCTGCCCTTCTTGTGCCGCCCGGTCGCCAACTGCACGCCCGGCGCCGGCGCCACCCCGACCCGCCAGCACGGCGCCGGCCTCGGCGGCGAGCTCGACGTGCAGGTCATCCGCTGGCTGTGGATGCGCGCCCAGGCCAGCTACTCCTGGCACCCGGTCGCCGACGTGCGCGTCGAGGACGACAAGAAGAACGTCACCGTCGTCGCCCCGTCCGGCACGATCCGCGCGTTCGGGACCGGCATCGGCCCCGTCGTCGCCCTCGACCTCGGCCGCTTCATCCCGCTGATCGAGGGCGGGATCGGGGTCCTGCGCGTCGCCTCCCCCGCCGGCGTCACCAACGGCCAGCTCGGCGAGGCTTGCCTCGACAACAGCGTCTGCGACGTCGGCCTCACCTGCGGCGGCGACAACACCTGCCGTCAGGGCCTCATCTTCGACCTCTACTTCGGCGGCGCCGTCGACGTGCTGGTCCGCCGCCACCTCAGCCTCGGGTTCCAGATCCGCTACCACGCCCTGCTCACCGCGCCCGGCAAATTCCCGATCTACCTGATCGGCGGCCTGCGCCTCGGCGTCCGGTTCTGACCTGTCCCGAAGGTCAGGTCATCGCGCAGGTGCCCGGCGAGCGAACAACCGTGCAGCAG
>Ga0105046_10014354_pt1 | contig 12215 bp, 10 predicted proteins | sample MAT03_FD_78385 | JGI IMG/M metagenome (GOLD analysis project Ga0105046, IMG submission 78385) | Freshwater microbial communities from Lake Fryxell liftoff mats and glacier meltwater in Antarctica - MAT-03 (megahit assembly) | ecosystem: Environmental > Aquatic > Freshwater > Ice > Liftoff...
ACGCGAAACGGTGTGGCCTTCTCGAGAAGCACGGCGGTTCCCCCGCCCTCCGGACGGCGCTTCGGCCTTCCCCCGGTGATGAGCACGTCCACATCCGGCTCGATGCGCCGGTCCGATTCATCGTTGTAGAGCCGAGTACCGATGGCCGCATAATACGGCCGCGGTAACGTCGCGTTCACCGCTTCGCTCAGATAGGCGATCAGCCTCTGGTGCAAGTCCGGGAACAACTCCGGCGCTTCCAACCACGGGTCCATGCCCGGAAACGGACTCGGCATCGGCTTACCTCGGTTCGATCACTCCATCGCCAATCTTACCGCGCCGAGCAAGCCGTCAATCTCTCCCTTTGTCCGTTTCTCCGTGACGGCGACCGTCAAGCCGTCGGAATGGGCCGGATACCAACGGCCCGTCGGCAGGCCGGCATGGTAACCTTGTCCCCGCAGTATCTTCAGCATCGCTGGGACATCGCCGGGCACGCTCAAGGTGAACTCCTTGAAGAATGGCCGGTCGAATTTCAATTTCACACCCGGCACCTCGGCCAACTGCTCGGCCGCGTAGTGGGCCTTGCGGACGCACAATTCAGCTGTCTCTTTCAAGCCGACGGGGCCGAGTGCCGTCAAATGCACCGCCGCCCGCAGGGCAAACAAGCCTTGGTTCGTGCAGATGTTGCTCGTAGCCTTTTCCCGGCGGATGTGCTGTTCGCGCGTTTGCAGCGTCAGCACCCAACAGCGCTTCCCGTTGCGGTCAGTGGTTTCGCCGACGAGCCGGCCCGGGATCTTGCGGACGTACTCATTGCGACACGTCAGGATGCCGAGGTACGGCCCGCCGAAACCGAACGGAATCCCGAGGCCTTGGCCTTCGCCAACGGCGATGTCGGCCCCGTGATCGGCGGGCGTGGCGAGCAAGCCGAGGGAGACGGGATCGAAGACATCGATGAAAATCGCACCGGATTTCCGCGCCGCTTCGCCGATGGCCCTCATCTCTTCGAGGTGGCCGAAGAAATTCGGCGACTGCGCGATCACCGCGACGGTCGAATCGGTGACCGCTTTCGCAACATCATCCGGATTCAGGAAGCCCTCGGGCGTCGGCAGGGTGCGAACCGTGCATTTGAGGTTCCGTACGTACGTCGTCAGCGTCTGCCGGTATTCGGGGTGCACGCTCTCGGCGATCAGCACTTCGCCCGTGCGGCCGGTGATGCCCAATGCCATCAACACCGCTTCGGCGACCGCGGAGCCACCTTCGTACAAGCTGGCATTGGCGACATCCATGCCCGTCAGTTGGGCCATCAGCGTCTGGTATTCGTAGATGACCTGCAGCGTCCCCTGGCTCGCTTCGGCTTGGTACGGCGTGTACGCCGTGTAGAACTCCGACCGCGAGGCGATGGTATCGACGACCGTCGGGATGAAGTGATCGTACGCCCCGCCGCCGAGGAAGCAGACGGCGTCCGTCGCCGATTGATTTTTGTTCGCGAGCGCCTGCATATGGCTCGTGAGTTCGATCTCGGTGAGCGCCGGCGGGATGTTCAGCATCCGCTGAAAGCGCAGGTGCGCCGGGATGTTGGCGAAGAGGCTCTCGACGCTCGGCACACCGATGCGAGCGAGCATCGCGGCGACATCTTCGGGCGTGTTCAGGACGTATTCAGACATGGTGGAATTTCGGATTTCGGATTGCGGATTTCAGATTGACGCCACTTGATTCTAGATTGCCGACTCGGGCGACTTCACGTCCGGCATTTCTGAAAATCCGAAATCCCGAATCCGCAATCGACCTCAGTGCCCCGCGATCTGCGCGTCGTATTGGGCCGCGTCGAGTAGGTGGTCGAGCGACACGTCCGGGTTCACCTTCAGCTTCAACAGCCAGCCGGCGCCGAACGGATCGTCGTTGACGAGTGCCAAGTTGTCGAGCGCGGCCTTGTTCACTTCGATCACGTCGCCGGGGATCGGAGCGTAGATGGACGATGTACTTTTCACGCTTTCGATGACGCCGATTTCGTCGGCGGCGCGCACCGACTTGCCGAGCTTGGCGAGTTCGAGGAAAGTCGGTTCGGTCAGTTGTTCCACGGCGAATTTCGTCACGCCGATGGTGGCGATGTCGCCGGCGAGTTTGACCCATTCGTGCGACTGGGCGTACTTCAGGTCGGTCGGGTTCGTCATGGCCGTATCTCCGAGAGTTAGTTTTTCGGGCGGGTGTAGAAGGGCAACGCCACGACCGTCGCGGGGACTTTGGTGCCGCGGAGATCGGCGAGCAATTCGGTGCCGAGGGGGCTGAAGTTCTTCGGCAAGTAGCCCATAGCGATCGATTGTTGCAAATGCGGGACGTAGCTGCCGCTGGTGACGGTGCCCACCGCCGAGCCTTCGACGAAGAGCATCGACCCTTCGCGCGCGGCCCGCTTGCCTTCCAGCAATAAGCCGACGCGGTCGGGCAATCCCGGCAAGCGATCCAGCAGGGCCGCGCGGCCGAGGAAATCGCCTTTGTCCATCTTCACGGCCCATTCGAGCTTCGCTTGGATCGGGTCGATCTGCTCGCTCAGTTCGTGGCCGTACAGGGGCATCGCGGCTTCGAGCCGGAGGGTATCCCGCGAACCGAGGCCGCACGGCACGGCCCCTTGGGCGACCAGAGCCTCCCACATCGGCACGCCGAGGGCATTCGGCACGACGATCTCGAAACCATCTTCGCCAGTGTACCCCGTGCGGCTGACGGTGACGGCGAACCCGCCCCACGTCGTGTGCATGGCGTAGTAGTACTTCAACTTCGAGACATCGTCGGCGAAGACGCCTTCGACCAGCGCCACCGAGCGCGGGCCTTGGATGGCGATCATCGTCGTTTCGAAGGTGTGATCGACGATTCTGCAATCGAGTTCGCCGAGGTGCTCCTGCAACCAACTGAGGATCTTCACCCGGTTGCCGGCGTTCACCACGGCTTCGAAATGAGCCGAGAACCGGTAAACGAGGATATCGTCGAGAATGCCGCCGCGGAGATTGCAGACGAGGCCGTAGCGGACTTGGCCGACCTTCATCGAGGCGACGGAGTTCGTGAAAACCAGTTCCAGCAGGGCGAGCGCATCCGGCCCGGTGAAACTGAGTCGGGCCATGTGGCTGATGTCGAACAGCCCGGCGGACGAGCGCACGGCTTTGTGTTCCTCGATGATGCCGGCGTACTGCACCGGCATTTCCCAGCCGCCGAAGGGCACCATCCGCGCCTTGCGGGCGACGTGCCAAGCGTGCAGTGGAGTGCGGAGGTCGGCCATGCGGAAGCTCGGATCAGGAATGAAAACGGGGCGGTTCCCGTTGGGAACCACCCCGTAGCTCCAGTGTAGGCCCGGTTGCGAAAAATGGCGAGCCGGTAGCGTCAGCTGCCGGATTCTCTGCTGCGAAACAGAATCCGGCGGATCACGCCGCCGGCTCGCCGATCTGCAATTCCGCAACGATCTCCCCCTTCAACGCCGCTTCCAAATCTTCCAGCACCAGAGCCGCCGTCAGGCCATCCAGAACCCGATGGTCGGCGCTCAGGCGCACTTCCACCGTGCCGTCGTCGGCGATCGGCCCGTAGGTAAGCGTCGTCGCGCAGGGGGATTGCACGTGCAGCAAGCCCGTCTGTTTGGAACTCAGTGTCGTTAAGCCGAAGGTGCCGATCGACTTCGCCCGGTGCTTGCCGGTGAGGTGCAACCCGACCCACCAGATGAACCGCCGGAGCGGTTTCGGATAGCGCGTGTACTTGATCAACCGGGCGAACGGGCGGATTTCTTCGACGGGCTTCGTTTTGAAATCGTGCAGGTGCGCCGTGAGTTGTAGCAAGCTCTGCCTGTCCGGCGCGTGCAGCAGCCCGAAGAAGACGGCCGATTCTCCTTCATATTCCCGGCTCACGGCGATCGAGGCCACGGACACATCGGCTTCGTAGAGGTGGCACCACGGGAAAGTTTGAAACGACCGCCGCAGTTCGGGCCGCTTCGCCGCGACGAGGGAATAGGCCTTTAAGAAGATCGCGGGCCACGACGGCGGTTTCGCTAACGCTGACCGAGCCGCAACGACATCGCTGAGGTTCATCTGCCGGTCCACGACGAAATATGGCATCCCCCGGCTGAGGTGCATGATGTCGGCCATCCAGCGTCGCGGCAGCGACAACCCGACCCGCCGCCCCGTGATTTTCGCCATCGCCGAGAATCCCCGCGTTTCCGTCCCGTTAAGATACGCCTGCCGGGGAATTCCGAAATCGCGGCAAGATTCGCCAGCGGGAAACGAAACGCACTGCGAAACCCACCAGGTGCAACTGGGGTAGAACTGCTGAGGGCTGAGTTGTGGCCGATGATCGCGACCTCGCTCGCCGGTGCCTCTCGGGTGACGTCGCCGCGACGCGGGAATTGGTGGAGCGTTTCCAGCACGAGGTTTACGGCCTCTGCGCCCGATTGCTCCGCCACCACCAAGATTCTGAAGATGTCGCCCAAGAAGTCTTCCTGCGCATCTTCCGGAGCCTCGGCAAATGGGATTCGACCCGGCCATTGCGGCCGTGGGTGCTGACCATCGCGGTGAATCGCTGCCGGACGTGGCTGGCCAAGCGGCCCAAACGCCCGGAGTTGATCGACTACATCGCCGAATTGCCGGGCCAGGAGCACGCGGCCGGCGATGGCGAACTGACGGCGGTGATCGCGGCCACTGTCGAAAGCTTGCGGGACGACTATCGCGAGGTGTTTATCTTGTTCCACGAATCGGGCCGATCGTACGAAGAGATCGCCGAGGTCGTGGGCCGGCCGGTGGGCACCGTGAAAACGTGGCTGCACCGGGCACGGGCGATTATTTTGGAAAAGCTGAACGAACTCGGCCTGATGCCCGAACCCGAACCGAAACCATGAACGCGAACCCGATAGAACCGAACGACTTCCCCATCTACGCTCCGGCGTGGCCCGCCGCGCCTGCCGGGTTCGCGGACCGCGTGACGGCGGCGGTTCAATCGCAGCATCGCGTCCGGCGCCGCCAGGTCTGGCTCGTCCGCGCCGGTGGCCTGGCCCTCGCCGCGTCCGTGGCTTTCGCCCTCATCGCGGGTCTGTCGGAATCAGCCCCGAAACCGGACGTGGCCATCGTGCCGCCGAGTACCCAACCCACGATAGCCGCGCCCGCGAAACCGACGCCGATTCAAAAGCCGTTCGCCGAGGCGGGGGAAGCGTTAGCTTCGATGACCCGCCAAACGACCGACAAAGCGCTCGCGCCGTCGAAGACGATGATCGCCTCTGCGGAGCGCTTACCCAAGCCGATGCCGACCGATCCGAAAATGAACATCGAAACCAAAGGGCTGACCGAATCGGCGACCAGCGCCCGCGCCGGCCTCGATCCCGTCACCGATCAGCCGCGGAGGGCTTTGAACCGGATGTTCCGAGACTTCGGCATCGCCCCCGCCAAACCCCGATCCTGAGCCGAGAACTTCCATGATCCGAATCTGCTCGCTCGCCCTGTTTGCCTGCATCGGGATCGCGTCGTCGCTCCGGGCGAACCCGACGCAGGATCTCTTGCGCAGCGTGCCTGCGGATTGTTCCATCTGCTTCGTCGCCCAAGATTGGAAGAGCCACTCCCAACGCATCGCGGAGTCGCCGTTCCTCGCCGCGGTGAAAAAATCCGAGCTCGGCCGGACGATTCTGAACCCCGATGCGATGGAGAAAATCTTCGCCCTCGAAACGATCCTGACCGAACACTTGCACCTGACGGTCGAACAACTCCGCGACGACATCTTGGGCGACGCCGTCCTCTACGCCTACCGCCCCGGCCCGACCGACAAACCGGACGAAGACGCCGGCGTGCTGATGCTGAAAGCGAAGGATCCGAAGGCCTTGGCGAAGCTGATCGACAACTTCAACGACACCCAAAAGCAATCGGGCGAGTTGAAAGCCCTCACGGAAAAGCCCCTCGGCAAACTCGCCTACTTCCACCGCGACAAATCCGACGCTACCGGCGAATACTACTTCGTCCGCGCCGGCGTCTTCGCCTTTTCCAAAGATGAATCGCTGCTGAAAGCGACCCTCGCGCTCGAAGCCACCCCGGCGAAGACCGCCCCGTTCCTCGACGCCTACGACAAGCTCGGTCTGCAGAAGGCCGCGATCGCGGCGATCTTCCAACCGCGGACGCTCGACGCCGAATTGAAGGCCCGCATCGCTTCCACGAAAGACGAACACGCCCAATCGTTCCTGAAGCAGTTCGCCAAAATCTGGTTGGCCACGAACTCAGTCGCGTTCGCGGTCGAACTCGGCACCGATGTCGAAATCGCCGTGCACGCCTCGTTCGACCCGAAGACCGTGCCGCCGGAATTGAAGCCGTTCCTCGGTACCCCCAAAGCCTCGGCGCTCTGGTCGCACATCCCCGCCGATGTGCTCTTCGCCCTCGCTGGCAAACTCGACCTCCCGCAACTGATGAAGCTCGGCAAAACCTTCCTCAGCGAACCGGGATTGAAAGGTTTCCAAGAACTCCTCGACAAGCAAATCGCCCCGGCCGTGGGGAAAGACGCCTTCCCCGAACTGCTGAAAAGCATCGGCCCCGATTGGGGGGTCTGGCTCACGGCACCGGGCAAAACCGGCAAAGGGACGCTCCCCGAGTTCACCGTGGCGTTGCGCGTCCGCGCTCCGCAAAGTAAAGACAACACCTTCGGCGACGCCCTGAAACTCGGGCTGAACTTCGCCTTCCAGATGTTCCGCGTCGATTACAACCGTACCCACGACGACCAATTCACGATCCGCGAAATCAAGGACGACGCCGGGCCGATCCAGCATCTGGAAAATGCAAAACTGCTGCCGCCCGGGGTCCGCCCCGCCTTCGCCCAACGCGGCGACTTCTTCCTGTTCGCCTCCTCGCCCGAAGCGATTCAACGCTTCGACCCGAAAAAGGACACCGCCAAACCCGAAGACGCTCCGTTCCTCCGCATCGGTTGGAAAGCGCTCGAACAATACCTCCGCGCCCACGGCGAAGACTTCGCCAATCTCTTCTCCTCGCTCACGGGCAAAACCGCCGCCGACGTGTTGAAGGAATTCCGCGAACTGCAGCAAGTCATCGAGTTGCTCGACACCTTGGAGGTCAAGCAATCGGGTACGGTCGACAGCACGAAGTGGAGCCTGAAACTGAAGCTGACCGCGCCGCTTCAGAAGTGAGTCATTCGGATCTTTTGGTCAACGCTCGCCAAATTTCACCGGCCCAAAAGACGCCGGACGTGGCGGCCAGCAACACGCCCCACTCGGCGAGGCTCAACGGCACTGTGCGGAACACCGCGCCGCCGAACTGCACCAAGCAGATTTGACCGGCCAAAATCGCCCCGGCCACGAGCAGGAAGCTGATGTTGTTGCCGAGGGTCGGGAAGACCGAACCGCTGCGACCCCAGCCTTTCGCGTTGAAAAGATTCCAAAATTGCAGCAGGACGAACGCGTTGAAGACGATCGTGCCGCCGCGGGTCGCATCGTCGCCGGCGGGCAATTCGCCGTCCGATTGCAGCCAGAGGATCAACCCGAGCAGAATCGCCAAGAACACCCCGCCCACTCCGAAGACGAACTTCGCCATCGGCGCCGTCACGATGAACCCCGCGGGATCTCGGGGCGGCCGTCCGAGCACGCCGGGGTGCGGCGGTTCGGTCGCCAGCGCCAGCGCCGCGAAGGTATCCATGATGAGGTTGACCCAGAGCATCTGCAGCACCGTCAGCGGCAGTTCGTAGCCGATGAACGGCCCGAGTACGGCCAACCCGAGGGCGCAGACGTTGATCGTGAGCTGGAACAAGATGAACCGCTGGATGTTCTCGTACAGCGTCCGGCCCCACTTGACCGCGGTGACGATACTGCCGAAGGAGTCGTCTAGCAGGACGATGTCGCTCGCTTCTTTGGCCACGGCCGTGCCGCTTTTTCCCATCGCCAACCCGACGTCCGCGTAGTTCAATGCCGGGCCGTCGTTGACCCCGTCGCCCGTCACCGCGACGACGTGCCCGCGCTGTTTCAACAGGCTGACGAGGCGGAGTTTGTCGGACGGACGGGCGCGTGCCAAGACGACCAATGTCTCGGCGGCAGCGGCGGCTTCCGCATCCGGCAGGGCCGCGAACTCCGCGCCCGTGAGCACGGAGCCAGTGCCCGCGTCGGCGGACAAGATGCCGATCTGCATCGCGACCTCGGCCGCCGTCGCGGCGATGTCCCCCGTGACCACTTTGACGGCAATACCCGCCAGCCGGCACGCGGCCACGGCATCGGGAACCTCCGGGCGGATCGGGTCGGCGAGGGCGACGTGCCCCAGCCAAATCAGCGACTTCGTCAATCCGTCGGCATCGGGGATGTCCGCGCCCTCGGGTCGGTAGGCGAACCCGAGCGTGCGCATGCCCCGCGTTTGGAACGCCGTCAGCGAGGCCTCGATGGCCGCGCGATTGGCGTCCGTCAAAGCCGTCAGTGTTCCCGTGGAATGGATGCGGTCGCACCCGGCGAGCAACACTTCCGGCGCGCCTTTGATGTGGAGCACCGTTCCCCCTCGGGACGATTCGCCGTAACTGGCCATGAACTTCCGCTCGGTGTTGAACGTCCACTGCATTCGCAGCGCGAAGGCCCGGCGCGCCTGCGCGTAATCCTCCCCGGCGGAGTGGAGCCACAGCAACAACGCCCCTTCGGTCGGGTTGCCGATTACGGGCGTTGCGCCGCTTTCGCGACCCAGTTGCGCCGTCGTGTTCACCGCGATCGCTTCCAGCAGCAACATCCTGAGCGCGGGATCCGCCGGGAATTCGAGGGTCTGTCCGCCACCGAAGGTCGCCGCCGCGACCCGCATTTCGTTGGCGGTCAGCGTGCCGGTTTTGTCCGAACAGATGACGGTCGCGGCACCGATGGCTTCGGTGGCGTCCATGCGCCGCACCAGCGTCTGCTGGGCCGTCATTTTCCGCATGCTGTACGCGAGGCTCAAAGTCACGCTCATGGCCAAGCCCTCGGGCACGGCGACCACGATGATGGTGACGGCGATCATAAAATCGCGCAGGAACTCCCGCCCGGCGGATCGGGGTATCCACTCGCCGGGATCTTGCGATACCGACCCCGCCGCGACTCCGGCGGCCACCACGCCGACGAATACCAGCGCGCCGGCGCCCGTGCAGATCAGCCACGGCCGCGTTGCCGCCCACCATCCGCCCGCTCCGTCATCATCGTCACCGCCGCCTTCATCCGCCCCGCCGCGCAACAAGGCCAAGGCATCTTGAGCGACGGGGAACCAGACGGGAATGATGGCGATGCCGAGGCCCGCGACCAAGCCCGCCACCACGAGCCATTGGCTCGGGGAGAGCATCAAGTTACCGACGACCGCGCCGCGGCCGACGAGCGCGGCGAACGCGGCGATGGCCACGGAGAAGCCGACGACGCCGATGATCTTGCTCAGCCGGGCGAGTTGGCGGTTCAGGGGGCTGATGACGCCGGTCGATTCGGTCGATTCGCGGAGCGTGCGGCCGATTTCACTCGCATCGCCGACGGCGGTCACTTCGAAAGTCCCGTAGCCATCGGCGACCGTGGTGCCGCGCAAGAGTCGGGCCGCCTCCCCGCCGATTTGCTTCTCGGCGGGCCGCGATTCGCCGGTCAACTTGGCTTCCGAGACGAGCAGGCCGACCGCTTCGAGCAGGGTTCCATCGGCCGGGATTTCTTCGCCGACTTCGACGAACACGATATCGCCGACGACCATGTCCCGCTTGGGGATGCGGGTGTAACTGCCGTCGCGGATCACCTTCGCCGGCACCGCATCTTCGGACTTATTCAGGATGTCGAACTCGCGGGCGGCCCGGTGTTCGTTCCAGTAGGACAGAAAAGTGGCCAGGAAGATCGCCACCAAGATCCCCGCGCCCTCGGCGATGTGGCCGTCCGCGATTCCGACGGCGATGGCCAACCCGGCGGCGAGCATCAGGATGCGGATCACGGGATCGTTGAACTTGCTCAGGTACTCTTCCCACCACGCGGCCCGCCGCGGCGGCGTCAACTCGTTGATCCCGTGCTGGCGGCGACTGGCTTCGACCTCGGAGCCGGTCAACCCGGGGCGGTTGGCGGAAGCGATCACGAATTCGAACCTCGTTGATGGGTCGGTAACACGGCCTGCGAATGTCGGCGCCCGGCGCGGCCCGGTCGCTTACCCGTGCCCTTCTTGGACGAAGTTCTTGTTCCACGCCGGGATGACCACCCGCAGATCCCGCGTGCCGTCCGGGACGCACTGGCAACTCAATCTCGATTCCGGCGTCACGGCGCGGGCCGTGTCGAGCATGTCTTCTTCGTCGTCGGTGGCCGGGTTGCAGCTTTCCCGCCCCTGCTGCACGTAGACGTGGCAGGTCGCGCAGGCGCAAACGCCGCCGCAGGCGTGGTCGATCTCCACGCCGGCCCCGTAGGCGAGATCCATGATGCTGCCCGGTTCGCCGCTGCGACCGAACGGCAGCATCGCGGGATCGACGCTGAGTTCCTTCGCCTCGTTCGTCTCTTGTAAAACGAAGGTGATTTTGAATGGCTTCGTGGCCACCGGGGCGCTCACGGGCGTGATGTAGGGGTTCTTGCCCGCCATCGGTTGGGATCTCGGGGTGGGGAACGAAAAAACACGGGGCGGCGACCCCGTGTTCGTATTATATCGTTCGGACCCCGCGCCGTTACTGCACCGGGAACTTGAGTTCGTTCTGGACATGCTTGACCCCCGGCGTCAGGCGGATCATCCCTTCGATCAAGTTGGCTTCCTCCTCGTCTTTGGCATTGCCCTTGAGCACGATCACGCCGCCTTCGGCCACCGAGAGGCTGACCCCCTTGGCGTCGGCGATGCTGCTGGAGGCGTCGATCATGCCGCGGAGGTCGGCTTGCATCTGGGCGACGGGGACACTCGGGGCCGCGAACTTCAGCGTCGCCGTGTAAGAAATCTGCCGGCCGGTGGTCAGGCCGTTGTTCTGTTGGTTCAGCGAGTTCGTATTGCGGCCCCCACCTTGAGTATTTTGCAGAAGACCGCCTTGCTGAATCCCGCCTTGTTGGGTGCGGGTGCCGGTCGCGGTCGCCGCCGTACCGGTGCCGCCGATGCCCGATGTGGAACCGGTGTTGGTGCCGGCGTTGCGGGCCGTGGCGCCCGATCGGTTGCCGCTCGTCGTACCCGAGGTTGTGCCGGTCGTTCCGGTGGTGCCATAAAGCGCAGTCCCGAACCCGCCGGGCGTGTTGTCACGCGCCCCGGAACTGCCGCCGGTCGTGCCGGCGCGGCCTTGGTAATAGGGGTTGGCGTAGTATCTGTTGAAAGCGTTGGAAGTCGCTAGAGCCGCGCTGGTCGTGTTGACTTCCGACGGTGCCACGATGGGCGGAGCTTGCTGGGTCGCCGGGCTATTTGCGTTCCCGGCCGGGCCACCGCCGCTCGTGCCCGCTCCGCTCACACCTCCCCCTCCGGTGCCTCCGGTGCCGCCAGTACTGCCCCCAATGCCGGTACCGATCGTTTGGGCCGCGGCCCCGCCCGCGAAGATGGCCGTGATGGTCGCGGCCCAAATGATTCGGTTCAAGCTTCGCATGGCAAGACTCCGGGACAATCGAGCATCCGGGTGAACTCTTCCGATAATATCGTCATACTTTAGCACTGTCATCCAGAAAGAATCATGAGAAGTTCAACATGGCCGCAATCGGCGTAGCGGTCGTCGGAATCGGTTTCATCGGCCCGGTGCACGTCGAAGCGCTCCGCCGACTGGGCCACCGCGTCGTCGGCATCCTCGGTTCAACCCCGGAAAAATCGTTCGACGCCGCCCGCGATCTCGCCATTCCCCGGGGCTACGCCAGCTTGGGGGAACTCCTCGACGATCCCCTCGTGCAGGTCGTCCACCTCGCCTCGCCCAACGTCCACCATTTCGCCCAATGCCAACAAGTGTTGAACGCCGGCAAGCACGTCGTCTGCGAGAAACCGCTCGGCATGACCACCGCCGAAACGGCCGAGTTGGTCGAGCTCGCCCGGCAAAAGCGCGTCGTCGCGGCGGTGAATTACAACGTCCGCTTCTACCCGCTGGTGCTCGAAGCCCGCGAGCGCCGCAAAGCCGGGCACCTCGGCCGCGTCTTCCACATCACCGGCGACTACCTCCAAGATTGGCTGCTGCTGCCGGGCGATTTCAACTGGCGCGTCATCGCCGGTGAGGGCGGGGCACTCCGCGCCGTCGCCGACATCGGCACGCACTGGCTCGACACGGTCTGTTTTATCACGGGGTTGGAAGTCGAAGCGGTCTTCGCCGATGTGAAGACCGTCCACCCGATTCGG
>Ga0105046_10014356_pt1 | contig 12213 bp, 9 predicted proteins | sample MAT03_FD_78385 | JGI IMG/M metagenome (GOLD analysis project Ga0105046, IMG submission 78385) | Freshwater microbial communities from Lake Fryxell liftoff mats and glacier meltwater in Antarctica - MAT-03 (megahit assembly) | ecosystem: Environmental > Aquatic > Freshwater > Ice > Liftoff...
GCAAAGGAAAGTCCTTACAACCACCAGCCATTTCGCCAGAAACTCGCGATTAGATGCTGGTAAGGCCGCTTTTCCAAACTAAAAGCGATTTAGTGCAACTGATTGGTAAAATGTACGAAACTTGTTCGTGCCTTCAGCGTATAATCTGTTGCTTCCTTCTCGCTCGTCCTGTGGAATCCTTAGAACCCTTCTAACACCTCTTCGAACCATCCCTCTCTCAAATGGAGATCATCATGAAAGCAGGCCTCATAAACCGTCACGCACATTTCATACCGATTGCCTTCACCGCAGCGTCGGCCTCGCTACTCGCGTCGACGGCCGTCGGGCAGACTATCGTGACTGGCGAACTGCTTCCGGCGATCGACCGATGGAACTACCCCTTTGCCAGCCGACCCGGGGCGGAGGAGACTGTCCCAGTTTTCGCGGCCCTTTTCCAACCCGGGTTTGACGACCGCGATGCCCAGTTCTTACTTGGCTTTGACACCTCTAGCTTGGTGGCAACCGGCCGCGGCACAGAGCGATACATCGTCGATCGAATTGAGATCACAGTCTTTGCCTCGACCGACAATCAGTTTTTGTACGACCCAAGCTTTGACGGTGTCGCAACTTCCTACCCACCCTCCGACTCGGCCTACGTTGTAGACGCGGATGTCGGAAAACCGCTTGAGATCTTCGCGGTTGGGTACCGAAACGGGTTGAGTGCTCAGACGTACGCCGAGAACACGCCGTACAGCCCTTTCCCTCCCGCTCCGCGCGAGGGCGTCCGTAGTGCTTTTGCTGCGATCTTTGACAGCGCAGGTGAACCATCAATAGATGTAGGCCGACACGTACGCCAGCGTTTCGAAGCAATCCCGCTCGCCATCGGCCAGAACCCTGCACTGATCGTCGGGCAGTCCATAGCTGCGGGCACATCGTTTACGTTCTCCGTTGACGTCTCTTCCCCAGATGTGCAGAGTTACGCGGCGCGAGGATTCGCGATCGGAAAACTTAATCTTATGGTGTCGGGCCTGCATCCCGCAAGTGGTGGACCGGGTGGGGGTGGTGGCGGGTCGTACCCTTCTTTCTTCACTAAAGAGAGCGGTGTCGCTAGCGTCAACGGCCTCATCTCCCGGCTTTCATTCTCGGTCGCGACTTATCCGGGCGCCGACTTCAATGAAGATGGCGGCGTAGATGGGTCCGACGTCGAAGCTTTCTTCCTCGCTTGGCAATCCTCCGAGTCCGCAGCAGATTTCAACATCGACGGCGGAGTCGACGGCGCCGATGTCGAGGCGTTTTTCATCGCCTGGACGCTTGGATAACCCTCGGTCACGCAAACCCCGTGCGCATATCAAACTCGAGGTGAACACGCTCAACGCGATCTGAGCGAGGGTCTCTCGCGCGTGACAGGCAAACCATAATACACAGCGACCGCCAAATCACTCAAATTTTTTGAGATAGCGTTGTAAAGGTAGCAAATCACCGCTTGCCGTAACATCTAGACGTGCTGGGATGCTTTGACCTGACCGGCATTAATTTTAGGAAAACCTTCGGAGAAGCCCCGTGGTCGCTCAAATGGTTGGCGCGAACTTGAAATGATAGAACGACTGCTCCAGAGCTTTGAGCAAGCAAAAGAAAGGGCGACTGCCCGCCGCGTCTAAAAAGTGAGCGATACTGGACTTGAACCAGTGACCTCATCCATGTCAAGGATGCGCGCTAGCCAACTGCGCCAATCGCCCGTTCTCCGCCGCGGCAAGATTCTGCTCGCGTGCCACAGCAGTGGGGGTGAGTATAGGCCCGACCAGCCGCGTTTTGCTACCGCCGGACCCTCGAAAACCCACCGTGTAATCAAAGATTGTCATCGCATCCGCAGATGCAACCGTTTGGAGGCACGGCAACTATATTGATACGGCAGCCGCTATCGGTGCCCAACAAACGCGGACTAAGAGTTAAGTACTTTCAGCCGCTCAAACGTCCCAATGAGGATCAATGGCTCTATCTTGATCTGCGGTTCTATCTGATGGTTGCAATTGGCCCGGGCGATTCCGGCCGCGTCAATGGCTTCGGTGTCATATAAACTTTTCGGCGGGCGAGTGTCTGTTCCGGGTCGGGTCGCCCTCAGCGTAGTTTTAGCGAACCCGCACAGATTCGCGTGCTTTTGAGGCGTGAGCCTGATACTCTGTCACGGTTCAGCCGGGAGGCCCGTCTCCCAATCGTCTGGCGCTTGTGTTGTGCGTTGATCCGCGTTGCGTTTGGTCCTGCGTCTGCCCTCACGCCATCTTCGATTATCTGCTCTCACGGTGGTCTAAATTCTTTGCGAAATGGGCAGAGCCTAGGCTCTGGGCAAGATGCAAAGCGGGAAAAGTGGATATTACACGAGGTGCTTACTTTGACGTTTGCAGGTTCTTTTGACATCTTCCCCACCTTGGCTTCGGTGCTTCTCATTGCCGAGGCGCTGATTCTGGTTTCATTTTGGAAGCCAATTCTGCTTCTTGTGCCATTGGTGCCTTGGGCGTGGGTCGTTTCGCGAATTCTCGATAAGCACGCGGCGAGGTTCTTTCTCGAACGCGAACGCTGGAACACGATCCACCTTTCGGTCGCGTTACTCGCGTTTCTCGGCGTGTTGGCGATCCCGATGGCCAACGAGGGTGCCTTCTGGATTGGTTTGGGCCTTCTGACGGTCGTGCTCCTTTTGGATATCGTGCTGTTCGCGGTGATCACGAACCGCGATGAGCGCGTGCCCGAGCAGTTCAGGCTTACCTTGGACTTTTCAAAGTATCGTGAGGCTCGTGCCACGAAGGCGCTCGCAAAGCAGCAGGGCAAAGTTGAGCTGGTGGTGAAGGGGCCAGACAAAATGTCGGTCGCGCCCCCATTGGTTGGCACTCCGGAGTTTGACGTCCGCGTGGCCAGCGAAAAAGTGATCATGCAGGCAATGGACGTTAGATCAAGTGAATCCGTAATCGGGCCGACGGGCAAAGATAATACCTACGCCGTTTCACATCTCGTCGACGGCGTGCGCCAATCCGGCGCAGTCATGCCCGCGTCCGAAGCGTTCAAGCTCATGGTCTTCTGGAAAGCGGCGGCGAAGATGGATGTCGCCGATCAACGAAAGAAACAGCAGGCAGACATTACGATCGAACGCGGCGAAACCAAGAAGAAGCTACGAGTTACGTCACTCGGTTCGGCCGTTGGTCCCCGGCTGATGTTCCTCGTCGATCCCGAGGCTCAGGTGAAGCGGAAGATAGAAGCACTCGGATTACTCGAGCCGCCCCAGCTCACCGAACTCAAGGCGATCATAAGCGATGGGCAAGGCCTTGTGCTGCTCGCTGGCGGCCCCGATTGCGGAAAAACAACCACGCTCTACACGATCGTAAAGATGCACGATGCGTATACCAAGAACGTGCAGACCGTTGAGACCGAGGTGCAGGATGCCATCGAAGGGGTCCGGCAGAATAAGTTTGATCCTCAGGCTGAAGGCCCCGACCTTTCAACGCTTGTGCGTTCAATTATCCGCCGCGATCCTGATGTGGTCGCAGTGGCGGATGTAACTGATTCGGCAACCGCCAAGGAGGTCGTTCGTGCCGAGATTGATCGGACGCGTGCTTATGCGGGGGTGAAGGCCGATGGGGCGATCCAGGCTATCCAGGCGTGGGTGAAGCTTGTCGGCGAAGTCGATGCGGCGGTCAAGCCGCTCAAGGGCGTAATCTCTCAGAAGCTTGTTCGCAAGTTATGCACCAACTGCCGAGTCGCTTACACGCCCACTGCCGAAGTGGTGAAGCGTTTAGGATTGCCAGCCGACAAAGTGAAGCAGTTGTTCAAAAAGGGCGGGCAGGTGCTCATCAAGAACAAGCCAGAGGTCTGCCCGGTGTGTGGCGGGGTTGGATATGTCGGCCAGGAAGGCGTATTTGAAGTCTATTCAGTTGGAGACGCCGAACGGGCCGCGATAAAGGCCGGCGACCTGAACGCGGTGAAGGGTGAGTGGCGTAAGCGTGGCCTGCCCTCGCTGCAACAGGCCGCCCTGCGGAAGGCACTCGACGGTATCACAAGTGTCGAGGAGATCAGCCGCGTCACCGCGCCTGATGCGGTGGCGACGAAGACCGAAGCTCCCGCCGCGCCCCCATCAAAGGCACCCGCAAAGAAAGCCTAGCCGGGTGAACGTTCTTAAAGGATTGACCGTAAGTACTAGTTGGCATCGGTTATAATCGGCGAAGTCATAGATCCACCCGCGGCAGCGAAGTGAGCGACGGGCGAAAAGTTAAGTTGGCTGTAGAGTAAAGCATATTCGCGCTTGGCCAAGGGGACGGCGTGATCGAGAGGCGCACCATGTTTGCAAACGGTATCGCGGTCATCATCGTTGGTTTAATGGGTTACATCTGGCTCACGCGGGGTTTCTTCTCCGCGTTCATCCATCTCGTCTGCACCGTCATCGCCGGCGCGGTGGCGTTCGCCGTTTGGGAAAAAACTTCCATATATCTGATCGAGCAATCGCCCACCAGCGGCTTCTTTTCCTTCGTTGGCACAGTCGCCTGGGGTGTCGGGCTGGCTGGCCCCTTCGCGGTAACCCTGGGATTATTACGTCTTGGTGTTGACAGTGCGCTCAGGGCCAATGTAAATCCCGGAACCGCCGCCGATTACGCGGGCGGGGCCGTTTGCGGCGTGCTGGCCGGCGTGATCGCCTCTGGCATCACGATCATAAGTTTAGGGTTCCTTCGCCTGGGGCCTGATTTTACCACGCACGTGGGTTACGCTCAGCGCGGATACATCGTCCGCAGCGGCGACGGGATCGGCGGGCTCTATGTGCCCACCGACAAACTTACGATGATGCTCTACGGGTCGCTCTCCGAACGAGCCTTCCGGACCGCCGAGCCGCTCGCGAAGTATTATCCTTCGCTGCACGAAGTTCCCACATCGCTGCGAATTACCGCGCTCGAGGGCAAGGGGCGTAACACGACGCGGCCTGATGACTTCGAAGTGAACGGGCGTTTCACCGTCGGGCAGAACCCAAAACTTAAGATGACGCAGCTCCTGCGAGATCGCTGGAATCTGGAAGTTCAGGACGCCAAGGACATGAACGGGGAGGCTTACCCCGAGGGTTCGTATATCGAAGGCTTTTTAATTAAGTTCATGGCTGGGGCCAAAGAGAAGGACGGTAAAGTCGCCATCGGCGCCGCCCAGGTCCGCCTCGTCCTGCAGAGCACCACCGATGACCTAGATCGAGTGACGGTCTTCCCTATCGCGTGCGCCTCACAAGCCGAATCAACTTCGATCTCCGCCGCACGCTGGCGATTCAACTCTGAAGGCACGTTTATCGCCTCGGTCGGCGGAGCATCGGAGGCACCCTTCGCCTTCGAGTTTGTCGTTCCTCCGAACTACGAGCCGTTCGCGCTCTATATTAAAAACATCCGCCATGTAATCAGCGAGGGCGCGACCGCCACCGCCAAATTTAACTTTAAGAGCACGGACGAACGAGATTCATTCCTCGTGCGTATGGCTGGCGGCAGCCCGCAGCTACCATCGCCGGTGGGATCTATCGGCGGTGCTTCTTCTCCGGCGGCGAGCGGGCCCGGGGATACGGGCGAGGCGGTTACGATCGGCAACGGCCAGCCGATCCGCGAGGGGACTTTCTACCAGCCCGACAATGTTAAGATAAGCACGCGGCTTCCGTTTACACTCCAAGATGGAACACTCCGCGAACTCGAAGTCTCCACCGAGGGTGAAAAAGTCATTATCAATGGCACCGAGAAGTTTGAGCTTAACTACCCCACGACCAGGAGCGTGGGCTTGGAAAAATCGCTCCGGATTGAGAACTTCCAGTCAAGTACAGACACGAATATTGTTCAGATCGATGTCGACGCCGACAGTAAGTCGAGCCTGCTCGGGCTAGCCGCGGCGACCGCTACCGGAGCAATGCCGCCTTTACTTGTGGACACCAACGGCCAGAACTACGAGCCGATCGGTTACGTTTATTATGACGAGCAGTACATCACTATCCGATTTACGCCGGGCGAGCCGATCCGATCGCTCAAGGAAATTCCCACGCTCTCCAAAAGCCGCCCCAAGCAGAAGTTAGCACTTATCTTCCGCGTAAGTTTCGGGGCAAAGATTGATCGGTTTAGCTTGGGACCCAAGGCGTTGGCGATTTACGATCCACCCTTCCTCGCGGATCAGACGCAGAAGCGTTGATGCTCATCTCGCCGTTGGGGCCAGCCGGCGTCGAAATATTACTTTGGCCGGATCCGATGGTCGCCTCGCAACCCTTGATGATCGACTGCGCAGCGCGCGAGGCGGGGTGCATTCCATCGATCATTCCCCAATCCGCCCGAGCTGCGTCTACCGCAGCGGCCATCGAATCTCCCCACGCTGTGGGATCGGACGAAATCGCTGTAAGCAGCTTCCTTAGCTGCTCGGGTGTGTGGATTACCGGCAGTCCGTAAAGATCCAAACAGACAAACTGCTCTTCACGGGCGAGCGATCCTATCGCAACGGTGGCAACGGGAACACCCATCGCGAGTGATTGCAGATTTACACTCGAATGTAATGTTATTACACAGTCGCTGGAACTGATGAGCTCGTTGAGCCCGGCGGTAAAGCTCCAAGGAGTCCTGCTTTCGGTTACGATCACCACTCGCCCGCCAGAGCGAGCAGCGAGTTCCGCCACACTTTGCGGGTTCTCGCTTGGGTGGGGGCGGAACAAAAGAGCCAAACCGTCTACAGCCGCAACCGCACGGAAGACTTCCTCGTACTGTGGCGCGGCGTCGGGTTGACCGATGAACGTAACAATAGCGCGGACCGACTCGATACTAAGCCGGGCCCGCATGCTTAACAGAGGCTGTCGGTCGATGAAGGCTCCCGGACACTCCCAGGCGGGGTTGCCCGTGACGGTGATCTTCGCCGGGGCGACACCTTTTATCATGGCAATATCGCGCTGGGGCTTCCCCCACACCAGCACAGCATCGGGAGTTTTAAAGTCACCGTCCACGAAAGTCCGGACAGGTTGAGAGCTTATGTGCCCGTGCAGGATCATGGTTGTGCGGCACCCCACCCCCTTCGCGGCGTGCATAAACGTAAGTTCTGTCGCGCGGCGGAGCCGGGCACAGACTGCATGGCGAATGTTGTAACGCGAGAGTACCGTTTCAAACATTACCCGTAGCCGCCGCACGTATGGCGCGTAGACCGCCGTCGCAGAGTGTAAGTCTCTCCCGATGAAGGGCCACAGGGACACTCCGCTTACGGTTGCGCAATCTACGTCGGGTGCCTGCATCTGCGTCGTCTGCATCTGCGTCGCTTGCGTTTGCGGAGCGTGCCCAAGCCAATCCGGCGGGGGCGCGGCGATATCCCCGAACTGTGCCGCCATCGCCTCGATGGTGATCAAAGCCTCCGGAGAGACACCGTGCAGCGTGGGAGAAATAAGTAATCGTTGCGGGATTATAAGTGCCGCAGGCTTGGCATCAGAGAGTAGCTTTCGCAGCACGCTGACCAATGGCGGAAGGTATGTCTCCATCGTCGCGAGGAAGATCGTCCCGCCGCGGCACGCTTCGAACTTGTGTTCGCACTGTTCAGTTGTAGGCGATCCACCAATGGGCCCGCCGGGCAAAACTACTTCGATGGATTCATAGTCAGGGCGGAGGTAAGCGGGAGTGATGTGCGACCGCAGTTCCGAAAGTAAGTCTTCCCACCGCTGTTCGCAAGTGACTTCGATGCCCAGGTGCTTGGCCCGGGCGAGCACAAAATACTCGCCAATCTGCAGCGTGGGTAGCTCGAAATGTAACGACCGAAAGTTCCGGAGAAAATGGTCCGCAGCCACGACGGCGCGGTGCAAGCGGATGCTCCAGGCATGAACCTCCGCGTTGTAACCAGCTAACTTATATTCGAGGACTTTCTGAAGGAACGCGGTGTCGCTATCGGGCCAAAACCGCGTCAACCATTGCCGTACCACAAGTCGCGTGTCAGAAACGCACGCGGCGTGATCCACGGGCGACTCGCGGATCAGCGTGCGTAACCCGCGTCGTGCCTCCTCGTTGAAGAGAAACATAATAAGCGCCTACCCGGCCTTCGCGAGCGGAATAACTTCATCTCGCACAAACCTTAAGCGGAGCATGACCGCCCGCTCACTCTCGTAGACTCGCTTGACCCCGTCGCCCATCGCCTGCTCAACGACGCGGATCTCCCGCACCAGTCGGGCGAAGCCGCTTGGCTCAACGCTGGCGGCCTGATCCGATCCCCACATCGCTCGATCTAATGTAATATGTCTCTCGATGAAGCAGGCCCCCAGCGTTGCGGCGGCAACCGTAGTTTGTAAGCCCACCTCATGCCCCGAGTAACCAACAGGGCACTGGTATCGTTCCCGGAGCGTCTGGATCATGCGCAAGTTAAGTTCGTGCGGCGGGCACGGGTAGGTGCTCGTGCAGTGGAGCATCACAACCTGATCAAGCGTTTCCCCACTGTTTGAAAGAATGCGCACCGCACGGTCAATCTCCTCGATGGTCGACATGCCCGTTGAGATAACAATGGGTCGGTTACAACCGCGGTAGCTCCGGACGAGCCGATCATCGGTGAGGCAGCAAGAGGGCAGTTTAAGGCACGGTAACTCAAACCGATCCATAAACGCCAAGCTCGGTTCATCAAAGCACGATGCGAACCACGCAATGCCCTTATCGCGGCAGTAGCGGTCTATCTCGCTGTACTCAGCGACGCCAAACTCCATCCGGTCGCGGTATTCCATGTACGTAATTACGCCCCACGGAGTTTCACGCTTAAGGTCTCTCATCGCCGCGGGCACGCATAGTTCCGGCGTGCGTTTCTGAAACTTCACCGCATCGCAACCCGCCAGCGAGGCGGCATCGATCAGCTTCTTGGCAAGCTTTACATCGCCATTATGATTGATGCCGACTTCAGCGACAATGTAAGCTGGAAGTCCATTGCCTACGCTGCGGTCGCCGATGGTAATGCAGTTCTGCATGTTTGATTCGCTCCAGCGAGGGAAGGGACCTCGATCTCACGCGGCCAGCCGCGTCGCAGTCGGCTGGTCCGTTGTGGGGGTTTTTAAAGAGTTGCGTCGCAAGCCGTCGCCGATTGCTTCCAGCGTCATCCAGTCATCGGCGGTATCGATCTGGTGGCCGTAAATTGGGGGCATTTGATGGAGCGCCACCCGCCCGAAGAGGCGACATCGCTCCGCCAGAAACCCGATGCGATCAAAGATGTAAATTGAACCGTTCTCGCGGAAAGCCGGCTCCATGTCCTGCCGACGGGGTCGAGATGCGGGTTGATAGTTTATCGCCCGCGCGCCGTTGGTGGCGCAGGGCTGCCAGAGAAAGTCGTGAGAGGGGCAGACGGAAACCAGGGATTCCGCGCGAGAAAGATCAAATGTGTCCAGGGCAAGATTAACTTCGCCCGTCCGGCGGAGGGGTGAAGTTGCTTGCAGGAAGATAACACGTTCAACCACATCAGCTCGCAACTCGCTTATGCTATGCAGCGCGTGCAGGAGCGCGCTCTCCGACGATGCCCTGTCGCCAGAAAGCTCGGGCGGACGGGGGATTACTGTTGCGCCAGCTTCGCGCGCCACCGCCGCGATCTGCGCATCATCAGTCGTAACATAAGTCGCTCGGACGCGAGAGGATTCAAGCGAGTGACGGATGCTGTGCGTGAGCAGCGGCACGCCCAGGAAGAGTTTGATATTCTTGCCTACCACGCCCTTGCTGCCGCCGCGAGCCGGAATAATGGTGATCGTAACTGGATTCATAGTGCTCACGCAGCGCTCCGCAGGGCCTCCATGAATAGAGTATCTTTGGGGTGGCGATCAAAGTGCTCGCTCCGTAGCTCGGCAGAATCGCTCATCCGGTAGGCAGATCGCTTGACTTGCGTAAACCCCTCCTGCTCAAGCCAGTGCCGTAGATACGTTTCATCAAAGCAATGAACGTGACCATTTCCGACGGCCGAGGTGGAATAGAACCACGACATAAGCAACCCACCCAGAGGTGCCGAGGCGTCGTGCGGGGTCAGATCCGACGCTTCAAAGAAGCTTCGATCATTATTAACATATGCAGTAGTGGCGAGCGCGATGTCGGGGACACCGATCCGAAGCCGGCCGCCTGGAGCCAAGACTCGCCGAAACTCCGCCAGGACGTGGCCCAGTTCTTGGGGACGAATGTGCTCGAGCGTGTGGCTGCTGAAGATGTTGCTTACGCTGCCATCCGCGAAGGGCAGCGGAGCCTTGGCGATATCGACCCGAACGTCGGCCGAGTCGCGAAGGTCAACAATTGTCCAACCTTCAACCCGAGCGTGATTCTTTCCGCCACCGACATTCAGCTTCAACATGAAGCGATCTTCGGCCGTTTGAACTAACACCCTCTATCTGTGCCCCCCCCCGTCCGGGCGTCCGTCGCGAGGAGCGAATAATGACGCATGCGAATGCACCTTCTGCTCACTCTCGTTGCTTGGTCGTTGTGTTTGCTGGGAGGGTGCGCGGGCGGACTGGGAGGATCGCCGTCGGCAACGATTACAAACGCGAAACTCGCTGGGCTTACGTTTGACGGTGTGCGAATTGATTTCGATGTCAACATAAAGAACCCTTCATCAAGGCCTCTGGGGCTTGATGTTCTTCAGTACCAGTTCCTCAACAAAGACACCGGCGAGGAAGCTTTTCTTGAGGGAAGCCTTACGGATAATATAAGCTCGCAGGTAGTGGGTCCCCGCTCGAGCAGGTCTCTCAGGGTCCCCGCGACGCTTTCCTTCCCGCAGTTGCTCGAAGCACTCGATCAGGGGAGACTGGGGAGCATTGTGTCGTACCGCGCCAACCTGCAACTTATGACCCTGCCCCAACCTACCACCGCCGCGGCCGGAAGCCAAACTCCCGCGCCCTTGTCTCTACCGATGTCGTGGGATGGTAAGTTTCCGATTCCTAACATCCCGCAGATTGAGCTAGTTAATTTAACGTGGGACGATATGGGGCTCATTAGCCTGCGCGGAAAGGCGATCGTTCGCGTTACGAACACAAACGAGTTCGATATCGATATCCGCAAGTTTGCTTACAAGGTTCAGCTTCAGGGCGCAACGCTGATGAGTGGGGGGCTCTCCTCGGGCGCTCTTCTTCGCCCGGGGCAGACGCGGGAGATTGAGATTCCCTTGCGTCTCTCCATGCTGAAACTTGGAGCTGCGGTGATGGATGCGGCCCGCTCCAATGTCGCGGCGTACCGCATCAAAGGCGATGCCCGGGTAGTCACCGAGTTTGGCGACCTGAGTTTTCCCTTTGAGGAATCGGGTAAGTAAGCGCGGATGCGGCGAACGATGTAATACAACCTTCTGCGACGCTACAGCCCTTTCTCACCATCAAGTTGTGTCGCAGCCGCATTTCGCCGGTTCTCCCAGCGCCGTTCAATAATTCCAACAGGTACAAGAACGAACCATGCCAGTGCCGCGCCCACCAACGCAAGCCAGAGCTCTCCAAGCCCGCACGCGACGCCAACCGCAGCGGTAAGCCATGTGCTGGCCGCAGTCGTGAGCCCCTTGACTTCCGCCCGGTCGCTTAATTTGATAATCGTGCCCGCCCCCAGGAAACCGATGCCCTGGATGATGCCTTGGATAACTCTGCTTGACCCCTCAACCGACATCCCGGCGAGCATTGGCGACATGGCAAACATTGCAGAGCCCAATGAAACCAGCATGTGAGTACGCATACCTGCGGTCTTGCGCAGACGCTCTCTTCCCACCCCCAGGACCAGACCCAACGCCGCGGCGAGAGCCATGCGGGCCGCGAGGACTCCTACCAGATGAGGATCACCATAATAGAAGTATGGAAGGGGAGCTTGGGCAGCGAGTAGCAGATTCATCTCAGTATCTTAAGCAGCAAGACCGCCGTGTCGAGGCGGAGGTGCGAAGGGTCAAGCTTCTGCGATGGCCCCGCGAGGCAGATCACGGCGAAGGGACCGCTGCCTCGTCCGCGGCCTGGGGCATTCCGGGTAGAGGTTGGAAGGCACCATCGCGCGCCACCCGTAGCTGATCGCTCGCGAGCAAGTAGTTCAGCACGGCTGTGCGGAGCGCGGTCTCCGCGCGGTCACGATCATTTTCTGATATAAGTAAATCATTCTCGGCGTCGATGATGGTCTGCGTCTCAATGGTATCAATCCGGAGTTGCAACCCGCGCAGTCGCTCGCGGTTGATGTCTACCTGGGTTCGGGCGATACGCAGCTGCAGCCGGGAGTTATCGATCGCCCTCAACGCATCGCGGACGTCTACAATTAC
>Ga0105046_10014357_pt1 | contig 12212 bp, 10 predicted proteins | sample MAT03_FD_78385 | JGI IMG/M metagenome (GOLD analysis project Ga0105046, IMG submission 78385) | Freshwater microbial communities from Lake Fryxell liftoff mats and glacier meltwater in Antarctica - MAT-03 (megahit assembly) | ecosystem: Environmental > Aquatic > Freshwater > Ice > Liftoff...
GATCTTGGTTTCCATGGCTTTTGGGGGGTTGGTTGGGGCGAGATCTCTCGCCCTTACGGGTTTTTAGAGGTTATCTGTCGGGGCGATGCATGCATCGCCCTTTCTTGGTTGGTGGGGCGCGAGATCTCGCGCCCTTCTTGCGATCCGGCTCCAGATGAAGAGCACGGTGATGTTCATGTAGTGCAGCCCGGCGAGGGTGAAAAGGATCAAGGCGATGCGCTCGCTGAGGACACCAAGCATCTGTGGTACGCTGACAATGGCATCCCACGTGCTCACCACGAGCGCCACGTAGCCGATGTTCACGGTCCAGCAGCCCACGAGCAGGATGTCATTCACCGCACGGACGAAGCGTTCATCGTCGAAGATCCGCATGAGCCAGATCGCCCCGTTCCTGTGGCACAGCCAGGCGACCCGGTACGCGATGTACACCATCGCCGGGAAGAACAGGGCGTAGCTGAGGAGATTGAGGTTCATGGCCAGGTTGGTTGGGGTGCGAGATCTCGCACCCGTACTGAGGTTGCTATCAAGGTTGTAGTTTCAGTAAGAAATGAAACATGGTGGTCAAAAAAAGGGAGCTATCATTTGAGCAGGGTGGATGCGGCTTTCACGAACCACTGGACATCACGGCGGGTGCTGTGATCGAGCAGGGTGTCCAGGCGGGTGGTCAGGTCGTGCAGATCGTGGGTCATCTTGCGGAAGGCCTTCGCCTCAGCGGTCGCGCCGGGGATATCCTCCAATTCATCGAGCAGGCGGACCAGTGGTTCCAGTTCGCGCTTCTTGCGTTCGCGGGTGATGTGCGTGGCTACCTTCCAGACGTCCTTCTCCGCATCGAAGAACTCGCGCCGCTCCCCGCTCTTCAGCACGCGCCTCACCAGGCTCCAGTCGATCAACGTGCGCAGGTTCATGTTCGCATTGCCCCGGCTGATGTTCAACTGGTCCATCACATCCTCGGTGCTCAGCGGCTCGGCACTGATCAGCAGCAACGCGTGTACCTGCGCCATGCTCCGGTTGATCCCCCACGCGCTGCCGAACGCGCCCCAGGCCTCAATGAACTTGTCGCGGGCTTCCTGGAGATCCATGGTGATCGTGCTTGACAGCTCAAACGTAAGGCGTAAGGTTGGAAGTTTCAAATAGTATTGAAAGAAAGTTTCGAACCGTGCGTCACCGGAGTTGAGCCGGGAGCCGGATCAGTCCTTGATCAGCCGCAGCGATGGGGTGATGTGGTCATCCGTGACCTCCACGAAGTACAGGCCTGGGGCCAGGTCCCCGAGCGCGATGGTCATCTGCGCTGCCGATCTTAAGGCTCGCATCACTGATCCCGTGGTATTGACGATCGCGACGGTCGCCTGCCCACGGATACCGCTGATCTGGAAATGATCTCTCCCCGGGTTCGGGAACACGAACACTATCCCGCTCGTTCCTGTTCAACACGTGAGTACGCACCGTAACATCACGCGCACGCGTTACCACGGTGTAAGTGCCGGCAGCGATACCAACGCCGAGTTCATCCTTCAACGAACTGGCGGCCGGAGTGCTCCATGCACGGGGATGGTGCGCTGATCTAAAGCACGGTCAAACGCCCTTGTTGCACAACGTCATAGCCGTGACGAAGAACGAACAGGTACGCACCCGCGCGTTCCATAACATGGTCGAACTGCTGCGGACCTGCGGACAACACAGTACGGTTGAGTTCACGTCCGGTCACATCGTAGATCGTGAACGTATAGGGTCCGGTCCCGGTCAGTGTTCCTTGGAAGTGGAAGAGCCCCTCGCTGGGGTTGGGGTAATAGGCGAGCGCATCGGTAACGGCAAGCTCGCTCACGCTAACGTTGGCACAGAGTCCTGGGATGTTCGCATCGAGCCATGTCAAGCGCCGGGAGATCCAACCCTTCAGCGTATCCAGCTCAGCCGCGTATGTCGTGGCGCATGTATTCACCTCGGGCGCAGGACCGCTCACTCCGAGGATGGGCCACTTTTGGAAGTGCCGCGCCTGGGCGTTCGCTACCCTCGCCCCAACGCTGTCGATGTAAGCGAAGAGGTAAGCCGTGTCCAGCACCGTGGTGCGATAGTCCTCGTAGGCGCAACGCAGTTCATTGTTGAAGGTGCTGTCCTGCAACATGCGCACGTACCACCCACAGGAATAATTGTCGGTGAAGCAATTGTTGATGAGGTGTGCCCAACCCGAGCCATCGGTGTTGTCGAAGATGTCGCAGGTGGCGAGGTCCTTCCAAGCCCAATCGAGATCCCACACCGGTCCGGCCTTCAGCTTGCCGCCGTTGGAGTTCTTGTCCTTGTGGAAGAACACGCTCTTCTTGAATCCGTCGTTGCTGCGCGCCACTTCGTTCACCAGGAAGTACGCGATGAAGGAAGGCACATCGAGGTATTGCCGGTAGCCGATCAACGGATCGGTGAAGTCATTGCTGTACAGCGCGGTCTCCAGGCTGTCCACGTAGGTGGCGATGTAGGACCGCTGCTGCACGGTGATCGTATCGGGTGCCGGGTACTCATGGACGAAATGCACGTCGAAGGTGGGATGGTCGATCGGGGAGAAGTTCGATTGGAAACTGTTGTTCGCGTCCCAATAGTTCTGTTGGAGGATATAGCCTCCTGTGAGGTCATCGCCGGTGTTCTCATCGCCCGTGAGGGTGGCGATGTCCACCCGACCGGCATCGCGTTTGATCTTTTCGCCGAATACATAGATCCCCTTGTACACACTGTCAATGAGCACTTCGCACAGGTGCGTGCGCGGTGCGTACTGGCCCATGCCTTCGGAGATCGCGAACGCGAGCTGGTTGCGCACCAAGGAGCGATCATTGTAGTTGCTCAGCAGCACCCAGTCGTGCTCCGACGGCATACCGAGAATGGGAACATTGTTGTTCGCTCCCACGACCGTGCGCGTCTCAATACCATATGGACGCTGCGGATAGCTTGCGGATGACGCGCCACGGATCTCGATACCGATGTTGCCATTGTACACGTTCGCCGGGTCCGTAACGTAGGTGAGGTTACCCGGCCCGTTGTACTTCATTTCCATCAAGCAATCGATCTTGGGTTCGTCCACGATCGTCTGGCCCAGCGTGTTGATCATCACGATCGGTAGCTCGGAGCTTTCCAGGGTGACCGTGCCGGGATCGGCAACGCAGAGTTCGAACGCACCGGTTCCTCCGCCATAGCCGAAGGCTTGAATGAAGAGCGTTTCGCCGGGGGGCAATTCGTTCGCGATGATCAGGGAGAAGTAATCCGGACCGCTGTCATCATCGCAGCCGCGGAATGTCAGGTCAACACAGGTGGTGCCGGTCCACAAGGCGATACCGGTATCGTTCAAGCTACCGGTGCTACTGGTGGCCACCACCACGTTGCCCGATGCAGGGACCGGCATGCTATACCAGATATCGGCGCCTTGGTAGTTGGCACAACCGGGATCGATGGCCGTACCCGCGGATAACGTGTTGTCAGCGATCACACACGCTGTTGTATCGATGGGTAGAGCCGCGCACGGCACGCTGCCGGGCGCAGCGACCGCGTCGCAATCACCCAGAGCGCTGAAGACGAGGCCGGTCGCGGGTGTAGGACCGTCGGCGAAGACCACGTTACCTTGGGGATCGTAGAGGACGTATGTATTCTCGTTCTCCCAGTCGGCTGCGGTGTAGAAAAGATCCAGTTGATCGCCGTTGCAGACCGTGATGGAGGCGTTGCTGTTCGATCCCATCCCGGCGAACGTGCCGATACTATCTCCATTGATCGAGATCTCCAGGCTGCCTCCGTTCCATCCGTCGCCGTAGCTGTCCTGCATGACCAGCGTGTGGTCGCAGCATTGGGCCATCGCTTGCCCGCTCCAAAGCGCGGTGCTGATCAATACCGACCAGATCCATCTGTAACTCATCATTGGCGAGCGTGGTTCGGGATCGGCAGGTGAACAAGGTGCGATCCGTCACCGGGCAAACTTAACGGAAGGTTATCATCGGCTTTACGCTTGGCGCTCTGGAAGGGATGGGCTGGACCGGGATGAACGATGGACCTGGCGAACTGGAGGTATGCCCCACCGACCGTCCCATGGCATTCGACGGCTACATTGCCGCTTCGCGATCGCCATGGAATCCGTCAGCACCTCACCGCTCGATCTTCTCGAACGCCACTTCGGCTACAAAAGCTTCCGCCCCCAGCAGGAAGAGATCATTGAGCATGTGCTCGCGGGGAAGGATGCTGTGGTGTTGATGCCCACAGGTGGCGGCAAGAGTCTGTGCTATCAGGTGCCAGCGCTCGCCTTGGACGGATTGACCGTTGTGATCTCGCCCCTGATCGCTTTGATGAAGGACCAGGTGCAAGCGCTGCAAGGCAACGGCATCGCGGCGGCCTTCTTGAACAGTTCCTTGAGTTCGGCGGACGAGCGCAGCATCAGCGATCGGATCCGTTCCGGTGCGATGAAGCTCCTGTACATCTCTCCGGAGCGGCTTTTCCAGCAGGGCTTTCTCGAATGGCTGGAAGAACTCCGTGTGAACCTCTTCGCAGTGGATGAAGCCCATTGCATCAGCAGTTGGGGGCACCACTTCCGGCCGGAGTACAAGCAACTCGATGTCCTGAAACGCCGCTTCCCGAACGTGCCGGTGATCGCGCTTACGGCTACTGCGGATCGCACTGTGCGTGGCGATATCGCGCAGCATCTGGGAATGCGGGATGCCCGCCTGTTCATCGCCTCCTTCGACCGGCCGAACCTCTCGCTGGCGGTGCTGCCCGGTCAGAGCCGTTGGAGCGCGATCACACGCATCGTCGGGCGACACATGGGCAAGTGCGGCATCATCTATTGCAACAGCCGGGCGGGTGCCGAGAAACTCGCCGCCAAATTGAAAGGCATCGGCGTGCGTGCGGACTTCTATCACGCCAAACTCGATCCGGCAGAGCGCAACCGTGTACAGGACGAGTTCATCCAGGGGCGGATCCATGTGATCTGCGCCACGATCGCCTTCGGCATGGGCATCGACAAGGCCGACGTACGCTTCGTGGTACACTACAACATGCCGGGGACGATGGAGGGCTACTACCAGGAGATCGGCCGCGCTGGTCGCGATGGGAAGCCTGCGGAGACAGTGCTCTTCTACAGTTATGGCGATGTGATGGCGCAGATGGACCACATCGAAAAGGTGGAGGACCCGCACTACCGGTCGATCATGCAGGCCAAGCTGGATCGCATGAAGGAATACGCCGAAGCGCAGGTCTGCCGGCGGACGATCTTGTTGAGCTACTTCAGTGAAGGGGTTGTGCAGCCCTGCGGCAACTGCGATGTGTGCAAGGACCCGCCGAAGTTCTTCGACGGTACCGTTCATGCGCAGAAGGCATTGAGCGCCGTGGTGCGCAGCCACGAGCAGCTCGGCATGGGCGTCTTGATCGATGTGCTCAAAGGCACGCACAGCCCCGATGTGAACGAGAAGGGCTGGCAGCGTATCAAGACCTTCGGTGCAGGGAACGACACCACGGCCTTCGCGTGGGTGTTGTTCATCCAACAGTTCGTGCAGCATGGCTTGCTGGAGATCGACTACAAGGACCAGCACCACTTGAAGATGACCCGCGCGGGAGAGGCGGTGCTGCGCGGTGAACGGCCCGTGCGGCTGGTAACTCCAGAGACGATCAAGGAACGGCAGGAGCGACCCAAGCATCGCGTGGAGACAATGGTCGCGGAACCGTCGGCCGCACAGGCCGATCTGCTCGCTGTCTTAAAGGCGCTGCGCAAGAACATCGCGGCCGAGATGAAGAAGCCGGCCTACGTTGTGTTCAGCGATGCCAGCCTGATGGACATGGCCGAGAAATGCCCAACGAACATATATGAGTTCCGCTTGGTGAACGGGGTAGGGGACCACAAGGCCTCGCAGTATGCCAAGCGCTTCCTCGCCGCGATCGCGGAGTGGATGCGGCCAGCGGCCTGATGCGCTGACCCTCAAAAACAAAGCCCCTCGGGAGGGGCTTCATCTTGCGGACCGGACGGGACTCGAACCCGCGACCTCCGCCGTGACAGGGCGGCATTCTAACCAGCTGAACTACCGGTCCGACTTGCATCGTTTTTCAACGAAGCGGCTGCAAATGTAAGGGCATGGGTGGAATACACAAGGCCGCGAGGTCGATCAGTACAACCGGGCCCGTTTCGTAAGGAATTCCAGCAGTATCGGTTCGAAGCCCGCATTGATGTCGGCTTCCACCAGATCGATGCGGTACTGGCCGCATTTGAGCTTCAGCCGATGCCAGCGATCGGCCATGGCCGTGCGGTACGCGTCACGGATCTCCGATGGGTGTGCCTTGACCTGCTGTCCGGTCTCCACATCCACGAAGGTGTAGGGACGGTCCGCAAGGTCGAGGTTCAGTTCATGCTTGCGATCCACCACGTGGAAGACAATGATGTCGTGCTTGTTGAAGCGCAGGTGCTGTAGCGCATCGAAGACCTCGGCTTCCCGGTCGGCGCTGTCGAGCATGTCGCTTAGCACCACGACCAGGCTTCGGCGGTGGGCGCGTTGCGCGATATCATGCAAGGCTTCTACTACGGATGTCTTCTGGCCACGGGCTGGTGCCTCGGTGCTCAGCAGGTTCTCAAGATGGCCCATGATGTGCCGGAGGTGCACTGCGTGGCTGCGTGCTTCCTCAGCGATGGTCACCTGGTCCGCGAACACGGTGATCCCCACCGCGTCGCGTTGTTTCCGGAGCAACTGCACGAAGGCCGCTGCCGCATGCACGGCGAATTCCATCTTGTTGAATTCTTCCTTGCGATCCTCCTTCGCCGGGTAGTACATGCTGCTGCTGGCGTCCAGCACGAGATGACAGCGGAGGTTGGTCTCCTCCTCGTAGCGCTTCACATAGAGCTTGTCCGTGCGGGCATAGAGCTTCCAGTCGATGTGGCGGGTGCTCTCGCCAGCATTGTACGCGCGGTGTTCCGCGAATTCGACACTGAATCCATGGAAGGGGCTCTTGTGCAAGCCCGCGAGAAAGCCCTCCACGACCTGACGGGCCTTGAACTCCAGCGCGCTGAGGGCTTGGATCTGTCTCTGCTCTATTGGCACGGGGTAAAGTTCGCAGTTTGCAGCGGGCGGTCGGCAGTTCTTGATCCCGGCCTGGACCTCAGGCCATGTTCACACCGTACTTGCCGGGGTCGCTGACCATATCGCTCAACATACGGCCCACCTCTTCGGACTGTGCGTACAGCGGTCCATGTTCTTCGCTGGAGATGTACTCACAGGCCAGGGCCGTGTCGAGGTGTACTTGCGTTTCCGAGTTCTCGCCATCACTGTCCAGCACCTTGGCGATGAACATCGCCTTTTAGCGGCGCTTTCGGTATGCTTCAGCGAGGTTGGCCGGAACCGACCGCGAACTGTTCCTGATCTGCGTGGTCAGGCTGTACTTTTCTTCAGCTGGGAAGCCCTTTGAAAGGCGGAAGACCTTCGTCGCGAGATCGAAGGCCTTCTGGTATACGATCAGATCTTTGAAGCCGCCCATGGTGTGCTGCGATCACTTGCGACCGATCACCATTCCAGAACTAATGTGATACTCGAAGGTAGTGCCAACTGCCTCCTGCTAATTGGCAACTGCCGACTGTCTCAAACCAGCTGCCCTTCGAGCTTCGTCACCAGGGCGGCCTTGGAGGCGATGCCCACGTGACGCTCCACTTCCGCGCCGTTTTTGATCACCAGCAGGGTGGGGATGCTGCGGATACCGTACTTCATGGCCACCTGCGGGTTGCTGTCCACGTTCAGTTTGCCAATGACGGCCTTGCCGGCGTATTCCTTGGCGAGTTCCTCCACGACGGGGCCTACTGCGCGACAGGGTCCGCACCATTCGGCCCAGAAGTCCACGAGCACGGGTTTGTCGCTGTTCAACACGAGTTCCTGGAAGTTGCTATCGGTGAATTCGAGTGCCATATGAGTTGGGTGCGCTTGGCGCGTTTCAGTTTGCGTTCAGTTCGGTCGTTCTCCTTGAATGGGCAAAGGTACCCTGCCTCAACCAACTCCTTGCCATGGAAAGGATCCTGCCGATGTGTCAGTTAAGTGTGTAGGACACATCGGCGAGGCCATCCAGTGCCCGCACCAGTTGTTCCGTCACGGCCACGGTCAATCCTTTGCTGGGGGCTTCGACCATGATGTTTTCCTCGTGGCTCTTCACACTGAAGACCACCTTGCACTTGCCGGGCGAGGCTTTGATCAGCTGTCCAAGTTCACGGGCCAGGTTGTCGGTCACGCGCTCGGCATCGAGTTTCACGATCAGTTTGTGGATGTGCTTCTCGCGCACGTCGCTGAGCAGGTCCATGGTGATGATCTTGAACTCCATCTGGCCTTCATCGCGCCCCCAGGTGCGTGCGGCAGCGCGGCCCTTCACGAAGAGCAGTGTGCCCGCCTGCAGGTAGAGCTTGAACTTCATGTAGTCCTCGCTGAAGAGCATGAAGTCGTGCGAGCCGCTGTGGTCCTCTAGGCTGAAGCTGCCGAAGGGCTTGCCGCTCTTGGCGATGCGGTGCTCCGCTTTGGTAACGATGCCCGCGAAGCAGAGATCACGCCCCACTTGCTTTTGGAGGTCGGCGAGATCGGGCATGGTGCTGTTGCATAGGTGCTTGATCTCCAGCCGGTGATCGTCCAACGGATGTCCACTGAGGTAGAACCCGACGACCTCCTTCTCGTAGTGCAGTTGTTCCAGTGCGCTCCATCCATCGATGTGCGGCAGGGAAGGCTCGGGAATGGAAGCACCTTCAGTGCCCGTGTCGAACATGTTCACCTGGCTGCTGTCCTCACCGTCCTGGTGTTGTTGGCCGTAGCGCGTCAACGTCTCCATCCAAGTGGGCTTGCCTTCACCCCCGCTATGGAAGAAGTGCGCGCGCTGCACTTTCAGTGAATCGAAGGCACCGGCATAGGCCAGACTTTCCAGCGCTTTGCGGTTGGCGGAGCGCAGGTTCACGCGACGCATCATGTCGAAGATGCTGGTGAACGGGCCGCGCTCGCTGCTGCGTTCGATAACCAGAGCCTCCACCGCCGCTTCGCCTACGCCCTTCACCGCGCCGAGTCCGAAGCGTATCTGCCCCGCCTTGTTCACGGTGAATTGGAAACCGCTCTCGTTCAGATCGGGTCCCAGCACGGGTATGCCCATGCGCCGGCACTCCTCCATGAAGAAGGTGATCTTGTCGATGCTGCTCTGAGAATGCGTGAGCACGCTCGCCATGAACTCAGCAGGGTAGTTCGCCTTGAGCCAGGTGGTCTGGTAGGCGACGAACGCGTAGCAGGTCGAGTGCGATTTGTTGAAGGCGTACTGAGCGAAAGCCTCCCAATCGACCCAGACTTTCGCGCACACTTTCGGATCGAGCCCATTCGCCGCTGTCCCTTCGAGGAACTTCCCCTTCATCTTGTCCAGCGTTGCGCGGTCCTTCTTGCCCATGGCCTTGCGCAGCACATCGGCGTCGCCCTTGCTGAAGCCCGCGAGTTTCTGGCTGAGCAACATCACCTGTTCCTGGTAGACCGTTACGCCGTAGGTCTCCTTCAGCAACTCCTCCATCTCCGGCAGGTCGTAGCTGATCTTCTCCTGCCCGTGTTTCCGCTTGATGAAGCTGGGGATGTACTCCAGTGGACCCGGACGGTAGAGCGCGTTCATCGCGATGAGGTCGCCGAACGTGTCCGCCTTCAATTCGCGCAGGTACTTCTGCATGCCCACGCTCTCGAACTGGAACGTGCCATTGGTCTCGGCGCGTTGGTACAGTGCGTAGGTTTTCGGATCATCCAAGGGGATGCCGTCAATATCTATCTGGATCCCGTGGTTCGTGTCGATCATGCGCAGCGCGTCGCGGATGATCGTGAGCGTCTTCAGGCCGAGGAAGTCCATCTTGATCACGCCGGCGTCCTCGATCACTTTGCCGTCGTACTGTGTCACCAGCATCGGGGATTCCTTGCTGATGCACACCGGGATATGATCCGTGAGATCGCTCGGTGCGATGATCAGCCCTGCCGCGTGTATGCCCACGCCGCGGACGGAACCCTCGAGCTTCTCCGCTTCGCGCAGCACGTCGGCGGTGAGTTCACCGCTCTCCAGGATCGTGCGCAACTGCTTGATGTTGGCGATCTCGTCGCTGCTCAGGTTCTCCTTCGCCTTCAAACTGCCTTCCCCTTCCAGTGGTGCGCGCAGCACCCGGCCCAACTCGATCCCCGGACGTTCCGGTACCAGCTTCGCCAGTCGATCGGCCTCGTTCAGCGGCAGGTCCATCACGCGGCTCACGTCGCGGATGCTGCTCTTCGCCGCCATGCTGCCGTAGGTGACGATCTGCGCCACCTGGTTGCGGCCGTACTTCTCCACCATGTAGTCGATCACCTTCTGCCGGCCTTCGTCGTCGAAGTCCGTGTCGATATCGGGCATGCTCTTGCGGTCCGGATTGAGGAATCGCTCGAAGAGCAGGTCGTACTTGATCGGGTCGATGTTGGTGATGCCCGTACAGTAGGCCACCACGCTGCCCGCCGCACTGCCTCGGCCCGGACCGATCAGCACGCCGATGCTGCGGCCGTGGTTGATGAAGTCCTGCGTGATGAGGAAGTAGCCCGAGAAGCCCATCGTGCGGATGGTGAAGAGCTCGAAGTCGATGCGCTCCTTGATCTTCGGGTCCAGTGAATCAATACCACCGGTCAGCCCTACTTCGCTTCCTTCACCTCCTTCGCCCTCCAACTCTCGCACCCTCTCACCCAAGTATCTCCGTATTGCTCCACGGTAGGTGAGGTGTTTCAGATACTCATCCTGGTCAGCGAAACCCGGCGGTATCTGGAAGTTTGGAAGGAGGATGTCCTTCTTCAGCTTCAGAGGCTCGATCTTGTCGACGATCAGGTTCGTGTTGTCCAGCGCTTCGGGCAAGTCCGAAAAAGTCGCTGACATCTGCGCCTGCGTCTTGAAGAAGAACTCATCGTTGAAGAACGCAAAGCGTTTGCCCTTCGAACCTTCCTCATCGCCATCCTCTGCTTTGGGTGTGCTCTGCTTCTCGCCGGTGTTGATGCACAGCAGGATGTCGTGCGCGTTGCTGTCCGGCTGATCGACGTAGTGGCTGTCGTTGCTCGCGATGATCGGCACATTGTACTTCGCGGCCCATTGCAGAAGCACGGCGTTCACCTTGTCCTGGTCGGGGATGCCATGGCGTTGCAGTTCGATGTAGTAGTCATCGCCAAAGAGATCGAGCCACCACTTGAACTCCACTTCACCGGCCGCTTCGCCCTTGCGCAGGATCGTGCGCGGCACGCTCGCCGCGAGACAGCATGTCGTTGCGATCAGCCCTTCGTGGTACTTCAGAACCAACTCCTTGTCGATGCGCGGATACTTGCTGTAGTAGCCTTCGATGTAGCCGAGCGAGCAGAGCTTGCTCAGGTTCTTGTAGCCCTGCGCGTTCTTCGCCAGCAGCAACTGGTGGCAGCGCTGGTCCTTGTCCTCGCGCGTGAAGACCTTCTTATGCCGGTCCTCCACGAGGTAGAACTCGCAGCCCACGATCGGCTTGATGGCCGGTTGTCCCGCTGAGCCTGTCGAAGCGTGCTTGCCCGCTTCGGCCACGAACTTGAACACACCGAACATGTTGCCATGATCGGTGATCGCGATGCCCGGCTGCCCATCGGCGATGGCCTTCTTGTAGAGCGCGGGGATGGCGGCGGCGCCGTCGAGGAGCGAGAACTGGGTGTGTACGTGTAGGTGGGAGAACTTCATTGCAAGGGCGACGAAGTTATCCGAGAAGAGAGGGAGAGGAGGGGATCAGTTTTCCACAACAGGAAGTCGACTGCCGCTGTCGCGGGAAGGAGCAGGGGGCGCATATCCACAGCCGAGCCCAGCCGTAGTTTCGCTTGATGGACTACATCTTGAGCGTGCCAGATGACCGGAGAGCATTTATGGAGGAACTCATGGCGGAGTTACCGTTCATTAGGGCGCGTGCGATCACTCAGGTGAAGGAGCCTGGTGGGCTTACGGTACCCACTGAACTTTCGCAAGGCGATATTGGGAAGCCGAAGAGGAGGTCGATATTCGTTTCACATTTGTCCGCAGCCACCACAGAGGCCGTCAAGTTCAAGGGGATACTGTTGTCCATCAATGACCAGCAGGATGTATTTCTGACATCTGATTGGAGTTCTCTGTCATCTGGATCGTTGTGGTTGGAGTGGATTTTCCGGGCGCTGCGAGAAATGGATCAGCTTGTGGTTTTGGTAACAAGTAAAGATGCGCTACCGAATCACTGGATACAC
>Ga0105046_10014358_pt1 | contig 12212 bp, 9 predicted proteins | sample MAT03_FD_78385 | JGI IMG/M metagenome (GOLD analysis project Ga0105046, IMG submission 78385) | Freshwater microbial communities from Lake Fryxell liftoff mats and glacier meltwater in Antarctica - MAT-03 (megahit assembly) | ecosystem: Environmental > Aquatic > Freshwater > Ice > Liftoff...
GTTGTAGAGCTGTTCCTTCAGCTGGTACTCGACGACCTGCCGCTTTTCCTCGACGACGAGGATTTCCTCGAGGCCTTCGGCAAACTGCCGCACGCCTTCGGGTTCCAACGGCCACGGCATCGCGACCTTGAACACCCGCAAGCCCATGTCGGCGGCGTCCTGCTCGGTGATGCCCAGGTCTTCCAGCGCCTGGCGGACATCCTGGTAGCTCTTGCCGGACGTGGCGATGCCCAGCCGCGGCTTGGGGGAATCGATCACCACCTTGTTCAGTTGGTTCACGCGCGCGTAGTGCAGCGCCGCGTAGATCTTGTAATCCTGCATCCGGGCTTCGGTGTCGAGGAAGCCATCGGGCCAGCGGATGGAGACGCCATCCGGCGGCAGCGGGAAGTCGTCGGGGATGATGATCTGCGTGCGCGCGGGGTCCACGTACACGGACGACGAGCTTTCCACCGTGTCGGCCACGCACTTGAAGCCCACCCAGCAGCCGGAGTAGCGCGACATCGCCCAGCCATGCAGGCCGAGGTCGAGGATTTCCTGTACCGACGACGGGTAGAGCACCGGCATCATTGCCGCCGAGAACATGTGATCCGATTGATGCGGTACCGTCGACGACTTGGCCGCATGATCGTCACCCGCCAGCACCAGCACGCCGCCGTGCTTCGAGGTACCCGCCATGTTGGCGTGCTTGAAGACGTCGCCGCAACGGTCCACGCCGGGGCCTTTGCCGTACCACATCGCAAAGACGCCATCGACCTTGGCATCCTTGTGCAAATTGAGTTGCTGCGTGCCCCAGATGGACGTCGCGGCCAGGTCTTCATTCAGTCCGGGCTGGAACTTGATGTTGGCGCGGTCGAGGTACTTCTGCGCCTTCCACAGCGACTGGTCGAGCGCGCCGAGCGGCGAGCCGCGATAGCCGGAGACGAAGCCGCCGGTGTTGAGGCCGGCGAGCTGGTCGCGTTGCCGCTGCAGCATCAGCAGGCGGACAAACGCCTGCGCGCCATTCAGGTAGACGCGGCCGGAATCAAGCTCGTACTTGTCGTCGAGCTTGACGGTGCGCAGCGCGGGGGAAGGGGGGGCAGCAACCACAGTGGCCATCGGGGACTCCACAAAATTCGTGATTTTGGAGAAGGCTTACGTCGCAACGGCTTGTGGCCGTCTATAGGTAACGCCTTCGACTGTAGGCGCGCATTCTACCTGCGTTTTCGCGGGATCGGGCCGGGGATGCCGGCAGGCGGGCGAAGGCACCCGACCATGATAGACGACATTGCGCGTGGCGATCGCTCGCGGGCGTGTTCGCTGCGGCGCACATGAATGGCGCCGGGGCGATCCGGCGCGGGCGTATTACCTTCGCTTGGCAACAGAGGCGAGGAGCTTTCCCAAGTTAGCGGTGAACTCCGCTGCACAATTGTTGCCATCTTGAAACTGCTCGGCGGCAGGCGACTCCATTACTGCCGGACCCGCTTCGATTTCCGCCACGATCGACTCGGCATTGTCCCGCGAGGCGACTCGCCGAAGACCTTGCTGACGGCATAGCGGATCTCTGGACGCGCGGGATCATCGGGACCGATGCGCCTCCTGCGCAGGTAGTGGCCGACCGCGTGATGGTTACTGGCGAACAGCACGCGACGTATACCCTGAATGCGCGCCGCTTCGAAGAGATTGGTGGTACCTGCGATGTTGTTCGACAGGATGCGCGACCCATCGTCTTCGGCGCTCACGGCACCCAGATGCCGATTCGATCGGCTGCACCGGTAATGAGGAGGCGAGTCACGGAGTCATCTTTATTGGCGAAACGTTTACACGTCCGATGCTAAAGAATTGACCTAAGTTATTGAATGGCATCTGAAAAAATATGAAAAAGCATTTTCCTGGCTCACCTCAGGAGGAGTCAAAATGCGAAAGATGCAGAGGGTATCGCGTCCTGACCTACCGCCCTGACTGTGGGAAAACACGAGCGGCACCGGCCAGCTATCCCAACCAGCTTTCCGGCGGACGGCAACAACGCGTGGCCGTTGCGCGAGCCTTGTCCCTGGACCCCGAAGTGATGCTGTTCGACGAGCCCACGTCCGCACTGGACCACGCCAGATCTTCGAAGCATCGATCGAGGATCGCACGACTAATTTCCTGGGACATCTCGGCTGGCAGGGTCAGGCCGAATCCCGGGCCACAAACTCATATCCGATATTGCTCACGGCGCTCGCAACGTCGCGCCCTGCCAGACGTTCGCAGATCATTTCGCCAGCGCGGCGTCCTATTTCGTAGCGTGGCACCCGCAGCGTCGTCAAGGCGGGCACCATTTGCCCGGCAATGTCGAGATCGTCAAAGCCGGCGATCGCGAGGTCGCCAGGAATGCTGAGGTGGCGACGCTGGGCTTCGAACATGGCTCCGATGGCAAGAGTATCGGCCGAGCAGAACACCGCGCGAACGTCGGGTCGTCGATCGAGCAGCGTGGCCATGGCTTTGGCGCCGGCGGGAAGATCGAGATCTGTTTCGACACAAAGCGAATCATCAACAGCAAGGCCTGCCGATTTGCAGGTGGCAACAAAGCCGCGTCGACGATCGCGGGCGCGATCGTTATCCTTGGGCCACGCGCCGATGTAGCCGAGCGGCGCGTAGCCCTTGTCGATGAGATAGCGCGTTACTTTGCCCGCAGCTTCCTTGCTGGAATAGCCGACCGCCATGTCGATGGGCGCGCGCGCAAGATTGCCGCCTTCCACGCAGGGTAGCCCCGACTGGCGCAACATGCGCACGGTTTCGGCCGTATGCGTGATGCCAGTGAGGTAAATGGCGTCGACGCGTCGTGATAGAAACGCGCGGACCTTGGCCTCCTCCGCGTGTGCGGAAAATCCTGTTGCACCGACGACAAGCTGGTAGTCGTGCCGCTGGAGTGCGTCGCTCAATCCCTGCACGATCTCGGCAATCAGTGAGTTGGTCAGTAGAGGAACCACGGCGCCGACAAGTCCGGTGCGTTGCAACGCAAGGCCGCGCGCAGTGAGATCGGGTGTATAGCCGAGACTGCTGGCGATCTTCTCGATCTTCTTCCGTGTTTCGTGGGCCACTTGATGTGGTGCATGCAGCGCGCGGGTGACCGTCATTCGCGAAACGCCCGCCAATGCCGCAATTTCCGCAAGGCGCGGACGTACCCGCTTCGATTGGTCATTCATGGGCTTGCACTGTGGACTCAATGCGGCGAGCGGGACACGTGGACCTGCGTCTCGAAGCGGTTCTCGCTGGAAATGTTTTCAAGTGTACGTGTGCGGCCATGGGAATACACACTTCGGGGCACTTGCGGTAATGCAATGTTACCGGTAACATTCTGCTGCGGGAAGTCTGCGATTGCAATGCAATAGACAAGACAGACTCCGTGTCAGCCATTGAAAGAGGAGGCCGTCCATGAACATTCGCGCGCGCGTCGCCATCGCGTTTTGTCTGGCATGAACTGGCGCCGCCCTATCGCGAATGCCGGGGTGTACCTGCGGACGATGGCCGTTTTCATTGCCGTGTGGTGGTTGGTCGCGATCTGGACCGACAACCCGATCCTGCTGCCAACGCCACTGATTGTGCTGGAGGCAGCGAGCGAACTTGCGCTGGACCTCGACCTGTTTCGTCAGGCAGGCATCAGCTTCGGTCGCATGGTCGTCAGCATCGCCATTGCATCTTCGCTTGCGATTCCGCTGGGCCTGACAATGGGATTGAGCCCGCTGTTCGAGAAAGTGGTAGACCCCACAATAGAAGTGCTGCGGCCTATCTCGGGCATCGCCTGGATTCCGTTGGCGCTGTTCATCTTCGGCATCGGCAACGCATTGCCGGTGTTCATCATGACGTATGCCGCATTCTTTCCCATCGTTCTTGGAACGGTACTTGGCGTGCGCACGGTGGATCGGCGACTGATTGATGCGGCACGCACGATGGGCGTCCCGCAGCGAACCATCGTCCTGCGCGTGGTGATTCCGGCGGCGCTGCCAAGTCTTCTTGTGGCATTGCGCGTGGGGGTCGCGTTGTCGTGGACCGCGGTGGTAGCGGCCGAGCTGATCGGTGCACCGAGCGGCTTGGGCTATGCCATCCAGTGGTATCGCGAACTGCTGATGACGCCGCAGGTGATGAGCTTCATCGCGATGATCGGCGTGATCGGCTACATCTGCGATGCCGGCGTGCGCTGGCTCAATCGGCGTTACACGCCGTGGGCAGCAGCACGATGACGTCTGTATCCGCAACGCGCGATGCTGCCTGGAAGCGCTGGGTCATCGGACTCGCCCTGCCGCTATTGCTGCTCGCGGTCTGGCAAATTGTCGGCACCACCTTGCAAGGCCCGCGCATGCCGGTCCCGACCAAGGTCGTCGCGGCCGCCGGCATCATGATCGCCTCCGGGGATTTGCCGATGGCGATCCTGCAAAGTCTGGGTCGTGTCTTTGCCGGCTTCATGGTGGCCGCGATCATTGCCATTCCGCTCGGTCTGGCGATGGGTCAATCGCGGGCGGTGGAGCGCAACGTCGATCCGCTGGTCGAGACGTTTCGACCCGTTGCCGCGATCGCGATTCTGCCGCTTGCCATCCTGTGGCTTGGTACGGGCACTGCCGCGGCGGTGATGATCGTTGCCTATGCGGCTTTTTTTCCGCTGATCGTGAACACGGTGGCGGGTGCGAAAAACGTCAATCCGACGCTGTTGCATGCCGCGGCCACGATGGGGATTTCGCGACTCACAACCATACGAACCGTGGTAGTGCCCGCCGCATTGCCATCAATTTTCGTGGGGCTGCGCATTGCGTTGGCCGTGGGCTGGACCGCCATCGTGGCCGCGGAATTGGCCGTCGGCGCCAAAGCGGGCGGCGGCGGGTCAGGCGGCATCGGCCAAATGATGTTCATTTTTTACGCATACAGTATCGAACTCAACCGGATCATCGTGTGCATGATCGCGGTCGGGTTGATCGCGCTGGTGCTGGACAGGATGCTGCGCGCGTTGATGCGTGCTTCGATGCCATGGGAACACGCATGACGCTTGCCACCAAGCTGCAGATCGCCAACGTCACCAAGCGCTTCAGCGTGGGCGGGGCGCAGGATACGATTGCCGTGGACGACCTGACACTCGATATTCGCGCCGGCGAGTTTCTGGTGATCGTCGGTCCTTCCGGCTGCGGCAAGACCACCGTGCTCAACATGCTGGCCGGCCTCGATTCGCCAAGCAGCGGCACTGTGGCCATCGATGGCCGCGCCATCACCGCGCCCGGCCCCGATCGCGGGGTGATGTTTCAGGACTACGCGCTCTATCCCTGGCAGACGGTGTGGGGCAACGTCGAGTTCGGACTGCGCTACGGTCCGGCGGGCGATGGACTCGATGCCGCCGCCCGCGAACAGCGTGTGCGCCGGACCATCGATCTCGTCGGCCTCAAGGGTTCGGAGCGCAAGTACCCCAATCAGCTATCGGGCGGGATGCGACAACGCACTGCGCTTGCGCGCCTGATGGCCAACGAGCCCGATGTACTGCTGATGGACGAACCACTGGCGGCACTCGATGCGCAAACCCGCATCATCCTGCAGGACGAGCTGCTGCGAATCTGGGGTCAGGATCGGCCTCAGTCCGAGCGTCGCACCGTCGTCTTCATTACGCACGCCATCGACGAGGCTGTGTTCCTTGCGGATCGAGTGGCAGTGATGACCAGCCATCCCGGTCGGCTCAAGGCCTTGATCGACATTCCACTTGCACGCCCGCGTGGTGATGCCACGCGCGCGCTTCCCGAGTTCCAGGCACTTACGCAACACATCTGGAGCCTGATTCGTGACGAGGCGTACCGCGCCACCGTCACCTGACCCGCGGCATCTGTTTCATGTCCCCAAGGAGAGAACACCATGCAAAACGATCATTCTTCAAGCGGCGCTTCACGCCGCCGTTTCATCGCGGCGGCAGGTGCGGCATCGCTCACGCTTGCCGCCCCTTCCGTCGTGCGCGCACAGGCCCGCAAGACCATGACGGTATCGGTCGGCCGCCAGCCGTGGGCCGCAGGCAATTCGCCGATCACCGCTTACATGATGGCTAACAAAATCTTCGAGCGTAACGCCTTCGAGGCGGGCTACGATCTAACGGTCGACTATCGCGACTATCCGTCGGCGGCGCCGATGGTGGAAGCATTTGTCTCCGGCAATCTCAACTTCGGCATGTGGGGTAATACGCCGATCGTGCGACTCATCGCACAGAACCAGCCCATTCAACTGCTGAGTGTCGGCGAAGGCCATTTCCGATTTGTGCTCGCCACGCGCAAGGATTCGCCGATTCGCAACATCGCCGACTTGAAGGGCAAGACGGTCGGCGCATTGCTGGGCGGGGATCCCTACAACGTGTTGAGCCAGATGCTGCGCCTCGAACTGGGCAATCCCGACCCGAAGGCGTTCAACATTACTGTTGTGAACACACCGACGCAGGCGCTGGCCGCGACGATCCCCACCGGCATGGATGCGGCGATCGTCATTCATCCGGCCTTTCTCAAAGCCAATGCCGAAATCGGCACGGTCGGCATCATGAATTCGTTCGGCTACACGGAGAGCCATTACAAGGGACCGGCCGGTGAAGGCGGTGGCCACCTGCTTGAGAACGTGAAGAAATCGAAGTTCTATCCCGATGGCTACTACCTGCATCGCTCGTTCTGGATCGGCAGCAACAAGCTGCTGCAGAGCGATCCGCGCATCGTCACGGCGTTTGTGCAATCCCAGCAGGAGGCGGTGGCCAAGCTTTCGAAAATGAATGCGGGCGAGGTGTCGCAGCTCGCAGTCAAGTATTGGGAACTGTCGCCGCAACTCGGTGCCAAGGTCGTCGAGGACGACGTGCTGTTCAAGCGCGGCTGGGTTTGGCCGACGCAAGGTGACGCTGCGGCGCTGCTGGAAACGTCGAAATCGATGGTCGACGGCAAGCTGATCACCAAGCCGTTGACCTGGGGGCAGGTCAAGGGTGGCTTCGCAGGCGCTGCAGCGGCGGTCCGTCTGGCCTATGAAAAGACGGGTCGCACACCGGATCTCGCCGGGTTCGAGGCGAAGAACGCCGCCGATCTTCGCGGTTTGCCGACATGGATGATGGACCGCTGGGCCGATCGCTCCTAAGAACTTTCATAACGAATCGACGAGACGAACATGATTGCAGGATTCATAGGGTTGGGCACAATGGGTGCACCGATGGCCCGCAACATTCTTGCGAAGGAGCATCAGGTCATCGTGTGCGACGTGGTACCCGCTGCCGTGGCTGGTTTGGTGGCCGCAGGTGCAACGTCAGGAGCCACACCGCGCGAAGTGGCCGAGCGTGCAGATTTCATTATCACGATGCTGCCCGATTCGCCGGACGTCGAACGCGTGGCACTCGGCCCTGATGGCGTCGTCGCCGGTATTCGTCCGGGTAGTGTCTACATCGACATGAGTACCATCGATCCCACCACCACGCGGCGCGTGGGCGCGGCAATCGCGGCGAAAGGCGCGGACATGATCGACAGCCCGGTGGGCAAAACGGCGGACGCCGCGGTTGCCGGAACGTTGACGCTGATGGTGGGCGGACGCGCCGACGTGATCGCGCGATGTCGGCCGTTGCTCGACTGCATGGGCACCGACTTCTTCCACTGTGGCGAGCTCGGCGCCGGGCAGACGATGAAGCTTCTCAACAACCTCCTTGCACAGGCGCTTGGTGCCGCGTCGACCGAAGCGTTGGTTGCCGGTGTCAAGGCCGGGCTCACGATCGAGCTGATGATGAGCGTGTTGCGCACCACGATGGCCTGGAACAATCAACTCGCCATTTCGATGCCCAAGAAGCCGCTGCAGGGCAATTTCACGCCCGGCTTCATGATGAAACTTGCGCACAAGGATTGCCGCCTCGCATTGCAGATGGTGGATGGTCTGGGTGTGGGTGCGCCTGTTGGTCACGCGACTTTGGCGGCGCTTGACGAAGGCATCAAGGCGGGATTGCAGAATCACGACGTCGGTGCCATGCTCAAAATGCGCGAGGAAGCGGCGGGCGTCAAAGTTCGCCTAAAGACACCGTGAAGGCAATGCCTTCCACGGGTTTCTCGCCCGGAGCTCGACGCGCGATACCGCGGTCGCCCCTGGCGGTCTCCCAGCTCGGTGTTGGCTGCGCACCGTTCGGCAACTTGGGTGCCGACGTGTCGGACGAGGGTGTGCAAGACGCGTTTGCCGCGTTGTATGCAGGTGGCCTGCGCTACTACGACGTGGCACCTTTCTATGGCACCGGCCTGGCCGAGCATCGTCTGGGCGCCTGCCTGCGTCGCATCGATCGCCGCACGGTCGTGTTGTCGACCAAGGTGGGGCGATTGCTGCACCCGAATGCCGGAGGCGCTGCAGTAGGGGCAAGCAGTGGCGAGTATCCGTTCACGGTTGGCTACGACTACAGCTACGACGGCACGATGCGCTCACTAGAACACAGCATGCAGCGTCTCGGCTCCAATGCCATCGATATCGCGCTGATTCATGATGTCAATCGGCGCTGGCAAGGTGATCTGGTTGATCAACGCTATGCCGAAGCGATGAAGGGGGCGTACAAGGCGCTGACACAATTGCGCGACAGCGGTGTGATCAAAGCCATCGGCGTGGGCGTCAACGACTGGACGATCCTCGAGCGGTTTGCCGCCGATGGCGATTTCAACTGCTTCATGTTGGCCGGTCGCTACACGCTGCTTGATCACTCGGCACTCGACACCTTTTTGCCGGACTGCGCTCGGCGCAACATTGCCGTGCTGATGGCGGCGCCTTTCAATTCAGGCATTCTGGTCACGGGCGCGCGCCCGAGTGCCACGTTTTTCTATACGCCGGCCGAGCCTGAAATAGTGGCCCGCACACAACGAATCGAAGCCGTGTGCGCGCGGCATGGTGTCGCGATTGGTGCGGCGGCACTTCAATTTCCGCTGGCGCATCCGGTGATCGCAAGCGTCGTCACCGGTATGCGCAGTGCGGCCGAGGCGGTGGCCAACCTTGCGCATTGTCGCGTGGCCATTCCCGCGGCATTCTGGGATGAGCTAAAGCACGAGGGCTTGATCGCCAATGCAGCCCCGGTGGGACCGTTGCCCGCGGCGTGACGGCGGGCAACCGGACGCATGCCTAAGGAAGTCGTCCATGGTTGGGAGAACATCTTGAGGGAGTCCGGCGTGTCGGTAGTGGCCCTGAACGGAGCGGAAGTCGAACGGCCGCGGGCCCGATGGTTACGGCCCGTGGACGACGTTGCGACCGCGCTGGTCGATTTGGCGGCCGGGGCTTCGGTGCGGCTGACCAGCGGACCGCAAACGCGCGACGTGATGCTGGTGGAGCCCATACGTGCCGGACACAAGTTTTCGGTGCGTGCACTGGCGTCTGGATTGCGCGTGCGCAAATATGGCGAGTTCATCGGTCGTACGACCAGCGCAGTAGCCGCTGGCGCGTGGGTGCATTTGCACAACCTCGCGACCAGTGCTCGCCACCATGGCAATCACGAACGTGCGTGGTACGAGACCGCGGAGACGGCGACCAACATCGTGGCGCTTGGCAGTCCGCGTTGCACGGTCGGCGAAAGTCCGGTATTCGACGAACGCAGCAATCGCCTGTACTGGATCGACGTGCGCGAGACGCCGGCGATTCACATGGTGGATCTCGGCTCGGGCAGCGAACAGAGTTGGCCCATGCGGGAAGACATCGGGTCGATCGCGCTGACGCAGCACGATCGCCTGCTGGTCGGGTTGCGTTCCGGCTTTGCATTCTTCAACCACGTTACGGGAGTGATGACGCCGATTGCCGATCCCGAATCAGCGTTACCCCACAACCGGCTCAATGACGGCAAATGCGATCCGCAGGGTCGCTTCTGGTGTGGGTCGATGAATTCCGAAACCGGCACTGCCGACGGCAATCTCTACGTGCTGGACGTTGATCTGCGCTGGCGTCATGTGCTGGACGATTTCCTCACGCCCAATGGCATGTCATGGAGCGCGGATGGTGCGACGATGTACTTATCTGACACGCGGCGCGGATTCATTGAAACATTTGCGTTTAATGGCGCACTGGGGACACTGTCCGAGCGCCGCATCTTTGCAGATCTCGGCGCCATGCCGGGCGGCCCGGACGGCGCGACGATGGATGCCGAAGGCTTTCTGTGGTCGGCACAATTTGAAGGTGGATGTCTCGTGCGCTATGCGCCGGACGGCAGAATGGACCGCGTAGTGCGTCTCCCGGTGACCAAACCCGCATCATGTGCGTTTGGTGGACCCGGCTATCGGCAGCTTTTCGTCACGACGGCGACCCGCGGCTTGAGCCATGAGGACCTGCAGCAGCAGCCGTTGGCCGGCCGGATGTTGGTGCTCGACGTCGGTGTGGCAGGGCTGCCGCCCGTGTGCTTTGCACATCGCGCAACGACTGCGGAGAAAGCATGATGTCATCGCCCTCGTTGCCCACGTTTCTAGGCTATCTCCGCGCCGATGGTCGGGTCGGCGTTCGCAATCGTGTCCTGATTCTGTCGCCAACGGGCCTGACCTCGGCCATCGCCGATCGTGTGTCGTCGGCCGTCAGCGGAACGATCTGTGTGAGTTCGGGTTACGGCCGCGGTCAGGTCACCGCAGACGCCAAATTGCACTTCGACACATTGCTCGGCCTCGCGTGTCATCCCAATATCGCCGGCGTGGTCGTGATGTCTGCCGGCGACGACATCACCGGACCTTACGTCGATGCGATGGCAGCCGTCGGCAAGCCGGTGGTGGGGCTGTCACTGCCAGGTGCACACGAGGACGCATTGGTGTTGTTCGACGCAGGCGTTCGCGCCGCTGCGCGACTGGTCCGTGATGCGTCGATGTTGCAGCGCGAACAATGCACGCTGGCCAGCTTGTGCGTGGCGGTGGAATGCGGGCATTCCGACGCAACTTCGGGCCTTGTGTGCAATCCGCTTGCAGGGCGCGTGACGGAACTCATCGTGAGCGGTGGTGGGCAGGCGATGTTCAGTGAAACTGTGGAGTGGACCGGTGCTGAGCATCTGCTCGCTAGACGCGCGGCAAACACTGAGGTCGCCGATCAAATCGTTCGTGCCGTGCTGGCCCGCGAACGCATGGTGCGGGAAAGCGGCGGGGACATACGATCGCAGAATCCAGGGCCGCAAAACAAGGCCGGCGGCTTGACGACGATCGAGGAGAAGGCGCTGGGCTCGATATCCAAAGGCGGGCAGCAGCCGATTCAGGGTCTGCTGCGCCCTGCGCAACCGCCGCCGGGTCCCGGTTTATATCTGATGGATACGCCCTATTTTTCGCCGGAATCGATGACCGCGATGGTTGCCGCAGGCGCACAGATCGTGATGTTCACCACGGGTGCAGGCAACAGTTACTGTAGCCTCGTCGCGCCGACGATGAAGATAAGTGCGAATGCGGAAACATGTGCGCGCCTGACCGAACAGATCGACTTCGCGGCCACGGGCGTCGGCCTTGGCACGCATTCGCTGGACGAACTCGCCATGGATGCGCTCGGCCAACTGCTACAGATCGCATCTGGAACGCTCACCTTTGGGGAAATTGTTGGCGAAGGCAGCGAGGTCGTCAGCAGGATCGGCCCCTCGATGTGAAGATGCACGCTGCCGAATCAGGCGCCAGCACGCCCGCAGTTTGATCGTCATGATCGCTATACAACGCTCCCACGCGCTCCGCTGAAAATCGCTTGGTCTAAATGTCAATGAAGCGTCGGTTGCACGGCAAGTGAACACAAATTTCGCTCCACGTATAGCCAATAACAGAAACGGTCGTGCCCGCCAGGCGCGCCACGTCACCAATCGTTGCGGTATGACGACGCGATGGCGTGGCTGGAGGATCGGTAGACATGGTGAGGTCAGGCCACTGGATACGACGCATTCAACGTTGCCGGGGCACGATGGACTCGGTACCAATGCAGTGCGTCACGCGTCGCGAGTTTACCTTGACAGTACAATGAATCTAGAACGTTCCCGTCGTTCTGGAATCGCCTTGCAATGTTGATCGACCACCTAGATCCAAGCCCATGGCCACCCACGACCTGCTCGACACCATCGAAATCGAAACCGCGCCGAACCCGGACGCCACTGTGATCTGGATGCATGGCCTGGGCGACAGCGGCCATGGCTGGGCGGAAGTGGTGCCCGCGCTCGGACTTCCGTCGTCGCTGCGCGTGCGCTTCCTGTTCCCGCATGCGCCTCCAATGCCGGTGACGATCAACAACGGCCACGTGATGCCGGCCTGGTACGACTTTACCGA
>Ga0105046_10014361_pt1 | contig 12209 bp, 11 predicted proteins | sample MAT03_FD_78385 | JGI IMG/M metagenome (GOLD analysis project Ga0105046, IMG submission 78385) | Freshwater microbial communities from Lake Fryxell liftoff mats and glacier meltwater in Antarctica - MAT-03 (megahit assembly) | ecosystem: Environmental > Aquatic > Freshwater > Ice > Liftoff...
AGGCCAGCGGCGATCAAGGCAGGCACCGCGACACGCTGCCGCCACCCGGCAGACAGCGCGACGCCGGCGTGCATGCTGTGACTCGCCGCGGAGGTGAACGATGCGTTGTCGAGCGCAGCTCCGAACGCCGCCGCAGTCTCGAAGCGATCAGCCGGCAATTTCTCCAGCGCTTTCGCCAGCGCCGCCGCACATTCTCCGGCACCGCCTTTCGCAACGTCGTCACCGGCTCGGCTTTCTCGGTGATGATCTTCATGATGATCTGTTGCGCCGACGCGCGGACGTGCGGTGGCGCGCCGGTCAGCATCTCGTACAACACGCTTGCGAGCGAGTACACGTCGGAGCGGCCGCTAATTTCTTTTTCCGCCGTGGCCTGCTCGGGGCTCATGTAGTGCGGCGTGCCGAGGCTGAGGCCCGTCTCCGTCAGGCGACCGCCAGCCGCTGCAGAAACAGCGAGCGCGATGCCAAAGTCCATCACCATCGCGCGCCCGTCATGCAGCAGGATGTTCTCTGGCTTGATGTCGCGGTGGATCACGCCGTGTCGGTGCGCATAGTCGAGTGCGTCGGCCACGTCGCGCGCGATGCGCACCGCTTCGTCCACGCCGCACTGCGTTTCGCGATTGAGCTTTTCGCGAATCGTCTCGCCCTGGATGTCGGGCATCACGTAGAACAGAAATCCGTCGGCCGTGCCGCTGTCGAACAGCGGCAGGATGTGCGGATGACTCATGGCCGCGGTAGTCTTGATCTCCACCACGAAGCGTTCCGCGCCCAGGACGGCGGCGAGCTCCGGCTTGAGCACCTTGATGGCCACGTCGCGCTCATGCTTGAGATCGTGCGCGAGATACACGGTCGCCATGCCGCCTTGCCCGAGCTCACGCTCGATGCGGTAGCGGTCTGCGAGGGCGGGCGAGAAGTCACGGAGCCTAAAGTGCCACTGCGGCGCCGTTCTGGCGAGTGGCCTCGTGGGCAAGATGGCGCAGGGCTGGACCGTTCGTTCTCTCGGATTGGCTTAGGCTGTCACCATGCGTCGAGTGCGCGGGGACGAAAGCCTCAGTCCATCGCGCGCGTGTAATTCAGAATCTTCGTCCGCTCCAAAAACCAGCCCGTACCGTTCGCATCGCGCTGCATGAGATACACCACCCCGTTATGCCCAAAACCGGCAATGGACCGGCCCAGCGGCAGGCGAACGCGCTGCGTGAGCACGCCACGATTGTTCACGATATCGTAAATGAGCTCACCGGCTTTCGACTGCGCAGAACTCGTTGGCAAAATCCACAAGTTGCCATCGAGATCGGCCCGTACCGCACCCGGACGAATGGCCGGATAGTAGTCCGCAATGTCCTTGAGTGGCACAAACTCGGTGATGATGGTCGGCATCATGGCCATGGCCATGGCAGGCATGCCACCGCCACCGCCACCTGTCATGGCGACGGCCGCAACTCCACCACCGCCGCCACCCATACTCACACCACCCATGCCCGACCCGCCGGTCATGTAAGGCGCCAACGCCATCATCGATGCCAACGAAGCCGCGCGATCGGCCGCTGCGGGATTGGGCGCACTCGCTCGCGCATCCGATACCTGCTTGTCAATCGCCGCACGCGCGGAATCGATCAGCGCCTGTTTGTCTTCGTCCGTCAACCGTTTCCAATCAAACGCGAGCTTCGGTGATGACGAACGCGTTCCGTCCGTCTCCACGAAGTCAATGTGATAGTCGTGACCACGTACAAACGCGATAGTTCCGTCGGATAACACAGCCCACTCGTCAACCGTGCTGAGCGGGTTGATGGTGGTTTTGGCAATCATTTTGCCGTTGGGATCGGTGGACACGACGGCCCGGTTTCCACTTTGCACTTTCACCTGCCCCACGGTATCGACCTTACGCGTGTCGAAGTCTGCCCGCACCACCGGCTGCGAGTCGGGCACCTGAACCGCTGGCGTGTTCGGCCCGCTTGATGCGGACGTGGGCAAGTTGGGCGTGATCACAAACCGGCCACGATATACGAGGTTGCCCTTGGCATCGACACCCGACGCGCTGCTGGCCAACGACGTCAAATCACCCGGCTTGGGCGCGGACATGACACGCGACACTTTGCCCGTGGGATCGATCACCAGCAACGTCAACGATTGCCCATCGACAAACAGCGACGAGTCGGCCAGAAACGGAATAAGCGGCGACGCACGGGGGCCATAACTCTGCCCGCCCGTAGCAACGGAATCGATGCTGATGGTACGCGTCGCAAAGGTTGCGTCGAGCACCACCAATTGACGGCGCGTCGCGTCATTCACCAACACCTTGCCGCCGGCCAGTTGCCGCACGCCGAAAATGTTGCCGAACGATTCGGTGGTGCGCGCCTCGGGCGCTGCCAGCTCACGAATGGGCACGGCTTGTTGCGCCGCGATGGGCGAACCGAAAACCAGAAGAGCGACCGCACACGCGTCGCGACGAACAAGTCTGTTGAACGCGAAGGCGCGCATGAACGGTCTCTGTTTGGGAAAGGTCATTCCGGAATATACAGCCGCCGGCTAGCTCAGGCGCGTTAAAGCTCCCTCAAGAAATTCCGTGCGCCACTGCTCGAGCTGCGACGGTGCTACCCCCGTCGACGCGGCCAGAGCCATCGCGTTCTCGCCCTGCAACAGGCGGAGCACCAGGGCGCCCTTCGACTCGGCACTGAGCTCGCTCCTGGTGGCCAGGGAGGCCTCCAGCGAGGCATTCCAGTCCGCGGGCACCTGTGCCTGGGCCGATGCTGCCACGAGCGCTGATTGGGTGGGCGTCACGAATGCCGCGCCGGCCGCCGAGCCACTGCCGGGTGGCGTGTCGGCCGCCGCGCCAGCAGCGACGCTTTGTTCAGGGGGCGACATCGCACCGCCCGTCGCGGCGGTGCCTCGCCTGGCCGCGATGGCCTTCGCGACGAGGTCGCACAGTGACTTCATGTACGTTTGCGTGCCGCGGTCAACCGCGGGATCTGCGGCAAGGCGATCGACATACAGGCACCCCACAATTTTCATCGCGACAATAATGGGAAACACGCCAAATTGCGCGCAGCCGATGGTGCTGGCCCAACGCGTTTCCTGTGCGGTCATCACCCGATCGGCGGGAAGGCACACCGACTGTCGCTGCTGCAACGCCGCGACCACCGGGCCCCCGCGAGCCGACATGGGGAAATCGAACTGCGACATTAACGCTTCGGCGCCGACACCAAGGGCCGTACGGGCCGTGAGCTGGCTGCGATCGGCGCTGAGTACGCAGGCAATGACCCGATCAAACGGCGCACCACGCAGCGCCGCTTCCAGCGCCAGCAACAGGACGCCGCCCAGCGTGACGCCGGTCGCCGGATCGACCTTGTTCTCCACCTCCTGCCGCAATTTCTCGCGCAGCACCATGGTGGCGTTCCCGGGCGCACTGGAGAGTGCCGCCACGTCCCATTCCGCAGTACTGAGCATGGGCGCGCCCAGCGCCTTGCGTGCAGTGGATGACAGGTGTCGCAGGGCAACGCTGTCGGTTGGACTACACACGTTGGCAAACAACTCGCGTGTTTCTCGCAGGGCGGCTTCCACAATTTCGCCGACTGCGGCGCGCGTCAGCTTCAGGCGCGGTGCGTACCGGGCAATGACGCCGTCCAGGGCTTTTTGCGCGTCGACTTTCCCGTCGCTGGCCCGGTATATCGCCACGGTCAGATCGTGACTGAACGACGTCACCCCGCCCACGTCGGACAGCGGTGACAGGGCGCGGGCACACATGCTGATCATGACCGATTCAGGCATGCCCCAGTGTTTGGACACGGCGACGCCAAGCTCCTCGTACCGAAAGCCCAGCACTTCGTTGGTCACGCTGTGCGCACTGCGCTTGTTGTCGTGTATCTCCAATTCGATGCGCGCGTATTCCTCTGGAAAATGACACGCCACCAGCACTTCGCCGAGGTTGCGGAACATGCCGCACAGGTGCGCTTCTTCCGGATCACACGTGCCCAATCGCACCGCGGTTTCACGCGCATGATTGGCCGACAGCAGCGACAGCAGCATCAATTCTTTCAGCTTGCCCGAACGGCGCGAGTAGTTCTCGAACAACAGCAGGCTGCTGGCCAGATGCCGAACTGTTCGCGCGCCCAACATCATCATGGCGTGCGTGGCGCTTTGAATGGGCCGGCCGGTGCGGCGATAGTGCGCGCTGTTGGCGGTGCGCACGACGCTTAACGTCAGGCTGTATTCGCGCAGCACCACGTTGGCGAGACGTTGCAGTGAGCTGGCATCATCATCGAGCACCGAAATGGTGTCGACAATTTGCTGCGACAACGCGGGAAAATCGCTGCCCGCGAGAATTTGCGTGAGGCGCCCTTTGATGGGGGAGGCGGGGGCTGCTTCGCCTCGGGTGGTGCTGCCGGGCCGTCCGACGTCGAGAGTGGCGCGCATGAGTCTCAGAAGGGGGATATCCTGCAGGAGTATCGGCACCCGGCGTGGAAAACCTGGCTGCCGCGGCCCCCCCTCAAGCCATCGCGCGCTGTTACGCGGCGCCGCTGCCGTGCACGAGGTACGCCTCAACCATGATCAGGTTGCGGTCACCCGACATGCGAATCACGTTCAGCAGGCGGTCCATCTTGTTCACTTCCTCGAGTTGCTCGTCGACGAACCACTGCAGGAACCCCTGCGCCAGGTGGTCGTTATCGGCAGCGGCGAGGTCCATGAGGCGGCTAATCTGGCCGGTAACCTCGACCTCCCATTTCAAAGCCGCCTCGACGGCCGCTTCGGCCGAGGCAAATGTGTGCACGGGCTCGCGAATGGCCGGAAGGCGAAGGTCGCCTTTGGTGTCCAGCACGTAGTGCATCAACTTCTCCGCATGCTCGCGCTCTTCGTTGGCCTGTGCAAAAAACAGCTTGGCCAGCAGCATCAGGTTGGCGCGTTGGAAGTGTGCGGCGATCGCGTGGTATTGCAGGCTTGCGGCAAACTCATTGCCAATCTGGGTGTTGATCGCGTGTGCAAGTTGGGCACTGATGAGCATCGAGACTCCGCAACAAGGTTGACGTGTGGTTTGTTGAATACTTGCCTACATGGGCTTCTGTCACAAGCGAGTCCTGCGTGAACAAAGAGCGACTACCCTGGCTTGACGATGCGATACATCGCAACGCGCGGGGGACCGTTCGCATCACGTAACTGCCCCAGCACGTAGTCGCCCCCCACCTCGGCAGGCATGAATCCGATGGGCATGTTCACCTGACCCAGCCAGCGGCCACGGGCGTCGAACACGGACCACCGGCTCGGTCCCGTCGTCACACTGGTGAGGCACGCGCAACCCGCCGCACCCGCGAGATCGGGATCGCGCAACCACAGCCCACCGTCGGGCGACGCCAGCAAATCGACGAACGCCGGTAGCGAGTCGGGGTACGGTGCGTTCAGGCGCGCCAGTCGGTCACGATCACGCCGGGGTCCCGAGTCGGTACTCCACCGCTCCATCCAGGCATCGACATACGTGTGGAGGTCGGTCGGGGTGAGTGGGCGCGGCGTCCACGCGCGACGAATGATGCGACGCAGTGTCCACCCCGCATCGTACTCGCGAATGACATAGTGGTCAGCAAAGCCAAGGTACACATGGTTCGCGGCCGAGGCTTGCACCAGCTCGGGGCCAAACGTGAGGCGTGTCGGGGTACCGACACTCGCTCCAAACGACGCAGCCGGCACGCGATCGACCTGCCGTGTGACCGCGCCGGTTGGGTCAACCAGCAGCAGGGTTGAGGAGTCGGCAAAACGCGCAACGACCCGCCCGCTGCGTCGGCCCTGGGGAAAGTCACCAACCACCGCGGAACCATCGGCAAATCGCCCGAGCACTGCGACAAACGGCGTTTGCAACACGCCGGGTGCAAAGGGTCCGTAGCGCACTTGTCGAATGAACTGTCCGTCGGGCGCAAAAATTGAGGTGTACTGCATGGACTCGACCGCCAATGAATCGCCCGGCAGCCGCATGAGCAGGCCAATGTCCGTGAATTCGCCAGGATTTTGTCCCTTCCGACCGCTGGTGCGCAGATAACGACCGGTGGAGTCGAACATGCGCAGATGCAGGTCGGCCCGTTCGGCCACCACGATGCGTCCATCGCCAAGCCGCGCGGCGGCGCCCACCCGTGAGAACTTGTATTCGGGTTCGGTGCCCCCGCCAATAAGCAGGACCGGTTGTGACGACAGCGTCCACGCGGTCGCGGCGGTCCAGAGTGGGCGCGCGTTTTCGACAATGCGCACTCCGGCGCTGTCGCGCACCAGCGACGCCGGTGACTGCGCGAATGCACTTGCGGCAGCGCTCATCGAGACCAGCAGGGCTGCAAGTCGCTGGCATCGCGGAATGGAACTCATGACCGTTTGACGTTGGTGACTGAGGAGGCGCGCGCGACATTGTCGTATGCCGACGCGAACATTGAATATGCCAGTGTAGTGTCGCAGAAGTCTCGTGGCATTCAGCGGCGTACACAAGTCGTCGCGCCTTCAGAAGCGAGGGGGGCAGTGGTGGGGCATCGCTGCCGAGCGCCATCAGCTTGCTGGAGGGATCCATCCGGATCGCGATGATTGTGACAGCAGTGATGATGGCGCGAGGTTACGGCGCGTAAGACCGAAAGAATAGTGTGCGAACATTCCCGGTCGAACTGCGCGTTGATATCGAGTGGCCGGTTCCTATCGAATAAGCAGCGAAATCGCGAGCCGCTGCGATGTGACGCGCCCGCCGGTAAAGCGCAGCACGTCCGTCGGCGCAGCAATCACTCCGCCGCCACCAGGAGAGAGAGCCGTCAGATCCGCTCCGCATCCGAATGCACAAACCGGAGACGGCGGTGTGCAGTTTCCTCCCGCGCCACACATCATGCTGAGCGAGTACCGTATTTCCCAACCCGTACTGCGCAGCTCGAGGCCAAGGGATGGCGTCCACTCCATCCAATTTTCGTTTTGCACACGACTGGAGTCGCGTACCCGATCTGTCTGCCACAAGCGATACCGGATGGAATTCACGCCGAGGCCGAGTTGAAACCCGAAGTGCGTGCCTGAATCGCTGGGCGGCGCCATGTGCTCGAAGCCGACGCGCAGCAGTGAATTCGAGAATCGGAATTTGTTGTCGACGGTGTGGCCACCTTTTGGTATCGGCGCACCGCTGGCGGAGATGGTGTCGCGTTCGGCTTCGGCCCACGTGGTGCTGTACATCGGCTCAAGCATCACGTCGAATGCAAACAACGCTCGGCCGACGGTGCGCGACATGCCCAGACCGGCATTGTATGCGACGCGTACGATCGAGCTGTTGCATGGCAAACTGCCCGCCAACGGCCCACTTCCCAATGGTGCCAATGCCACTGAGCGGTAACGTGCGTCCACAGGCCAGCGCTGAAGCCGCAACACTTGCAACAACCGGTGAACGCAAATGGGGCACGGTGCGCGAACAAAGCAGGGGCATCGGCCCTCTCCGGTTGTTGTCAGCACGTGCGGCGGTGGTTCCACGGCCGTAATGCCCGCTCATAACCATCCACCTTCACGCCAGCGCGGTCACCCCTTACTGCGCTGGCGTATCTGTACGTTCCAGGCGCAACTGCTCGCGATACGTCCGATTCTCCAGGGCAAGGCGATATTCCTTAGCCACCGCGTCCTATCGAATGGCATACGAGGACGAGTAGTAACCCGCGGTTCCCAGCTGCGTTCGGCGGATTTGGCGGATCAAGCCGTGGCGGCAATGTGGTTACGTGGTATTGAGGCCGGTGTGACAACCGGCTTCGCATGTTTTGAATTGATCTCTTCGGAGTTGCGATGGGCTTCCGGCTTGCGCCAGACAAATCTCCAAAAAATTGATAACTCTTGTTGCGCGTGCGGAGCACCGCACAGCGAGTCCACCTCCCCGTCAGGGCTTGATCACCTACTGCGCCATGCGGCGAAGCATTGCCATTTCTGGCTCGCGGCTTTTCGGACTGTCCAGACTGAACGAACGCGCGTCGCCCCGCGCATCGCGCACAAACGCTTCCATGCTTGCGACGACTTGCAGCAGTGCCTTGTCCTTCTTGCCAGCGAACAACATCCACACAATTTCCTGCGCAGCCCTGTCACATTCCCAATTTTGGTCGGGGCCTTGAACGTATCAAACGCCGCGCGATCAACGGGCAACATCAGGCGTTGTCCATCGCCCGCATGGAGCGGTATGGCCCGACGCCCCCAACAGAGCGTGCCCAGCCGGACTGTTTGAGCACGTCAGCCGGCGATGCGCCGCGCCCCCCACTCAATGCGCGCGGAAATGCGGTTCACCGAAAGGGCTACCGTCACGCCAAAAAACGACGGCCATTTGCCTTCGCGAACCATACGAGGGCGCATGAAGATTTCGCGCGCGATGAGTGCGGGTGCAAACCCCTGCCAGAAGTGTGCTGCGTTAGAGGAATTTGGACAGGCTCAGCACGAGCTCCGCCATAATGAGCACCACAATGGACAGTTCCAGCAGCTCCGCGCGTGCAGCCAGGGCTTCGCCGTTCAGCATGGAGTACGTCTCCCGAAGAATCGTGAGCTTTCGGTCAATACCGCGCCGCCAGGCCTGTTCGCGAAAAAGTTCAAGGGCGGCCGCGTACACGCGCGCGAGATAGACGTCGTTGGTAACCTTGAGTGCGTTCTCCACGCGTTCGACCGTCTCCGTCACATCGGCCACGTGGGTCTGCAGGCCCGCCAACACCTCCCGAAATGCACGCGAGAGCCGCAGCGGGCGCCTCGCACGCAGCGAGTCCACCCGGTCGTACAGGGCCGGCAATTCGGCGCCAAGCTGGAGGTCATACAGTCGCAGTTCCAGCAGCTGTGCGTTGGCAAATTCCAATACGAATTCCACGTCGAGGTCATGCTCGCGAGGCTCGACCACCAGCGCATTCTCCCACGTCAGGACGGACAGGTCATCGTCATAGTACGAAAACCGGTGCGGCATTAACTCGCGCAAGGTGCTCGCTGCCAACGGGCGTTGGTCGCCGAAAAGCAGCGGCGCCAACGTTTCGTTGGGAAACTGTTCTGAGACCGTCCGGCTGGCGTCTGCAGATATGAGGCGGTCAATGCGATACACCACGTAGTCTTCGGTGAGCGGTGCGACTGTTTGCCGCTCGATGGCCGGACCAATTTGCTTCAGCAGCGCGGAGAGTTCGGTGTCGAACTGTGCCGCAGAAACATCCATTCCGCTCATGGCGACACCAAATGCGGAAAATTCGGGCCACGTGAGGCTGTCCAGGGCCGTGATCTGCAAGCGTAGTGAGCACACTCCGAAATCGAACAGGTGCGCGGAAAGCAAAGCGGTGTACACTGCGCCGCCAATGTGCAACTCTCGACTTCCAAGCGCCGCGAACAGCGGCGGGTTCCGAATTTCGATGGCGCGAGCGTCTCCGCGCCGGGGCAGCACCCGCCCATGTCCGAGATCTCCCAGCAGCGTCGCAGCGCGATCGAGTGCAATGGTGTAGCCGACGTCGTACAGCCGGTACATCGTCGCTCCGCCATTTACCCGCAACATGGCCGTCATGACACCTCTGGCAGACTGTGGATCGGTTACCCATTCCGTCTTTGACGGAAGTGGTCTTCCTTCAAACTAGCAGGGGCCGCTGTATTGCATAGATTCTTCAAAGTCCGGCCGCAGCGGGCGGCACGAGGTGCGCAGTTTGGTGAGCGTCACCTTTCAATCTTCGGGCGCTGCCAGCCAACTTCGATGCGCGGAAACCCGTCGAGTTGATTGCTCGTGGTGCGATGTTGACTTGCTGGCGCCGCGGGACGCAGGGTCACTTTGCGTCGCACCGTGTCGCAACTGGAGATGAGGTGTCCGAATGGATTGCCAGCCAGCCCAGCCAGCGAGCAGCACGGCCAGAATCCACACGCGGTATCGGCGCCACCACCTTGGCGGCGGCGGGTAGTCGTCGGTTGCCGCTTGTGATTGCTTGTTGTTCATGTCGTTGGACTGTATGCTTGCTGAAACTGCCTGCAGTGCCTACATTGTTTGCATGCAGTATACTTTGAGAAACGTCCCGGCCTTTCTGGATCGCGTCCTCCGGCGGCGCGCTCGCCAGACGGGGGCCAGCCTCAACGACGTCGTACTGGAGGCACTTACGCGCGAGGCAGGGCTGACCGCCGAACGGCTGCCACGACGGTCGCTCGCCGATCTCGCTGGTTCGTGGGTGGATGATCCGGCGTTTGACGAAGCCATGCGACAACAGGACGTGATCGACCCGCGCCTCTGGAAATGAGAATTGCGCTGGACACCAATCGCTACGTGGATTTTGCGCGCGGCGACGCAGCGGTGATTGCCAATCTGGAAACTGCCGACGAAGTGGTTGTTCCGCTCATCGTCTTGGCGGAGTTACGCGCAGGCTTTGCCGTTGGAACGCAGGGTGCGCGGAACGAAGGTGGTCTTCGACGATTCCTGCTGCGTCCCGGTGTGGCGTTACTGGCCCCGGACGAGCAGACGACGCACCACTACGCGACCGTCTACCGTCAGCTTCGACAGCAGGGAACTCCCATTCCTTCCAACGATATGTGGCTTGCGGCGTTGGTCATTCAGCATGGTCTGGCGCTGTACGCGCGCGACGTACACTTCGACCACTTGCCGCAAATTCCGCGCTTATAGTGAGTGATCGGCGCGTCGGACTTGTGATGCGATACGTGCCATCGTCGTTTCGATACGCACGCGACACGTGGCCTTCAGGAGCGGCCGTATCGGGCATGGACGCCCATTGCGCGCTCGGTTTGCACGAGCGTGTGCATTCGTGCAACTTGCCACGACGCCACGTCCCGCTACGCTTTCGGCAGTGCTCTGCACGCTTCCCGCTCAGACTGAGATGCCCGCGCATATACCGCTGACTCCTGCCGTCCGCCTGTTCGCGGCGAGCGTACTGGGCGTAGGGCTGATGTTGGCCGGTTGCGCGGGCCGGCCGTCAGCGGCGCTACCGCCCACCTTTGTTGCGACCGGCGCGTTTGGCGAGCGCACACGCGTGTTAGCGTTGGCACCGGGCGTCATCGCAACCATTGTCGCGCCAACCAACTTCGACGCGAAGCAACCCGTCGAGCTGATTCTGTATGCGCTGCCCAACGGGAATACGACCGCCGAAACCATGGGACGGCGCATGGAGCCCGGACCCGAAGGCCGGCCGGGATGGCGCTACGATATTCAACACATTGGTGCGCAGACGCGTGCGCTGCGGGCGCGCGGACTCAGGCAGGCCGTCGTGGTGTATCTCGAAGCGGATACCAAAAGCTGGCCCGAGTGGCGGCGCGTTCGTGGTTACGATGTCGCCAACAAGCGGATTGTCGAGATGGTGGATGAATTGCGGGCAGCGATTGGAAGCCCCGCGCAACTCGCGGTCACGCTCACGGGGCACAGCGGCGGCGGTTCGTTCATGTGGGGATTTCTGGATGGACAAGTTGCCCTGCCCTCATGGCTCGAACGCATCGCGTTTCTGGACGGGAACTACAGTTTCGAGAATCGGCACGCGGAGCAGTTCACCACATGGTTGCGTCAGGACCGGCGGCGCACGCTGGTCGTGCTTGCGTATGATGATCGCGAAATTATGCTGGACGGCAAGAAAGTGGTGTCCGATTCCGGCGGCACGTTTCGCGCGACACAACGCATGATTGAACAATTGAAACATTCATTTGAGTTTGAGCGGGATACACTCGGCGAGTTTGATCGCTACCGCGCCCCGCAGGTTGCAATGCTGGTGCATCCGAACCCGGGTAATCGCATTCTGCACACGTTGATGATTGGCGAGATGAACGGCTACATGCACGCGCTGCTGGTGCGGCGGCCGGAGTACGAGCGCGGCGAGCACGTGCTGCGGCCCGTGCGTGCATACGCGTCGTGGGTTGAATAGCGCGGGTGCGAAGTGTGCGGTGGCGCCGAGCGGGCCTTCGGCGGGGTCGGTTACCCTGCGGGAAAGCGGATAACTCCGGATACTGCGGATACTGCGGATACGGCGGATACGGCAGGGGGCAGCTGTGGTGGGCAGGTGTGGTGGGCTGATTCGGCGCGCAGGAGCCAGAGAATATTTTCTGAACGAACTGCTCGCGGCGCCCAGGAGGCTCGCCACCAACCATCATTTTCCTACGAATGGAATTGGGATGCCTGCCCTGCTCAGGCCACTTCCCTGGCACCGCGGCGTGCGTCTCCGCGGCTCTTCGTTCCGCAAATGTCCCAGTGTCGAACAGACAAAAATGCCGTTGCCGTTGCCGTTGCCGTTGCCGTGCCGTTGCCGTTG
>Ga0105046_10014363_pt1 | contig 12208 bp, 8 predicted proteins | sample MAT03_FD_78385 | JGI IMG/M metagenome (GOLD analysis project Ga0105046, IMG submission 78385) | Freshwater microbial communities from Lake Fryxell liftoff mats and glacier meltwater in Antarctica - MAT-03 (megahit assembly) | ecosystem: Environmental > Aquatic > Freshwater > Ice > Liftoff...
AACATCAGACTATCCCTATGAGTCCCTCCAGGGCAACCTTCTAGGTGATGCACTTCAGATTTGAATTGGCGTATTCTTCTTTCTCACGCCAATAGTTAGCGTTCAGTTCATTAGTGGGATTAGAGAAATCGAGTCCAGGTACGCCTGAACTTCGCCGACTTCTTAGATCAGGTAGCCATGCACTAGGCTTCTCGTAAGCGATTGAAGAAACCGTGATAGTTAGCCCTAGTTCCTGACGACTTTGATGATTCGCAAACTGTAGAACTAAAGCATTTTCCGCATTTGTTTCAATAACACTCGTCAAAATAGAACGAAGTGCTGTCTTAAGTCCAGATTCAAGCACTTTTCGTTTGTTCTTCTTATCATTTTCATTCCACGGGTCTTCCAAAGACTTATAGCACGCAACTCTCCTAGCTCGAAGATCGAAAGGAAGCAATTCTGGACTACCGTAGGCAGTGTTCATCACCATGATGATACGCTCCCACCCTAAAGTTTTCGCTGCATAGCCAAGCTCAATTAAAACGTTTGGGTTTGGTGTTGGTCGTGTATTTGTTGAGTCGTTAATAATCGATACATCGCAGACAAAAACTTTTGCTTGATCAATTTTGCTGAAGATGGTTCCTGCAATATCTGGAGAGCCGGACACCCCTGATGTGTCTCGGTCTACTACTGGATCAACCTCTAGTGGCTCATCAGTAAGAATTGCTTTTACGGCATTCTCAAGGGCTTTCAAAATGAAGTTACGGTTGCCGGAACTAGGCAAATCAGACTGCCATGAGTAAAAGACGGTGCATTCTGTTGGCATTGCAGGAGTTGAGGTGAAAGGTTATTGAGGTGAAAAGCGATCGCACTCTAATCCAGCAGTGACAATCGCTCCTATAGATGGTTAACTCAGAACTTGCTTGACTGTCTCTTTTAATCGATCGCAGCAGCAATCCATTTTTGCTTGACTCCCATTTAAAATTGACCCCTCGAACCGAATGTTTCGAGGGGTCTGGTGGTGAACTGGACAGTGGATTGACGACAGCTTAGCAATAACCTGCTTCTCTGCTGCGGATTGAATTTTGTCCTGCATTGATGACAGGATAGACTCACCCAGCTTATTGGACGAAACTGACTTTCCGTTGACTTTAAACTCCATAATTCATACCTTCCCTTCTACATCAGGACATCGTGTTTAGTTGGAAAACGTGAACTCTTTCCAGGGCAGAGCGTGAGTCGGGACGTTTTGAAGGAATCGAACGATGTCCTGTCTCCCATAGAATTTGGCTCTACCACTGCTGTCCTGCGACATCAAAATGATGTTGAAGCCAGGAAAGCAGGCTCGGTACGAATTTGCTGTGCCGTCTCGCTCTGAAGAGTTCAGTGCCCAACCTTTCACGGTGATAACTGCAAACGACACGCTTTGCTCTTTGACTAATGCAGCAGTGATTTTCATGAAACTTCTCCAATACGTAAGTGAGGGGGGGAAAGCTGAGACACCCCGCGATGGTAGTCGCTTCTGGTGTTGTGAGACATTTGGATACCTTCTGTTTGATCTATTCACCTATAGTCTTCCCGCTGTTCTAAAATAAAGATCACTTTTCAAACATTGTTTGAAAAAAATCTAAAAATTTTAACTGTTCCTTTACAACCTCAATCAGGGTTGAATAGAGTACTAACAGAAACTCTTAATTTCTGACAGTGAGTAATTGTGTGAGGGAGCGATGCAACTTGGTTACTAAAGGGTTTACTCGAAAAGAGGTCATGGCGTTGACTGGTCTGAAGTCCGGGCAGTTGAGCTACTTCGATCACACCAGATTAGTCCAACCGGAGAAAATTGGTAATCTTAAGCATCCGGTAGTGCTGTATATCTGGGAGCAACTGTTGGAGTTAAGGGCGATCGCCAAACTTCGAGACAGCTTATCGCTGCAACAGATTCGCCAAGTCATCAAATTCTTGCGTGAGAGTGGATACGAAGATGGTTTGTACAACAAACCTCTGCTGTTTATTAACTCGTCACTTTGCCTCGCAACGGAGAAGAATGAATTAGGAGCGCGCCTAGCAATGGAAGTTTTGGGAAATCATAGCGGTCAACTGGTTTTTGATTGGATCGACCCGTTAGGTCAGTTGGATAAAGAAGTCGAAGAGGATGCCCGCACAAATCCAGCGATCGACTTTGAGAGCTTCAAAAATCGGGCTGGGTCAACTAAAACTGCCTGAAGTACTATGGAGCGGGGTGTGTCCCTTTGTGTGATGGCTATTTAAGACAGCAGTATTGGGTTTAAGGGATATGTCAATTTTTCCAGAACAGTTGCAGCCCGTGTCAGTTGGAAGTCAAGAAAAGCGGGTTGAGGCGCTGCGGCTGTTGTTGGGGTATCCCTTGAAGCAACGTGACCCTGAGGGTTCTCGGTTCTGGTTTTTGCGACCCGGTGTAGATGAAGACGAGGCAGAAGATACCTGCCCGATCGCCGTCGGTTTCTACGCTGAACTCAATCACTTGGGCAAAGATGAAATTTCCCAATTTCTCACGGCTGACGAGCAGCAGAACGAAATCTATGGGCATTACATCGTTCGGATTGAGCCGAATAAACCCGTGATGTACCTGCTGCTTCCAGATGCCGATCGCTCTGGTCGGGTGGCAATGATTCTTCCATCTGAGGGAAAATTGCGGCGACGGCAGATTCAATCGTTTGCTTGGACAGAGCAAGATTTGCAGGCGCGGCTGAATCGGCTACGGCAAACTGAATTGGCTCGAACTGACCGAATGCAGGAGAAGGCGCTGTCAGTGATTCCCCTGGTGGAGTGGGCGTTTTACAAGCCGATCGAAACGGCGAAGGAGTTGGCGACAAGACTGGCAGAAGTGTCTCGCAAGATTGAGCAGGCAATTCCGACTGTCTATGAGGCAGAGCGACTGGATGGATATCTTCATACTCTGCTGACAAGTTTCCAGCGCGAACTTCTGCCGACGTTGAAGTTGAAGCCAGATAATGACAAGGATTACAGCTTTGCTGACATTTATGCTCAGACGATCGCCTATGGGTTGTTTACTGCTAGGGTTTTCAGCTATACCGTTGATGAGCGCAGACGGCAAGAAGAGCAGAATCCGGAGCGTAAGGAGACGGACTTTAACCGCCAAAATGCTTGGGAGCGATTGCCGGAGACAAACCCATTTTTGAGACGGCTGTTTCGGGATGTGTCTCAGCAGCCGATCGCTGAATTGGGTGAAGATCTGGCAGACGCGATCGCTGAGGTTTTTAGCATTCTCAGGGCTGCCAAGATGGATGCAATTTTGGCTGACTTTCGCGCCAAAATGAACCGCGAAGACATTGTGATCCGATTCTATGAGGACTTTTTAACAGCCTATAAGCCCAAGATGCGGGAGCGGCGAGGAGTTTACTATACTCCAGAGCCAGTGGTTTCTTATATGGTGCGCTCTGTCGATATTTTGCTGAAGGAGAAGTTTGATAAACCGTTGGGGCTGGCTGACCCAGAGGTGATGATTCTTGATCCGGCTTGTGGAACAGGAACGTTTTTGCTGTGGATTTTTCAAGAGATTCATCGAAAGTTTCAGGAGAACCCAGAACTGCTGACAGTTGGCTTAGAGGATAAATCGTGGTCAGGGTATGTGAAAGAACGATTGTTGCCTCGCATTTTTGGATTTGAGTTGCTGATGGCTCCTTACGCGATCGCGCATCTCAAACTGGGCTTGTTTTTGGAAGAAACTGGCTATCAGTTCAATACTGGGAAACGTTTGAAGGTTTATCTGACGAATACCTTAGATGATGCCATTGAAAAGACCGAATCTTTGTTTGAAGAATTTATAGCAGAAGAAGCTAATCAAGCAGCAAGAGTAAAAAAAAATGAGCCGATTATGATTGTTATTGGTAATCCTCCGTATTCAATTAGTTCCTCGAATAAAGGTAATTGGATTCTTGGTTTATTGCAGAAATATAAAGAAGGATTGAATGAAAGGAAGCTCAATCTTGACGATGACTATATAAAATTTATTCGCTTTGCTCAAAATCGAATAGATGTAACAAAATATGGCATTCTAGCATTTATTACGAACCACTCTTTTCTCTCTGGCTTAGTTCATAGGCAAATGAGAAAAAGCTTGCTGGAGAGTTTTAGCAAAATTCAAATTTTCGATCTACATGGCAGTGTTTTAATGAAAGAAAAGTCTCCTGATGGAAGCAAGGACGAAAACGTTTTTGATATTCAGCAGGGAGTAAGTTTGTTTATAGGTGAAAAGCTTCCTCAGAAAGAGATTGAATTAGGCAAAGCTGTGTTCAGCGAAGTTTATGGAGATCGCTTAAAGAAGTATAAGTATCTAATTGAAAATGATATTCAGTCTACTTATTGGAAAGAGCTAAACCCAGAAAGTTCAAAGTTTTTCTTCTTTTGTGAAAAGGATTTTGATCTGAGAGCCGAATATGAAAATGGATATTTAGTTACTGATATATTTCCTCTAAGTTCTTCTGGCTTTCAAACTAAAAGAGACAGTCTAGCAATTCAATACTCTGAAGATGAGCTAAATACAGCAAGTCATGACTTGCTGACGCTCACTGATGATGAGGTTAGAGTCAAATATAGTCTACCTGCTGATGGTCGTGACTGGCAGATTGCATGGGCAAGAAAGGCACTGTCAAAGGTGGATGACTACAGTGCGAGTATTACTAATGTTTTGTATAGACCATTTGATCTACGCAAAACTTGCTATTTAAACACTAGTAAGGGATTTATTGCCTATCCTCGCTTTGAAGTGTTCAAGCATTTATTGCAAGATAATTTGTGTTTAGTGACGGTTAGGCAGCTTTCAACTAATAGCTTTCAGCATTCATTCGTTACAAATTGTCCTGGTGATGGAAATGCAATATCGATAAATACAAGGGAGTATAACTACTACTTTCCTCTATTTGTTTATGCGGAATCCGATAAAGAACAGAAATCGCTCCTTAGTCAAAACAAGTCTCCTAATTTATCCCAAACATTTATTGACGAACTCGAAAAAAAACTTGGATACTGTCCTTCCGCTGAACTCGTTTTCTATTACATTTATGCTATTCTTCATTCTCCCCTCTATCGAACTCGATACATTGATCTTCTCAAAGTTGACTTTCCTCGCATTCCTTTGACTATCGATAACAATCTTTTCCGTCAGCTTGCAGCCTATGGTGAAGAACTTGTAGCCCTGCATCTGATGAAATCTCCCAGGCTTGATATGCTTGCTACTGCTTTCGTAGACGCTGGAGGCAATCTAACTGTTGACCCAGGACATCCAAAATATGACGACAGCTCCAGCAGTGTTCTGATTAACAAGAAAGGAGACAAATTTACCGGAGTCCCAAAATCTGTCTGGGAATTCTATGTAGGAGGATATCAAGTCTGTCATAAATGGCTGAAAGACCGCAAAGGACGCACTCTTAACGAAAATGACATTACCCACTATCAGCGCATCGTAGTGGCGTTACAAGAAACCATGCGCCTGATGCAGCAGATTGATGAAGCCATTCCTGGATTTCCGATCGAGTAACCCCAACAGAGAGAATTCGTGCAATGCCCAGAGCAGCAATTATTCAACCCGATCAGTCCTATACCTTTGCTGACTACTTTAAACTCAACTTTGCCCCCCAAGACATTCTGGCGTATTTCAAGGTTTCTCTCCAACGCCGATCCTTAAGCTTGCCCCACTATTCTGGCAGCCTCGATCGCCTCACCGATCTCAAAGCTCGGATTGAAGAAAGCTTACCCCGCCTTAGCCTAACCAGTGAAATGGCACGGCGAGAATTCTTGATCGCCCCCGTGTTGACGGATGTGTTGCACTACACCCAAGCCACCCTCAACGTTGAGTATCCTGTTGCCGTCAGCAATCAACTCAAAGGCTCCCTAGATTACCTTCTACAAAATCACCAGACCTTTCTCGTAATTGAAGCCAAAAATGAAGACTTGGAACGAGGCTTTGTGCAACTTGCAATTGAACTGATTGCCCTCGATCAGTGGATAGACTCGGAGCAAACCATCCTGCAAGGGGCAATCTCAACCGGAAATATTTGGCAGTTCGGTCAGTTCGATCGCCAGTCTCGTGAAGTAATTCAGGACATCGATCTCTACCGTGTTCCTGCCGATTTAGAAGACCTTTTGCGGATCTTAGTCAGAATTCTTGAACCCTAACCCTTATGCTTGAAGCCGTCATCCAAGATCTCATTCGCCAGCAGCGCCCCTACTACCTGTCTCAAGGAAGTCCTGTCAAAGGTGTAGGTGGTCAACACTGGCTGGTTTTCCGGCATCGAGACGCAGATAAGGGCGGCAACTTTCTCAAAAACATCGTTTCTCTACTGGGCTTCAAGGATAAAGCCGTTCCCTATAAGATCTTTCGGATTGATCCTGGCACTGCCAAAATCTATACCTACAATCCCTGTCAACCTGGCGATCTCCCTTCCCCCGCCCTGCTTCGCACGGGCAACCTTAAAGTCATTGAAAAATTCTTGACTCTGGAACGCACCACCAAAGAACCCGCCCTACTTAGCGGCAGTTTTCGAGAAATTAAAGGCATCAAACGACGCTATAACCTACCAACACAGCTAGAGCCATACAACAAGGTCGCGGCTCAAATGTTAGAGCGCAGCAGCATTTACCGCCGTTCCACCGCCTACTTTGATAGTGGTGTTCTCAAACTCTATGAAGAACCTTTGCAAACGATCGTTCAGACTGAAGGACAAATCCGGCTGCTGATGGATTGGCAAGGGTTTACCAAACGTGCTGATGTGGCAGAACTCGAAAAGCTGCACAATCCCGACTATCGCGCCCAATTTATTCAACGCACATTGCAAGGATTTCTCCAGGGGCTTGAAGGAAATGCGTTCAACGGAACCCAAATCATGGCTGAATTGGTGCGTTTGGGTTTCTTAGAAATCAAGCTGATTAAGATGAGTCAGCAACGATCTCTCTATCACAAGAAAACAGGTATTTTCAGCGATCGCTCCGACAACCACATCCTGCACGAAGGCTCCGACAACTTCACCCGTGCCGCCCATTCTCGCAACGCTGAAAGCGTTACCTTTCTCTATTCCTGGGAGCAGCTTGACCAGGAAACCATCGAGCAAAGTATTCAGGAGTTTGATAGTGAGTGGCAGCGTCAAGACCTCGCCTATGACCTGACTCAAGAATTTTTACAGCAGGTGTTGCAAGAGTACGATCGCCGCGCCCAAGAGCACCAGCCCCATATTGAGCAGATTACCCCTGATACACTCTCCCCCGGCGAAACCACCGAAGTCATTATCACAGGCGACAACCTCGGTCGAGTCGATAGCATCACCGTTCCAGACAACACCCTGGTCGAAGTCACCATCACTGAGCAGACCCAAGAGCAGATTACCGCCGACTTTATTGTTTCCCCGGATCACCCGCCCCAGCCCATTCCTGATTTTCGTGTTAAAGACAACATGGGTGGAGAATACACCGTTCACCCACCCCAGCCGCCCCAAGTTAGCCAAGTTGAAGCCCTGCCAAACTTCGATGAGATTGAAGGATTCCAGCAAGCCATTGAACTTATCTTGTCTGGGCAGTACGGCACACCCAACGACTTCCTCTACTGGTTGGCACAGCAGCGTCCCCGTCAGTTTCGAGTCGAGCGGAGTGACCTGCTAGATGAACTGGTGAACCAAGGAACACTGTTTGAACATCAGAAGTCAGGTGCTCAACATTGCCTGCGGGTCATGCAAGACTTTGGTATTTCTGTTTGTGCCGATGCTGTCGGTTTGGGTAAGACCCGTTTAGCAGCTACTGTTTCCCGGCTCTACCGCGCCACCAATGGACAAGCCAAGATTGCGATCGTTGCTGCCCGCAAGCTGCACGATAACTGGAAACGTGAGATGACTGAACTTGGTTTTAGTGAAACCGACTATGAGCTTTACAACAAAAACCTGATGAGCCGAAAGGGTAACGGCTTTATTGACGACTTCAATCGCTACGGTGGTCCCGACCTGGTAATCATTGATGAGGCACACGAGGGCATTCGCAACTATAAGAACCGAATTCACAAGCTCTGCTTGCAAATTCGAGAACGCGATCGCGCTTCTGAACGGCAACGCCACTTCCTACTGCTGACGGCAACCCCCTGGAACAACCGCCGCGAAGATATCTACAACATCCTTCAGCCTTTCCTGACTCGACCGGAAGGCTTCACCGAAGCGGGTTTTCCTGTTGAAGTCGCCCAATGGTTCCAGAATCGTGAAACCGGATTGGAGCAATTCACCGATGATTCCACCTTGTTTCGGCGGACGTACCGGGAACTTTTTCTGCAACGCACTCGCCAAATGCTACGGGATGCCATGCCCGATCTCAATATCTATGCCCGACGGCAAGCGGAGTGGCTACCTGTTGAATTTGAAAGCAGCACCGAAGAAGCACTGGAGCAAATCTTTACCCAGTTTGAAACCCAGCTCTATATCCCCTTTGCCGATCCAGTTCGTTACCTGACTGGTAGTGTAGAACAGCGCGGTCTGCTGCAAAACCAACGTCGCTTTTTCCTGCAACGGGCAGAGTCCAGTATGTATGCTCTCCGCCGCACGATCGTCAATTTCAGAGGGCGAATTGAGCAGATGCAATCGCGCTTGGGCAACGTTACTCCAGATGCCAACGGGTTAAAGCAGTTCATCCTACTGCATTATGGCTTTGAGTCAGATCAGCCAGAACAGCCTGCCTTTGATGCTCTCAACGATCGAGAAGCCTGGGATGAGGACTACGAAGAAGATGAGGACGATGAAGAACAAACCGAAGTGGAACAGCAAGAAAAGCGACAACAGCTTCGTCGCACTATTGACTTAGCAATCGGGCGGTTGCAGTCCGATCCTGTGGAAGCTCGTCGAGTCTATAACTTAATGTGGTCAGCCTGTGATAACGACCTCATGCAGATGCAAGAAATCCAAGATTTGCTGGCGGATGAATTTGTCAAAGATCACAAGCGGGAGCAGGTAACGGGCAAGGTTCGAGAACTGGTGAGCCAGGGCAAGAAAGTTTTACTCATCTCCATCTTTTCTGATACCGTAGTCGACTACTACCGCTACATGACTCAAGACGAAGAGATCTCCAGTTGCGGCATTGGTATGGCGATCGGCTCAACCAAGCGTTACTACCCCAGCCTTGGCGACCGCTCAATTCAGGTCGCACCCCATAATGCCTTACGATCTAGCAGACAACGCACAGGGATTAAACGACAAGACCTGTTTCGTCTATTTGCACCAGCGGCAACCTGCAAGACTGTGGCAGAACGCCCCAACTCTGATGAAGAAGTCATGGTGCTGATCGGTTCTGAAACGCTGTCGGTGGGTCAAAACCTGCAAGATGCTGACTACTTGATCAATATTGATTTGCCTTGGAACCCAATGACCCTAGAGCAGCGCATCGGTCGCATCGATCGCCCTAAGCAACACCCTTGCGAAACGCTCTATATCTACTACGCCAACAGCGAAAGTCAACTGCTACGACAAGCCAGCCGCCTTGCCAACCTCAATAAGAAGTTGATTGGTGAGAACCAGACAGGGCAAGATGGCATCATTCAGGATGTGCCGAATGTGGATGACTTAGGTGCTTCTATTTATGGCGATACCTTGTTCGACGATACGATTTTGCCAGGGTATGTAAACTTCATTCGTGATCTGGTTGTGGCAAGACGGCAGACCCAAGAGAGCTTTCAGGAAACGCTTTACCGCCAGCAAGAAACATCGCGTGACCTTTACACCCAGCAAGAAATCGTGTTCAGCGAAGACATTAGCCAACGACTGCAAGCAATGGGAGACGACTATCAAGCCAACCCGATTGCGTTAGGACGAAAGACTGGCGAGAAGGATGAGCCAACTGGGTTGGTCGCACTCACGGTGAAATATTTCGGTCCCAACGGGGAAGCTATTTCAGATCAGCAGGAATTATTGTTTTGGAACGACCAGACCGGAGAGCGCGACGGATATGGCGTGGCACTCTCCACTGCGGTCAAAACACCAGAAGCCGGAGATGTCTTCTCTGCCAGATACTTGCGTTCATCGGCTCAGAAACTTTACACCCAGCTAGTAGAGTTGAAGCAGCAGCGATCGTCTGAACTGGCTCAACCTGAAACTCTGGAAAACGTCACCATTACTTCGGAACGCCTCAATAAGATTCAGCAGCGCATCAGTACTCTGGATTCCTTGCCCGATGGACTCGATCGCAAAACGGTGAAAGATACTCTCAAGAAGTTGAACACATGGAAGGGCATCAAGTCAGTTCAAAAGTTGCTACGTGACTACACAGATGGGGCAAAAGCTCAGTTGGAGAATTCAACCTTTGTTGCTGAACTGGTGAAAGACACAGATGAAAAGAACTTAATTTTGAGTGATGGTATCAAGCCCACGGCTTTGGCTGTCTCTCTCTCAGCAATGCTTTTAAGAGCTTAAATACGGGTGTCATATTTGTTTAAACATCATCTTAATTTCTCCACCTCGTAAATACACAGCAGCTTAGTTTAAGGGGTACAAGGTTGCCCCTCTACTAGCACTCGAGTTCGTCAAACAAATTAACGGTTTAACCGTTTAACCATTTAACAGTTTATTAGTTTTACGGTTATACAGTTAAACTGTCAGTAGTTCTATTGAGGAAAAAAAATGTCAGTGATCTCTTTTGTAAATCAGAAGGGAGGCTGCGGGAAATCATCTTTGTCCTGCCACCTTGCTTGGTGGTTGGCGAACCAAGGCAAGTCTGTTGCTGTTGTCGATAGCGATGGACAACAATCAGCATCCCGCTGGCTCTCAAAAATAGAGCCGCCCATCCAAACCTACGTGATCAGTGAGGGAACAGAGTTGTTAGAGCAGATTCCTAGCATTGCTGCATCCTTTGACTATGTAATTGTAGATGGTGGTGGAATGCTATCAGACATCACCCTAAATATCTTGCTTCGCTCTGACCTAGCAATAATTCCTGCTCAGCCTACAGGTTTGGATCTCTCTAGCACAACTGAAGCCCTGAAGTTGGCTCAACAGGTTCAGTCTGTACGGGAGAGTGGTAAACCAAAAGCCTGTCTTGTGCTGAATCGTGGTGTTAAAGGAACTCGTCTGCTTACTGAGTCCCAAACCCTTCTTCAAAACAAAGGACTCTTGAAAACAGTGATTCACCAACGACAAGCGATCGCAGACTGCTATGGGCAAGGGCAAGTTGTCTGGACAATGCCAGGGGGCAAAGACGTGAAGGATGCGCGTCAAGAATTCGAGGCATTGTGTCAGGAAATTATGGGGGTACTAAAGTAATGGCTCAAAAACGCAAGCCCCTCTCAGAAGCGTCTATTCAGGAAGACTTTGATCCGCAAGCGGTAGAAGCGTTACGAGAACAGTTAAACCTACCAACAGTTAAACCTTCTAACCCTTTAACCGTTAATACTGAATCTGTGCCAGTCAGCCATCCTAAGCGAGCTTCAGCAGCCCAAGGAAAAACCAAAACGGATCGACCCAAGAAAATCAATATCGATATTGGAGAGAGCCGACACAATCGCTTAAATGAAATTGCTGCTCAAATCAGAGCAAGCAATACTGATCCAGTTGCCCCGTCTGAGCGAATGTACCCGATTCACTTAATTCAAATTGCGATCGATTTTCTGCTAGATGGGCTTGAGATTGACTGGGATAAAATTCAAAAGCCTGAAGATTTGCGAGAAGTATTAAATAGTTTAAAGGTTAAACAGTTAAACGGTTAAACTGTTAAGAAGTACTTTGCATTGCAGCCTACGATTCTCTACTGGACTCGGTTCTCAAACTAACTCAATGCAGACTGTTTAAAGTTTTAGAGCATCAATTACTACTGTTCTTGCTCCTGGCTGCGAGATTTTACCCGCTCTTTCTTCTGTTCCTCTTCCCGCTGTTGTTGTCGTTGCTGAAACTCCAACTGTTGTAGGCGCTCCTGTGCTTGCTGTTGCGAGAGTGCAATAAACTTCTCCATCGCACTGCAATCCTGCTCAGTCAAGCCGAACGCCCGATATTCACCATCTGAATGCCCTAGGAGTTGACGATCGCCTCGATAGAGTTCCGGTTGCCCTTCATCAGATAATCGAATCTGGTAATCCTCAAAAGTTGCGGCTTTAAGTTTGGGTCTGTCTGCTTTTTCACGCTCCCATATTTCTTTGATTTGTGGTGCAAGGCGATTAGCGTACCCTGCCTGCTCATGCATCACCTGTTCAAGCGGGTCAGGCTCTACACTTTGTTCAATC
>Ga0105046_10014365_pt1 | contig 12207 bp, 11 predicted proteins | sample MAT03_FD_78385 | JGI IMG/M metagenome (GOLD analysis project Ga0105046, IMG submission 78385) | Freshwater microbial communities from Lake Fryxell liftoff mats and glacier meltwater in Antarctica - MAT-03 (megahit assembly) | ecosystem: Environmental > Aquatic > Freshwater > Ice > Liftoff...
ATCGGCTCAAGAACTGCCGACGCGTGGCGACTCGTTACGAGAAAACCGCCCGCAACTTCCTCGCCATGCTCCAGCTCGCCGGCACCATGCTCTGGCTCGCATAAATGTCAACAGTGCCTATTCCCTCAGAAGACAAGGCCATTGTTACGAATCCTGCGATGTAGTGTTAGAAAACAATGTGTAAAGCGTCTCCGGCCGGTCGGCTTTATCCTTTTCACTCGTTTTCCAAAGGTCGTCAAGGCGTGCCGTCATGTTCGCCTTTCCCCAAGGATCGCCCTTCCGGTCTTGGCCGCCTCTTGCCCAGAAATCGTTAGCCACAACCTTAAGCTTTTCCCACTCGGCGACGAATTGGCTCCAATGGTATCGGGTAGACGACCTCAATTTCGGAGCGAGCTGATTTGCAGCACCGTTACGCACTGGCAACACGTTGTCCAGCCCGGCCCGGATAGCATCAAGCCCGTATCGCAGGTCACGGTCGAATTTTTGCTTAACTGCGTCGGTCTCCGCTGGTTCCCTAGCGGCGACGAGTTCGTTTGCATGGAGCATGCACGAGGTTATGGCCCACTCGATCCGGGCCCGGTTGATACGCCGCGACCACAGGACGTTGCGGGGCCGCTCCTGCAACGCGCTGGCGGCTCGTCGCAGAGCCGTTCCCGCCGAATCGAGCCGCGACCGCGCTGCGGCGGTCGACGATTCAAACAATTTTGTGGAGGATTGACGAAACGCCTCGGCCTTGGCCAAGTAGCAGGCGACCGCCTCGAACGGCCCAGGAACTCGTCCGACACGGTAGAGCCGCAGGGCGAGTTCGATGTCGGCAATAATACGCTCGTAGTCGGGCGTCTCCTCGCTCAGCCGGGCGGTCGCGCGGATCCGTAGAGACTTAACCCGGTAGCGGTTGTACGTCGGTAGGTCGTCGGACACGGTCTTCCGTGCTAGCTCAACGAGCCACCGCCCAAATCCCTCGGCTTTGAGTACTTTTTCAACCCGCAGGGTGGAGTTGTCCTCCGCCTCGGCATCGTCCAATAAATGCTGAGCGCGGGCGGCTGCGACTTCGAGCCGGTGTTGGTCAATCCGCTTGGACATCAAGAGGAGGATGTCTTTGGAAAAAGGCGGGATGATCGCATTCTTTTTGCCCTTCTCAACGTTGAACGCCTCCACTTGGTCGAGAAACTTTTTCAATAGGCCGGCCGTCCGCCGGGCGGCTTCCCAAGCGGCCTCGCGGGCGTCCTTGCTCTCGGTGGTTCCGGTGACCAATTCGTGTTCGGTCCTGGCCAACTGCAAGAACGTTCGTGAGACCTCAAGGGCGTAGTTGTAGGCGTCAACGAACTCGCCGGGTGTGCGGGTCGGAGCGGCCTTCAATGGCAGCATAGCTTTAACTGCTTTGAAGATCTCGCCTTCTACCATGTCTGGCATTGTGGGCTTTTTGCCCTTCAAAACATCGTCGAACGTGCCCAACATACTGAGCACATGCTTCATCAAATTGTGATTGTGGTTTTTTTTGTGGTTTATCGGGAGTTCCTTGAGCCGCTGATTGGTGGCCTCCACCGCGCCTGGCCAGTCCGCCATCTCGATCTGGCACTGGACCCGCTGGCGGCGAAGTTCGTTGAGCAGGCCGTCTAACCGCATCTTGCATAGGAGGACTCCCTTGTCGCCGTCCCTCGTATGAAACGACTTTTCATCATACATTTCGTCCGCGTCGAGTTGAATGATGCGGTCGATCGTGTCAATCCACGTCCCGGCGAACAGCCGCTGCCGAACCTCATTGAACTCCCGCGACAAGGTCGCGCGGAGGGCGTTCAGTTCAATCAACCAGATGCCTCGCAACTCATTCCGGAGCAGCGTCCAGGCCAAGTCGGGGTCCGGGAGGCGCGGGCCGCCACCTTCACCTGCCTCGCGATGCATCTCGTGATAGTTGTTGATCGCCTTCCGGACAGTTTCCCGTAACTCGGTGTCCTTCTGAAAGTGGAATCCGGATGGCCTTAACACCAGCTGAAAGTCCCACCATAGCGCAACGCCGAGCAGGCGGCAGAGGTAGCGGAGGTACGTGACACGATGGTATAGGTATTCGCGAAAAGCTGCTATGTCATGGCTGGCCTCGTATACCTCCGAGAAGTAGAACCGGGCGGCCCGGCGGTGCAGGATAGCGCACACCAAAAGGGATTTCATCGTCGCGAGGCCGCCCTCAATGTCATCGGGGCTCCAAGGGCGACGGAATTTGGCCTCGCGCAACTTGCGGGCGAAAACATGGGCCTCTTCTGTCAATTCCTTATACATCGTGTTGCGTTTCCGCCGGGGCAGCCAAAGAAGTCCGCCTCCTATAGTCCGCTCTCCGGTTGAGAATTTCTGCGGAAAATCTGGGTGGAATTTGTCATCGGCATTTAAGCCGAGGGCCGTCCAATTCCAAATTGCCGCACTTGAACCGTCGCTTCCGCCTAAAGGCTCAAACAGGGCGCGAAGCATCAGCGGGGACCGGGGGCGGCGGCACACTGAGAGGGCCAACATCCACGTTGCATTATGGGATTTGGTCGGTACGACCCTATCGTTTATCAACATACTGAGAAGTTCGGCTATTCGGGTACGAAGGATCGCGCTCTCGGTCGAAGCCACGGGGTTGCTGGCGGCTTTGAGTTTCTCTATGTGGTAGCGGTTGCTCTCCTTAGATTTTATTTCCCAATCAAGGACTTCGAGCTCTTTGCGGAGGCCCTTAACCACCTCCTGCACCGTTTCCAACGTCTTGTAAGTCTTGCCTGCCTCCGGGCTGTGGCGAGGCGAGGGGGGAGCCATCGCGATGGCGATGTAAGATTCGCCGATGTCTCCCCGCTTCTCATTGACCAACAAAAGACTAAGGAATTCAAAGAATCTTTTCACCTTGATATCGAAAGCCTTGATCTGGTCATCGTCCTCGTTGGCTGAATCTGGCTTACGCATGGTCGGCGTGCCGTGGTTCATCGTTTGGGCGCGACCGATGGCTTCTGGAGAGTCGATGCACAAAACGTAATTGCCCCTCTGCAGCGCCTCGCGGATCCGTTCGACCGGCCTTTGAAGCGACTCAGTGCCACTCGACATCTTTTCTTCGGTCGTCTGCATATGGAGCGGGGCGAATGTCGGATCATACCCCCGAATTGTATCGAGGATGTCTGTCACCACACCCTCGACGGTGTGGTGCTGTTCACAATCAATCCAAATGATGTGATGGTTTCTCTTAGCAGCACAGAACTGAGCCATCGCAACGGTTGCATCACAATGCCCTCCGCCGTCCTCTGGCTTCTCCCAATCTGACTTCCGGTAGAACGCCCACAGGTGATCCTGCCTTTCAGGTGGGAGGGAAAGTGCCTGATCATCGCTTGGCTTCGTTGCTAAGCACCTGTATGGTGCTATGCCGCTCGGGTAGGCTCCGCGAAGGCGGGCGATCAGTCGGAGGAGAAACTGAGCCGGGTCGTCGTAGCTTCGCACGACGAACTGTCCGTCGCCGCCAGACATGCCGTTTACTTGCCGCTGGAAACGCTCTAAGGGCTTATCAAGCACCTTGCCAAAGTTCATCCAAACCATGGCAGGCGGCCTGCCACCCGCTTGTTTGCAATGCTGGATGAGCACCTCCCGGATCCGTCGCTCCTCGCCCGAGAATCCCATAACGAGTATGAGTGCGTTCGTCGGGATGATCTCGGTCGAGCCGTGGAGTGTGTTCGGGTCGGCTTTCTCGTTGATCCGCTCGCCGATGCGGAGGCCGTACGGTCCACCGTGCAGTTTTAGCACCGTCAATCGGTCGCGGACGGCCGATGGGCTAGGCAGATCGGAATCCTTGGCTACTTCGATCACGTTCGGCTGGTGCCCTTCGTCCCAAAGGGCCTCTTCCAGGAACGGGTCGAAGTTCAAGCTAAGGTAAAGCCGCACGCGGAGGGAGTCGGCGAGTTGTGCGAGGAATACGTGCGTGGACCCCGGCCGACGGTTGCGGCCGAGGGTGTGGAACAGCAGGTCGACCAACGCGAAGTCGCCGGCCGTAAGCGACATCAGCAGGTCGTACCAATCTCCGCGGAAGAGGAATTGGGTTCCCGATTCCCGTACGGAATCCTTTAACACTTCGGGTAGCAGTGCCTTGGCCGCGTTGACATCCTTGACCGCCGCCATCTGTAGGATCTGATGCTGGGCAGCGAGTTCTGGCCGTGAGTTCGGGTGGTTCGTCCAATATTCGGAACCGATTTTCGATAGGTTTCCGGTGATTCCTAAATCACATAGCAACTTCAATGCTTCCGATTCGTCTTTATCCTCATCTTTCTTGATCTCAAGTGTACGAAGGGTCTTATCGAGTAGCTGTTCGTAGACCAGCATCACTCGCTTTTTGTCCTTGTCGTCCTTGTGGTCTTTTACCGACTCCCATACCTCAGCGTTCAGTCGATGGATGTCCGGCCAGCCAGCGCAGCGAAGGTAGTCTGCCTCGGGCGACCCACCAAAGTCATCGAACTCAGGCACGACGTGACGGATATAGTACCTCACCTTTGCGAGGTAGTTCGTGATCGCCGTCATCGACGGAAAGCCTGTGCCTACTGACACCCCGGCTCCGAGAAACGGGATGATCGGCCGGCCTTCCTGATATGCCTGGATGAGAATTTCGACCGCGCTCCGCGGCTCCAGATCGGCCTTCGACGTGATTGAAGACATGTGTGATTTCTCAAAAGACCAAGACAAATGAAATACACGACCCCAACATGTAACAACATACGAGCTACAAACCGAATGCATACGATTTTCAATACCGTATTCTCGCATTCAGCAAATCGACGCTGTCTGGGCTGAATAGAGACAAAGCCACCCGGAACGCACGGAGAAGGAGTTGGTATACGACGGCGGTAGTCGCGGCGGTTTTAGGAAAGGCCGATTAAACCGTCCGCGAGTGGTGCCGTCTGGACCGCTTGCGTGCGACGAAAAAGCGCTACACTCGCGGCGCCCACACGGAATGGCTCATCAGTCACAACGAATTCACTAGCTAGCATCCGCAACGAAGGTCTGCTGCCAATTCATTTTCACAACGGTGCCTCGTGAGTGTCAACGTGCCCGATTAAACTCTTCAGAATGAATAAGAACTTTTCGTTTCGGTTGATAAAACCGATTTGCAAATAAGTCGATTCAGCAATATCGCCAACGTTGCCAACCCGTGTAGGTAGGTAGACAAGAAACCCGGCCAACACGGGTCAGAACAACATCGCCGACGAGCTACCGACTATCTTGCGCCATCGCTTAGTTAGGTAATAAACTGTACCTTAATTCGACGTTGTTTCTGATAATTCATTAATGCTTTCCATTCTGCTTTCTTCGTTCTTAGGGGATCTGTAACCGCATGCAGAACTGGATGGCCAAGCCGTAGTCGTCAACATTTTTTCAATCGCAAGTCGTTACATAGTCAAATGTTCCGTTGCATTCGGCGAATTACTTGGTAATTCGGGAACGAAGTGGACTTCCCGACCATCTTACGTTTGGTAAGATTAACTTACATTAAGGAGGTGATCCATGACCGAACAATCGGTGATCTCCACTATGATCGACGTGTTGAAGGAATGCCAAACCGCCTTCGGCCACGATGATGGTGATTCTATCACACCGGATACCGTGCCACACGGAGGGTTGAAGGGATTCCAGAGCGACGTGACTCCGACGATTGTCCGTCGAGTTGCTCGTCGGTTAGGCAGCCCGCTGGCGGATGAAGTGGACCCAGTGAACATTTTTGCTTCCGAGGACAAGTCGAAAAAGCTGTCCGTGAAGGAAGCGTCGAAGCGGTTCCTGGGGATGTACGGACCAAAGGAGGCGAAGTGATGAGCGACCAAACCGAAAAGAAGCAGATCATTGCCAGCCGCTTGCGTGAGGCCCGAAAGATGGCCGGCCTGACGCAGGGTCAAGTGGCGGATCAGATGAACCTGCACCGGCCGACAATTTCAGAGATAGAGGCCGGAAACAGGTCGGTGACCGCGACCGAGTTGACAAAGTTCGCCGAGCTTTACGAGGTGGATGTGTCTTGGCTCGCGGGCGAAAGGGCCGAAAAGCTCGACCCCCGTGACGACCGGGTGCAATTGGCATTCCGGGACTTGGAGAAGCTGAATGAAAGGGACTTGGACAAGTTGATGACGGCGCTCGCTGCTATCAAGCAGCAAAGGAGGAGAAGCTGATGATTGCGTCACTCGAAGACCTTGCCCGTAAGGCGGTGGCGCGGGCTGCTTCAGTCCGGGATCGGTTCGACGTGCCAATGACCTCGGCCGTGAACGTGTTTGACCTTTGCATAGAGAGCTACAAACCGAAGATCGTCGTGCGGTTTCAAGACATCAGCATGGAGGGCGTGTACCTACGGGAACCGCGGCCGGAGATTTGGCTCGGCCTGCGGCCGCTATTTCGTCGCGTCTACAACGTTGCTCATGAGCTGGGGCATCACGAATTCGGTCATGGTTGCACGTTCGACGAACTCCTGGCCGACAGTGAGGATGACGAAGACAACGCACCGCGGCCGTTCGACCCGAACGAGTATCTGGCGAATACGTTCGCGGCCTATCTCCTGATGCCACGTGTCGCCGTCAGTTATGCGTTTACCATCCGGGGGTGGAAGGCGGAAACCGCCACGCCGGTTCAGTGCTTCATGGTCGCGTGCAGTCTGGGGGTTGGTTACGAAACTCTGGCCAAGCATCTTGCCTACGGCTTACGGCTGCCCCCTGAACGGGTCTGGAAGACGCTGCTGGACACCAAGCTTCCTGCAATCCGACGGGAATTGCTCGATGCACAAGCGAAGCCGAAACTGACTGTCATTGACCGCCACCACACCCTGAAGGCGGTGGACACGGAAGTCGGGGCGGCGGTGCTGATGCCACCGGGAACCGAGATGGAACATAGGCGGGTGGCCACGGTCGAAGAGACGCCCCGTGGACGTCTGTTCCACATTCAGAAGCCGGGGCTGGTTCGGGCTTACAGCAAGGACGGAAAATGGGCGGTGTCGGTCCGTGCAATGGCAGACAAGTACGTGGGGCTGGCTTGGTGCCGGCACCTGGAACGAAAGGAGGGCGACAATGAGTAGCAAGAATTTCGGTTGCCGGGAAGAGGACGATCTCGCGACTGCGTGGGCCAAAGCCTATCGCAAAATGTGGAAGACGCCGAAACGGGAACTCTCCCCGTTCGCGGTGACTGTGTGTAACCCGTCCGGAATCGTCATCCCAGACTCGATCAAACACCCTATGGTTCGGTCGCTGGATGCGTGCCTGAAAGCTTGTGACAAGGGGTATCAGCCGGTCGATCTAGTCGCGACGACAATCTTCCCCGAACGTACTTGGAAACTGTGCGATGGTGATCGGAAGGAATTTTATCGCGAGTCAATGCTCAACCTTCGCACATACGCGAAGTGGGAGCCGAATAAAAACCGATGCGGGATGTATTTCGGACGGCTCTTCGGATTCGGAATTGATCACCGAACTGGCAAGAGCCTCGGGTACGAAGCAGGCAAGGCAATGCGCGAGGCCAGTGGAAATCAGGTCGAACACCTGATCCGCCAGTTGACAAAGAGCGTTAAGACCGGCAGGTCAGTCGCTCGGATGCAACTTCAGGCGGCTACCTTCGACCCGATGCGCGACATGACAACTTCTGGCCAGCCCAGCTTTCCGTGCATGCAGCACATCGCGTTCAACACGGACATCAAGAGCCTCAGCCTCGAATTGACAGCGTTCTACGCAACCCAGCAGTTGTACGTGAAGGCGTACGGAAACTGGCTTGGGCTTTGCCGCTTAGGTGCTTTTATCGCCTGCCAATCTGGGTTGAACCTGACCCGGTTCACATGCTTTGCGAATGTTCAAAAAATGGACAAGTCGCCCGTGCCTGGTGCGGAGCGGGACGCTCTGAATCGGGAAGTGCGCATCGCCGCTGGCCTCGCAATCAAAACGGACGAAGTGGTGCTCACACATGGCTAAGGATCGTGCCAAGAAGCACCAAGCGCCCAACCTGTTTAAAATCGGGAAAAGGCGCGAATGGCCGGACGCCCCGTCCCCCGACATCGCACCGATGATGCCAACCGCCGTGTACGATACATACTGGCGGTTCGCAATCGAACGCCAAGAAATTTTCTTCGCTCGCGCCGCTGGGGAACTACCACCTTGGACTGACGACGAGATTTTAACCGAGTTTAAATTCACGAATGCGTATCGCGCCGCAGACCGGGTCAGTCAGTTCCTGATCCGAAACGTGATTTACCGTAACGACTTACCGAACTCGATCGAGGAAGTGTTCTTCCGCACGATGCTCTTTAAGTTGTTTAACAAAGTCGAGACGTGGGAACTTCTTGAAAGCGAGTGCGGCCCAGTAGTTTGGTCCAAGTATGACTTCAAACGGTATGACGGGGCGCTAGGTAAGGCTATGGCGTCTGGCCGGCCGATCTACTCGGCAGCATACATTATGCCATCCGCCAGTACGTTCGGGTACGCCAGCAAGCACAGCAACCACCTGTCGTTGCTGGCGAAGATGATGAAGGACGGACTGCCCCGGCAGCTCGCGAGAGCCGCCCGAATGCAGGATGGGTTCGATATGCTGATTGACTACCCGTCCATCGGCGACTTCCTTGCATACCAGTTCATAACTGACATCAACTACAGCGAGATAACGAGGTTCAGCGAAGCCGAGTTCGTAGTTCCTGGCCCAGGCGCGCTCGACGGTATTAAGAAATGTTTTGAGGATACCGGCGGGCTTACACCCGCCGAGGTTATCGACTTCATGCAGCAGCGTCAGGACACTGAGTTCCAACGTCTGGGTGTTTTATTCCGATCTCTCTGGGGTAGGCCACTGCAATTGATTGATTGCCAGAACCTGTTTTGCGAAGTCGGAAAATATGCCCGCGAAAGTCATCCTGACGTTAAGGGCGTATCCGATCGGACAAGGATCAAGCAGAAGTTTCGGGCAAGCCGGGATCGCATCAATTATTGGTTTCCACCCAAATGGGGTCTTAACGACAAAGTCGCCGACAATCAGCTTGGCCTTGTAAAGAGAGGTGAATGATGGACCTCCGTGAATATCAATCAGCCGCAGCCCAGACTGATTGTCTTTCTAAGGGGCAATATTCGGATCTGCTTGTACCACTTCTCGGTCTGGCCGGGGAAGTGGGCGAACTCCAGAGCGAATACAAGAAGGCACTCCGTGACGGCGATGCGCCGGAACTCTACCGAAACCGGTTCGCCGAAGAGCTTGGTGACGTGATGTGGTATGTTGCCGACCTCGCAACCAAGCTCGGCTTCGATCTCAATCAAATCGCGCAGCAAAACCTTCATAAAAGTCGCGAGCGTTGGGGGCGGAGGTGTGGGCTGACGGAGCCGCGACCGCCGTTCGACCAGGACTATCCTGAAATCGAACGACTTCCCCGCCGCTTCCGCATCGAACTCAGGACAGAGATGATAGTTCCGAGCCGTACGGTTGTGCAGGCCTACATCAACAACTGCAAGCTTGGTGATCATCTCACGGATAACGCGTATGTGAAAGACGGCTACCGCTTCCACGATACGTTTCACTACGCCTTCGCAGCTGTGCTGGGCTGGTCACCGGTTACGCGTTGGCTTTTGAATAGAAAACGGAAATCTCGTAGGGAGGTTGACGAAGTAGAGGATGGAGCCCGTGCGAAGGCAGCGGAAGAAGCCATCTCGCTGTTCGTATTCAGTCACGCGAAGGAGTACAATTGGCTTGAAGGGAAAGCCAGTGTCAGCTCGGAAATGCTTCGATCGATCAAGTGGATGGCTTTCGGACTGGAATCCGCGAAATGTACCACCGGTGAGTGGGAAGACGCGATCATTCAGGGGCTCGCCGCGTGGCGCGTCATCGAACGCAACCACGGCGGCTTCCTCAACTTGGATCTTGACCAGCGAACGATCACCGGCCTGCCGCCCGAGTGATGCTCAGGCCGTTACGGCGATGGCGCTCGCTATGGCAACCGACTCGGTGTGGCTGATGCTGATGAGCCACCGCCCTACGCCGAGACTGTCCGCCGCCGCTTTGGCCGCGCCGTGGAGGTAAACCTCGGGGCTCCCGTCGGACCGCCGGGCGATCTCGACTTGGCGCATGGCGATGTTCCCCGTGAACCCGGTGCCGAGCGCTTTTGCAATCGCCTCCTTCGCGGCGAGTCGGCCCGCGAAGAAGGGGATCCGCTCTTCGGGTAGGTTGTCGGTCTCGCGCTCGGTTGCCGTGAACGTGCTGTGTAGAAAGTCTTCCTCCATCTGGGTGAGGAGAACCCGCACTCGCGTGAGATCGGCGATGTCGATTCCATGACCAAGGATCATCCGTGCATCCACCTGTTTGAAGCCCTGCGGACTGATCGTGTCCCCGCAGGAAGGACACATTAAAGCTAGACGACCGGAGATGCCGCCCTTGATGTGGCGAGTACTGTTTTAGGGACCGCGTCGAGAAGTGGCCGGACCGCGTGGATTAGCCGAAGGCAGCACTGCAAAGGAGGCGATTGTGGCGTTCTGGAGCGACAAAACATTGTTGGCGAAAGCTGGGACTCTCATCCAACCGTTTAGGGACACACGAGTGCAGCACTGCGCGTACGAACTCAGCGTCGGGGATGAGGCGTACATCACCTCCGAGGGCAAGAAGACCAAGGTTACCCCTGAGACGCCAGTGACCATTCCGCCCGGCCAGTTTGGGCTGCTCATAACCCGCGAAGTGGTTGTCGTCCCCACCAACGCCATCGGCTTCATTTCGATCCGGGCCGGAACTAAGTTTCGTGGGCTCGTAAACGTGTCGGGCTTTCACGTCGATCCGGGGTACGACGACCGCCTGATGTTCTCGGTCTACAACGCCGGTGCTCAGGACATCATTCTCGATTACGACCAACCCGTCTTCCTGGTTTGGTTCGCCGATCTCGATGAGGCGGCGGGAAAGCCCTACCCGCCCAGAACACGGGATCCAAAAAGCATCACGGCCGACGACATCATGAAGATCCAAGGGGAGGTGGCTTCTCCGTCCGAGTTGAAGAAGCAGATTAATGATCTTAAAGCTGATACGAACGAGAAATTCTATACCACAGAGCAAAGCCGGTCTACCAACCGCTACCTGATAACGCTCCTCATAGGTCTAGTTGTAACCGTGATAGGTGCCATTATTGGCTGGCTGATCATAAAACCGACATTCGATGGCGGCTCGCAGCCAAAAGATTTGAAGGTTCCTGCTGTCACCCAACCGGAGGTTCCGCCCGCAAAGGCCGATGTTGTGCCTGATAAGGGCCAAGAGAAACAGCCGACGCTGCTGAAGGCGAAGACCGTCGAGAAAGGTAGCTAAATGCTGGTGCAGCATCTGAGTGCCTGTCATTCACGCTGTCGCCGTCGGAGTGTGCCGTGTGCGGACTGGGGTGCCTTTCACCGCGACGCTAAAGCCGGAGCGGGGTTGTTTTTATGGTTTCGACCTGCGAGTCATGTCTTACTTTACATTTCCGAAACTAGGTCGAAATATTATTGGCGATCACACGGAATAACGGCAACTGTTTGCAGAATCGCCCCTTCGGAAGCCAAATCAATCGCGGGGTGTACAACTCGGGGTTCTCTGGATGGTTAGCATTATAAGCGACAGGCGATGCCTTTCGATAGTTTACAGAGCAAATCAAGGAACTTGAGATTGGGAACAACGAGGGATTCCAATTACTCAAGTTCAAAACGCAGAAGCATTTAGATAGTTGCATAGATTTAATAATCCCATTTAAGATCAACCAAACACGCTGATGATGATCTGCTGCTCCCGGCTCGGAATCAGATGCGTGTAACGCTTGTGAGTCGCAGCCGACAAGTGCCCTACCCAGCTTTGCAACACTCGCTGATCGACGCTCTCGGCGGCGCAAATGCTGATGAAGGAGTGGCGAAGTACGTGCCAGCCGCGAAGCACGTCCCACTTCGACCCGCGAACCAGCCGCCGAAACTGCCCGTAGGCCATCATCGGGTTCAAGGGCGTGAGTTGCTCTTCCACTCCCTTTTTCCAACAAAACATCATTTGCCCGCCGGGGTGTTGCTTGAGCCAGCTTTGCAAAACGGTTTTCAAGAAGCCGGAGATCGGCACTCGTCGGGTGGTTCGATGGCCTCTCGATTTTTTTCGCTTACGAATCACTGCCGAACCCGCCTCAAAGTCCACGTCATCGACTCGCATCCGGATCAGTTCCGAACGCCTGGCTCCGGTGTGGGCCGCGAATGCCAGCATCGGGAACAGGTGCGGCTCTCTCGC
>Ga0105046_10014366_pt1 | contig 12207 bp, 10 predicted proteins | sample MAT03_FD_78385 | JGI IMG/M metagenome (GOLD analysis project Ga0105046, IMG submission 78385) | Freshwater microbial communities from Lake Fryxell liftoff mats and glacier meltwater in Antarctica - MAT-03 (megahit assembly) | ecosystem: Environmental > Aquatic > Freshwater > Ice > Liftoff...
AGTGATCAGCTAACAGCCAGCAGCCAACAAAGAGCAGTGAGCAACCAACAAAGAGCAGTGGTAAGGAATCAACTGTCTGCTCGCTATTGGTTGTTCACGGCTCGTTGCTCGTTGTTCACTGTAAACCGTTTTCTCCCTTGCATTACTTCGACTATAAATATTCGTTTTCTCTCGAAGCCGGGGCAACACTGCCGGGCTTTCGATTGGCTTATACAACGTTTGGAACGCTCAACCGGGAAGCCGGACCGCACGAGCATTCCAACGTGATTTGGGTTTGCCATGCCCTTACTGGTAATGCCGATCCAACCGATTGGTGGAATGGCATGGTAGGGCCAGGAAAATTCTACGATCCGGCTAGGTGGTTTGTGGTGTGTGCCAATGTAATTGGTTCGTGCTATGGCTCTACCGGTCCATTGTCAGAAAACCCCGAAACTGGCGAACCGTTCTACCATGATTTTCCAATTATTACGATTCGTGACATGGTTAGTGCGCTCGATTTGCTGCGGCAGGAGTTAGGTATCGAACACATTCATACCTGCATTGGTGGGTCGGTGGGAGGGCAGCAGGCCGTAGAATGGGCCATCATGCAGCCTAACCTGATCGAAAATCTAGTATTGATTGCCACTAATGCGGTGCATTCGCCCTGGGGGATTGCCTTCAACGAGGCCCAGCGCATGGCTATCGAGGCCGACCCAACCTGGACCGAACGCCGGGCCGACGCTGGGGTTGCAGGCATGAAAGCCGCCCGCGCCATAGCCCTGATTTCGTACCGTACCTACGACACCTACGGGTTCACACAGGCACTGGACAATAACGAGCAAATTGATAATTACAAAGCCTCGGGATACCAGCGGTATCAGGGTGAAAAACTCGTGTCGCGGTTCAACGCATTTACCTACTGGACGCTTTCTAAAGTGATGGACTCACACAATGTGGGTCGAAACCGGGGTAGTATTTTAAAGGCACTTGAACAGGTTCGGGCGCGAACACTGGTCGTCGGCATTCGCTCCGATGTACTATTTCCTCCTTCGGAACAACAATTTCTGGCCCGGCATATTCCCGATGCGACCTACGAAGAAATCGACTCGTTGTATGGACACGACGGTTTTCTGATTGAGTTTCGACCCCTGAGCCAGATTATCCGAAAATGGACGGAATCCGGTATGCAGCCGACTACATCAACTCATCCAACGCACTCGTCAACATATTGACGTGATTTTTAGTCGCGCTTTCGCCCATAATACCCACCCGCCAGAGCTTTCCGGCAAAGGCTCCTAAACCACCTCCAACTTCAATGTTGAACTGGTCTAGTAACTTGCTTCTCAGCGGAGCTTCGTCGATACCTTCGGGCAGAAAAACGGCGTTGAGGTTGGGAAGCCGGTACGGCTTATCGACCAAAAAGCGGAAGCCTCTCTTTTCGAGCTGGGTTCTGAGGTGTTGATGTACGGCCTGATGCCGCGCCCAACGCGTTTCCAGGCCTTCTTCCAACACAATGTTCAGGGCTTCGTGCCGGGGAAAAACCGACGAAACCGGGGCCGTGTGATGATAAGCACGTTTGGCCCCAGCCCAATAGTTTTTCACCATAGTCAAGTCTAAAAACAGGTTGGCCAGGCACGTTTCCATACCCGCACTGGCCGGGGCTGATACCACGAAGGTGAGGGCGTTCTGGGTTAGAAAGGTTTGCTGAACAAGGCTTTTACCTCATCCATCATGCTAACAAACATCGGGTCGAGGTGGCCAATTAGGGGGCTGGCCATCGCTTTCAGCACCCGTGGGTGTGCATCGGAGGGTTCCGGCCCCATCAGTACTCGGGTAGGTGGGTTAAATGTATACGTCATTATGTTGTCGGTTTTAGGCGGAAACTTCATCCAGAAGCTTCAAAATGGATTCGTAATTTTTACCAACGGCTTCGGACAAAGCCATTTCACAGGTTTTTGAGGTTGAATAATACCCGTCGTAGTCTTTCTGTTTTACTTCGCCCGCTTCGGTTTTCGTGGCAGCACGGGTTAACTGGGGATAATAAAAGCCCTTGTCGCCACCCATGCCGCAACAACCGGCAAAGGCGGGTATGTCGGCTTGTCGGGCACACGCTTTGCCAATGCGTTGCAGTTTGGGCAAGGCCCCCATCTTGTGAGCCGAACAAACGGGATGAAAGACAATGGAATCTTTAGGTTTCGAAATAGTCAGAAGGGGCAAAAGCCGATCAGCGGCAAAGTCGATAGCATCCAGAAATGTCATGGCATCGAACCGGGCTTTGTTGGTGTCGGTTAGGGCGGGTCGGCAGGTTTTCAGGGTTTGAGTACAGCTTGTGACGTCCATAACCACGGATAATTTCCCCCCTTCCGACTGAGCAAAGAGTTTTTCAATAGTCTGATTGGCCGTAAACTGGTAAGCGTCGGAGAATCCTTTCGACGAAAAAATTTGTCCACAACAGCTACCCTTACCATTGGTGGGCATAATGACCGGAATGCCCGCTTTTTTGCATACCGACAGAAAATGCTGAATAATGTCGCCCCCCATCATCCGCGAAATACAACTTGAAAAATAGACAATCGGTGGATTTTTCGTCTGTTCAGTTACTCCGTTATTAGCAACAGCCTGTGGCGGTTTGCTCATGTAATTAGACCACAAAGGCATGGCCGGAACAACCTTCCTGCCCGTTGTCGTCAGGTTTTTCATGAAGTTTTCGCCCAACAGCCCATTCAGTGCAAAACCTGTTTTCAGTACAAACGTAGTCGCTGTTTCCAACGACGCAAAGTTTTTAGAGACGGAAAGGGCTAGCTTATTCTGAAATGGCGAATGGTTTTCGCGACGTAACCGCTTCACCAAATCCCCGGTATTGATGTCAACGGGGCAGTTGGTAGCACACATGCCATCGGTGGCACAGGTTTCGAGTCCATCATACATATAATCGCTCAACAGGGCATCTCTGGTAACGGTATCGCCAGCGGTATCCAGACGTTTGATAGCCCGACGAACGCCAATGCGTTGGCGGGGCGTAAGTGTTATATCCCGGCTAGGGCAGCTTTGCTCACAGAATCCACATTCAATGCATTTATCAACTTCCTCCTCAATAATTGGCATCACTTTCAGGTTGTGGACGTGCGTGAATTTGTCCTCTGTGATGATAATTCCGGGGTTGAGCAGGTTGGTAGGGTCAATCAGTTGCTTCAGTTTTTTCATGATCTGATACGCATCGGTACCCCATTCGGCTTCCACATAGGCTGAAACCGCCCTGCCAGTGCTGTGTTCGGCTTTTAAGGCCCCGTCGTATTTGTTCAGCACCAGATCGAACAGTTCATCATTGAATTTTTCGTAGTGATCTACATCAATCTTTGTAGCGTATGATTGAGAGATAACAAAATGCAGGTTGCCATCTTTGGCGTGGCCGAAAATAATGCCGTTTTCATAGGCGTACTTGTCAAACAATCGCTGCACATCCACTACGGCTTCGCCCAGGCGCTCAACGGGAAATGTAAAATCTTCCATCAATGCCGACGTACCTTTGGCGCGCATACCCGCTACAGACGGGTACATCCCTTTGCGGATTTTCCACATCATTGCCTGCTCGGTAGGGTCATGCGTAAAAATCGGTTCCGACAGTAGGAGTAGCCCGGCAAAAGTGGCCTTCGCTTTTTCGTATTTTTCCAGTACTCCTTCGTTGGTGTTTTCCTGAAACTCGCACAAAATCGCAGCGGCCGTGGCGGGTAACGTTTTTAATAGGGGCGATACGCCCGGCATGTCTTCTACCGAACGCAATGAGGCCCGGTCCATGAATTCCAGAGCAGCGGCCGCAGTCGTAATCAAGGCAGGAATGGCATTACAGGCTACTTCGGGGCTTTCAAAGTAAAGCATTGCCGTCAGCTTACACGGCAAGTCGGGTACCGTATTCAATACTGCTTCGGCAATAAATGCCAACGTGCCTTCTCCGCCGATAATCAGGTGAGTGAGAATATCTAAGGGGTGATCAAAATCCACAAAAGCATTCATTCCATACCCCACCGTATTCTTTTGCCGGTACTTTTTACGAATGCGCGCCACCAGAGCAGAATTGTTCGATACCTCCTTCCTCAACTGAAGTAAGCCCTGGGCAATGGTTGCCGCTTCCCGCTCAAAACGGGTATAATCTTCGGGTTTTTCGGTGTTGAACGTTAATCCGTTGGGCAACACGAACGTCATGTGCTTTAGGGTGTGATACGCATTTTGTACTACGCCACAGCACATGCCACTCGAGTTGTTCGACAAAATACCGCCCATCATACAGGCATTGATCGAAGCAGGGTCGGGACCAATTTTGCGGCCATACCGTTTGAGCGCTACGTTGACATTCGCCCCAATCACAGCTGGTTCTATACGGACCGTTTGGCCCTGATTTTCGGGGATGACCCGTCGCCAATAGTTACTTAGATCTACCAATAGGCCATCTGTCACGCCTTGCCCGGAGAGACTTGTTCCGCCAGCCCGAAAGGTGATATGGATGTTGTGCTGGTGCGAAAACTCAAATAGCTTCTGAATTTCCTCAATAGAAATGGGCTGAACAATAGCCTGCGGAATCAAATAAAAATGACTGGCATCGCTCGCGTAGGCATAGCGGTCGATAAGACGGTCTTTGATACGCTCTTTGGGTAGAATAGTATACAGCGACTTCAGCATCAGAATAGGGTGCTCGCGATTTAACGGTAAGAACAACAGCCTGATCCCTTTATCCGTTGTAGAATAGCGACAAACAAGACCGCTGAAATAACGCTTAACTTACCTTATACCAAATGAAAATCAGTCTGTTTTTTACCTGTGTAGCCATTAGCTTATCACAGTTGAGCGTTGCTCAAAATGATTTGTCGGCTACCGTGCCCCGAGCGCAAGTGGCCAATGGCACCCTCGAAGGTGTTAGTGAGCCCTCTGGTATTCGTGCGTTTAAAGGCATCCCATTTGCTGCACCGCCCGTTGGTGATTTACGTTGGAGCGAACCGAAACCAGCCAAAAACTGGTCGGGTGTGCGTAAAGCCGATACCTTTGGCCCTCGCGCCATGCAGCGGGCTATTTTCGGCGATATGAATTTTCGGTCTGACGGCGTGAGCGAAGACTGTTTGTATCTGAACGTATGGACACCGGCCAAATCGGCCAAAGAAAAATTACCCGTTCTGGTCTATTTCTACGGCGGAGGGTTTATGGCTGGCGACGGTTCGGAGCCGCGTTATGATGGCGAAAGTATGGCGCGTCGGGGTATTGTGACTTTAACTGTCAATTACCGGCTGGGTCTGTTTGGTTTCATGGCCCATCCCGAACTAACGAAGGAGTCGCCCAATAAAGCATCGGGTAATTATGGGTTGCTCGACCAGCAGGCTGCTCTGCGATGGGTGCAACAAAATATTGCCGCGTTCGGGGGAGACCCCAAGCGCGTAACTATTGCGGGCGAATCGGCAGGGTCAATTTCGGTGAGTGCCCAAATGGTATCGCCTGGGTCCAAAAACCTGTTTGCCGGCGCCATTGGCGAAAGTGGTTCACTGCTTGGTACGCTAACGCCAACGACGCTGGCTGATGCTGAAAAAACGGGTGTAACGTTTGCAACATCTGTGGAAGCAAGCTCGTTGGCCGCACTACGGTCCATGTCTGCCGAGAAACTGCTCGAAGCAACAGCTAAACCAACTACGCCAAGGTTTGGTATCGTGATCGACGGGTATTTTCTACCCAAATCGGCGGTGGCTATTTTTGCCGCTGGCGAACAGGCACAAGTGCCGCTACTGGCTGGCTGGAACTCCGAAGAAAGTGGTAGCCGTGCTGTGCTGGGAGCTGAGCCTGCTACTGCTGAAAACTACGCGAAGAGTGTAAAAAAACTCTATGCTGACCGTGCTGAAGATATTTTGAAGCTTTACGCAGGACAAACCGAAGCCGAAATTACCCAGGCAGCAACGGATCTGGCAAGTGATCGGTTCATTGGATTCAGTACGTGGAAGTGGACAGATATGCAGGTGAAAACAGGCGGAGGCAAACCTGTGTACCGGTATTATTATGAGCGCCCTCGCCCGCCGATGAAACCTGAAATGGGCAATGCAACGGCTGGTCTGGCTGGCGGAGTTGTGCGGGACAGTAACGCGCCCAAAACACCACCGGCAAAGGGCGCAGTCCACTCGGCCGAAATTGAGTACGCAATGGGAAATCTGGCTGGCAATCAAGTGTTCTCTTGGTCGCAGGATGATTATCGGGTATCAGAAACCATGCAGGCATACTTTGCCAACTTCATTAAAACAGGCAATCCTAACAGCCCCGGCTTACCCAAATGGTCAGCAGCTATTGCCACCGGACCGGTTGAAGTCATGCACATCGACGTAATCACCAAGTCTGTTCCTGAAAGTAACCGGGAGCGGTATCTATTTTTGGATCAGCAGTTTAAGTAGTATCTGTAGAGCCGATCCGCCCACCATACAGACAAAAAGCCCGACCAATTGGCCGGGCTTTTCAATTTTAGAACTTAGAAAGTTAACAAGAGTTTAGGAAATAATCAGTTATAAGCGGACGCGGTCAAGGGTAACGTGTTTCTTCAAATTGCTCAATGCACCAAAAATAAGATTGTAAACGGACTGAATGTTGATCTGCATCATGGTTGAGATCTCCTCATTGCTCATGTTCTGATAAAAGCGGAGGTAGACGGCTTCGCGCTGACGGCGAGGTAGGCGTTCAATTGCTTTGTGAAGGCAGTCATTGACGAAGGTTTCTTCTTCCTGCGAAATAACGATGGCTTCGTAGGAGGGATCGCAACCGGGCAACAGATCGGTTTGAACATCTTCCTGACTGCTAATTTTTTGTTCGGCTGTAAGGTGCCGTACCAACTTCCGTTTGATGGAGGCCATCAGATAATACCGAACCGAGGTCGTTGGTCCAATATTAGCCCGGTGTTTCCAGAGTTCCACGAACAAATCGTGTATGCAATCCTTAATCAGCGGCCTATCCTGGGCAAAGTGTGTGCAATAGTGGTACAGCACTTGAGCAAAGTCTTTGTACAACTGTGCGAAAGCCGTTTCGCTGCCGCTACGAAACTGGTTCCACAACTGCTCTTCGTCCTGACCGGACTGGTTACGATGGCGAGCCATATTAGAATAATAGGGGGTTGGAGCTTTTTGGAAATCGTGTAAACTTAACTATAATCTTTTGAAGAATACAAGGAAACCAATTAAAAACTAGCAAATTTTTCGATCAAGGCATTGATATTTTGGTAAAGCAGAACCGCTGGCCATCAAATAAGCCCTTATCACTCAACTTTAAAGCAGGAATGACCAGTAAAGCCATAAATGAGAGGGTCATAAACGGGGCTGACAATACACTTCCCAGTTCATTTTTTGCAAATTGATCTAGCTGAGTATATTTTCCAGCGATCTCATAACCATCCACATCAGTCATTAAACCAGCCACCGGAAGGGGTAGTAGGTGTTCAGTAAACAACGAGCAGCGAACAGTTGGCAAAGTTCCCACGTCTTCACTGCTCATTGCTCGTTGTTCACTGCTCACTGCCGCCAAGCCTCCCTGGGCCTCGATAACAAGATTTACTGCTCTGCAAATACTCTCATCGTCGCACCCAACCGCCGTTATATTGTGCGAATCATGACCAACGGAGGAGGCTAGAGCACCGTGTTTCAGACCAAAGTTTTTGATAAAGGCTACCGCTGGAGGGACGTTCTGATAGCGGTTCACCACCACGAGTTTGAGCAGGTCGCGGGTGGGGTCGGCCACAAGCTGACCATCACGAATGGCTGGTTCGAGGTGGAGTTCGTTGGTGATCAGCTGACCATCGAGGGCTTCGATGACGCGGATCGTGTTGCCTTCGGCCCGAATAGCAAAATCGGCGGGCTGTTTGGGAGAGCAGTGAAAATTGTTGGGGTGATCGCTGCGGAGGTCGGGAATAAGCGTTTTGCCATTTTCGGCTACCACCTGTCCGTTTATTACGGTGTGCATCACCCGAAAGCGATCCATGTCGTTGATGATGATAAAATCAGCGGAATCGCCTTCGCGAAGCAGGCCAACGGGCAAACGGTAGTGCATCACTGGGTTCAGACAGGCGGCCCGTAGTACGTTCCAGATATTGTGCCCTTTGTGTAAAGCCCGGACTACCAACTGGTCGATGTGGCCTTCTGCGAGCGTGTCGGGGTGCTTGTCGTCGGAGCAGAACATGACCCGATCGGAGTAATAGGTCAGGAGCGGATGCAGGGCCTCAAAATTACGGGCTGCGCTACCCTCCCGAATCAGGATATTCATTCCCCGCTGCACTTTGTCGAGTGCTTCTTCATAGGTAAAACACTCGTGGTCAGTTTCGATACCCGCGTCGATGTACCGCTGCGCATCGTCGCCCCGAAGGCCCGGTGCGTGTCCATCAACGGGTTTATTATAGGCTTTGGCCAGCGCAATTTTGGCCATTACGTCGGGGTCATCGTTCAAAACGCCCGGAAAATTCATCATTTCGGCTAAGTAGCCAATATCCCGCCGACCCAATAAATCGCGTACGTCGCGTACGCTGATGGTGGCACCGGCTGTCTCAAACGGAGTTGCTGGTACGCACGAAGGTGCCCCAAAACAGAATTTAAACGGTACCCGATTTCCATCGTCAATCATGTAATTGACGCCCGGTATACCCAGCACATTACCAATTTCGTGAGGGTCGGAAACGGTGGCCACCGTGCCATGTACCACCGCTAAACGGGCAAATTGCGCTGGTGTAAGCAGCGAACTTTCGATGTGAACGTGAGCATCCACAAAGCCGGGCAACACATACGGTGCGCCAGGTCGTTCGTTGCCCATTCGCTCAATTTGGGCAATACGCCCGTTTTCGATGTGGAGCGAACCGTAATAAATACGCTGGTCGAACAGGTCAAGGATGTTGGCAGTCAGTATCATAATATAACTGGAAATCGGGCCGAAAATGGCCATTGGTTCATCGGAAAGCAAACTTACCGACTAAGTTTTATGCATTTATCGGGGTAAATGTGGTGTTTTGTGGTCTTCTTTACCAAAAGCAATTTTCCCGTTCTTGTTTATTGCTCAATCAAGTTGGTAGAATAATCCAGTATCTAACATCTGTACACTATGCCTGCTCAGGTTCTTAAAGTTCACCCCGACGATAACGTGATTGTAGCGCTACGCACTCTGCCCGCCGGAAGTACCATCGATTTTCAGCACGAGTCGTTTACGCTGCCCATTGGCGTGGATGCCAAACATAAGTTCGTAACGGAGGATCTTCAGACTGGTCAGTCTGTGCATATGTATGGCGTCACCGTTGGCAAGACGACCCAGCCCATCCGCCGGGGCGAACCCATTACAACGTTTAATCTCAAACACGATGCCGACCGCTATGGTCTCGACAAACGGCGGCCCTATTCATACGCTCAGCCCGACGTATCGCGTTGGCAGGACCGAACATTTATGGGCTACCATCGGGCCGATGGCCGGGTTGGAACGCGCAACTACTGGCTGGTGGTGCCGCTGGTATTTTGCGAAAACCGGAATATTCTGATTCTTAAAGATGCTTTTGAGCGTGAACTCGGCTATGCTCAACCCGATACCTACCGCGATCAGGTACGTGAACTAGTAAGTCTGTATCAGCATGGCGATATGGACGTTATCAGGAAAATGCAGCCGGGCCACGCTTGGCCGTTTGTGGCCCCCGATCAGAACCATACGCTGCACAATGGCCAGACCCACAAACGGCCTTTCAAAAACGTGGATGGCATTAAGTTTCTAACCCACGAAATGGGTTGCGGAGGCACTCGTCAGGATTCTGGTTATTTGTGTTCCTTGCTGGCCGGGATGATCAACAACCCCAACGTGGCCGGTGTTACTATATTGAGCCTGGGTTGCCAGCACCTGCAGACCGGGATGCTCGAAAAGGAAGTAAAACGCCAGACCCCACACTTCGACAAACCGTTGCTTTCGTTTGAGCAGCAGGATGGCACCGAGTTTGCCCTCATGGCTCAGGCCGTGAAAGAAACATTCCTGGGTCTGGCGCATATCAACAAACTAGAACGCAAACCGGCTCCGTTGAGCGAGTTGTGTATAGGGTTGAAATGTGGTGGCTCGGATGGGTTTTCCGGTATTTCGGCTAATCCGGCTATCGGCCATTTATCCGATGTATTGGGAGCCTTGGGTGGTAAAACGGTGCTGGCTGAGTTTCCCGAATTGTGCGGAGCCGAACAGGATATGATCGACCGCACCGCCGACGATGCCAAGGCCCGAAAATTCGTCGACCTGATGGAAACGTATTCCGCTCAGGCAGAAGCCGCTGGGTCTGGTTTCGACATGAATCCCTCGCCGGGGAACATTAAAGATGGACTCATTACCGATGCCATCAAGTCGGCGGGGGCCGCTAAAAAAGGAGGGACTGCGCCTGTGGTTGATGTTCTGGATTATGCCGAAGCCGCCGTTGCTCCGGGTCTGAGTTTGCTTTGTACGCCGGGTAACGACGTAGAAGCAACCACTGGTATGGCTGGCTCCGGTACTAATCTGATTCTGTTTACTACTGGACTTGGAACGCCCACCGGCAATCCGATTTGCCCGGTTGTTAAAATTTCAACCAACACGGCCCTGCTCCGCCGAATGCCCGACGTAATTGACTTCGACAGTGGCCCTGTCATTGAAGGGGTACAAACCATCGAACAAAATGGCGACGAACTCCTGGAATGGCTTATCCAGTTAGCATCCGGCGAGGCAACCACCAAAGCCGAGCAGTTAGGTCAAGACGATTTCATTCCCTGGAAGCGGGGGGTATCTTTGTAGAGACCGCGCCGGCGGACCGGCAAAATTTTGTGTCTCATTAGCGTAAGCAACAATTTACATCAAAAACCGTCCGGCGGGGAGACGCAAATATGCCGGTCCGCCGGCGCGGTCTCTACATTCTTTATGTTCTCTCTACAAAACAAAACCGCTATTGTAACGGGCGGAGCCAGTGGAATTGGGCTGGCTATTTCAACGGCCTTTGCCCAGGCAGGCGCCCTGGTACATATTCTGGAACTCAATGCCGATCAGGCTCATCAGGTGGTTAGCGATCTGGTCGGGGCTGGTGGACGTGCCAAAGCCCATGCCGTCGATGTTTCGAAGCAGGCCGATGTGCGGGCCGTGATCGACGGAATTGCCGCCGGTGGGCCCATTCATATTCTGGTGAATAATGCTGGGATTGCGCACGTGGGCAATGCCGAAACAACCACGGAGGCTGACCTTGACCGGCTCTACAACGTGAACATCAAAGGTGTTTACAACTGCCTGAACGCCACCATCCCGTACTTAAAAGCCAACGGGGGAGGGGTTATTCTGAATATGGCTTCGGTTGCCGCCACGGTGGGCCTTGCCGACCGATTTGCCTATTCGATGACCAAAGGGGCTGTACTGACCATGACGCTTTCGGTGGCAAAAGACTACCTTAAACAAAATATCCGGTGCAACTGCATCTCGCCCGCCCGGGTGCATACACCTTTTGTGGATGGGTTTCTGGCCAGGAATTATCCGGGTCAGGAGGCCGAGATGTTTGCCAAACTGTCGGCCAGCCAGCCCATTGGCCGGATGGCCCAACCCCGCGAAATTGGTGCGTTGGCACTTTACCTCTGCTCGGATGAAGCCGCCTTTATCACTGGTACGGATTACCCGATTGATGGCGGTTTTGTCCGGCTTAATAATTAGGTAATTGGGGTAATTACCAGTTACCCAGTTACGTTTTCGGCTCAATCAGATCCCACAAGTTGCCATATAAGTCTTCGAAAACGGCTACCGTGCCGTAAACCTCCTCCCTGGGTGGCCGAACAAACCTGACTTGCTTGGACACCATCTGGTTATAATCGCGCCAGAAATCGTTTGTGTTCAGGAACAGAAAAACGCGGCCACCAGTCTGATTGCCAACCCGACTCAGTTGCTCGTTGTTGGCGGCTTTGGCTAACAGCAACCGACAGGAGTTGCCCCCGGCTGGTTCTACCAATACCCAGCGTTTAGAGTCGCTCAGAACGGTGTCTTCAATCAGCGTAAAGCCTAGTTTTTGTGTGTAAAAAGCGATGGCCTCATCGTAATCGGCAACGACGAGGGCGAGGTGAGCGAGATATTGAAACATTCGGCAAAATTAGTGAGGATTCCGTACCTTGTATGCCATGAAAATCTGTCGTAATGTAACGCTGCATCTTTGTCTGTTCCTATTTTTTGTTCAGACCGTATCCGCTCAAATTGACCCGGCCCGCATCGACA
>Ga0105046_10014367_pt1 | contig 12207 bp, 8 predicted proteins | sample MAT03_FD_78385 | JGI IMG/M metagenome (GOLD analysis project Ga0105046, IMG submission 78385) | Freshwater microbial communities from Lake Fryxell liftoff mats and glacier meltwater in Antarctica - MAT-03 (megahit assembly) | ecosystem: Environmental > Aquatic > Freshwater > Ice > Liftoff...
TCACTCTGCGAGGTGCTCGGAATCGAGCTCACACCGGCGCGACGCGCGGAGATCGCGAACCTCGACGTCCAGCAGCTGGATGCGCTTCTCGCGCAGCTCAGGAACACCCGCGCCTGGGCCTGACGCCAACGACCGTCCCCCGCGCAAGGCGCCTCACCCGTGCACCCCCCCGTGCACCCCGGGGCGGGTCGGGGGTCCATCAGCGCCTGGCTCACGGCGAGGGCAAAGCTGCCGCACAGCAGGGCAACGAACACCGCGCCGAGGCTCAAGCTCACCCACACCGAGACACCACGCACGCGCCGTGCTCGTCGCTCGAAGACTGGCGCGAGCAAGATGACCTGCGCCGCCGAAACCCCCACGAAGAGCACGAGGACGGCGATCCAGGACTCGCCGTCGCCGAGCATCTGGGCGGCCGCCGAGGTGTCGGCGGCGACCACCACGAAGGCCGTGAACACCACCGCGGTGAGCAGGAGCTGCGCACCGAGCAGCGCCGGCCATCGCCGCTTCACGGGCGCTGCACGGGCCGGGTGGCCCCGGCGTCGGAGGGCGGCGGCTCGGGGGTGCTGTCGGCCCCGTCACCCGCACCCCGCGTCGGGAACTGGCTGAGTGCCTTGCGCGACGGCCGCGCGATGGCGTGCGCGAGCTCTTGCGCGACGGCGTCGAAGTCGAAGAACGCCCGAACCCGGCCGGCCGCCGCGAGCCGCGCACCGAGGTCGTCGAGTGAGTCGCCGCCGAGGCTGTCGGCGATGGTGTCGAGCACGTGGGCGACCTCGATCGCCGGCGGGCGGTTTCGCGGATCCTTGGCGAGGCAGCGCGTCACCAGCGCCGCGACTTCGGGCGGGACGTTCATGGCGTGGTCACTCAGATCGGGGACGGGCTTCTCGAGGTGTGCATGGAGGAGGGCGTGCAACGACTGCGCGACGAAGGGCGGCCGGGCGGCGATCATCTCGAAGAGCACGGCCCCCAGTGCGTAGACGTCGGTGCCTCCGGTGATCGCCGCGCCGTCAGTGAGCTGCTCGGGGGCCATGTAGCGCGGCGTCCCGAGGACCTGGCCGGTGCGGGTCGCCTCGGTCGGCTCGTCGCGCACCTTGGCGATGCCGAAGTCCATGATGCGCAGGCCGGGATGCGCGTCGGTCAGCATGATGTTGCTGGGCTTGACGTCTCGGTGCACGACGCCCGCGGCATGCGCGGCGGCGAGCACGTCGGCGATGCCCGCGCCGAGGCGCAGCGCGGCGCTCATGTCCGCGGCGCCCGCGGCCAGCGCGGCCTGCAGCGTGCAGCCCTTGACATACTCCATGATGTGGTAAATGCCGCCGTCGTCGGAGACGTCCACGTGGGTGCAGCCCACCACACCGGGGTGGTCGACCGCGGCGGATGCCGCTGCTTCGGAGGCGAAGCGCGCGAGCGTCGAGGCGTCGGCGGGGCCACTCGAACGCAGGCGCTTGAGGGCGACGAGACGCTTGGTCGCCTGGTCTTCCGCCAGGTAGACTTCGCCCATTCCGCCTTCGCCGAGCTTGCGCCGGATGAGCAGCCGGCCCGCAAAGAGCGTCCCATTGGGGAGGGGGCCGTCGGGCTTGCTCGGCATCTGTCGCAGTGCCCTAACCAGCTCCTTCGCTCGGTCTCGGACCTTGACGCGAAGCTGCGCGTCGAGCGCCTCGACCTCCTGCGAGCGCTGCAGCAGCTCTTCGAGCTGTACCTCCACCTTGCGCTCCAGGGTTTCGTTGAGGTACTCCAGCTCGCCCTGCCGCGCCTCCAGCTCCTCTTTGCGGTACTCGAGCAAAAGCTTGCTGGCCTCCAGCTCCTCCTTGCGGATGTTCAGCTCGCTCTGCTGGTCGGCGATGATGCGGCGGTCGGCGATCGCGCGCAGCTCACTCCGCACCAGCAGTCGGGAAAATCCGAGCGCCAGGAGCGCGACCGCGATGGTGGTCGTCGCGATCGCCCCGCGTGCTTCCACGACCGGTTGCATGAACTCGAGCGAGACCCAGAAGAGACCAGCGCCTCCGAGGTACGCCGCGACCACTGTCGCGAGCCGGGCGCGGAAGAGGACGGCGGTCGAGAACATCGCGAAGTTCACGAAGTCGGCGCTCGTCGTGATGCTTTGCGCGTTGATGGAGATGGCCAGGCCGAACGCGGCGTAGAGCAGCACGGCCGCGTCGCCGAACCAGTCGGGCGCCTGGCGGCCCGCGTCGCGCAGGGCGAAGGCGAGGAGCGCCATGGCGAGCGCCATGGTGAGGCCGTGCACGACGAATGCGACCGAGCGGTAGTCCCCGAAGGTGACCCATTGCAATGACGTGCCCAGGGCGACGAGGTGGCCGAGGATGAGCAGGGGCACCATCGCCCGGAAACGCGCGACGTTCTGGGTCGCGAGCTCCGGACGCGCGGCGCGCTCGTCGGCGTCGAGGTCGCGACCCAACGCGGCGCGAGCGGTCGACAGCCACGACCGGTCGACCGCCGTTCCGTGAGCTGTCACGCCGGCACGCGGGCTCGGCGCGCCGCCGTCCGAAGCTCGCGGTGGCGCGTGCGGCGGATCTGCTTCGGTCAGCCTGCGCTCCCGGCATGCGTCGCCGTCGCGGAGCTCGCCCACAGGCTCTTCATCCACGCCTCGACGCCCGCCACGCTGGTGGGGATGTTCCCCGACAGGTTCTTCATCCCGCGTTCGGTGATGACGATGTCCTCTTCGATCCGCACGCCGATGCCGCGGTAGCGCTCGGGCACGGTGAGGTCGCCCTCCTGGAAGTAGAGGCCCGGCTCCACGGTCAGCACCATGCCCGGCTTGAGCTTGCCGAAGCGGTAGACCTCCTGCCTGGCCTTGGCGCAATCATGGACGTCGAGCCCGAGCATGTGACTGACGTTGTGCAGGGTGTAGCGACGGTGGAACTGGTTTTCTGCCTTGAGCGCCTCCTCCGCGGTCGTCTGCAGGATGCCCATCCGCACCAGGCCGTCGGCGAGGACGCGCATCGCTGCGCGGTTCGGATCCATGAAGTCGGCGCCCGGCCTCGCCACGGCCAGCGCGGCTTGCAGAGCGTCCAGTACGAGCTGGTAGACCTCCCGCTGCTCCTTGGAGAACTTCCCGGAGATGGGCACGGTGCGCGTGATGTCTGCCGTGTAGAGCTGGTTGCCTTCCACGCCGGCGTCGAGGAGGAGAAGATCGCCGCGCCGCAGCTTCGCGTCGTTGCGCGTCCAGTGAAGGATGCAGGCGTTCGAGCCGCTCGCTGCGATCGTGCCGTATCCGACGTCGTTCCCCTCGGCGCGCGCGCGCAGGTAGAAGACGCCTTCGACCTCGCGCTCGGTCTTGGCGCCCCGCGGCTTGCCGGGCGCGGAGATCGGCGTGTGGCGCAGCGCGCGGATGACGTCCTCGAAGCCGCGCTTGGTCGCCTGCACGACCTCGCGGAGCTCTTCGATCTCCAGCTCGTCCTTGAGGAGCCGGAGCTCCGATACCGCTCGCGAAAGCTCGGCGTCGCGCTCGCTCTGCTTGAGTGCCTGGTCGACCATGGCGCTCTGTCCCCGCAGGACGCGCCGTGGTCGCGTTGCGCCCGTTGTCATCATCGCGAAGTAGGCCGGCAGATCGCGCAGCGATCGGCACTCGTGGACGCCGAACCGCGCGCGGCTCTCGGCGACGCCCAATCGTGCGCCCACCCACAGCTCGCCCTTGTGGCGGTCGGTGAAGAACGTCGGCTCGCTGCGCCCGGGGTTCGGCTCGACGAAGAGAATGTCGCGGTGGCCGCCGCCCGCCTTCGGCTCCAGGACAAGGACGCAGTCGGGCTCGTGGTTGCCGGTGAGGTAGAAAAAATCGCTCCCCGGTCGGAAGCGATAATGGGTGTCGTTGGCGCGCACCTTCTCGTGGCCGGTCGCGATGACGAGCGTCTCGGCGGGAAACAGCTTGGAGAGCGCGCGTCGCCGGGCAAGGTACGCGTCGGCCCGTGGGAGCGGCTGCGGGAGGCGCGTGGGCGTCTTGTCCCAGTCCTTCATCATGAAGCCGATCAAGGCCTCGGGCGTGGACGAATCGTGCACGACGCGGGCGTTCTTCGCCGCGCGCGCCTTGGGCGCCTCCTTCTTCGTGGAGGTGCTCTGAACTTGCCTAGCGCTCGTCGCTCTGGTGTGGCCTCGCATCGAGTGGATCTCAGCACCAATCGCGTGCCGAGGCCACGTCGCTACACCCGGCAGATGGCCACAGGAGAACTTCCGACGACTCGAGCGGCATCGTGTATCCTCCGAAGGATGTTTTCTCGCCTCTTTTGCGCCTGTGGGCGAGGTCCGGCCCTGGCCGCTTCCACCCTGGGCGTCGCCGTGGGTGTCTCCCTCGCAGCGGCGCTGGGAGGCTGTTCGACCACGATCCGCGACTACGGCGAAGGCGAGGGGGGAGCGGCGGCCACAGGCACGACGCCGGCCAGCAGCGTTGCCGGTCCTTCCCAGACGGGCGGCGAAGGCGGCGGACCGGCAGGGCAGGGCGGTGACGACCCCGTCGGCACCGGGGGGACCGGCGCCGGCGGGCCGAGCACCACCACCACCACGGGGGGCGGCGCGCCGATCTGCGGCGACGGCGTGCGCGACGGCGACGAGGACTGTGACGGCGAAGATCTCGACGGAAAGGCCTGCCCCGACGTCAGCAGCCCTTTCGTGGGAGGCTTCCTCGACTGTCGGGTCGACTGCAAGTTCAACACGGCAGCTTGCTCGACCAGCTGCGGCAACGGCGTCCAGGATGACGGCGAAGCCTGCGACGGCGACGCCCACGGCGAGGTCACCTGCGCGAGCGAGGTGCCCGGCTCGACCGGCGGCGAGCTCGGGTGCGACGCGACCTGCACCGTCCTCGATACCAGCGCGTGCGAAGCCCCGGCCACCTGCGACAACGGTGCGCTCGACGAGCTCGAGGCATGCGACGGCTCGCTCCTCGGCGGCCAGACGTGTCAGTCGCTTGGCTTCGCCAGCGGCGCGCTGGCCTGTCGACCCAACTGCACGGTCGACACCGCGGGCTGCTCGCCCTGCGGCAACGGCGCAGTCAACCCCCCGGAGGACTGTGACGGTTCGAACCTCGGCCAGCAGAGCTGCACGACGCTCGGGTTCGCTGGCGGGACGCTAGGCTGCGAAAACGACTGCGACTTCGACACGACGGACTGCGACCTCTGCGGAAACGAAAGCCTCAACCCCGGCGAACCGTGCGACGGCGCCAACATCAACGGCGCAACCTGCGCAGCCCTCGGGTACGCCTCTGGCTCGGTCTCCTGCAACGGCGACTGCACCCTCAACGTCAACGCTTGCACGCGCTGCGGCAACGGCGCGGTCGACGCCGGCGAGCAGTGCGATGGCGGCAACGTCGCCGGTCAGAGCTGCTCGTCCCTCGGACTGGGTCAAGGCTCGCTCAGCTGCTCGTCCTGCGCCTTCGACACGAGCGCCTGCTCCAACAGCTTCTGCGGCAACGGCGCGATCGACGCCGGCGAGCAATGCGACGGCGGCAACCTCGGCGGTCAGAGCTGCACCGGCATCGGCTACGGGGGCGGCTCGCTCTCATGTCGCGCGGATTGCACCTTCGATCCGGCGGGCTGCTTCAGCTGCGGCGACGGCAACGTCAACGCGGGCGAGAGCTGTGACGGCAGCAACTTCGCTGGCCAGAGCTGCCAGTCGCTCGGCTTCGACGGCGGCGCGCTCGCCTGCAACGGCAGCTGCGGCTTCGTCACGAGCTCCTGCTATCGCTGCGGCGATGGCGCGGTCAACGGTAGCGAGCAGTGCGACGGCGGCAACCTCAACGGCAACGCTTGCACGTCCCTCGGCTACACCGCCGGCAACCTCGGTTGCTCCTCAGCGTGCACCTTCGACGCGGGTGGCTGCAGCCTCTGCGGCAACGGCGTCGCCGAGGGCGGCGAGCAATGCGACGGCAGCGATAGCCGCGGCGAGAGCTGCATGTCGCAGGGCTACGACAGCGGCTTTCTGGGCTGCTCGAGCTGCTCGTTCAACTACGACAACTGCTTCTTCTTCGGCGGCGGCGGCTTCCGCTAAGGCATCCAGCTCTTCTGACGGCAGCCACACCGACCCGCGCCCGGATCAGCGTTGCCCTTCCAGGAGGAACGGCACGAGCAGCGCGGCGACGGCGTCGGGCGCCGACCAGTGCATCATGTGGCCCGCGCCGGGGATCTCGGCGCGCCGCAGCTTGCGCACCTCGCGCAGCCGCTCCTCCTCGTCGGGCGGGTGAAAGCCGGTCGGCCCACCCGAGATCGAAAGCACCGGGCAGCTGATGGCGCGCAAGAACGACGTGTAGACCTGCGCGTTGAACGGCATCGGCGACGTCGTCCGGTGCAGCGGGTCCCAAGCCCAGGTCAGCCGGCCCTCGGCATCGCACCGCGTAAGCTTCTCCGCGATGCCCGCAAGGATGTCGCGATCGACCCGCGGATGGGTCGCCGCGAGGCGCGCCGTCGCCTCCTCCAGCGAGGCGATCGGGCGCCCCGCGCGCTCGACCTTTCGCAGATCGGCGAGATGCCGCCGCATCTGGTCCACCGCCAGATCGGGCTCGACATGCATGGGACCCCAGCCTTCCAGCACGGCCAGGCGCGCCACGCGGTCGGGCAGGGCGCCGGCGAATAGCGTGGCGATGCCGCCGCCCATGCTGTGACCGACCACCGCGAGCGGCGCTGGGTGCTCGTCCGCGAGCTTGTCGGCGAGGTCGGCCACATCGGCGACGTAGTCGGGGAAGTGATAGTACCCGCCGGCTCCGACCCGGTCGCTGTCGCCGAAGCCGCGCAGATCGGGCGCGACGACGCGCAGGCCCGCCGACGCCATGAGCTGTCCCAGCGCCTCGAACGTCGCGCCCGAGTCGAGGAAGCCGTGCAGGACGAGGACGGTGGGCCCGATCGGATCGCCGGCCGGGCGCCAGCCGTGCAAGCGGAGCCGCAGACCGCGCACCTGCACGTCTCGGGTGTCGTGGACGACGTCGTCTTCCGCGGCGTGGTCTTCGGTGCCGCCGGCAGTGACGTTCATTTGAGCTTCTTCGCGTCGGCGAGGACCTCGCCCGCGTGAATGCCGGGGTCGACCTCGGGGTAGACCTTCGCGATCGCTCCCGTTCGATCGAGGAGGAACGTCACCCGGTGGTCCATGCCCAGCGTGTTGCCGACGCCGAACGCTTTGGCCCAAGTGTGCTCAGGGTCGGCCAGGATGGGGAACGGGAGCTTCTCCTCCTTGGCGAATGCCTCTTTCGACTTCACGTCGTCGGCCGACACGCCAAACACCATCACGCCGGCCTCGGCGAACTTCGACCACGCATCGCGAAAGGCGCACGCCTCTGCGGTGCAGCCCGGCGTTCCGTCCTTCGGGTAGAAGTAGACGACGAGCGGCTTGCCCTTCTGCGCGCCGAGGCTCTGCTTGTCGCCGTGCTGATCGAGAGCGGTCAGCTCCGGAGGTCGCGCGCCCTCGGCGAGGAGGTTGCTCGACGCGCAACCGGCGGACAGCCCGGACAGCCCGGACAGCGGAGCGGCGAGGGCCAGCGCGAGCACGCCGGCTGGCAGGCCCCGCAGGCTCCGCGGGGCGCGGAGGCTTCGGAGGGCCGGGCGGGCTCGGAGGCGAGCGGACGAGATCGAGGAGAAGGGCATGGGCGTCTGTACTGATGGCACGCTCGCGAGTTTCTCGGAAATCTCGTGGTTCGCAAGGGCTCACCGAATCGGTCGAACCGTTTGCCCATCCCGTCGGTGTAGGCTCGCGCCCGGAGGACGCCCTTGAGCACGACGGCGCACGCGAACGAACACACGGCAACGGCGCGCACCGCGCCCCGCACCTTCAGCGCGCCAACGGTGGACAAGGTCTACGTCGAGGAGCGGGCGGGATCGCTGGCCAAGCGCAGCCTCAAGAAGGCTGCCAAGGTCACCGGCCTCAAGCTCGCCATCTCGATGATGGATCTCACCACGCTCGAGGGGAAGGACTCGCACGGCAAGGTGATCCAGATGTGCCAGAAGGCGCGCTGGCCGCACGAGCGAGCCGACATCCCCTCGGTCGCTGCGGTCTGCGTCTATCCGAACCTGGTCGCCGTCGCCAAAAGGGCCCTGCAAGGCTCGACCGTGAAGGTCGCCAGCGTCGCCACCGCGTTCCCCAGTGGTCTGTCGCCCCTCGCCATCAAGCTCGAGGACGTGCGACGCGCGGTGTCGTTCGGCGCCGACGAGATCGACATGGTCATCGATCGTGGCGCGTTCCTCTCCGGCGAGCACAACAAGATCTTCGACGAGATCTCCGCGGTGAAGGAGGCGTGCGGCGAGGCCCACCTCAAGACGATCCTCGAGACCGGCGAGCTCGGCACCTACGACGCCGTGCGCATCGCCAGCCAGATTGCGATGGAGGCGGGGAGCGACTTCATCAAGACCTCGACCGGCAAGGTCGTGCCGGCCGCGACGCCGTCGGTCACCCTCGTCATGCTCGAGGCGATCCGCGACTACTACTACGCGACCGGCAAGAAGATCGGTATGAAGCCGGCCGGCGGCATCCGCACCGCGAAGCAGGCGCTGCACTACCTCGTCATCGTCAAGGAGACGCTGGGCGACGACTGGCTCACGCCCGATCTGTTCCGCTTCGGCGCCTCCACGCTGCTCAACGACGTGCTGATGCAGCTCGAGAAGGAGCGCACCGGCAGCTACCAGGGCGACTGGTACTTCTCGAAAGACTGACTGCTTTGCACCCAGCTCTGCACACGCCTCCGGAGACTCCGTCGAGGACTGATGCAGCGCTCCTGATGATCGGTGCGACACTCCGCACCATGAGTGCGCCGCCGTCCGACCGTTGGGACCTGTCGAGCTTCTTCACCGACTTCGATGCGCCGGCGCGGCGCGACTTCGAGGCGACGCTGGCCCTTGACGTCGCGGAGCTGGCCCGCGACGCCGCCGCTGCCGATCCCGTCGGAGCCACCGCAGCCGATGCCCGCTGGGAAGCGCTGATCGCGCGCTACGAGAGCGTGACCGCGCGCGACTCCCATCTCGGCGCTTACGTCGGCTGCCTGGCCTCGGCCGACGCCGGCGATGCCCGCTTCGCGCAGGCCGAAGCGCGCCTCGGCGAGCTGCGTGCCGGGCTCACCAAGGTGAAGGTCGAGCTGCGTCGCGCGCTCGGTGCGGCCGACCCGGCGGCGTTCGCTGCGTTCTGTGCGCGCCCTGCGCTGGCCGGCACCGGACACGTGCTGGCGCGCCTGCGCCACGAGGCCGCGACGTCGATGGCACCCGCGCTGGAGGGTCTCGCGGCCGACCTCGGCGTCGATGGTCTGGGCGGCTGGGGTCGACTCTACGACGTGGTCTCGTCAAAGCTCACGTTCACCATGGAGCAGCCCGACGGCACGACGACTACGGTGCCGATGGCGCAGCGGCGCAGCCTCATGGCCGACAGCGATCGCCGCGTGCGCAAAGCTGCCTTCCGCGGCGGAAACGTCGCATGGCAAGGCGCCGCCGACGTGGTCGGCGCAGCGCTCAACCACATCGCCGGAACGCGCCACACGCTTCACGAAAAGCGCGGCGTCGCGCATTTTCTCGACGAGGCGCTGCACGACGCCGACATCAGCCGCGCCACGCTCGACGCCATGATGGAGGCGGTGTTGGCCGGTGCACCGCTGGCGCGCCGTGGCCTTGCCGTGAAGGCCCGCGCGATGGGTGTGGCCGCGATCGATTGGTACGATCTGGAGGCGCCGCTGCCGGTCCCCAGCGCCGAGCGCGTGCCGTGGACGCGCGGCGTCGAGCTGGTTCGCAAGGCCTTCGGCGCGTCGTACCCCGAGCTCGCGCGCCACTTCGATGCGATGCTCGAGCGCCGCTGGATCGAGGCCGAGCCGCGCGACGGCAAGCGCCCCGGCGCCTACTGCACGACCAGCGAGCAGACCGGCGAGACCCGCGTCTTCATGACCTTCTCCGGATCGCTGGGCGACGTGTCGACCCTCGCCCACGAAGTTGGTCACGCCTTCCACTCCGAGATGCTGCGCGGCGAGCGGGTGCTCGCGCGTCAGTACCCGATGACCCTGGCCGAGACCGCGTCGACCTTCGCCGAAAGCCTGCTGTCCGAGGGGCTGCTCGCCGACCCGTCGCTCACGCCGGCGCAGCGCGCGCTCCTTCTCGGCGAGGCGGCGGGGGATGCTGCGGCCTTTCTTCTCGATGTGCCGACGCGCTTCCTCTTCGAGAAACGCTTCTATGAGGAGCGCAAGAACGGCGAGGTTGCTCCGGCGCGGATCTCCGAGCTGATGGCCACAGCCCAGCGGGAGGTCTTCGGCGACGCGCTCGCGCCGGGCGGCGAAGACCCGCTCTTCTGGGCCTCGAAGCTGCACTTCTTCATCCCCGAGGTGATGTTCTACAACTTCCCGTACACCTTTGGCTTCCTGCTCTCGCGCGGCATGTTCGCGCTCTACAAGTCCGAAGGCGCGCCGTTCCTCGCGCGCTACGAAGCGTTCCTCCGCGCTACCGGATCCGGCCCGGCGCACCTGGTGGCCAAAGACGCCGTGGGCGCCGATCTCGAGAAGCCCGAGTTCTGGGCTGCCGCGATCGAGACCCTACGCGCGCCGATCGAGGAGCTGGAGAAGCTGGCGCCCACGGTCGTCATCGCGACGTGAGGAGACTCGGGGAGACGCGGGGCGCTCGGGTCGCGTCGCCGCTTCAGAGCTTGCGGCCGTTCACCACGGTGCGGACCTCGACCTCTTCCTCGAGCTTGTCGGCATCGACGACGAGGTGGGTGCGCAGGCTGTCTTCCACCGCCTGGAAGAGGCGATCGCCCAGGCGGACCTGGCCGCTCGGCGCGACCGCGAGGAAGTAGCTGCCTGAACCGAACGAGCGCGCCTTGGGGCGGATGAGCTCGGGCTCGCGCCCCTCACCGGGGAAGGGGTTGGGCGGCGTGGCGAAGCGGTCTTCGGGGTTGAGCTTGAACGCGCCTTCTTCCACCGTCTCGGCGCCGGCAACCGCGAACTCCAGCTCGGTGCCGCCGCCGAAGTCGACCGTCATCCAGCCCTCGCCGAACTTCTTGATCACGCCCGGCGTGTGCTCCTCGATCACCACCTCTTCCACCGACTTGCCGGACAGGAGGACCAGCTTGTGGCCCGGCGTGATCTGGCGCCCGGTCGACGTCGCCTCGCGGCGGAGGATCACGTCGCTCGAGGTGTAGAACTGCAGGTTGCGCAGCTCCGCCTCCTTGAGGTCGTTCTGGGTGCGCAGCTCTTCGGTGAAGGGGACATAGGAGGCGCACCCCGTCGAGAGCCCGCCGAGAGCGACGACGGCGAGGGCGGCAGCGACGGTGAGGACGGGGGTGGCGATCCGCTTCATGCACTGACAACGCTACATTCTGCGCGGCCTTACACGCACGAGATCGCCGGGGAGGGAGCCCGCGCGCCCCGCGACCGGCGAAGCGACCTGCGAAGCGAGCAGCGAAGCGTCTGTCCGGCTCGGTGGGGCTCGCGTATCTTCCCGGCCCCCATGTCTACGAAGTCGGTCGAAACCTCCGCGACACCGGCCCCGCCCGCGACCCCCAGTCAGGCCAAAGCTGCAGCGAAGGGCAGCGGCGGCTCTGCTGGCGGCTCTGCTGGCGCCACCGGCGGAGCCTCTGCAGCCTCTGCTGGCGCATCGCCGCTCGGGCTCGCCTTCGGGTCCGCCTGGACGTACGCGCCTTCTCCCGAGGCGACGGACCACGTCCGCCTCCAGGGTCGCTACGACCTCTTCATCGGCGGGAAATGGGTGCAGCCCAGCTCGAAGAAGTACTTCGACACGATCAGCCCCGCGACCGAGGAGAAGCTCGCCGAGGTGGCCGAGGCAAACGAGGCCGACGTCGACGCAGCGGTCGCCGCCGCACGCGTCGCCTACGACAAGTACTGGAGCAAGCTCAGCCCGCTCGATCGCGGCAAGTACATCTACCGCATCGCCCGCGCCCTCCAGGAGAAGGCCCGCGAGTTTGCCATCGTCGAGTCGATGGACGGCGGAAAGCCCATCAAGGAGTCGCGCGACTTCGACGTCCCCACCGCCTACGCACACTTCTTCTATTACGCCGGCTGGGCCGACAAGCTCGCGTACGCGTTCCCCGGTCGCAACCCGCGATCGCTCGGCGTCGCCGGGCAGGTCATCCCGTGGAACTTCCCGCTGCTAATGGCCGCGTGGAAGCTCGCTCCCGCCCTCGCGTGCGGCAACACCTGCGTCCTCAAGCCGGCCGAGACCACGCCTCTGTCCGCGCTGCTCCTCGCCAAGCTGATCGAGGAATGCGATCTGCCGCCCGGCGTCGTGAACGTCGTCA
>Ga0105046_10014368_pt1 | contig 12206 bp, 7 predicted proteins | sample MAT03_FD_78385 | JGI IMG/M metagenome (GOLD analysis project Ga0105046, IMG submission 78385) | Freshwater microbial communities from Lake Fryxell liftoff mats and glacier meltwater in Antarctica - MAT-03 (megahit assembly) | ecosystem: Environmental > Aquatic > Freshwater > Ice > Liftoff...
AAACGACGAAGAACAACGTCGAAGCGAAAGCAGCAGCCAAAGCGGAAGCCAAGGCGGAAGCGCTCAAACATGAAGCGCCCGCCAAGGTCGAAGCGCCGGCTTCACCGGTCCCGGTTCAAGCGCAGAAGGTTGAGGCGCCCAAAGTGGTCGCGCCGAAGACCGACGCATTCAAACCCGATGCCGCGCTGTCGGTCGCTGTGCCTGTTGTCGAACCGCGTGCACCGGCACCCCGTCAGGCGCAGGTCCCGCAGCCCAAGCCGCGTATTTCCATTGAGCTGGACGGCACCGACATTCGCGACGTCATCGCGACGTTCGCGAACTTCTCGGGCCGCACCATCATTGCGGGCAAGGATGTCACGGGTACCGTGACGGCCAACGTGAAGGACAAGCCGTGGGACGTTGCCCTGCAGGCCATTCTGTCCGGCCAGGGGTTGGCAGCAATAGAAGACGCCAGCGGCATTCTGATTATTGACAGCTACAAGAACCTGGCGTCGAACCAGGCGCTCGAACCGATGATCACGCGCATCATCGACGTGAACTACGCGAAGGCGACCACGTTGGAGACGACCGTGCAGAAACTGCTGGCTCGCGATTGCACCAGCATGTCCACCATGGCCACAGGCCGTGAGATGGGCGTCGGGACGCAGCAGGGTGGTGGCAATCAAGGGCAGGGCGGAATGTCAGGGCAGGGTTGCGTGGTACGCGGCTCGGTTTCGGCTGACAGCGCGACGAACAAGCTGATCATAACGGAAGTGCCTTCGCGCCTCCCGGAAATCATTGCCCGGCTGGCCGAACTCGATATCCGCACGCCGCAGGTGGCGATCAAGGCGAAAATTGTCTTCGTGAACCGCACCGGCATTACGGAAATTGGCCTCGCCTACGATCTTGGCAACGGCACGAAGCAGTTCTTCCAGCAATTGGTGCCGCGTATCGATCCCAACACGATGAAGCCCATTGACACGAATGGCGACGGCGTACCCGACGCGCGTGGCGGTGGTACTGCATTTGAAGGGCCAGCGCGCATCGCACTTGGTGGCAATGCAATTTCCGGCATCGCCAACGCGGGCAACGCCATCAAGCCGAACGCGCTCAACCTGATTTACAGCGCAGCACTGGGCAAATATCAGCTGACCACGTTCCTCAACGCGCTCACCACGTCGTCGCTGGCCGATGTGCAGAGTGAACCGAGCGTGACGATTCTGAACAACCGCACTGCGACCATCTTTGTTGGCCAGGAAATACCCATTCGCGTGATCGACGCGAGCGCTGGCGGCAATGCCGGCGGTGGTGGCGGTGGTGGCGGTGGCGGTGGCGGTGGCGCGCAGCCAAACGCGGCCGCATTTTTCCCACGCGCCATGGTCTCGAAAGAAGAAGCCGGTATCAAGCTCACGGTCACGCCGCAGATCACGAACAACCGCATGGTGCTGCTCGACCTGATTGCCGAGAACTCCAGCGCGGAAATCGCGAACACCGACGTCGGCGTGATCTTCAATCGGCAAAAGGCACAATCGCAAGTGCTGGTCGCCGACGGCGAAGCGGCAGTGATTGGCGGACTCACGGTGACGGAAAAGAACACGTTCCGCAGCGGCATTCCGTTCCTGATGAACCTGCCATTTATCGGACGCCTGTTCTCGCAGAATTCCACTACCGAAACCAAGCGCGACCTGCTCATCCTGGTCACGCCGCACATCCTCGACGACGGCGTGACGCCGCCGGGCCGCTAATCAACCCCCCGAGGATAACAGAACCATGCGAACCTCAACATTTGGTCTGATCGCCATGCTCGCCTCGGCGGCCGCGCTGGGCGCGTGCTCGGACGAGTCGGTCGATCAGACACTGGTGCCCGACACCGCGAAACCACGAGTCACCCTGGTGAAAGGCAGCACGACCACCGACACGATACTTCCTGTCAGCATCAGTGCGCGTGACGACATCGGTATCCGGAACATTCATGTCACGTTGGCGGGTGGCGTGGTCGCCACCTACGACACCACGCTGACAACGGCCTCGACCGCCCTTGACCTGGGCGTGCTGTTTCGCGTGCCGACGTCGGCGCCACTCGGATCAACGGTCAATGTCCGTGCCATCGTGACCGACGGCGCCGGCAACGTGTCCGACACCGCTCGCCTTGTCATGACGGTGGGCAATCTGACGCCGCCGTCGGCCATCATTACGAGCCCGGTGGCCAGCTCACCGGTGGTGGTTGGCAAATCGTTGGTCATCTCGTACACCGGCAAGGCGCGGTACCACATCCGTACGCTCGGCTTCAAGATTCGCGGTGCGTACACCTACACCGATTCGGCGCAGTTCAACTCGCCATTGAAAGATTCCGTGGCGGTACTGGACACGGTGGCCGTGCCGGACACGGTGAAGGGCAAGTCGGTGACCATTACGCCGTTTATCGTCGACTCGCTGTTGCAGCGTGTCGAGGGTACCCCGGTCACGTACACGGTGCAGAGTGCCGCCGACCTGCTCACGCTGCCGGTGGTGCGCAATGGCGTCACGCCGCGTCTGGAAACCACGGACACCATTTTTGTCGAAGCCACCGATCCCGTGGGCATCGGATTTCTGGGCTACGAAGTACGCTCGTTGACCGGTGCACTGGTGGCGGCCGATTCGGTGTCGTCAAACGGTACGTTCTCCACGTTAGTGCGCACCTTCCGCACCAAGATCAACGTGGCGGCGTTCCCGACCAAGGTGACCGTGGCCGGTTTTGCTCGCAACACCAACGGGCGTCGCGATGTGACGCGCGGGGCAACGGGTGCCGTGCAGCTGGATACGGTGACCATCGTGGCGGGGTATACCAATCCGCTGCCCGATGGCGGACAGGTGGCCGACGCCCTGTACTTCCCGCGTACCGATCGGTTGTACCTCACGAACATTGAGCGCAACCAGCTCGAGGTGTACAATCTGGCCGACTCGGCGTTCAAGTCTCCGGTTATTGTCGGTTCGCGTCCGTGGGGTATCTCCGCCTGGCCACGCAGTCGCGCCGGCATAATGGGTGATACGCTGCTGGTCGCAAATTCAGGCGGTACGAACATCAGCTACGTCGATCTCAACCGCGGCACGACGGGCCGTGAAGTGTATCGGTATCCGCTGCCGAACATCATCGCGTACACGGTGACGTCGGTGCGTTCTTCCACAACCGATGATGTGATCACGCAACGCACGCCACACGATTTCAGCGATCGTCCGCAGTACCTGGCGTCGACGTGTGAAAGTGCGTCCAGCCCGACCGCCCCATGTGGGGATGTGGTGCTGGTCTACTCCACCACACCAACGCCCGGTCAGTCAGCACCGTTTGCCAACGCGGGAACGGTGCGTTGGGAAAATCTGTCAAGGGCGACGTCGCACTTCTTCTTCGAGCAAGCCATTGGCCAGACGGCTGGCCGCGCGGATACGCTCGAAATTATTCGGTATGCGGCGAACGGCGTGGGCAAGGACTCGGTGCTCGTGCCGTTTAAACAGCAGGTGAACTTCAACGGCGGCACGTTCAACTACTCGGTCGTCATTCGCATTGACGAGCTGGCATTCCGCGATACTACCTACGTTCGTAACTCGGGCAACTTCCGAAGCGCCGTAGTTGGGGAAGGCGGCCCGGTGTTGGGTAGCCGAGCCATGAATTACGACGTCACCCAAGGGATGGATCGTGTTCCGCCCACGCCCGTCATTGACAACAGTGTGTCGCGCCCAATTGACGTGAGCGACTTTATCGCCAACTCGTTTGCTCGGGTGCAGGGTGTCGGCATCAACTTCGACGGCGCGCTGTCGGCGGTGAAGGGCGATTCCACCTACATTTTTGACCGCACGCTTCGCCTGCAGGGTATCCTGCAGTCGCAGTCCAGCGGTGGTGGTTTGGATTTCCATCCGGCGAACCGGGGGCTCAACTCCAGTCCGTTGAACACCCGCCTTGCGTTTGTGGCGTCCAATCAGCCGGTCATCGACATTTTCGATACCTACTGCTTCAAGAAAGTAGCGTCGGTGCCCATCCGCGATCCGATTATTGGACCGGTGCGGGCCTCCGTGCGCGTCAACGGTCAAATCGTGCTGGTGGGTGCAACGGTACGCGGCGTCACGCTGGTGGCGTTGCCGGACAACTTCACTACGAGCTGCCAGTAGGCCCTCTGTAGGCCGCAGTGGCCCCGGCAAACTGCCGAGGGCCTCGCTAGATTCGGATGCTCCACCATCGCAAGATGCGTGGGGCATTCGTTTTTTCACTCACCGCAACTGGCATGCTGGACCTCGGGCTGCTGCTCGCACAACTCATCGTTGTCCTGCTGGTTGCCCGGCTGAGCGGTCGGTTACTCAAGCTGCTGGGGCAGCCCGCGGTCGTGGGCGAGATGATTGCGGGACTGACGCTTGGCCCCTCGGTATTCGGCGCGGTGGCGCCCGATGCCATGCGGGCACTGTTCCCGCCTGAAAAGCTGTTGCCGCTGGCCACGCTCAGCGAATTGGGCGTGGTGCTGTTCATGTTTGTTGTTGGGTTGCGTCTCGACCTCAGCGTGTTGCGCAGCAAGGCCCAGGCGGCGGTGGCTGTCAGTCATGCCAGCATTATTGCTCCGTTTCTGCTTGGAGTGGCGCTGGCGAAGCCGTTGCACGCCGATCTGGCCCCGGCAGGAGTGGCGTTTCTTCCGTTCGCACTGTTCATGGGTGCGGCCATGAGTATCACCGCGTTTCCGGTGCTGGCGCGTATTCTCGACGAGCGCCAGATGCTGAATTCGCGCGTCGGCGCGATTGCAATTGCCGCCGCCGCAATTGATGACGCCACGGCATGGTGCATCCTGGCCGGCGTGCTCGCTGTCGCCACAGCGACGGCCAAGGGCGCGTCGGGCTGGTCTACGTTTGGTCTCACCCTGGGTTCAACGCTGTTGTACGTGTTGTGTCTTGGGCTGGGGTTGCGCCCCCTGATCGCCAGGTGGGCGAAACCAGTGGTGCACAAACTCCAGCAGACCGTCGCGCCGTTTGCGATGGATGTTGTCACGACGCAAATGGTCAGTATTGCCGTCGTTGTCGCGCTTGCGTCGGCGTGGATTACCGAGATGCTTGGGGTGCATGCCCTGTTTGGTGCGTTCGTTGCAGGTGCGATGGTTCCACGTATTGACGTGAGCGCACGCCGTGTTGCCATGAACACCATCCGGGCCGACGCCCAAGGGCACGTATTGCCCGCCGTACTGCCGAGAATCAATCTGTCGCACGCCATTGCCAATCGCATTGATAGTGTGGTGAGCGCCGTGCTCCTGCCGGTCTTCTTTGCCTTTGTCGGGTTGCGCACGTCGGTCGGTCTCATTCACGGCGCAGGTTTGTGGACCGTTGCTGCACTCATTCTGCTCGTCGCTGTCGCGGGAAAGGTGGGCGGCGCTGCGACCGCGGCACGACTGACGGGCATGAGCTGGCGCGACGCGTTCTCCATTGGAGCGTTGATGAACACGCGCGGCCTCATGGAACTCGTGATACTCAACGTCGGCCTCGATATTGGTGTGATCTCACCCGCGCTGTTCGCGATGATGGTGCTGATGGCGCTGGTCACGACGTTGATGACCTCGCCGCTCATCGCGTGGTTATACCGCGCACCCGACGACACCACCGCACTGATATCTTCGCCAACGCTCTCGAAATCTGGGCGCGCCTGAGATGGAAAGCGGATCGGAAGTTGGCATGAATGCCTCCTATGCTTTGGTGGTCCTGTTTCTCCTGCCGGTCGCTGTCGCGGCTGCGCGCTCGTACAATATGATCTTCTCACTCATCGTCCTGGCTTTTCTGCCGAACAGGAAGCCGGCTGATGAATCGACGGAAGGCACCGAGTCGCCTCAATCCGTCAACAGGCTGCCGGAATAGTTTGTCACTTCGCATTCATTCACGCATAACTCCCGATGCTTCGTTTTACGACCGCTGGCGAATCGCACGGCCCCGCACTGATTTCTGTTCTCGAAGGCATGCCTGCCGGCGTGCCGCTGCTTGCCGAACACGTCAACGAAGAATTGGCGCGCCGCCAGCAGGGGTATGGACGCGGACGTCGCATGCAGATTGAAACTGATCGCATGGAGTTTCTCTCCGGCGTTCGGGCAGGGGAAACGTTGGGTTCCCCCATCTCGATGATGGTGCGCAACGCCGATTGGAAAAACTGGGTGGACATTATGGATCCCGCGCCACGGGACAGTGATGCCACCACTCCGCGCAAGCGCGTGGTCACGCGCGTGCGTCCCGGCCATGCAGACTTGACGGGCATTCTCAAATACGATCGCTCGGACGCTCGCGATATTCTGGAGCGGGCATCCGCGCGCGAGACCACGGCACGGGTCGCGGCCGGCGCCATCTGCAAACGGTTGCTCGCCGAGCTGGGCATCCGCATCGGTTCACATCTGGTGCACCTTGGGGGCATTGACGCCATCCCCACGCAGCCGCTGCCAGACAATCTCAACGAAGCGTCCGATCAATCGCCGTTGCGCACGCTCGATGCCGACGCGGAAGCACGGATGATTGAGCTCATCGACGTCACCAAGCGCGCGGGCAATACGCTGGGCGGCATTTGCGAAGTGGTGGTCACCGGTTTGCCGGTGGGACTTGGGTCGCACGTCTCGTGGGATCGCAAACTGGACGGGCGCCTTGCGCAGGCGATGCTCTCCATTCCCGCCGTGAAGGGTGTTGAGTTTGGCCTGGGATTCGACACCGCGCGTCGCACGGGTGCGGAGGTGCACGACGAAATAGAAGCGGCACCGGGTCGCACGCGCGCGGGGCACGTCGCACGCAAAACCAATCGTGCCGGTGGGACTGAAGGTGGAATGAGTACCGGGGAGCCGCTGGTGATTCGCGTCGCGATGAAGCCCATCTCTACATTGATGCGCCCCCTGGCCACGGTGGACGTGGCTACGGGACAGGCCGCCCAGGCGGTCGCCGAGCGCAGCGACGTGACGGCGGTGCCGGCTATGGGCGTGATCGCCGAGGCGATGGCGGCATTTGTGCTGGCGCAGGCGGTGCTGGAGAAGTTCGGCGGCGACTCGCTGGACGAAGTGCAGCGCAATTTGCGCAGCTACCTCGCTCGGCTTGACGAACGGCAGGGCTGATCGTGGTCGGGGATTCGGCAATGGTCGGCGGTCGACTTGGCCACCTGGTGCTTGTCGGACTGCCGGGGGCGGGGAAATCCACCATTGGCCGAAAAGTGGCGCGGCTGCTGCGGCGCCCGTTTGTCGATTTCGATGTTGAGTTGGAGCGCCGCGAAGGGCTGAGTGTCTCCAGGCTTTTTGCGGAAAGAGGCGAAGACGCATTTCGCCGCCTGGAGGTTGCGCTAACGGCTGAGCTCGTTGATAGTGAGTCGTCGGTCTGGGCTCCGGGAGGTGGCTGGATTACAAATCCTGGGGTAACGGCAATGGTTCGGCCGCCCGGGCGAATCATCCATTTAAAGGTCAGTCCGGCCGGCGCATTGAAACGATTAGGCAGCGCGCGCGCCTCACGCCCACTATTAATGGATGGCGATCCGGCAGCCGTTTTGGATCGTCTTTGGACAAGCCGGGGACCGCTTTATGCCACGGCTGATGGCGAGGTTGACACGGAAGTTGTTGATTTTCAACGGGTTGCGGTCAAGGTGGTGCTGCTTGCCCGCAGGCTTGACGCCGGATTCGTGTAGTGACATCGCAGTCTGGTGGTAGTTGGCGGCGGCTTTTGCGCCCAGGCGTCGCTGCGCTCACTCGCCATGGCGCTGCTATAAACGGCTTCCACGCGTGGACCGAACCCAAAACCCACTCCCTGCCTTCATTACACGGTACTTCGGCGACACTACACTAGGTTAAGAAATGGACGATCGATGGGGGCACTTACTGGAAGAACTGAGAACTCGCTTCCCGGCGGAAACAGACGCAGTGGAGGTTGAGGCGTACCTGACAGCGCGCGGGTACGACCACAGCCAGATTGGGGAGATTCTGGAACTTCTGTTCGGCACGGCCGCTACTGATGTCCCTGAATTGGCTTCGGTGACAGAAAGTCGTCCGATGCCACTCAGAGTGCAGGGGCCGCATGAACGCGGCCGATTTTCCGCCGAGGCCTGGGGCTACCTGCTGACGCTGGGTGGTTCCGGTCTTGTTTCTCAGCATGATTTCGAGCAACTGGTAGAGCGCGCCCTGCTGCACGTGGAAGGCCGCATCGGAATTTCCGAAATCCGCGCATTGGCGGATGACGGAGGCCTCGATGATGCCTCCCTGCCCAGTGATCGTTCCCAGGTGCATTAAGGCACCGAGTGCCATGAGCAGATGCCAATAAAGAAGTCCGCAAAAAAACACACACCCGCAGCGAAAAAGGCGGCCGCAAAAAAGGCTGTCCCAGCGAAGGCGGTGTCCGGTCCGGCGGCGCCTGCCGAAGTGCGCCCCGCGGCGAAAAAAGTGGTGGCGAAAGTCGCCGCTAAAAAGGCCGCAAAAACTGCCAGCCCTGTAGTCTTCAAGCCGGCCGCAACGTCCGCAAAAAAGTCACCGGCAAAGTCGGCGGCGAAAAAATCGGCCGCCAAGGCTGGTGCGGCGCGTTCGCGCTCGCGCGCTTCCGTTGTCGAAGACGACGCAGGACCGCCGCCAGAAGGCGGTACTACACTCGTGGTTGTCGAGTCTCCTACCAAAGCGCGCAACATCGGCAAATATCTGGGACGCGCGTACACGGTGCGTGCCACGGTTGGTCACGTCCGTGATTTGCCGGCGAAAAAACTGGGCATCGATATCGATCACGGGTTCGAGCCCGAGTACGTCACCATCGAGGGTAAGGAAGACATTCTCACCGACCTCAAGCGAATCGCCCGGGGCGCGCGCGAAGTGTTCATCGCGACCGACGCCGACCGCGAGGGAGAGGCCATTGGTTGGCATGTCGAGCAGTTTTTCACGAAGCCGGCGCGCAATGCGGTAACCGCGCCCATTCGCCGCGTGCTCTTTCATGAGGTTACGAAAGACGCGGTGCAGAAAGCGCTGACCAAGCCGCGGAAGATTGACGGCGACAAGGTCGATGCGCAGCAGGCGCGTCGCGTGCTCGACCGGTTAGTGGGTTACAAAGCCAGCCCCGTACTGTGGAAGACCGTCAAGAAAGGATTGTCCGCCGGCCGCGTGCAAACGGTCGCCCTTCGCATCATCGTAGAGCGCGAGCGCGAAATTCGCGCGTTCAAGCCAGTCGAATACTGGTCCGTGTCGGCCGACCTGCAAAAAGGTGCGCAACAATTCGTCGCCAAGCTCCACCAGATTGACGGAAAAAAGCCGGAAATTCACAACAGCGCGGAAGCCGACACCATTCTCGAGGCCCTCAAGGGCATCAAGCAGTTTCCGGTTACCGAGGTCAAGCGCCGCGAGAAGCGCAAGAATCCATCGGCGCCATTTACCACCAGTACGTTGCAGCAGGAAGCCGCCAAGAAACTGGGATTTGGTTCCAAGCGTACCATGCGCCTTGCGCAGGACCTGTACGAGGGTATCGACGTTGGTGGGGAAGACGGTGCGCAGGGTCTCATCACGTACATGCGTACGGATTCCACGCGCGTTTCTGAGGAATCCGCGGCGGCGGCTCGCGAACTGCTCCTGGCCGAATACGGCGCGGATCATCTGTCGGCCACTCCGCAGTTGTATCCCAGCGCCAAGGCCAACTCGCAGGATGCGCACGAAGGAGTGCGTCCGACATTCCCCCACATCAAACCCGACGCACTGCTGCAGAAAAAGCTGACAGCCGACCAGTTCAAACTCTATCAGCTCATTTGGCAACGTTTCATGTCGTCGCAAATGGCGCCGGCCGTGTTTGATACAACAACTGTCGACTTCGATATCAAGGCCGCGTCACGCGAATTTCAGTTTCGCTCCACCGGGTCCGTGATCAAGTTCCAGGGTTTTCTGGCGCTGTATCGTGAAGCCAAGGAGGAAGGCGACAGCAAGGCACTGGAAGACGAACAGGCGCTGCCGTTACTCGAGCTAAACGACAAGGTGCCGTGCAAAGGCATCAATCCGAAGCAACACTTCACCGAGCCGCCGCCACGTTTCTCTGGCGCCTCGCTGGTCAAGGAGCTGGACCGCCTGGGCATCGGCCGCCCGTCCACGTATTCGTCCATCATTTCGGTGCTGACCGATCGACGGTACGTCGATCAACAACAACAGCGCTTCTTCCCGACGCAGTTGGGCGAGACGGTGGAGAAGGTGATGGTGAAGAAATTCCCCGCCATCTTCAACGTCGGTTTCACAGCCGAGATGGAAACCGATCTCGACAAGGTTGAAGAAGGCAAGATGAAATGGCAGTCGGCGCTCAAGGATTTCTGGACGCCGTTTCAGGCCACGCTCAACGACAACGATCTCGACGCACTGATCGCGGAAGCACACGACTTGTCTGCGCTCGAAACCGATCGTTGTCCCGTGTGTCGCACGGAGCGCGGCATCGAAAGCCGTCTAGTCGCGAAGGGTGGATTTTTCGGACCGTTTGTGGCGTGCGAATTACATCCGAAAGGGTGCACCTACACGCGTCCCATCAAGGGCGAACGCAAACCGGCCGAACTCACGTCGCACATGTGCCAGGATTGTGGCGCGCCCATGGTGGTGCGTCACGGACGCAGCGGCGATTTTCTGGGGTGCAGCAAGTTTCCGAAGTGCCGTGGCACGCGGTCCATGCCAACGGGCGTCAAATGCCCGAAGGACGGCGGCGAAATTTCCGAACGACGCAGCAAGAAGCGCGGCAAGGCGTTTTACGGCTGCGAGAACTATCCCAATTGCGATTTTGTCGTGTGGGATAAACCCGTGGCGGAAATCTGTCCGGATTGCGGATTCGTCGGCGCGGAGATGAAGAGCAACAAGACCCGCGGCAACTATCGCAAGTGTCTCAAGTGCCAGAACGAGTGGGAGGTCGCCAGCACGGATGACGCCGAAGAATTGGCTGAGGTGGGCGCCGCGTAACTGGCGGCACCGGGAATAGTGGCGACAGCGGCGCGTGCCTGCGGGTGCGCGCCGCTTGTTGTGTGCGGCGACCCGCGTTCTCCCCGCGTAGGAGGTCCTGTGGTATCTTGCAGAATGAATCACACCATGCCACCGACCTACGTTGAACATCCGGTCCACGTTGTTGGAGGGGGCCTGGCAGGCTCCGAAGCCGCATTCCAATTGGCCGAACGTGGGCATACGGTCGTGCTGCACGAAATGCGCCCGGTGCGCGGTACGGCGGCTCACAAGACCGATCGTCTGGCGGAGCTGGTGTGTTCGAACACCTTCAAGAGTACCGACCACACCAACGCGCACGGGTTGCTGAAGGCCGAAATGCGCACGTTGGGCTCCATGATTCTGGAATGCGCCGATGCCGCACGCGTGCCGGGCGGAACCGCCTTAACGGTGGATCGCGAGGTGTTCTCCAAAGGGGTCGACGCGCGCGTGCGCGCCCACCGTAACATCACCGTGGTGAACGAGGAAGTGAGCGAGTTGCCCGACGTCGGAATTGTGGCGACGGGCCCACTCACCTCCGATGCCCTCTCGCACACTATTCGCACTCGGCTTGGTGTGGAGAATCTTGCGTTCTACGACGCCATTGCGCCTATCGTGGCGGTTGACAGTATCGATCACGCGATTGCGTTTCGCGCCTCGCGGTGGGGCAAGGAAACCATGGAAGGCGCGGGCGATGGAGGGGCGTATCTCAACTGTGCCATGTCGCGCGAGGAATACGAGGCGTTTATTGACGCGTTGACGACCGCCGATCAGTTCACGGCGCACGAGTTTGACAAGGTGCCGTATTTCGAGGGCTGCATGCCCGTCGAAGAAATGGCGCGGCGCGGTCGTGAGAGTTTGCGATTCGGTCCGATGAAACCCATTGGACTGCGCGATCCGAAAAGCGACAAGCGTCCTCACGCGGTAGTGCAATTGCGGCAGGAAGATCGCGGAGGTCGCATGTGGAACCTGGTGGGGTTTCAGACGCGACTGCGCATTCCCGAGCAGCAGCGCGTCTTTCGCATGATTCCGGCCCTGGCCAACGCGGAGTTCCTGCGGTTCGGGTCGATTCATCGGAATGCGTATCTCAATGCGCCGGCTTCGTTGTCGCCGCATCTCGCGTTGCCCGATGCACCGACGACGTTGTTTGCCGGGCAATTGACGGGCGTTGAGGGCTACACCGAGAGTACCGCGACCGGACTGCTGGCGGGCATGAATCTGTCGCGCTTGTTGCGCGGGGAAGCGCCGGTCATTCCGCCACCGACCACCATGTTGGGCGCGTTGTATCGCTACATGCGCGAGGCC
>Ga0105046_10014369_pt1 | contig 12205 bp, 7 predicted proteins | sample MAT03_FD_78385 | JGI IMG/M metagenome (GOLD analysis project Ga0105046, IMG submission 78385) | Freshwater microbial communities from Lake Fryxell liftoff mats and glacier meltwater in Antarctica - MAT-03 (megahit assembly) | ecosystem: Environmental > Aquatic > Freshwater > Ice > Liftoff...
CAATTGGAACGATAGGGCGAAGCGATTTTTTAGCCTTGAGCTGGTCACGCCAGTAATTCAACAAATACTGATTGAGCTGAAGATGAGGATATTCTTCAGGATAGCTTTTGTGTTCCAGCAGCAGGGCAATCGTAATGGGTCGGCTACCCAGCTCCACAGAAAAAGTAAATCGACATAGTGCCGACTCAATTCGTCATCAATATGCGAATCCTGTTCCCGGACAAGCGTTTCGGGATTTAACTGACTGCTAAACTCTTCCGGCAAATAAGCCTGAATAAAATCAGCTACCACGTCGGATCGGGAGAAGGCTTCTTTGAAGAATCTATCGTGGATTTGTTTAGCGTTTGGATTCATCAGGTACAGGATAAGTTACGGGACATGGGTAATGCCGCCCCAAGAACGCCAATTTTGACACAAACAACCACTGCCGTTTTGTTAAACTCCCTGAACCTCACGACATTCAGGCCTGTAATCCTTCCTAAACGATTTTCCAATGAGGCCCTATATGCTCAAACTGCTGATTATTAGTCTGCTACTGGTTAATCCTTTGTTGCTCCGCGCGCAATCCTCCGTGCCAATAATCCGCTTCGATACGCTCACCAAGCGGGTTGATGCCGCGCTTAAAAAGCATAAAACACCAGGGGTGCAGGTGTTGGTGTTTACAAAAGATAGCCTGTTGTATAAGCACAATGCGGGAGTAAAGAACCTGAAAACGAAGGCTCCCGTAACCAATCAGAGCATGTTCCGGTTGGGGTCGATCACCAAAAGTTTTGTAGCCGTTTCGGCGCTGATGCTGATCGAAAAAGGTCAGTTGAAGCTGTCCGACGAATTGCAGAAGCTGGCTCCTGAAATCCAGTTCTCCAATCCGTGGGAAGCTACCGACCCTGTCCGGGTGGTGCATTTGCTCGAACATACCACCGGCTTCGACGACTGGCCGCTGAAGGCCTATGCCTATGCCGGACCAATAGTTTCGCTCGAAAAGGGCTTGGCGATGTTTACAGAGTCGCGGCATTCGCGTTGGCAGCCGGGTACGTTCATGGCCTACTGCAATTCGGGGCCGCCGGTGGTTGCGCGGCTGATCGAGAAAAAGACGGGGCAGGAATACGAGTCGCTTGTGAAGCAGCGGATTTTTGAGCCGCTTGGCCAGAAAACCATCACATTCGGCAACGACGGAGCGGCCAAAACGCAGTTGGTGACCAATTATTCTGGCAGTGCTGATGACCCCTCCGAAGAGAAATTCTGGGATGTTCTGCTTCGGCCCGCTGGTAGCCTGAATGCGCCCGCGCTGGAACTGATGCCGTTTGTACAGATGCTCATGAACCGGGGAACCTACCGGGGTAACCAACTGCTGCAACCGACCTCGGTGGATCGTATGGAAACGCCCACCACGACGCTGGCTGCACGGGCAGGCTCCAAACAGGGCTATGGCCTGCACAACTACACCACGTCGTACAAAGGCTACGTTTTTCACGGACACGATGGGGGCGTAAACGGTGGCCTGGCTCATTACCTCTACAATACCGAACTGAATCTGGGCGTGGTAGTGCTGGTCAATTCGGATGGGGAGGGGTTTAGCAAAATCAATGATGCCGTGCTGGACGTGATCCTCAAAAATGTACCGCAGCGACTGCCCCCGGTCCATAGGCTATCGGAGACCGAGAAAGAGAGCTTGCTAGGCTATTACCGTAACAGCAATCCGCGCAACGGCAGTCTGTACTTTATGGAGTGGTTGGTGGGCGTTAGCCGGATTCATGGAACCAATGGTAAACTGTCGATGAATGCGTTACTAGGGGGAGAAACGCCCGGAATCCGCCCTGCGACGGCCAACCGTTTTCTACGCATCGATAAGAAAGGTTATACCCCTGAGTTTGCCTTAACCAAAAACGACGACGGGGAGCAGGTGTTCGTTGGCCCGTGGACAAACACCACCAAAATCTCGGCCCTCGGGGCCTTGTTGCCCCTTGCCCTCGCTTTTGTGGCCCTGTTGTTACTAGTGGTAGCGGTGATTGCAGGGCTGGTGTGGCTGATTCAGTATTTCCTGCGCCGACGCAGCCAACGGCCCATAAATGCCATGACGACCCGAATGAGCCTCTGGGGGTATGCCTTCTCAATCCTGGTTATGGCGTTGCTGATTGTAAGCATGGCCAACGGATTTGAATTGGGGGTCTTTAGCCTGCCAACGCTGGTCATCACCAGCACTTCTGTACTGGCAACCTGTTTCGCTCTGGCGGCCATGGTGTCACTTATTCGCTCAAACCGGCAGATTACCAGCCGGGCCGACCGTGCTTTTTTGTGGGTCCTAACGCTGTCGGCCCTGCTAGTGGTGGGCTACATGCTGGTATGGGGCCTGGTGGGTATGCGAACGTGGGCCTGATGGCTACAACGCAAAATGCACAAACGGAAAGCATTCGGGCAGGTGGGTGTCGTACAGGCCGTGTTTGTTAAAGACCCAGGCCGGATGCGGATGCACCTCCTGCCCCGATGGGGTCAGTTTCTGAAACCGACCCATGAAAATGCGCCAAACGTCGCCCGGTTGCGGAGGTGGACAGGATAGGGTTCATGATGATACGACTCGAATTTCTCGTTATCTTTCTGGCCACCAAAATACAGATGAAAACAGAATGTTCATGCAATTCTGTTGCTTCTTATTCGTGCATCATTAACCAATTTACTTACTTTGAAACGTTTTACCTCCCTTGCTCTCCTGTTGGCGTTGTCGCTGAATAACAACGCCAACGCGCAACCCATCCCTGCTGAGGCTCAAAAAGCGGCTAAATCTGTTCGCCCTGAAGCCATTGAAGCGCACATGCGCTACCTGGCCGACGACAAACTCGAAGGTCGCAGGCCTGGCTCGAAAGGCTTTGAACTGGCTGCGCAATACGTTGAAAATCAGTTTAAAATGCTGGGCTTTAAACCAATGGGGCAGAACGGTGGTACGGCATCCCGGACCTACCGGCAGGCAGTGCCCTTGCGAAAGGCTCAGGTGAGCGAGGCCGCTAGTGCGTTGACGCTGGTTCGCCAGACGAGCGATGGTGTTGATGAACCGGCTCAAGGGCTTACCTACGGCAAAAACTTCTTTTTGAATCCACAGTTTGACCAGGCTACGAGCGAGGTTGCCGCTCCGGTGGTGTTCGTCGGGTTTGGGGTGTCGGCTCCTGAGCTTGGCTACGATGACTACGCTGGTATTGATGTAAAGGGTAAAATTGTAGCCTGTTTCAACGGAGCACCTGCTTCGTTTCCATCTGCACAACGGGCCTACTCGGGAGCTGCCAAGCAGGAGGTAGCCGCAGCGCGGGGAGCCGTTGGCATTATCACATTTAGTTTGCCAACCGACATGCGCGCCCGCATCGAATCGAATGCACCCCGCAACCGGCAGGCCGTTTACCGCTGGACCGATGCCAACGGACAGGCACAACGCACATTCCCGCAACTGAAAGTGATTGGATCCATGGGCGATTCTACGGCGCGGACGCTGTTTGCCGGAGCCAGCAAAACATTCGATCAGGCCCGGCTGGCGGCCACGCAGAGTCAGCCCCAGGCGTTTCCACTGAATCTGACCGTCCGGGCTAAAACCCAAACCGATTTGAATGACGGTCTCATTGGCGAAAACCTGATTGGTTTGTTGCCCGGCTCCGATCCGAAGTTGAAAGACGAGTACGTAGTTTGCGTGTCTCACCTCGACCACCTCGGTATCACCCGCCCCACGAAGGGTTTTCCGAACGACTCGATCAACAACGGGGCACACGACAATGCATCGGGTACGGCTATTAACCTCGAAGCAGCCCGGCTGTTTGCATCACTGCCCAAGGCACCCCGCCGGTCGATTTTGTTTGTGGCGGTGACGGGGGAGGAGATGGGCCTGCTCGGTTCCGATTATTTTGCCAGCAACCCAACCGTACCGAAGGGAAGCATGGTGGCCAATACGACGCTTGATATGCCCTTTTTCTTTCATCCCCTTCTGGATATTGTTCCCTACGGGGCCGAACATTCGACCCTAGAGGGGCCGGTGAAAGCAGCGGCCGATTATCTGGGTATCCAGATTGCTAAAGACCCCATTCCCGAACAGGTTGTGTTTATGCGTTCCGACCATTTCAGCTTTGTCCGGCAGGGCATTCCGGCCCTGTTCATCAAAAGCGGCTCTACCACCGGCGACTCCCGCGACGGCACCAAACTCAACCTTGACTGGCGGGCCACTATCTACCACACGCCCCAGGACGATATGAATCAGCCCTTCGACTGGGCCTCTGCGGCCCGCCATGTGCAGTTGCAGTTTTTGGTTAGTTATCTCACGGCCCAGGCCGACGAGCGTCCGGTCTGGAACCAAGGGGATTTCTTTGGAACGAAGTTTGGGAAGTGAAGGATGCGGAATTAGTGGCTGAGTCGGCCTGGTTCGCGAACATTGGCTCCGGTACGTTGCTGAATGTCATCGCCCAGATCAGTTCGGGCTTCTTCGGCCAGTTTTTCCAGCCTGGCAACCACGTCGGGATACTGTTCCCGAACGTCATACTGCTCACCGGGATCGCGCCGGAGGTCATATAAAGCCGTCGAAAATTTGTGTTCTTCGGTACTCGGCCCTGGCGCGCCCCCCTGCCCCGGCAAGTAGCCTTCATAGGTTCGGCCCGGATGAGCGAATACCAATTTCCAGTCGCCCTGCCGAACGGCCTCCAAACTGTTCTTCCGGTAATAATAATAGAAATGGTCGCGGGGTGTAACGGTGTTATCACCTTTCAGCAACGCAACCCAATCCACCCCGTCGATGCGTTTGGCAGGCAGCCGGGCACCGCACAGTTTGGCCACGGTAGGCAGAATATCCAGCGCGGTCAGCAATTTGTTGCTCACCCGACCGGCTGGCACCACCCCCGGCCAACGGACCAGAAAAGGCACCCGGTGCCCCCCCTCGAAGGAGGTGCCTTTGCCCTCGCGGAAACCACCCGACGAACCTGCATGGTCGCCGTAGTTGAGCCAGGGACCATTGTCGCTGATGAACATAACGAGCGTGTTTTTATCTAAGCCCTGCTGTTTCAGTTCGTCCATAATCTGCCCAACCGACCAGTCGATTTCCGCCATCACATCGCCAAACAGGCCACGCGTACTTTTGCCTTTGAACCGACCTGAAGCCGCCAGTGGCACGTGGGGCAGGGGGTGCGGGATGTACAGAAAAAACGGAGTCTTTTTGTGTCGGCGAATAAACGAAACGGACCGCTCAGTAATGGTGCGGGTAATCAGGCCAGCATCGTCCAGGTTTCTGATTTCCTGTTTTGGTTCGTTGCCCTCAATCCAGCGCAGGGGCGGGTAGTTGGCCCTGGCCTGAAACGGGTGCAGGGGCCACATATCGTGCGAATAAGGCACCCCGTAACACTCGTCGAATCCCTGTTGCAGGGGCAGAAACTTCTGGTTATCACCCAAATGCCACTTGCCAAAAATGCCGGTGGCATACCCTTTCTCTTTGAGGAGTTCGGCCAGAGTTTCCTCATTGGGGTTTAGGCCAACGGGCGATTTTGGCCCGAAAGCTCCCGAAATACCCAGCCTATTGGGGTAGCAACCCGTCAGCAGAGCCGCCCGCGACGCACTACAGACCGCCTGAGCCGCGAGGTAGTTGGTAAACCGGGTGCCTTCCGCAGCCACTCGGTCCAGGTTGGGGGTCGTGTAGTCCAATGCCCCGGTGCAGGACAAATCGCCGTAGCCCATATCGTCCATGAAAAACAGAACAACGTTTGGCGATGGTGTAGGCGCAGGTTTGCCAATCCAGGCGGTAATGAGCAGGCCAAAGCCAATCAGTGTGGTTGAACCAACGAGAATAGGGAAGAAACGGTTACCTAAAAACAGCATAGAATTGGGCTTTAACGGTGCGTGAAGATACCTTCCAACCGGGGTTTTGGGTCGTTGAGGGGCTTAAATTACGTGGTATTGTAAATAATCCGTTGCCACTCTGATTTTTGCCGACGCGCTGGTTAGTTTCTGCCGTTTTAAAGCTTATTACCAAGTATAGATTTGCTTTGAATAACGGATTATCTACAGCATCACTTTTAATGACCTTGGGGGATGGCATCCGAGTTTCAATCCATTTTGGGACAAAACCCGACGCTTTTTTGTTATACTTGCGATTGGTTTTCAACCCGAACCTAACTTAATCTGACAATGGCAGGCATATATTTGATTGGCATTCTGGTTTTTGCAGTAAGCGCTTTTGTAAGCTGGCGACTGCGAAGCAAGTTTAACGAGTATTCACAAATTGGGTTGAGCAATGGTCTCAGTGGTGCCGAAATTGCCCAGCGAATGCTCAACGAAAATGGCATTTACGATGTGAAGGTGCTTTCGGTTGAGGGTATGCTGACCGACCATTATAATCCACAGGATAAAACCGTGAACTTGAGTGCCGATGTGTATTACGGGCGTAGTGTGGCGGCAGCTGCCGTAGCTTCGCATGAGTGTGGCCATGCGGTACAGCACCAGGTGGCCTACGCTCCCCTCAAATTCCGGTCGGCCATTGTGCCGTTTGTGTCGGTATCATCGCAGTATATGCAGTGGGTGATTTTGGCGGGTATTCTCCTTATCAACACCTCTATTATACCGCTCACTATCGGCGTGGCACTGTTTGCCGTCACAACGCTGTTTAGTTTTATCACATTGCCAGTGGAGTTCGATGCTAGCAAGCGGGCTTTGGCCTGGGTGCAGAGCCGGGGGATCGTGAATCCCCGCGAATATGATTATGCCAAAGATGCCCTATGGTGGGCCGCCATGACGTACGTGGTTGCGGCAATCGGTTCGCTGGCGACCCTGCTTTACTACGTGAGTATCCTGATGGGTGCGCGACGGAGTAATTAAGCAAGATTAATATTCGTTTAAATCTATCGGATTAATTGCCGATAACTAAGTGGCCGGTTGAACATCGGCCACTTTTTTTCATATCTTGCATCAAGGTATATTTTCTGGTGTATTCCTTCCCGGTTTTTATTTCGTTTGGGCATCCTTGTATTGTATTCATGACTAGTTATGGAGGTAGGGCCACGTTTGGCCCTATCCAGGCCGAGATCACGGCCTTTACTGGTAAAACCGCTACCCAGGCTGTGCAAACACGCATCGTTAACATCAATTGTAATCCACCGCCACCTGTCGATTTAGACAGTACCAAACCGGGCGTAGGACAGCCTTATTTGCAAACCAGTTCGATGCCCCTGGTCAATATCTGCCTTTCAACGGCAACCATACGCTTGGGTATGGATTGTTTGTGAAGCACTGGTGGTTGGAGAAGGCCAATGGCAACTTCGCCAGCTGTACGGCCACGAAAATTAAAAATGCTAAAGACGCCATCAACCTGCGGCTGACAACCCTGATGCGCTACATTCTTAAAATGGCTGAGTTTTAACTTTTTTAAACGAGTATGCCCTATCTCGACGTCTATACAAACGTACTAACAGCCAAAACAGCCGCGCATTTGTTGCGCCGAGTTACGTTTGGCCCGACCCAAGCTGAGATCACAGAGTTTACTGGCAAAACGGCTACTCAAGCTGTACAGGCGCTTATTTTGGCTATCGACTACGACCCGCCCCAACCTGTCGATCTGGACAGCACCAAAGCCACGGCCGGTCAACCGTACTTACGAAACAGCTCTACGCCTGCTGGGCAGTATTTGCCGTTCGATGGAGACCGCAACTTTGATTATGGGTTGTATATCAAATACTGGTGGCTGGGATTGATGACCCGGCAGACCACTACGCCTGTTCCTACCCCCAACCTGCTTGATAAACTGACGTTATTCTGGCAAAACCATTTTGTAACAACCCGCGAAGTAGTAGATGATTACCGGTTTGTATGGAGCTATCTGAAACTACTGCGAGATAATTCGCTGGGTAACTTCCGCGATCTGGTGACTAAAATCAGCAAGGAGCCAGCCATGCTTCGCTACCTCAACGGCGATATGAACGAGGTAGGGACGGGTAAGGCCAATGAGAACTACGCCCGCGAATTACAGGAATTATTTACCATGGGTACGGTGGATGCTGCGGGTAATGCCAATTATACCGAAGACGATGTAAAAGCAGCGGCTCGGGTGCTCACCGGCTGGAAACACACCAATTACTGGACAACCGGCTCTACCTCCTTTGCCACCACGTTCAATAGCACCAAGCACGATTCGACCAACAAAACGTTCTCCACTAACTATGGCAATGGTTTGGGAGTTACAATCACAGGCCGCACGGGAGCAACAGCGGGCGATCTGGAACTGACCGATCTGGTGACGATGCTGCTGAATCACCCCCAAACCTCGCGCTTCATTTGCCGCAAACTCTATCGCTGGTATGTGAACCCCGACGTAACCCCAGCTATTGAAACAAACGTAATTGTGCCGTTGGCGGCTCTTTTTGTGAGTAGCAATTACGCCATTCGGCCCGTGATCGAGAAACTGCTCTCAAGCCAGATTTTCTTTGATGAAGCAAACATCGGAAGCATGGTGAAATCACCGGCGGAGTTAATGATTGGGGCTACTCGTTTTTTCAATCAACCTGTGCCCGCTTTGTCGCCCAGTGTGAAGCCCTACCGAACGCTGTTTGATTTTATGCACTGGCGCATGCGCGACCAGCAACTCGACCTAATGGATCAACCGACCGTGTTCGGACATGAGCCATATCACCAGACAGGGTACTCCAAAATCTGGATCAATACCACCACAATGGCCCTGCGAAACGATTTCACGGATGCGCTCATCTGGCGGTGGCTCACGGTAGATACCAACTACAAATACGGTATCGACCTGGTTGCCTGGGCCACCAGTTTGCAATCGAACTTTGGCAATATAACCACCAACACGGCTACGCCCCCTGGCACTCCGCCTATTACCTGTGTGATCGCGTTGGAGGCATTCCTGAAAAACCTGTTTGCCACTGATCTGGCTCAGTCTCAGAAAGACTTTCTAATTGACAAAATTATGATGATGGACCAGGCTCCCCGCAGCAGTTGGGAGTTTGAGTGGAACACGTATCGCCGGACAGCGACGTTCCCCGCCAGCTATACGGCCACGCAAATCAAAAATGCTAAAGACACTATCAACTGGCGGCTAACAACCCTGATGCGTTATGTATTACGCATGGCCGAGTTTCACCTTTTGTAACAGCAGCTATGCCCTACCTCGATCTGTATACAGATAATTTGACGGCCAGAACGGCGGCACACTTGTTGCGCCGGTCTACATTTGGCCCTACTCAGGCCGAAATTTCGGCCTTTACTGGCCAAACGGCTACGCAGGCAGTACAAACGCTCATCACCAACATCAACTACAATCCGCCCCAGCCGATTGATCTGGACGAGACGCACACAAACGCGGGTCAGTTTTTCCTGCAAAATGCCAGTACATCCCCTGGGGAATACCTCCCTTTTGTGGGGGCCGACAACTCTGAGTATGGACGGGATGTTAGGTATTGGTGGCTCAATCTGATGATTCAGCCGGGGCCAATCAACCTACTTGATAAACTGACGTTGTTTTGGCAAAATCATTTTGTGACAACTCGTGAAGTGGTTGATGATTACCGCTTTATGTGGCGCTACCTAAAACTGTTGCGGGATAATTCGCTGGGTAACTTCCGCAATCTGGTGACCAAAATCAGTACCGAACCCGCCATGCTGCGCTACCTCAACGGCGACATGAACGAGGTAGGGACGGGCAAGGCCAATGAGAACTACGCCCGCGAATTACAGGAGTTGTTTACCATGGGTACGGTGGATGCTGCGGGCAATGCCAACTACACCGAAGACGATGTAAAAGCAGCGGCTCGGGTACTCACCGGCTGGAAATACACCAATTATTACAAAGAAGGATCGACTACGTTTGCCACTACGTTTACGCCTTCCAAGCACGATACGGCTCTCAAAAAGTTCTCGGGAAAATACAATGGGAAGGAGATCACCACGCCCAACCCGTTGCCAACAGGATTTGCCAACGTGGGTGAGTATGAGTTGAATGAGTTGATTACCATGTTGCTGGATCACCTGCAAACGTCCCGCTTTATCTGCCGAAAACTATTTCGGTGGTACGTGAACCCAAACGTGACGCCCGAGATCGAAACGAACGTAATTGTTCCTTTAGCCGCCCTTTTCGTAAGCAGCAATTACGCCATCCGGCCCGTGATCGAGAAACTGCTCACGAGCCAGATTTTCTTTGATCAGGCCAATATCGGGAGTGTGGTAAAGTCACCCGCTGAATTTGTGATAGGCATGGTTCGATTTTACGGGCTGCCCATACCACCCGTTGTGCCGCCCGATGTGGTTCCGTTCCGAAAAATGATGGAATACCTTTACGGCAAGTTGCGCGATCTGCAGCTCGAACTGCTCACACAGCCCACCGTATTTGGGTATGATGCTTATTTTCAGACGGGCTATTCTAAACTCTGGACCAATACAACCACCATGGCGATCCGCAGCGATGTAAGCGACCGGCTAACCAATTCGCAGACAATTTACCTGACCACCACGCTCAACATCAATCCGTTGACTCGGACTACCGCTTTACAGCCTAATTTTGGCGATATAACCACAAGTACCGCTACGCCCCCCGGAACCCCGCCAATTACCTGTGTACGGGTACTGGACTCCTTTCTGATCAATTTGATGTCTACTGACTTAGTACAGACGCAGAAAGATTTTCTGATCGACACGATTATGATGCAGGCTGTGCCGCGTACCAGCTGGGAGTTTGAGTGGAATACGTATCGGCGTACCGTGACCTACCCGGCCAGCTACACGACATCGGCGATCAACAACGCCCGAAATGCCGTGAATAACCGGTTAAAGAACTTGATGAAATACCTCCTCCGCATGGCGGAATACCACATTTTCTAACTGCTTGTGCTATGAATCGTAGAAAATTTTTAACCGCAGCCTCATCGCTGGCCCTGCCAGTAGCTCTGAATGGATTTGGGGTAAAAGCATTGGCCCATAATTCCACGCTGGTGAAATCGCTGCTGGCGGCCAACGTACCCGTTACCGACCGGGTGCTGGTGATTATCAACCTAAACGGGGGCAATGATGGAATGAACACGGTGATTCCGCTCGATCAGATGTCGGCCTATAACACGTTGAGGAGCAACGTTGCCATTCCGCAAAACAAGGTACTGACGCTGGCGGGTAACAACCTTACCGGGCTGCACCCATCCATGACCGGAATGCGCGATCTGTACAACGATGGTAAACTGAGCATTATCCACTCGGCCAGTTATCCCAACCCCGATCAGTCGCACTACCGTGCGTCAGACATCTGGATGACGGGCGCGGACTCCAACAAAACGTACGAAACGGGTTGGGCAGGCCGCTATCTGGACGACCGTTTTCCAAACTATCCGGCCAATTACCCGAATACCCAGATGGAAGACCCATTGGCGATTCAGATTGGCTACCTTACCTCAACCACGCTGCTCGGTCCTTCTCAGTCGATGGGTATTGCCATCAATGATCCCAATAGTTTTTATTCGCTCGTAGGAGCCGCTTCGGCTACCTCACCCGATTACCTGCCCTGCTGCGACGCGGGCGACCTGATCGCGTATATCCGCAAGCAGCAAGCACTGTCGGTTGGCTACGCCACCGAAATAAAGGCTGCTTACGATGCCGGCCGGACGCTGGCTACCTATCCGACAGCTGGTCAGAACTCACTGGCCGATCAGTTGAAAATAATAGCCCGGCTGGTTCATGGGGGCCTGAAAACCAAGATTTACTTTGTGTCTCTGGGGGGCTTCGATACCCACTCGACGCAGGTCGATACAACTGATAACAGCCTGGGAGCACATGCTGCCCTGTTGGGGAAACTCTCATCGGGAATAAAGGTGTTCCAGGACGATCTGGCCCTACAGGGTATTGCCGACAAAGTGGTTGGAATGACATTTTCGGAGTTTGGCCGACGAGCTAACTCCAATAACTCAAAAGGTACCGACCACGGCATTGCGGCCCCCATGTTTGTGTTTGGGAGCAGTATCAAACGCTCTGTTATTGGCACCAATCCCGATTTGAGTGCCCTTACTATGAGTTCGGGAGGTAATAAAGACATTCCCATGCAGATCGATTTCCGGCGCGTGTATACCGACGTACTCAACGACTGGTTCGGGGCTGGGTTTACCAAAACCAATTCACTGCTGTTCCGGTCGTCGACAAACGCGCTCGACTTCCCGACAGTATCGCTCTTTTCTGACGTGGTCGAGACGGTGGCATCGGGTAGTTGGAC
>Ga0105046_10014370_pt1 | contig 12205 bp, 12 predicted proteins | sample MAT03_FD_78385 | JGI IMG/M metagenome (GOLD analysis project Ga0105046, IMG submission 78385) | Freshwater microbial communities from Lake Fryxell liftoff mats and glacier meltwater in Antarctica - MAT-03 (megahit assembly) | ecosystem: Environmental > Aquatic > Freshwater > Ice > Liftoff...
AACAGCATCCCGCTATCGCTCAACATGCCGCCGGCCTTCTGCCGCAGCCGCAGCAGCTTCGCGCGCAGTTCATGCTCCACTTGCCCCCGGTAAAAACTATCGTCGATCACCAGTCCGGCCACCACGTCGCGCCCACTCAACACCCGGTGGCATTCCACAATATCGTGGAACTCAATCGCAAAACAATCCGTGGAGTTGTGCAGCTCATCTTCACTCAGAAATAGCGGTGACGGATTCTCCAGCGAACGCCACCAGTGAATCACCGGTTCGGCCAGCCGCAGCTCATCCGGCCCGATTTCCTTCAATACGCACAACACATTCAAGTCGCTGTACTTGCCATGCAGCTCCCCGGCAGCCGCCGATCCATACAGCACCACCGACAGCATCCGCTCGCCGAACGCCCGCTCCAGCTTCGCCGCCAGTTCTGCCAGCCGTTTCTCTATTTCAGTCGCCATATTTCCTACCAGTCACTTGACGCTCCTCCCCCGCCCGCATCTCCGCCGCCAAATCCGCCAAATCCGCCGCCGGAGTCATACCCCCCAAATCCGCCGCCACCCCCGCGGTGTCCTCCGCCCTGGTTCATCATCATCAACGGCAGCATCCACCACGGCCCCCCGCCGCCACCGCCCCCGCCCCGGCTGAACAGGAACAGAATCCCCAACAACCCAATCAAAATCATCGGCCAGGGAATCCCGCGGCTCGGCTCGGCGTACCGCCTCCGCGGCCGCACCGCCTCATCGATCTGGACACCCTTCTCCTTCGCGACGCGCTCCCCTATTTGATGCGCCGCCACCAGCATCGCTTCGCCGTAATTTCCCGCCTTCAGCGCCGGACGCATCTCCCGCAGCAGCGCGCCCGCCGCGCCGTCCGGCAGAAGTGGCTCCAGCCCGTAACCCACTTCCAACCGGCTCCGCCGGTCTTTCACTGACAGCAGCAGCAACGCGCCGTTGTTCTCGCCCTTCTTGCCAATCCCCCACTTCCGGAATAGCAGATTGGCAACATCCTCCACCGGTTCGCCCGCTAGTTCCGGTATCGTGACCAGCGCTAGCTGCGCCCCCGTTGCCTTCTCCACCGCGGCGCAATACGCGTCAATCCGCTGCCGCGAACCGGCGTCGATGACACCGGCGAAATCGCTGACGTAGCCCTGCGGCTGTAGCGCGCCCCAATCGGCCGCGCTCGCCAACGCCGCGAAAATCAGCGGCGCGCAAAGCCTCGCGATGTTACCAATAGACATCTTCAGCAGGCGAGATCGCGCCGCGTAAACTTCTCCGTGCCCGCCGGCCCCACCACCGTCAACGCCATGTTCTCCGGTTTCAGAAACGTGTTCGCGATCTCCTGAATATCGGAAATCTGCACCGCTTCAATCGCCGCGATCGTCTCGTCCAGATCCCAGAACCGCCCGAAAAATATGTCTTGCCGCGCCAGATTCGACATTCGGCTCGATGCCGATTCCAAACCCAACACCACCGACGCCTTCAGGTTGTCCTTCGACCGCCTCAATTCCTCCGCGCTCACCGGCCCGTTCTTCATCGCCCGCAACTCGTCCATAACGCCGTTCACCACCCGCCGCAGCGTCGCCGGCGAAGTACCGGCGTAGATCGCCATCGCCCCCGTATCCCGGTATAACGAGAGCTCGCTCGAAATGTTGTACACCAGCCCATGCCGCTCGCGAATGTTCTGAAACAGGCGCGAACTCATGCCCCCGCCAAGTATCGTATTCAACAAATAACAACCGAAACGCTTCGCATGCCCCATCGGATAGGAGGGCGCCGCGATGCAAACCTGCGCCTGTTCCACGGATGCCTTCGTTTTCATGGCAATCTGCGGGAACACGTTCACTCCCGGCAGTTCCGGCAGCGGCTGACCCGCTTTCAGCCCGCCCATCATCCGGTCCACCATCTTCACAAACGGCGCGTGCTTCACCTTGCCCGCCGCTGTTATCAGCATGTTTCCCGGCGCGTAATGGCGCTCCCAATAATCCCGCAGCATCTTGGGATGAAAGCTCTTTACCGTCTTCGGTGTCCCCAAAATCGGCCAACCCAGGGCATCTTCCTTCCAAAACTTCTTGCAGAACAACTCATGCGTCTGCGCTTCGGCGCTGTCGAGATCCAGCTTGATCTCCTCCAGCACCACGCCTTTCTCCTTCGCCAGGTCATCCTCCTGAAACAAAGGCCGCAGCATCATATCGGAGAGAATATCGAACGCCTGCTCCGCATGTTCTTCCAGAGTTTTCGCGTTGAAGCTAACGATCTCTTTGCCCGTGAACGCATCGGAGTAACCGCCAATCGCGTCCAGTTCCCGGGCAATCCCGTGCGTCGTGCGCCGCTCCGTACCCTTGAACAGCATGTGCTCGATGAAATGGGAGATCCCGTTCTCCTCCGCTGTCTCCCGCCGCGAACCCGAACGCAGCCAGAGGCCCATCGAAATCGAACGCGCCCCGGGCATCGATTCCGTAATAATCTTCAGACCATTGGGAAGCACCGTGGTCTCGACGGCAAACGAACGATTCAGAGTTTTTGACATGGAATGCGCAAAGGCTGGATTCTCTTCTATTGTAGAAGCGCGCGGACCCGTTGCGGGTGCCTATCATTCAACGGCGCTCATCCCACGCTATCCTGGTGTGGATGGGACCCCGTATGCAGCCGACGCTCCTCGGCCTCGAAGTCGCCGACCTGCTCGACCTGCTCGGGCCTGGCGCTCGTCCCTTTCGGGCTCGGCAAATTTATGATGCGCTGTATAAGCGCAACGTTGCGGATCTGGACGAAACAACTGCCCTCCCCAAGGATCTCCGCGACCGCCTTCGCGCCGAAACCCCTCACGGACGCCTCACTGTCGACCAGCGCTTCAACTCCGCCGACGGCACCGTGCGCTATCTCCTCAAACTTCCCGCCGATGGCCGCACCGTCGAAAGCGTCCTCATGCCTCAGGACGATCGGCATACCATCTGCATCTCCTCCCAAGTTGGTTGCCCCGTCGATTGCAAGTTTTGCCTCACCGCCCAAATGGGCCTGGAACGCAGCCTTTCCGCCGGCGAAATCGTCGGGCAGGTTCTCCACGTCTGTCGCGAACACAACCTCGACCCGCGCGCCTCTCACTGCAACATCGTCATGATGGGCATGGGCGAACCGCTCCTCAACCTGCCAAATGTTCTGAAGGCCACCCGTATCCTCTGCGACGATAACGGCGTCGGCTTCTCCCAGCGCCGCGTCACCGTTTCCACCTCCGGCATTGTGCCGAAAATCGCCGAACTCGGCGCCGCCGAAGTCCGCCCGAATCTGGCCATCTCGCTGAACGCCTCGCACGAGGAACAGCGCCGCCAGTTGATGCCGATCACGAAAAAGTATCATCTCGCCGATCTCATGGAAGCGTGCAAGGCCTATCCTCTCCGCCCCCGTGAATTCCTGTTCTTCGAATACGTCATGCTGCGCGGCGTCAATGATACCGATGCCGATGCCCGTCGCGTCGTGGCCTTATTGGGGAACATGAAGGCCAAGCTGAACATCATCGCCCTGAATCCCGGACCAGGTATTCCATTCGAAACACCGGACCCCGAACGCGTCGACAGCTTCCAGAAAATCGTCATGCGCTCATTGCCCTGCTACGTCCGCCGCCCTCGCGGGCTCGATATTTACGCAGCCTGCGGACAGTTGAAGAAGATGCAGCCCGCGGATCTGGTCACCATTCAATAACTGTTCATGCCCGCCCGCCCCAGACTCAGCATTTTTCTCTTCTGGGCCGCGATCGGGTTGGTGTTGATGTCATTTGTCGACTGGCGCAACTTGGTTTTGAAGTACCGGAAGAACCATCTCCGGCAGGCCGTTATTCTTCGGCACTCGCGGGAAATTACCCGGGTATGCTCACGGAGAGTGACCCACCGGCCCAACGGGGCCGGGATGATAATGCCTTGCCCATCTGCGGCTTACGGGCCAAGGTGCGGTGCCGGGGGTGGGCAACTCTATCGGAGCACAAGTGGTCAGGTTTTGGTGAGCGCCGAGGTCGTTATTTGAGCACATCAACCCAGTAGAGGGGATCTTGCACGCGTTTCAAGTAGGGCTCGACAACACCGGCGGCCCGGGCCATGGCCTGGCCGCGGCGCTGTTTCAGTTCGCCCTTTATCCCGCAGTTCTCGCCATCGGCCTGCTCTGGCCCAGCGAAAAGCTCCGGCCCAGGGAGGAGCGCCTTGTTATACTTCACTAGCCAACTATGAAGGCGCGCCCAATCCTGTCCAAGATTCTCTTCTGGCTCGCGACGCCGCTTGGCCTCGCCGCCTTCGGCTATTCCATATACTTCGGAATCGATGTCGTGGAGATATGGACTCGCCCTGCAAAGCCGCCGGCCACACCGCTCGGTCCGAATCCGGGCCTGATTGAACTCTCGTTCCGAACCCTGAACGCATCCTCCGATCTATCTGGTGGTATCGGTGATGGTATCGTGCAGGGTCTCTTCTGCGTTTCGCTGGCAGCCCTCGTCCTCGCCGCCTGCCTATACTGGCTCAGCCGCAAATTTCGGCCGCCCGCTTAATTAGCTGGCCGCGGCGTCGCGTCCCCGCCGGGCGTCATCCCCATCACCCACTTCGCGGCCTCCAGCCACATCTTTTGCACTTCCGGCATCTCCCAAACCTCTGATCGATGCCCCAACGTGGAGACAAAAACACGGCCCTTGCCATAATTCCGTACCCAGGAAACGGCAAAGTCCCTATCGGCACGGTTAACGCCCTTCTTCGCCAAATCCACCCCCTCGACGTCCAATCGCAGCAGCACCCGAACCCGGTCTCGCGAGTAATTCTTCAACTGATAGATCTCGTCGAACAGAAAGAAGTCCGCCGGAAAATGTGCCGTCGCCGGGTGCTTCGAATCTTCATTCACGATCTTCGCCTTGAACTGATTCCACGGGTGCAGATCGAAATACCCGCCCACCAACTCTCCGTATTCCGGCCACGTGTAAAGCGTGTCGACCCCGCTGTGCGCCGCCATGAAGCCCTTTCCCTCCGTTCGGACGAAATCCAGCAGCGCCTGCTTCTGCTCATCGTCTAAATCCAACTCGCCCGACGTGTAGAAGAAGATCGCGTCGAAATAGTCGAGATTCTTAGCATTCGCTCCCAGCTTTTTCTTGGTAATCAACTGCGTATCGGTTCGGATGTAGGTATCCCACAAACCCGTCTCTTTGCCGATCTTCCACAATGTCGCCAGCCCGTCGCTGGTCGAGTCGTGCTGGAAACCCTTGGTCTGGCCAATCGCCAGAATCTTCTTTCGCTTCGGCGCCTGCGGAGGCTGGGCGAAGGCAACTCCGGCGATTAGTATCGCGGTAAGGAAAATCGGGGTCGAACGCATAGCAGCCGTAGTCTATCAGGGCGCCGTACCAACCCGGAAATCCAAACCCCGCGGGACGTCTGTACTCTCTGGCATAGCCCAGCCAATTGACGTTTTAAAGGCCTTCATCACCGGCTACCAGCACACCGGGAATGGGCAGGTTGCCCACGAACCGCCCGCCCTTCCCCGGCTGCGGACGACGTCTTCCGCGTCCTCCGCATAGCTTTTCGTTACTACGCTTAAAACGTTCCATCGAACGCACCGTGGCGGAATTCCTCGGAATTCCTGCAACAGGCAGGGCAGTTTCATTCCGCGTCGTGGACTTTGTGCGCGTCACCGCTCGCAAGATGCGCGAGCACGGGAACGTCGTCGATGCCGGCGCGCTGTTTGCCCAATTGCAATAGCTAGTTCTTCGTAACGCGCCGCAATGTGTACAAATCCGCGCTCACCTGTCCATGCTCCAACTTGCGCCACTCGTCGTTCACGTGAATCACGCGGCCCGTAATGTGGTTTGATCGCTCCGATGCCAGAAACAACGCCAGTTGAACCTGCTTATCCGGCGTCACTCCGCCCGTCATTCGAATCTGCTTGGCGTCTTCAATCTCTTTCCAGCCGGCCTTGTCACCCGCCGCCAGAATTTCGTCGGTCATCGCTGTGTAGGCCCCGCCCGGAGCCATGCAGTTTGCCTGCACATTGTGCTCGGAAACCTCGGCCGCCAACGTCTCAATCAGCCGCACAAGCGCCGATTTACTCGCCGCATACGCCGAAAAACTTGGCCGCGGAGTCAATGAGCCTCCACCGCTCAGAGCGATGATTTTCCCGCAACGCCGTTTGATCATCTCCGGCAGAACGGCGCGCGCCGTAAGCATCACGCCGTGCAAATTCGTTTCTACCGTATCCCACCAAGCCTTCGGAGGTACTTCCAATAGCGGTCCAATGGGCCCCTGAATTCCCGCGGCGCATATCAGCACATCGATCTGCCCCCAATGCACTTTCATCCGGTCCACGCCCGCGGCGATTTGGTCGGCTTCCCGCACATCCGCGCGCAGTCGCATCGCCACGCCGCCAGCCTGCTCGATCTCCAACTGGGCAAGGTCCAACTCACCCCGGCTCCGGGCTAACAGCCCCACTTTCGCGCCTCGTAACGCCATGCTCAGCGCCAGTCGTTTTCCAATGCCCCGGCCCGCTCCGGTTATCAGTATATTTTTCCCCGCAAGATCTTGCGTATCAGTCATTCAAAGCTTGGACTGCCTACTAAACCAACAGCAGCCGCAGAGTATGCCTTTCCAACCCATTCTAACGGAATGCTCGAACCGGTCAGGCGGAACCTGCTATCGCCTTCCTTTCACCGTGTACATCGCCTCATCCGCCCGCCCGAATAGCGCGCTCGCTGTTTCACCGTAAATGTACTCCACCACCCCCGAACTCGCCTGCAACGGAATCAAAACCGTTCGACCGTTCCAGTTGATCTCGTACCGTCTCGCCATTTGTCCCGAAATTTGCTGGCTGCGCCGCAATGCTTCCTTCATTCCACAGTCCAGGATCACGAAAAATTCATCGCCGCCCCACCGCGCCACCACATCGCCGGGCCGAACCTGTTCTCCCAACACCTGAGCAAACAGGCGGAGCGCCTGGTCGCCGCACCCATGCCCAAATCGGTCGTTGATGCTCTTGAACTTGTCCAGGTCGAACAAGACGACGCAGAATGGTGTCGTCTGCTGGATCCGCGCCTCCAACTGCCTTTCCAATTCCCGCCGGTTCGCCAGCCCCGTAAGTGTGTCGGTTGAGGCTGCCGCTTCCGCCGCCGCCAGCCTGGTCCGGAACGTCGCCAGATCCGACTCCATCGCCTGGAGAGACTCTTCGCTGGCTCTCACCATCGCCGCGACCGTCTCCCTCACCCGCGCGGCTTCTTCCGTCAACTGCCGCCGCAGTTCCTCCAGGCTGTCCGTCTCCGCCATCCGCCCCAATGATTCACAAACTCCGTCCATGCTCTCGCTGTAGGAATGGGTCCGGGTCCGCGTCGCTCCCACGGCATCCCCCATGACGCTAAGGATCCCCTTGACGGACTCCAACTCCTCTCGCTGCGCCCGCCTCGATTCCAAGGCGTAGTTTTTCAATACTCGCTCCACCAATCGCGGCGCCTGGTCGAGTTGATCCTCCTGAGGGTCCTCCCGCACCCACAGATTGATCTGCCGCCAATCCTCCCCCGTCTTTCGCGCCGCCTCCGGAAACAGGGGGAATACGTGTTCCTCCACCGCTCGCAGGGATTCCTGGCACAACTGAAGGCACTTCCGGGCAACTCTACGGCGCTCTTCCAGCGCATTCTCTTTACGATCTAAGTCCCCTACCGCGGCCTTGACGGAAATCATCGAGCCCCTCTTTCTCGGTCCTTATCGGCGCTAAAGACTTTTCTGTGAGGGCCTTTCAGCGTCTTGTCCGCTTCCCGCTATACTTGTAAAAGAGAGACTTCGTCTTTTCAGTCAGTTAGAATTAAAACGCCCAGGAGGCCAATGAGTAAAGAGGATTGTATTGAAGTTACCGGAACTGTGGTCGAGAAGTTCCCCAGCGGATTGTTTAGCGTCCAGTTGGACCAGGAAAAACTTGTTCTCGCCCATTTAGCCGGAAAATTGCGCCGGAATCGCATCCGCGTTCTCGCCGGTGACCGGGTCACCATGGAGATGTCCCCATACGATTTGACCAAAGGTCGCATTACCTATCGCCACAAATAGTCCCTAGGTTTACGCGGAATCTTTTGCCTATTCGTATACTCTTCCTGTTTGGAACGCGGCCGGAGGCCATTAAACTCTGTCCGGTATTGCGTCACCTCCAGTCGCAACCGGACCTCTTCGACGTTAAAGTCTGCGTCACGGCGCAGCACCGCCAGATGCTCGATCAGGTCCTCCAAGCGTTTCAAGTCATTCCCGACGTCGATCTGGACCTGATGCTACCCGGCCAAACGCTGTTCCAATCGTCATCGCGTATGTTGGCCGCGCTCGAACCGGTCTTCTCCACACTCAAACCCGGCCTCGCGATTGTGCAGGGCGACACGACCACAACCCTCTGCGGCGCCCTGGCCGCCTTCTACGCCCGGGTGCCCATCGGCCACGTTGAAGCCGGCCTTCGGACCTGGGATATGGCCCAGCCATTCCCGGAAGAGATGAATCGTGTTCTCACCGGACGCCTCGCCGGCATCCACTTCGCCGCCACCCCCTGGGCCGCCGCCAACCTCCACCGCGAGGGCGTGCCTCCCGAACGAACCCACGTTACCGGCAACTCCGGCATAGATGCCGTTCTTTACGTTCGCGATGGACTCGCCAATGGAACCCTTTCCAGCGGCGTCGACTGGTCTTTCCTCAACCCCGCCAAACGCCTGATCCTGGTTACCGCCCACCGCCGCGAAAGTTTCGGCCCGGGGTTTGAGCGGATCTGCATGGCGCTCAATCGCTTGGCCGCGCGCGAAGACGTCGAAATCGTCTACCCGGTCCACCCGAACCCGAATGTTCAGGATCCCGTAAACCGCCTCCTCGCCAATCGTCACAACATCCATCTCATCGCTCCGCTTGACTACATCCCCTTCGTCGACCTCATGCGCCGCGCCTATATACTCATCACCGATTCCGGCGGCGTTCAGGAAGAAGGACCCTCGCTCGGCAAGCCAATTCTCGTCCTCCGCGAGAAAACCGAACGCCCCGAAGCCGTCGAAGCCGGGACGGTCAAACTCGTCGGTACAGACGAAAACCGCATCGTCGAAGAAGCCGAAATTCTACTAAATGACCCCGATTTGCATGCCCGTATGGGACGGATTCACAACCCTTACGGAGATGGCCATGCGAGCGCCCGGATTTCCGCCGCAACTCTCTCATTCTTAAGAAAATAGAGTTGCATTCTTTTTTCGGATTGGAGGTCGTTTCGGGAACCCTCCGAGCCGGATTTCGTTGCCGGTTTTCTAAAATGGGGTCGTGAAGCAACTTTCTTTCACCTCTCGCAACCGCCGGAAGGCTTCGACCTTGACCGGCGAGGCCGCCACGCGCATGGCGGCCCAACTAGCGGAACGAATCGTTGGCCAACCCGATTCGCTCGAAGCGATAGTTCCTTACGTCCAGATGTACCAGGCCAATCTGGCGCCCGAAGGACGGCCCGCCGGCGTGTTTCTGCTTCTAGGGCCTACCGGCACCGGGAAAACCCGTACCGTTGAGGCCCTCGCCGAAGTGCTTCATGGATCTCCCAAAAACGTTCTCCGCGTCGATTGCGGCGAATACCAGATGGAGCATGAGGTCGCCAAACTCATCGGCGCGCCCCCCGGCTACCTCGGTCACCGCGAGACCCAACCGGTGCTCACGCAAATGAAGCTCAACCAGGTCATGAGCGACCGCGCCAACATCGCCATTGTTCTCTTCGATGAAATCGAAAAGGCCGCGCCTTCGCTCACCCGTCTCCTGCTCGGCGTGCTCGACAAAGGCACCCTTCGCCTCGGCGACAACACCACCGTCCAGTTCGAACGGACACTCATTTTCCTGACGTCGAACCTCGGCGCTCGTGAAATGGCTCGCGAACTGAATCCAGCCTTCGGTTTTGAAGCCGTCGCCGGCGGTACAACCAGTGACGAGGATCACGCCCGCCTGGAAGAGGTCGCTATCTCCGCCGTCAAACGGAAATTCGCACCGGAATTCATCAACCGCATCGATCTCATGCTCACCTACCGCCCGCTGACGCCGGAAGCGATGGAGAAAATCCTGGAAATCCAGCTCCAGGACATGGCCGACCATATCTCCCGCCGCCTGGGCGACCGCCGTTTTTTCCTGCAGATTCCGCGCCGGGCGCGGCGCTTTCTGCTCGAAAACGGCACCAGCACTCAGTACGGCGCGCGAGAACTCAAGCGGACCATCCACCGGCACTTGATGCAACCGCTCGCCGCGCTGATTGCCGATTGCGATATCGCGCCCGGCGCCGTCATTCGCTGCGACCTGCATTCCAGCGGCAAGCGGCTCGACGTCTTCCCGATGGAGGAAGCCGCCTGAATTTGTTAGCGAATCTCCAACGGCAGCTTTACTGTCGCGCCGTTCACCGTCGCGGCGACCGTGTATTGTCCAGCCGGCAATAAAGTTGCCGGCTCCCGGTAGAGCGGAATCCGGACCCACCCGTTGGCTTCCGTTTCAAAAACCGGCGTACCCGAGGGGTCCAATAAAGCCAACCGCCCGGCCCCGCCACTCACCGAAGCCTCCATGCAAGGCTTGTACGTAGTGGGCAAATCGGCGCCAAAACACGCTACAAAGTAGCATGGAATCGCACAATTTCGCGCACTTTTGACGCTAAAATCGACCGTTTTTGACTCTAAACTGAGCTCTACTCGGGGGTAATTCGGCACAAACCGGGCTCCGCCGATCACCGCTTCGAGCAATGTAAAGCCGAACCCGAACCCGCCGGAAGAACCCGCAATCACGTCCCCTTGGTAATATGTCGGCCCGACTCCGCGCGCCAGACGGCCAGATTCCCTGCCCAGCCCCACAATCGGTCCGCGCCAACTCACCTCTTCCGAAAAAATGCCCGCTAAAGTCGCCGCGTTTGGCTTCCGGCCCTCAACCGCCCAGGCGCCGGCGGAATTGCCCGATGGATCGATCAGCAGTCCCTCGCGTCCATCCGCGGCGAGCCGGTAGATTTTTCCATCGGATCCCGCCCGCAACCGCGCCGGACCTTGTGGCCCCGGATCGAGAACCGCCCATTGAACGCCGTCAATCTCTTCTTTCCGAGCCACCCGCCACACCGTGTGCGACCCTGTGACGACGCGCGTGTTCATCCGAAAGTGCCACTCGTTACCCACGTCAAGCGGCCAAAAGCCGGTCGCGTCGCACTGCAATGACGCCTTCACAGAGGCCAGCGTCCGGCCCCCGGAATTCCGCACCGAAAACGTCATCCCGTCGGAAACCCAGAGTCCTGTCCGCGCTGAGCCCGTAATTGACTCCGGTCCGGTCATCGCCGATTCACCGGCGTAAATCACCACCTGCGAAGGGCCGCCGCTGTTCCAGATAACAGTCACTTCCCCCAACCCGTTCTGGCAGGCGGTAATCACCGCCGGCTCCAGCCGGATCGAGGGCTGCGCGGCCAGAATTCCAGCCGCGACGAACAACAGAATTTTCATTTTCACTCCCTTACAGCATGTTGGACGCGGTAAGCGGTTTCTGGTGAATCTCCATACAGCCCCGCCCGGTCGGCAGGACCTTCCCTGGATTCAACAAACACGTGGGATCGAACAAATTTTTGAAACTTCCGATCATGTCGAGCGATTCGGGCGTAAATTGTTGCCCCATCAACTCCATTTTCTCCATTCCCACGCCATGTTCGCCAGTGATCGATCCGCCCACCGAGATGCAGAACGAGAGAATATCCTCGCCGGCATGCTGGGCTTTCTCGAGTTCACCCGGCTTGCGGGCGTCGAAGAGGATGATGGGATGCATGTTGCCGTCACCGGCATGAAAGATGTTGCTGATCTTCAAATCGTACTTTTCGCTTACCTGATTGATAAAGCGCAGAGTCTCGGAAATGCGGGTCCTCGGAACAACGCCGTCCTGGACATAATAATAGGGGCTCACGCGGCCGACGGCGCCGAACGCGTTCTTCCGGCCTTTCCACAACAGGTCTCGCTCCGCCGCGTCGCGGGCTACGCGAAACTCCCGGGCGCCGCACGCGAAACAGGCTTCCCGGACTTGCTCCACCTGTTCTTCCACCGCTTCAATCAAGCCTTCCAGCTCAATCAGCAGCACCGCCGCCGCATCCATCGGATACCCGGCGTGTGTCTCTTCCTCCACCATCCGCAGCATGACGCCGTCGAGCATCTCCACCGCGACTGGCGTGATCGCTCGCGCCGTAATCTCGGCAACGGTATTGCCCGCGTGTTCGGC
>Ga0105046_10014371_pt1 | contig 12204 bp, 11 predicted proteins | sample MAT03_FD_78385 | JGI IMG/M metagenome (GOLD analysis project Ga0105046, IMG submission 78385) | Freshwater microbial communities from Lake Fryxell liftoff mats and glacier meltwater in Antarctica - MAT-03 (megahit assembly) | ecosystem: Environmental > Aquatic > Freshwater > Ice > Liftoff...
GACCAGCGGAGCAGCCGCGCGCCATTTCGAAATGCATGCCAACGCCGGAATGATCGGCATCAACATCGGCGTGCCCGTCCCGCGCGAACCCTTCGCCTTCGGCGGCTGGAATGCCTCGAAGTTCGGCATCGGCGACATCACCGGAAACGATGGACTCCACTTCTGGACCAAACCACGCAAGGTGACGGTGAAATGGTCCGCAGGTGCCGCGAAGAACTGGATGTCATAATCCGGAATCTTTCCACGCTTTGTCTTGCTCTTGATCTAACCCGACCCAGCTTAAGCAACCTTCATGCTTCTCAACCCCAAACAAAGCCGCGTCGTCTATGAAGCGGCCTTTAAAAACCACTTCGCGCTGCTTGCAGTCAACGCGGACAGCTCCGCCGCCATCACCGATTGCCTCGAAGCCGCGCGCATCTGCCAGTCGCCCGTCATCATAGAAACAAGCCTTTGGCAACTTCAGGGCCACAGTTTCGGTGCAGGAAATCCCATCACCGGGCTCGCACGATATATTGCACAAATCGCCGTGCTGGCGGCCGACCCGCGTTACGCCGACATCCCCGTCATCCTGCACGCCGATCACATCAGCGGCCCGGACACCTTCCGCATTTTGGAAGCCGCAATTCAGGGCATTCCCATGCCTCTTGGAGAGTCCAGCCACCGGCTCCACGCATCGAGCATCTCCGTCGATCCCTCGATTTTGAGCACCGACGAGAATATCGCGATGATCTCCCACCTTTGCGAAGTTGCCGAACATTCCAAAAATGAACTGACCCTCGAAGTCGGTGCGACCGAACACACCCACATCACGCCGCTCAATGAAGCCGTGCATCTCCTTTCTTCCGTGGAAAAAATGCAGCCCGGCTATGTCGCCCTTTGGTCCCCGTCCCTCGGCGCGCGCCAGCGCCTCGGCCTTCCCCGCTCCATCAACTTTTCCAGTCAATCCGTCCGCGAACACTGCTCCATCGCCTGCCAGTCCACGGGTCGCCCCACGGGAATCGCCCTGCACAGCGCGGCCGGCCTTTCGGAAAAGGAACTGCACGAAGCCGTCCACGCCGGCGTCGTCAAAGTCAATTGGGCCTCGGAAAGCCTCCGAATCCGCAGCAGCGCCGCCATCGAGTACTACTACGCACAATCCGAAGTGCTGAAACCCGGCCATCACGACTTCGCCATGAAGGCCATGGACAACGGCCTGCAAATGTGGATCGCCCAGGCCTACGTCCCAAAACTGTGCGAACTCATCGAAACGCTCGGCGCAAGAAATCAAGCCGTCACCTGCTGGCGCGCGCTCAACCTGTAAACCTCTCGCATTTATTCACCACGAAGAACGCGAAGAAGTCGCAGAACAAGGAAGGGAAATTCAACATCCGGCTCCTCGCTATTCCCAGTGGCTATGACGCAGGGATGACGGATTTCTGGATGCGCAACCCCGCACGAGCCTCAAATCACGAGTCTCAAATCTCGATCGTTTCCCAGCCGATCTTCCCCGCTGCGTGATGCTTTTTCAAAACCGCCGCGTTGCGCCGTAGCACGATCTCCGCAACCATGGCATCATCCAACAACCCGGTGTGCGGCACGAAATCAGGGATCACATCGACCTCTTTGTGCAAATACTGGAGCGCAAACGCCACCTCCGCCGCCGCGACATAAGGCAACGCATCGAACTTACCGTTCACAAAATCTCCAATCACCTGCACGAGGAAACGGAAATGCCCGGCCACGTGCGGATACTCTTTTCCATCGATCCCGGCCAGCTCCCGCTCGATCTCCGGCATCGCAGCCAAGGTCTCGGCGACTTCCTTGGTGGTGATCACTTTCGCGCCATGCGCAACAAATTCAACAAGTTCACGGTCATTCATACCCGCCTTTCTGACACAACCCCGCGCCAATTGACAGCCCGGCCTCGTTACTTTTCAAAAAAGCCGCGCTGAGAGAACCCACCGCATACATTTTTTAAAGAAAGTTGCAAAAAACCATTGTGTTTCTACAGAGGCCCGCTAACTTCCGCCCCCCATGCCTAGATCCATTGCACGTCGCAAGACGAAAAAAGCAGTCGCCAAACGGTTCAAAATTACCGGAACTGGCAAAATTCTGCGTGCGCAGGCGTCGCGGCGTCACCTTCTCGTTTCCAAGAGTGCCAAGCGCAAGCGGCTACTCGCAAAGAGCGCGTTGGTTGATAAATCCGACATGAAGCGTATCAAAGAAAATCTTCCGTTCCATTAACGGAAGTCCCCAGGCCCACCTGTCCGGCTGTATTGCCGGATCACTGAGCGAGTGAGGCAGGGCCAGGGGAACAACGAAATACAACGACTCGCCCAAGAAAGACCGGTTCCGTGAATAAATAAGCGGAGCCACAACCAGCATGCCAAGAACAACCAACTCACCGGCCAGCCGGGCGCGCCGCAAGCGCGTCATCGAAAAGGCCAAAGGATTTCGCGGACGCCGTTCCAAACTGTTCCGCTACGCGAAAAACGCAGTCATGAAGGCGCAACAATACGCCACGCGTGACCGCAAAAATCGCAAACGCAATTTCCGTCGCCTCTGGACGCTCCGCATCAATGCGGCTGTCCGCGCCGAGGGACTCACTTATAGCCGCTTCATCGAAGGGCTCAAAGCCGCAGCGATCGAACTCGATCGCAAGGTGCTTGCAGACATCGCCGTAACCGATCCCGCGACGTTCAAACAGATCGTTGAACGCGCCAAGGCCGGTCTCGCAGCGAAAGCAGCTTAAATTCCACTGATCACTTAGCAATTTGGCGCGCGCAGGCTGAAACGGGTTCGCCCGATGCCTGCACGCGCCTTTTCTTTTTTATGGATACGCAACTGGAATCGCTGCGCGCCGCCGCACTCGTCGAAATCGAATCCGCCTCCGATGAGGCTTCCGTCGAAAGCATCCGGGTAAAATACCTCGGTCGCTCCGGCAGCATCTCCATCGTCGGCGAAGGCATGAAAACGGTCTCGAAAGAAGACCGCCCGCGCCTCGGCAAACTGCTCAACGAAGTCCGCCAGACCGTCACCGCCGCCATCGACGAACGCAAAACCGCGTTCGCCGCGGATGCAGATCGCAAGGCCTTCGACGGCATCGACGTCACCCTGCCCGGCACACCACTCGCGCCAACCGGCAACCTACACCCCATCACGCAACTGCTGGATCGCACCGTCGCCATTTTCCGCCGCATGGGTTTCCAACTCGCCGACGGTCCCGACGTCGAAACCGAGTGGCATTGTTTCGACGCGCTCAACACGCCGGCCGATCATCCGGCCCGCAACGAACAGGACACGTTTTACCTTGCCGACGGCCATCTCCTGCGCACGCACACAAGTTCGGTGCAGATTCGCACGATGGAAAATCAGCCCCCGCCCATCCGCATCATCGGACCCGGCTCGGCCTATCGTCGCGATGAAATCGACGCCACGCACCTCGCGCAGTTCACACAAATGGAAGGCCTCTACGTGGATCGCGGCGTCAGCGTCGCCGACCTTAAAGGCACCCTCGAATTTTTCTTCCGCGAACTTTTCGGCAACGACGCCGAGTTCCGCTTTCGCCCGCACTTTTTCCCGTTCACAGAACCCAGCTTCGAAGTGGACATCAAAGCGTCGGCCCTGGGCAACCGCTGGCTGGAAATCGCCGGGTGCGGCATGGTCGATCCCGCCGTGTTCGAAGCCCTTAACGCCCAAAGAGGCGACACCGCCTTCGATCCCGAAGCGTGGACCGGATTCGCCTTCGGTTTCGGCCTCGACCGCCTCGCTATGATCCTCACCGCCACAAGCGACATCCGCCACCTCACCGGCAACGACCTTCGCTACCTCAAACAATTTTAGGCTCTGATTTTACCACGGAGACACGGAGAATGGACAGGAAACATATAGATGCCCTTGGCGAACAGGTGGTGGGTTATCTTATTGATATCCACAGGCATCTCGGTCCGGGCTTGTTGGAATCTGCCTGTGAAGTCGCTCTTTGCCACGAGGTGAAGCTGAGCGGTCTCCCGTTCGAGCATCAGATTGAGGTTCCCGTTTTTCACAAAGGCGTAAATTTCAAGTCCAATCTCCGCATTGATGTCCTTGTCGAAAGCACCATCATCCTGGAACTGAAAGCCGTTGCTCAGATGCTGCCGGTGCATCACGCTCAGATTCTTTCCTACCTAAAAATGACTCAGAAACCCCTCGGCTACCTCGCGGATTTCCATGTGCCATTAATGAAAGACGGCATCAAACGATTTGCAACATTTCACAAGGAAACCTCTCCGCGTCCTCCGTGCCTCCGTGGTTAAATTATTCCTATGCATATTTCCCTAAACTGGCTTCGTGAAATGGTGGACCTCCCGGCCACCGTTGAGGAACTCGTGCAGCTTCTCACCATGGCGGGCGTCGAAGTGGAGGACATCGTCCAGCGCGGTGCCGATTTCCCTTTCGTCGTCGTCGCCGAAATTCTCGAAAGCGTGCAGCACCCGAACGCCGACCGGCTCAGCGTTTGCCAGGTGAACGACGGCTCGGGCACGAACCGCCAGATCGTTTGCGGCGCAAAAAATTATAAGGTCGGTGATAAAGTGCCGCTCGCACTTCCCGGCGCAGTGCTTCCCGGCGATTTCAAAATCAAAACCGGCAAACTCCGCGGCGTCGAAAGCCAGGGCATGTTGTGCAGCGCCAAGGAACTGCAACTCGCCACCGACGCCGACGGCCTCCTCATCCTCGCGCCCGCGGCTCAGCCCGGCACCGCGATCTCCGAAATGTTCCCCGCCGACACCATACTCGAAGTCGAGATCACGCCGAATCGCGCCGATCTGCTGAGCCACGCGGGTGTCGCACGCGAAGTCGCCGCACTCACCGGGAATCCGCTGAGATACGCGCCCGCCCAGGCTTCCGCACTCACCGGGTCGGCAGTACATATCTTCACGCCCGATTGCCAGCTCTACACCGCGCAGAAAATCGAAGGCGTCAAAGTCGGCCCCTCGCCCGAATGGCTTCGCACCAAACTCGAAGCCATCGGCCTCCGCACAATCAACAACGTGGTCGATGTCACCAATTTCGTCATGATGGAAATGGGGCAACCGCTCCATGCTTTCGATGCCGCAAAACTCCAGGGCCAGCTCCAGGTCCGTTCCGCCCGCGACGGCGAGGAGTTCAAGGCGCTTGATACCAAGACCTACAAACTCGCGCCACGCCACATGGTCATTGCCGATACGCAAAACGCCGTGGCCATCGCCGGCGTCATGGGCGGCGAGGAAACCGGCGTCACCGCGTCCACCACCGATCTCTGGCTGGAAAGCGCGCATTTCGTTCCGCAAAACGTGCGCCGCACCGGACGCGACCTCGGCCTTTCCAGCGACTCCAGTTACCGTTTTGAACGCGGCGTGGACGCTGCCGGCGCTGCCAGAGCTTCCGCACGCGCCATCGCGTTGATTACCCAACTCTGCGGAGGAACGGTAAACGCCGCCGCCGCACTCTGCACTTCGCAACTCACGAATAGCGAAGCCCCGGCCATCGCGCTGCGCCTTGACCGCGTCACCGCCCTGCTCGGATTCGCCGTCCCGCCCGAACGCATTGACGCCATTCTCACCACGCTCGGTTTGAAAAAATCCGACTCCGGCTGGGTGCCGCCGACTTTCCGGCCCGATCTCACGCGCGAGATCGATCTCATCGAGGAAATCGCCCGCGTCGTCGGCATGGACGCCGTTCCCTCACGCACGCAAGGCCTTTTCGCCCCGAGCTCTCCCGCCGACGGCATCTACGACCGCTCCATGACGCTGCGCCGCGCACTCGCCGCCCAGGGCCTCAGCGAAGCCCGCAGCCTCACCCTCGTACCCTCGCAACCGCTCGGCTTAAATCTCACACTCACCCCGCCCGAAGCCCTGCTGCGCGTGAAAAATCCGATGATCGACGATCAGGTCGTCCTGCGTCCCGGTCTGTTGCACGGCCTGCTGAGCGCGATCGACACCAACGTGCGCCACGGTGCCGACGCCATTCACCTGTTCGAAATCGGTCGCGTGTTTTCCGCTCAGACACCACGCGAATCGCTCCACGCCGCCCTCGTGCTTTCCGGCAATGCTTCAACACGCCAATGGCGCGGTGGCGAACCCCGCGAAGTCGATCTCTACGACCTCAAAGGCGCGCTCGCATCAGCCTTCGGCCAGGAACTGCGTTTTGAAAAAATCGCCAACCCTGCCGCCGCTGTCGCGCTCGCCGTGAAACTGGGTGACGTCACCGTCGGCCACGCCGGACAACTCTGGCCCAAGGACGCCCGCGATCTCGACGCCAAAGCCCCCGTGTTCTTCGCGGAGCTCGACCTCTCGATCCTGTGGAGCACCAAAACCGAGGCCTTCCCGCGCGCCCGGGACATCGACCGTTTCCCCGCCGTCACCCGCGACATGGCGCTGCTCATCCCTCAGACCGTGGCCCACGGCGAAATCCATGCTTTGCTCGACGGTGCCGATGAGCGCCTGCTCCGCCGCACCGCGCTGTTCGACGTGTTCACCGATCCCACAGGAACCAAACTCCCGGCAGACCAGAAATCCCTGGCCTACTCCCTCACCTACCAGGCCGCCGATCGCACCTTGGCTGCCGACGAAGTCAACGCCGCCCACGCCCGCATCAAAGACCGCCTGAAAGCCGCGCTCCCCTTGACCTTCCGCGAATAGGCCGAAGGGCTTCACTTTTTGTTTCCCCTGCCCCCAACTTTCCTTCGCATGGTTCGCAGCTTTCGTAGTGCGCACGACCGCCCCCATCAGCGTCGCCCTGATGCACTTGCGGCCTCCGATGGTTGGAAAAAAATCCTGCGCTGAGGACAATTCCCTCTCGTCAACGGAGCGTTGCCTCTTTAGTTTTTCCAATCCGCCCCTTTACCCGCAAAGCCGCTCTGTTGTTTCCCATCCCGTAAATTTCCGCTGTGTATAATCAAAACGAAAAAGTCGAAAAAGTGAACGTAGCCGAGGAGATGTCCAAATCCTTCCTCGATTACTCAATGTCCGTCATCATCTCCCGCGCGCTGCCCGATGCGCGCGACGGTCTGAAGCCCTCGCAAAGGCGCATCATAGTGACCATGGGCGACCTCAACGTGATGCCCAATCGCAAGCACATCAAATGCGCGAAGATCGTGGGCGATACGATGGGCAACTACCATCCCCACGGCGACCAGGCGATTTACCCCACCCTCGTCCACATGGCTCAACCGTGGGCCATGCGCGAGATGCTCATCGACGGCCAAGGCAACTTCGGCAGCGTCGAGGGCGATCCGCCAGCGTCCATGCGGTATACCGAGGCCCGGTTGCGCCATCTCGGCGCCGCCCTCATGGACGATATGGACAAGGGAACCGTCGATTTCGTCGCCACCTACGATGAACGATTGATGGAGCCAGTCGTCCTCCCGGCCTCCTTCCCGAACCTGCTCGTCAACGGCGGCACAGGCATCGCGGTCGGCATGGCGACGAATATCCCGCCGCACAACCTCGGCGAATGCATCGACGGCATCTGCGCCCAGATCGACAACCCCGACCTCACCATCGAAGGGTTGATGCAGTTTGTCAAAGGACCGGACTTCCCCACAGGCTGCATGATCCAAGGCAGCGCCGGCATTAAGCTTTACTTCGAAACCGGGCGCGGCCAGGTCCGCGTGCGCGGAAAAATCGGCGTCGCCGAGGTCAAAGGCGGACGCGAACAAATCATCATCACCGAGATTCCGTTCAACGTGAACCGCGCGGAGTTGGTGAAACGCATCGCCGAGTTGGTGAACGAAAAAGTGCTCACCGGCATCAGCGATGTACGCGACGAAAGCGCCGAGGACACCCGCGTAGTCATCGACCTCAAACGCGATGGCAATCCCAAGGTCATCATCAACAACCTCTACAAGCACACCGCGCTGGAATCCTCCTTCAGCGTCAACATGCTGGCCATCGATCACGGGCGTCCGAAGCTCATGTCCCTCAAGGACGCAAATACCGCGTTCATTGAGCACCGCCGCGAGATCATCCTCCGCCGCACCCGCTTCCTGCTCGAGGCCGCCGAAGTCGAAGCCGAGAAGCTCGAAGGCTACCTCATCGCCCTCGCGCACATCGACGATTTCATCAAAATCATCCGCGACTCCCGCGACCGCGACGATGCGAAAGCCAAACTCCTGGCCCTCTCTTGGAAACGCAAGACGGTGGAACAAATCGGCGTACTCATCCGCTCCAACGTGCGCCTCAGCGCAAACGGCGACTACAAATTTACCGAGAAACAAGTCGGCCATATCCTCGACCTGCGCCTCTACCAACTCACCGGCCTCGAACGCGACAGCATCAAGGGCGAATACGATGCCCTGCTCGAAACGATCAAGGATCTCATGGACATCATTGCGCAGGAAAAGCGCGTGCTGCAAATAATCAAGGACGAGTTGCGCGAGCTACAGAAAAAATACGGCAACGAACGCCGCACCCAGATCGTTCCCGCCGAAGGCGAACTCAGCATCGAAGACCTCATCGCCAACGAAGGCTGCATCATCACCATCACCCACAACGGTTTCATCAAACGCACCGCCGTCTCCGCCTACCGCGCACAGCGACGCGGTGGAAAAGGCGTGATCGGCATGACCGCCCGCGAAACCGATAACGAAGAAGACAGCGATTTCGTCGAGCATCTGTTCACAGCCGCCACGCACGATTACCTCATGTTCTTCACGCAAGACGGACGTTGCTACGTCGAACGCGTGCACGAGATCCCCGAAGGTTCCCGCGCCAGCAAAGGCCGCTCCATCGCAAACATTCTCGAACTCCGTTCCGAAGAGAAAATCGCCACCACCATCCGCGTCCAAGGCCAGAAGACCGACGAAGAGACGTGGAACGAAAAACTCCACATCATGTTCGCCACCCGCAGCGGCATCGTGAAAAAGTCGAACCTCAACGACTTTAAAAACCTCCGCAAAGGCGGCATCATCGCGATCAAGATCGAAGAAGGCGACCGCCTCATCGATTGCAAACTGACCGTCGGCCACCAGGAGATCGTTCTGATCACCCATGGCGGCATGAGCATCCGGTTCAGCGAAGAGGAACTCCGCGACCAAGGCCGCGACACCGTCGGCGTCTGGGGCATCCGTCCCGACAAAGGCGATTACGTCGTCGGCGCAGCGCTCGTCGATCCCAACTCGAAACTCCTCGTTGTCGGCGAAAACGGCCTCGGCAAACGCACCCCCTTCGACGACGAAAGCGGCCCCGTCTATCGCCTCCAATCGCGCGGCGGCAAAGGCGTCATCACCATGAAGACCAACGAGAAAACCGGCGGCGTCGCCGGAGCCCTCACCGTCCGCGACAACGACGAAATCATGCTCATCACCAACAAAGGCAAGATGGTCCGCACCAAAGTCGCAGGCATCCGCGAAACGGGCCGGAACGCCCAGGGCGTCATCCTCATCAATATGCGCGACGGCGAGTTGCTCCAAGCCACCGCCCCCGTGGTGGCCAACGAAGAAGACGAGGAATCCCCTGAAACCGAGTCCCCCGCCCCGGAAGCGTAATGGAAGATGGAGTAGCTTGATTCAACCTTAAGGATTTCGACATAGCGTCTTGGGCTGCCGTTGTCCTCTGCCGCTGTGCAGGCGAATCGTTTCGTTATATGAGAATGCAGCCATGAAGTTTTTCACCTGTATGCTACTCGGACTCGCACTCGCACTCGCACTCGCTGGCTGTTCGCCGAAAAAGCGCGACGCCGGGGCGCAGACTCCGCTGCGGGTGGCGGCGGCCTCGGATCTGAAGTTTGCGCTGGATGAACTGGTGGCGGAGTTGCGCGCAAAGGACTCTGCTTTTGTCGTGGATGTCACCTACGGTTCATCGGGGAATTTGAAAACACAGATCGAGCAGGGCGCGCCGTTCGATATGTTGCTTTCCGCGGATCTCCGTTTTCCGCAGGCGCTGGTGAAATCGGGCAAGGCCGCCTCCGCAGACCTGTTCCCCTACGCCGTCGGACGTCTCGTCATCTGGATAAAAAAAGATTCGCCACTCGATCTCGCGAACCTGCAACACAAGGCGCTGCTCGATCCGGCCATCCGGAAAGTGGCCATCGCAAATCCAGACCACGCGCCGTATGGCCAGGCTGCGGTGGCGGCGCTCAGGCATTTTGACATCCACGATGCGGTCGCGCCCAAATTTGTGCTCGGGGAGAATATCGCCCAGACCGCGCAGTTTGTGGAATCAGGCGCCGCACACGCAGGCATCATCGCCCTTTCCCTGGCCGTGGCGCCCGCGATGCGCGACAAGGGCCGCTTTTGGGAAATCCCGCTCAACGCGTTTCCACGGCTGTTGCAGGGCGGCGTGATCGTGGGTGCGACCAAAAAACGTGAACGCGCGGAGCAACTGCGCGCCGCCCTGACCTCACGCCACGGGCAGGAGGTGCTCCGTCGGTTCGGTTTCATTATGCCCGACGAAAAACGTGATGCCGCCCATTGACTGGACATCCATCGTCCTGACGATCCGGCTCGCGCTCGTGACGGCGCTGATTTTGCTCGTCGTCGGCATGCCGCTCGCGCTGTGGCTCGCACGAACGCGGCATCCGCTGCGGCCCGCGATCGAGGCGGTGGTCGCGCTGCCGCTGGTGTTGCCGCCCACGGTGCTCGGTTTTTATGTCCTGCTGATGCTGGGTCCGGCAAGCCCGCTGGGGCGGTTCTACGAGACGATCACCGGCACGCTGCTGCCGTTTTCTTTTCCGGGCCTCGTCGTGGCCTCGGTGCTGTTTAGTCTGCCGTTCGCGGTGCAGCCGTTCACCGCCGCGTTCCGCGCGGTGTCCCGGGAAATGGAGGAGGCGTCGTGGTGCCTCGGCGTTTCCCACTGGAGCACGTTCTGGCGGATCACCGCGCCGCAAAGTCGCGCGGGTATCGTCGCGGGCGGCGTACTCGCTTTTTCCCACACCCTCGGCGAATTCGGCGTGGCGCTCATGGTCGGCGGAAACATCGCGGGCGTCACGCGCACGGTCTCGATTTCTATTTACGATTCCGTGCAGGCGATGGATTACGCGACCGCCGGATGGACTTCCGCGCTGCTGCTCGGCTCGTCGTTTCTCATTCTCCTGCTGCTCAATCTCACGCAGCGCAACCTTCACGCACCATGGCTGAAACGTTCCTAGATCTGGATTGCGAGGTGCGGTTCGGCCCGGGCACAGTGCTTGCCCCGCGTCTGCGCATCGACGGTGCGCCAGGAAAAATCACGCTGCTCTTCGGTCCGAGTGGGTGTGGGAAAACCACGTGCCTCCGGTTGCTTGCGGGGCTGCTCCGTCCCGATTCCGGACGTGTCGCCACTCAACACGGGATCTGGTCGGACGCGGCAAGCGGCGTCCATTTGCCCCCGCAACACCGACGGATCGGGTTTGTGTTTCAAAACTACGCGCTGTTTTCGCATCGCACCGTGCGCCAAAACATCGGCTACGCGCTGGCGAAAATGCCGCGCCCCGAGCGCCAAGCCCGGGTCGCGGAACTCGCTGCGTTGCTGGAAATCGAATCGATCCTCGACCACGCCACCACGGCGATTTCCGGCGGGCAAGCCCAGCGCGTGGCGCTCGCCAGGGCACTGGCTCCGCAGCCGGACTGGCTGTTCCTCGACGAACCGCTCTCCGCACTCGACGAACCGTTGCGGCAGCGGCTCGGCAAGGAATTGCGCGAACGCATCGCGCGCCTCGGCATCCCCACCGTCATGGTCACCCACGACCGCCGCGAGATCGAACTGCTCGGCGACGAACTGGTCGTGCTCGCGAACGGCAAAGTGCTGGAGCAAGGCGCGGCCCGTGAACTCGTCCAGTCCCCGCAGAGCACCGATTGCGCGCGGACGTTGGGTTTTGAAAATATCATCGCCGTGCGCAGTTGCCACGGAGCGGAATTCAACGTGCAAGGCACCAAAGGTGAAGTCACGCTCACTGCCGCACCGTCCGCTGCATCGAAAAAACCAACCCACCTCGCGATCCGCGCCGAACAGATCCACGTGCTGGCCAGCGACGCCCCACCCCCGTCCGACTCCAATATCTTCGAAGCGCGTCTGGAGTTCATGCATCCCCTCGGCCCGCTGATGAAGCTCCATTTTTTCCATCCTCTTCCCCTCGAAGTCGTGCTCAGCCGCAACCACCCCGCCATCGCAAGCGCGGTCCCCGGCGCTACATGCAGGCTCGCCATTCCCCACGGAACAGTCTGCATGACGCGATAAACATTGGGGGGTACTTCAATCAGGTAAACGGTTCATGCCGACCGCTCCACGC
>Ga0105046_10014373_pt1 | contig 12203 bp, 10 predicted proteins | sample MAT03_FD_78385 | JGI IMG/M metagenome (GOLD analysis project Ga0105046, IMG submission 78385) | Freshwater microbial communities from Lake Fryxell liftoff mats and glacier meltwater in Antarctica - MAT-03 (megahit assembly) | ecosystem: Environmental > Aquatic > Freshwater > Ice > Liftoff...
GGTGATGCCGAACCGGCTTGGCACCGTTTGATGGAATGCGTTGGTTCCACGGTGCCACATGGCCGTGATCATGCACCCAGCACCACAGATCGCAAGGCATTCGAGAACGCCGTACGAACAGCCAAGGCACTTTGCCAGCAAGGTGATCTGGAGAAAGCAGTGCTCTCCCGTACGATTGACCTTCCCGTTGGCGCGGCGGATGCACCGCAAATGTTCATTGATGCCACGCATGCCCGGCCCGAAGCACTGGTCACTTTGCTTTCAACCCCTGAACATGGCGTTTGGTTGGGTGCTTCGCCCGAACGCTTGATCAGCGCTGAATACGAAACCCTGCACGTGGATGCATTGGCCGGAACCATGCCAAGTGAAAAAGCTCCTGACGACCCCGCACTATGGGGTGAAAAGGAATTGCACGAACAGCGCGTGGTGACCAAGACGATCATGGGCACCCTCATCGATCAGGGAGTAAGGTCGGTTTCTTTGGAAGGACCCACCGTTATGCATACGGCCGGGATGGCGCACCTGCACACTCGCGTTACGGCCATCGTTGAAGGTCGTTCGATCGGCGAACTGGTCACGGCACTGCATCCAACTCCTGCCGTTTGCGGCCTGCCAACGGACAAGGCACGTGAACAGATCGCCGCCATGGAAGGCAGGGACCGCGAGCTATACGCTGGCTTCTGGGGCCCATGGAGCGCCGACGGCCGTATGGAACTCTTCGTGAACATTCGCTGCATGCGACTGTTCAAGGATCATGCAGAACTGCACGTTGGAGCCGGCATTACCGCTGGATCCGACCCCGCTTTGGAGTGGTTGGAGACCGAACACAAGGCCGAAGGGTGGCGGAAATTGATACCGACACTTTCGCAGTAGCATTCATGCCGACATCCGATCGATCCGCAGCGGCCGAACTGGCACGCCTCTGTGCAGCCAAAGGAGTGAAATATGCGGTGATAAGCCCCGGTAGTCGCAATGCGCCGTTGGTGATCGCCTTCAACCAACAGGACGGGATAGCGTGCCTACAGGTGATCGACGAACGCAGTGCGGCCTTCTTTGCTTTGGGCATGGCGCAGCAGCTGCATTCACCCGTGGCCTTGATCTGTACCAGTGGCAGCGCGGTATTGAATTATGGACCCGCGATCGCGGAAGCCTACTACCAGCGCATTCCTCTTTTGGTGATCTCCGCAGATAGGCCCGAGGAATGGGTGGACCAAGGTGAAGGACAAGCGATACGGCAGAACGGCGTGTTGGCGTTGCACACGAAACGTAGCATTCAGTTGCCCCGATCAACGGACGATGATCTTTCCAAATGGAACTGCGGAAGACTGATCAACGAAGCGATCGATGCCACCGTGTTGCCCGTGCCCGGTCCCGTACATGTGAACGTTCCGTTCGGCGAACCGCTCTACGATACCACGGAGGTGGTGGGCACGTCACGCATTATTGCCCCGGTAATGACCGAATCATTCATCCTCCCCGACCATGCGCGGTGGTTGATCGGCCAGTTGAGCGCATGCAAGAAAGTGATGGTGTTGGCCGGACAAGGCATCTGGAGCGAAGGACTGAAGAAGCAATTGATGCAACTCGCCGCGCTACCGCAAGTGACCGTACACACAGAAGCTACTTCGAATCTCGATGACCCAACGTTCATCACCTGTATCGACCGTGCCATCACCGCAGTGGATGACAAGAACGAAAAAGACCTTCGGCCGGACCTGCTGATCACCTTCGGCGGAGCGATCGTGAGCAAGCGGATCAAAGGGCTACTGCGCAAATGGAAACCTGCACAGCATTGGAACATCGACGCCGACCAACGCCATTTCGATACCTACCAAAGCTTGTCGCATGACATTGCAGTATCGCCGGAGATCTTCTTTGCGCAACTGGTTCCCGGTATGGTCGGCAACGAGAGTTTCTATGGCGAGGCATGGCGCATGGTGGACGTGCGCACCCGTGGCTTGCACAACAAAGTGGTTGCCGCGGCACCATTCTGCGACCTATCCGTATTCAACGTGCTCATGGATCGGATCCCCGGTGGGAGCGATGTGCATTTGGCCAACAGCACGCCGGCCCGCTACGCACAGTTGTTCGATCGGGTGCGCGACATCCGTTGGTTCAGCAACCGCGGCACCAGTGGTATCGATGGTTGTACCAGCACTGCCGTTGGTGCTGCTTTCTCATCTCAGCGGACCACCACGTTGATCACCGGTGATACCGCGTTCTGCTACGACAGCAATGCGTTCTGGAACGATCATGTATCCGCACATCTGCGCGTGATCGTGATCGACAATGGCGGCGGGAATATATTCCGGGTCATTGAAGGGCCGGACCAGGATCCGGAACTTTTGAAATGGTTCGAAGCACCGCACACACGCAACATAGAACAGCTGGTGAAGAGCTATGGACTGCCCTACTTTTATGCAGATGACCACAATGGTTTATTGGAGCGAATGGATGAACTTTACGCAGACCACGGAAATCCTGCTGTGCTGCACATTAAGACCGATGGGGAGATATCACCGAAGGTGTTGAGGGAGTATTTTGGGAAGTTGGGGGGAAGTGAGAAAGTGAGAAAGTGAGAAAGTGAAGAAGTGAAGAAGTGAAGAAGTGAAGAAGTGAGACGACGCACACCGTAGGGGCGGAAGATCTTCCGCCCGAGGTGATGCACATTGCGGGACAGTGATTTTTGAACGAAGCAACAGGAAATGGGAAAACGCGATTGGAAAACCATTAAGGAATATACCGATATCCGCTACGAATTCTTCGAGGGGATCGGGAAGATCACGATCAACAGGCCGGCGGTGTACAATGCCTTCCGTCCGGAAACGAACACCCAAATGATCGATGCCATGGACCTCGCACGTGAGGATCCGGCGATCGGCGTGGTGGTCTTCACCGGTGAAGGGGATAAGGCATTCTGTAGCGGCGGCGACCAGAACGTGAAAGGACGCGGTGGATACATCGGAACGGATGGGATCCCCCGGCTGAACGTGCTGGACCTGCACAAGAAAATACGCGAATTGCCCAAGCCCGTCGTGGCCATGGTGAACGGCTACGCCATCGGCGGTGGCCATGTGTTGCATGTGGTATGCGACCTGACGATCGCTGCGGACCATGCGCGCTTCGGACAGACCGGACCCAAGGTGGGCAGCTTCGATGCCGGTTTCGGCAGCAATTACCTAGCACGCCACGTGGGCCAAAAGAAGGCCCGTGAGATCTGGTTCCTCTGCCAGCAGTACAGTGCGAAAGAAGCCGAGGACATGGGCATGGTGAACAAGGTGGTGCCACTCGCCGAGTTGGAAGATACGACCGTGGAATGGTGCCGGCTCATGTTAAAGCGAAGTCCGCTTGCACTGCGCATGATCAAGCGTGGCCTGAACGCCGAACTCGATGGCCAACGGGGTTTAATGGAATTTGCCGGTGATGCCACGTTGATGTACTACCTGATGGACGAGGCACAGGAAGGAAGGAATGCCTTCTTGGAGAAACGTGAACCGGATTTCCAGAAGTTCCCGAAATTTCCGTGAGGGTGCAAGTCAAGTTGGTCCTCGTTGAAGTACGTCGTAATTCGCCTTAACTTTCGGACATGAACAACGACCTGATAGAGATCAAACCGGATGTGTGCAACGGGAAACCGGTGCTCAAGGGTACGAGGATCACCGTTCAGTCCGTTCTTGAGCTTTTAGCAGCCGGAGATGAGATGAAGGATGTGCTGGAGGCGTATCCTTCATTACGCCGCGAACACGTGCTTGCCAGCATGGAATTTGCAGCCTTCCTTTTGGGTAATCGTTTCAGGAGCGTACCTCTTGCATGAAAGGTCTGTTGATCGACGAGAATTTACCGCTGCCTACCGCCTTGCCCACGAATCTTACGATCCACCATTCCACCCAACTTGGTCTGCAATCGAGTGATACAGAGATCTGGTCGTTCGCAAAAGTCAACGATCTAGCGATCGTGACAAAAGACGCGGACTTTTCGGACAGGATCAGTTTGACCGCACCACCACCGCGTGTTGTGCATATCCGTGTCGGGAATTTGCGTCGAAAGGATCTCATAATATGGCTTTACAAACAGTGGCCTGCCATTGAGGCGGCCTCCTTCGAGCACAAGTTGGTCACGGTCTACTTCGATCATTTGGAGCTGATCGCATGAAACACTGGCTCCACGCCTTCCGCCTGCGCACCTTGCCTTTGGCCCTGAGCAGTATTCTCGTGGGCAGTGCGGTGGCGTACAACCAAGGTGCATTTAGTTGGTCCATTTTCCTGCTTGCGCTGTGTACCGCTACCCTGCTACAAGTCCTGAGCAACTTGGCGAACGACCTCGGCGATCATCAACACGGCACGGACAATGCCGATCGCGTAGGCCCGCAACGTGCCGTGCAAAGTGGTGCCATTTCACCTGCTGCTATGAAGCGCGCCATGGTGATCTGTGGTGTCTTGGCATTTGCAAGCGGACTGGCTTTGATCATCTTCGCTTTTGGGACCACATTGGAGACCGTGGTCTTTCTTTTGATCGGACTTGCCGCGATCGTTGCAGCGGTGAAGTACACGTTCGGGAAGAACCCTTACGGTTACGCAGGTCTGGGCGATCTGAGCGTGTTCCTGTTCTTCGGCGTGGTGGGTGTGTTGGGCACCTTCTACCTCTTCACCCATTCGTTCCATTTCATTACCGTGCGCCCGATCCTCATTTTCGGGCTCCTTTCCGTTGCGGTATTGAACGTGAACAACATGCGCGACATAGACAACGATCGGGCCAGTGGTAAACGCACACTGGTGGTTCGCTTGGGGCTGAAGAATGCCTTGCACTATCACGCACTCCTCATTTGGATTCCGTTCTTTCTCCTTTTCAGTTTTGGCACCGATGCATTTGAAAATCCGTGGAGGTGGCTGGCCTTGGTCGGCTTCATCCCCATTGCCATTCACGCCTATCGTATCCAAAGTGAGGACGGTAAGATCCCCTTGGACCCCGAATTGAAACGAGTGGCGCTTGGCACTTTCTCGACGGCTTTGCTTTACTCGTTGGGCCTTATCCTTGCCTGATGTTGCGTGCCCGCTGGATCGAACACACCCTGCAACCGAAGTTCGAATTGGGCACATCCAAGGGTCCCATTGGTGCGCGTGTCGTTTGGTATTTGATCGCTTGGAACAGCGAACGGCCCGAAATACGGGGCATTGGCGAGGCCGCACTGTTCCCCGGACATAGCAAGGAATTCCCAGCGGAAGTGAAAACGAAACTGGTTGAACTGTGTGCGGATACCACGAATTGGAAAGCCCGTCTGGAAGATGATCTCGTCGAGGTTCCCAGTGTGCGGTTCGCTGTGGAACAGTGCCTGCGCGATCTTGAAGTACATGGTTCCAAATTACTTTTCCCAACACCCTTCACCCTTGGGAAGCAAGACATACCGATCAATGGCCTGGTGTGGATGGGTGATCGTGATACCATGCGTACCCGCTTACGCGAGCAAGTGGAGCGTGGATTCACCACCGTGAAGATGAAGATCGGTGCATTGGGGACCGACGAAGAACTTTCCCTGCTCGAGGAACTGCGTGAAGAATTCGGTCCGGACCGGATCACCTTGCGTGTGGATGCGAACGGTGCCTATTCAGCCAAGGAAGTGATGCCCGTACTGGAGCGATTGGCACGGATCGGTGTCCATAGCATTGAACAGCCCGTAGCACCCGGTTTGTACGAGGTGATGATGGAGGTCTGCCGTAACTCTCCGGTGCCCATTGCATTGGATGAAGACCTGATCGGGTTGAACACTCGACGCACGAAAACCGACCTCTTGGACCATCTTCGTCCGCAACACATCGTGATCAAGCCAAGTCTGGTGGGCGGATGGGCAGCTACGCGTGAATGGATCCAGTTGGCCGAAGAGCGCAACATCGGATGGTGGATCACATCCGCATTGGAAAGCAGCATCGGCTTGAACGCGATCGCTCAATTCACCGCCACCCTTCCATTGCAACAGGCGCAAGGGCTGGGCACGGGATCGATCTATGCCAACAATTTTCCTTCACCCTTATTGGCCGAAAAGGGTTCGCTGCGTTACCGACCGGAAGTTCCGTGGGATGTGCATGAACTGCATCTCGGAAAATTACTGGACCAATAATCATCGGTGTTGCTGACCTTTGCGCTGCATGGCCAAGCGTTATTCGCGTAGTATCGAGAAAGCATTCGAACGGCTCACGCTTGATGGCGTGGATCTTTGGAAGTACGATGCGTTCGATCACTTCAGCAAGCTCAAGGAGAAACGGAAAGAAGGCGAAGAATGGAAGGAGGCGATCCACAGCACTTTGATGAACATTGTGTACGGAAAGGGAAGCATGGCCGCATTCACCAGCGGCACCACCGGCCCACCGAAGAAACTGACCATCCCGAGGCATGACCTCGTGAACAGCGCAAGGCTCACGGCCGAAACGTTCGACCTGAACGAGGGTGACCGCGTATTGCTTTGCCTTCCCTGTAATTTCATCGCAGGGAAAATGATGTTCATACGCGCCATGGCATTGGGCTTGGACCTCCATGTGATCGATCCGCGCGGCAGTGTACTCGACAACTTGAAGGTGCCCGATCGATTCAAATTCGCACCCATGGTCCCATTGCAACTCTACCGTGCGATACAGGAGAATAAAGCCCGCGTAGAAGAACAATTCGAAACGATCCTGCTGGGCGGCGGACCCGTGAGCGAAGCCCTTACGGAGGATCTTCAAGGCCTTTCAACCACCGTATTCCAGAGCTACGGAAGCACGGAGACCGTTACGCACGTTGCACTACGAAAACTGAATGGCCCGGACCGTAACGAACGCTATACCGCCCTTGGAAAAGTACATTTCGGACGGGACCCACGCGGTTGTTTGGTGGTCTACACGCCGCACCTATCGGTGAAACAACACATTACGAACGACCTCATTGATCTGCACGATGATACCCACTTCACGTGGTTGGGTCGGTACGATAATGTGATCCTGAGCGGCGGAAAGAAGATCTTCCCCGAGCAACTGGAGGCCAAGACCGCAGGGTTGCTCCCCTACCCCCATTATTTCAAAGCGTTCCCCGATCCCGAGTTGGGCCAAGCCGTTATGCTCGTACTTGCGACCGACCGACCGCAGGATGAAGTGATGCCCGAAGTATTGGAAACGTTGATGGCAAACCTGGACCCGCACGAATGGCCCCGCCGGGTGCAAGCATTGGAGCACATTGAGATGACAAGTGGAGGGAAGGTGATACGAGAGACGTAAGTCTTGAGTCGTTAGTAAGATCAGTCGTGAGTCGTGAGTCGGACTAACGACTCTTTTGACTCAAGACTATCGACTCTCTCTTCAACTACTTCATATTATTCACCGCTTCTTTGTCCAGTGGTTCCTCGTCGTCATTGTCGTTGCCCAATGGTTTGAAGGTGGTGTAGTGGCGCCATTTCTCCAGCACTTCCTGCATATCGGGTGGTAATGGACTTTCGAAATGCATGCGCTCCCCGGTGATCGGGTGGGTAATATCCAACGTGCGGGCGTGCAGTGCTTGGCGCGGTAGAATTTTGAAGCAATTCTCCACGAACTGCTTATACTTGGTGAACGTGGTTCCCTTCAAAACCCGGTTCCCGCCATACGCTGCATCGTTGAACAACGGGTGCCCTTTCCATTGCATGTGTACGCGGATCTGGTGCGTGCGCCCTGTCTCCAATTTGCATTCCAACATGGTGATGTAGCGGAACCGTTCGAGCACCTTGTAGCGTGTCAAGGCATGCTTGCCCTGGTCACCATCCACAAATACGAACTGCACGGTACGGTCCTTCAATGATCGCCCGATATGGCCTTCGATATCGCCCTCATCCTCATCGAAGTCACCCCATACAAAAGCGGTATATCGTCGGTCGCTCGTGCGCTCGAAGAACTGACGGGCCAAATGCGTCAATGCCTCTTCTGTTTTACCGATCACCATTACGCCGCTGGTGTCCTTGTCCAAGCGATGTACCAATCCCGGCCGTGGGATCAATGCACCCGGTGTGCTCGGCAGTTTTCCGAAGTGGAACAACAACGCATTGACCAAGGTGCCATACCAATTGCCGTGGCCCGGATGCACGACCAATCCGGCTTGCTTGTCGATCACAAGGATGTGGTCATCCTCGTAGAGCACGCTCAATGGAATATCCTCCGGTTGGATCTCAGTATCGCGTTGCGGGTATGGCAATACCACGCTGATCACATCACCGGGCTTGACCTTCTGACTAGGCTTTGCGGTCTTGTCGTTCACCAGTACGTTGCCGGCTTTGGCCGCTACTTGGATACGGTTGCGCGAAGTGTTCGCCAAGCGATCGAACAGGAACTTGTCCAACCGGACCAAACCCTGATTGGGGTCACAAACAATACGATGGTGTTCGTAGAGCTCCTGCTCTTCACTCACGGTAACCTGGTCCTGTTCGTCGCTCATCAATGTTGCACCATAAGTCTGCCCTGTGCGAGGGTGGCGCTATCAGGCCCGACAACCCGGACCATGTATAGTCCGTTGGCCAATCCATCGGTACTGATCACCGTGCCTTCGGAAATGGATCTTGTCAACACCACTCGGCCCGTGGCATCCGTACACTCCACCTTGGAACGATGCGGCACTTCCGCATCCAACCGGATCCGGAAACCATCGTTGGTGGGGTTCGGATAAAGGACCATATTCCCCGCAGCAACTCGCTCTTCTGCTATGGAGGCCCATGGATCCACAGCTCCTATCATTACTGGTCGCATCATCAACGAACCCGTAAAACTGGTGTTGGCCCAAGAGGCACCGGTCTTGAAATAGATCTTGGTACGGTTATCCCGGTTCCTATCGAACCCGATGTTCATGCGGGTCTCATTGGTCTGGACCCAACCGATGTAGATCGTGCCTTCTACACGGATCGCACTATCCAGTTCGTATTCCACGAACTTATTGATGCCATCGAACCGGTACCGGGGTGCAGAGAACGAGAAATTCTGGTGCTGGATCACTTCGGGTTCCAAGCTCTTCCATACCGTACATAGAAAGGATCCTTGAATTGGCGAAGCATCCGGCGGAGCATTGGCCAGGGGGTTGAAGTAGATCCTGATCGCACGCAGGGAATCCGCACCCAGTAGATCATACCGATACGCCAGTTTGGCACCCGCGGTCTGCAGGAAATAGGCCGCTTCAGCACTACCGTCGTCGTACGCATAGAAGTTGCTCAGTTCCTGTATGAACGAAATCGTATCGTTGTATTGGATCAGGTCCGGCTGTGTCTGGCTGTGGAAGGCCACCTCCCAAAAAGCAGCATCAACCGAACCCGAATTGTCGAATACGAAAGGCGTGCTACCACTGTTTATGGGATTCTGGGTGGTAAAGCTGCTGTTCGCATTCCCGCTCGTGTTGATACCGTTCTCTTCATCGAATACGGTGCCCGCATCATCGGAACGGACCAACATTCCATACCGGATGAAACGATCCTCGTTATCGAGATTCTTGATCGTCTCTTGAACGTTCTGGGCCATGTTGCTGCTCGGCGCATCATTGAACCGGTTGAACGGGATGGATGTATAGGTCTGCAGGATACTGGATTCTGGGTAGACATAGCCCATGTCCACGATACGCACATCATCGAAAGAGCGCTGTGCAGCCAACCGAACGTAGTCCACATGCCAATGATCGAACGAGCCGCTCAAGGTGGCTTTGTTCACGAATCGGAATTGGAAGCCTGTATGCAGGTATCGCAGTTCCTTCACGGGTACCAGCACTTGTTGGAAAGGTCCCGGTGCCGCGTACGGAATGCCCCAAACCCTGTACCATGTCTGCTCTATCGGCGCATAAAATTCGAGAAGGAGACTATCCTGTGCTTGGGCCTCGGCATCGCCGCTAAGTCCTTGTGCTTGGTAGAAGAAACTGAGGTAGATGGAGTCGACCGGCTCATAAGTCCCCAGTTGGATCTTAACAGAGGTCAAGTGGTCGGCACGACCATAGGACGTATACACTTGGAAATCGTACGGATACCCGGTGCGGGCCAGCCCATCGAAGGTGGCAACCCCAATGGTCGGTGGGTCGATGGGATAGGTTCCGTTCACGTACACGTCATCATCCTGCCAGAGTATCAGCGGCACGCTCTCGTTGCCCATTCTGTAGGTGCGGGGATCCGCTGGCACGTTGTATACCAAGAGCGAATCTTGAATGTAGGTGGGTTGCACGGAAAAGAGCGTATCAAAAGGCGGAAAAGCGATGGAGTCCACCAGGTCATAAGCCGGCCACACTTCCACAGTAAAACTGGTAGGCGGATCAACGGAAAGATCCCGGACCGTGGCTATTTCGCTCGGAAGGGCTTCACGGGTCGTTATCGGTGGATCGGATGCATCAATGATGAACTTGAATGAAGTATCGGTGTTGAACTTCATTTCGGGCGTGGAAATTCCCCCGACCTCCAGTCGGTAGATGGTCTCCGTGAGGGTGACCCCGGCATCGCTCGCCGATGTGTTCAACTTCCTTGTACGGTCAATGGAAAAATCATCGACGATGGGTAGTTCCTGCATTTCATTGACATACCGGAATACACGGTCCACATTGTCCTTGGCATGCGCAGCTCCGGGCACAGGTCTCGTTCCCAATGCACGCAATCCTTCGCCCTGTGCCCATAAAGGTTGACCAACAAGCAATAGCAAAGCAAAGCAGAGTGACCTATTCAACAACATCAATGGTGTCGGTTTGTTCATACTGGCGTGGGTCGTTCCAGCCGTCCGCTGGCCGAAGACCTGTGGTGTCCGCATTCAACCAAATATCAATGGCGGTGCCCAGAGAGATCCGTTCGCTCGCACGTGCTCCAGGTACTTGTCGCCATACCCTCGCCAACGTGGAATCCGCTGCTGTATTGCATCCATCGCAGGTAACCACCACGCCCAAGTTCAACGAGGCCATGTTCAGGACCATTTTCACTTCGGCATTCGTTAGACCGACCAAGTCCGGTACAGGTACGCGTAGGCCATGATCTCCACTGCCCAGCACCAGCGTTATGGACTCGCCTGCACGGATGCGTGCTTCCTCGACAATGGGTTCCCCTTTGTACAACTGGGCCACCACACAATCCGTACAAGGGTCCGGCCTGTACTGCAACTCCTTCACCTTGAGCCCGATGATCTCGAGAACGGAAATGGCCTGCCGCTTGGAAAGGTCCACCAAACGGGGCATATCGATCATTTTTGGCTGGCTCGCGTTCAGTACCAAATACACTTTCCGACCCGATTTCACATCCAACCCCGCTACAGGGTCCTGTAGCACTACACTGCCCTTCGGATGCTCATCGGTGTAAACGGAGTCGATCACAAAGGCACGAAGTTGGCGTCCGGCAAGTGCCAATTGGGCCTCTTCGAATGTCATACCCTTCAGATCGGGCACCCGCATCGCCTTTCCGTGCCGTGTGAAATGCCGCAACCATAACCAGCCACCGAACAGCAATATGCCGACCACGACAAGAGGCAATAGGAATTGCACAAAACGGTTCCGGAACATGGGGTCCAATTCGCAAGCTGAACGGCACGGGGCGCTCAACGGGCGGCTAAGATAGGCGGGGTGCCGGAAGGAGACCATGCCCGACCGGCATTGGAAAGTCCACAATGGACCGTGTACACTTCACCTTACGACACCAACATATGTAGGGTCCGATCGCATTCACCTTTGTACACCTGCCCATGCCCACGAACAAACGACCTTTCATCGCCATTCTTCGTGGTGGTTACACCGGCGAATCGGTGATAAGCTTGCAGAGTGCGGCCACCGTGATGGAAGCACTTGATCACAAGCTGTACGAGGTTGCCTACGTGACCGTTTCCCAGAAGAACTGGCACTGCGAACGTGCCGATGGTTCCCCGCTCGAACTGGACCGGGGTCGGTTCGCCGCAGATCGAGGGCACGGCATGGAGGTCTTCAACGCAGCGATCATCGCGATCCATGGAACACCCGGCGAGGACGGCAAGCTGCAAGGGTATCTGGACATGATGAACGTGCCCTACCAGACCGGCGGTGTGCTCTGCATGGCCCTTACCATGAGCAAGTTCAGCACCACCGGTTTGCTTCGGCAATGGGGTTTCCCCGTGGCCGCGTCGGTGCTGTTGCATGATCGCCATGGCGATGCGAAGGAACGCGTGCTGAACGAGGTGGGCCTGCCCTGTTTCGTGAAACCGGACAATAGTGGCAGCAGTTTGGGCATAAGCAAGGTGAAA
>Ga0105046_10014374_pt1 | contig 12202 bp, 8 predicted proteins | sample MAT03_FD_78385 | JGI IMG/M metagenome (GOLD analysis project Ga0105046, IMG submission 78385) | Freshwater microbial communities from Lake Fryxell liftoff mats and glacier meltwater in Antarctica - MAT-03 (megahit assembly) | ecosystem: Environmental > Aquatic > Freshwater > Ice > Liftoff...
CACGTCCCAGACGGCCGTCGCCCCGTCCGCTGACCCGACGATCACGTGGCCGTTGGGGGCGAACGCGGCGGTCGAGACGTTCGCCTCGCCCTCCAGCGCGTACAGCTCGGACCCGCCCCCCACGGTCCACACCCGGACCGTCTTCCCGTCCACGGTGAGGAGCCGGCTACCGGTCACGTCGAACGGCATCGCGACGCCCTGGGTATTCCCCTTGATCGTGGACACGACCGCCCCCGTGGCCGCCTCGCACACGCGGGTCGTCCGGCCCGTGAGCACCACCCGATTGCCGTCGGGGCTGAAGGCCACGCCCCGCACGTCCGTCCCGTCGCCGGCGATCACCCGCTGTTCCTTCCCGGTGGCGGCCTCCCACACCCGGGCGGTGTCGTCCGCGGAGCCGGTGATGATCCGCGCGCCGTCGGCGCTGAACGCGGCCGAGGTGACCTTCTTCGCGTGCCCGGCGAGCGCCGCCACCTCCTTCCCCGTGGCCGCGTCCCACACCCGGGCGGTCGGCTCCTCGTCGCTCGCGGTCAGCACCCGGCGGCCGTCGGGGCTGAAGACCGCGTGGTTGAGCCGCCGCCGGTCGCCGGCGAGGGTGGCGGCCACCTTGCCGGTGAGCGCGTCGCGCACCTGGTGGTCGTAGCCGTCCTTCGAGAAGCGGGCGACCAGCAGGCGGGCCGCGTCCGGGCTGACCGCGCTGGTGGTCGCAGTCCCGTTGTCGCCCTTACCGCCCTCGTGCAGGAGCTTTCCGCTCGCGGCGTCCCACACCCACCACCCGGCGTACCCCCGGGCGAGGACGCGGGCGCCGTCCGGGCTGTACACCACGTCCCGCGACCCGCCGCCGCCGGGGAGGGTGAGGAGCTCGGCGTGGGCGAGGCGGTGGACGTGCCGCCACTCCCAGCCGCGGTACGCCGGGTCGCAGGCGTCGAGGAGCTGGCGGGCGCGGTCCGGGTTGCCGGCCAGCCACTCGCGCTGCGCCAGCTCGACGGTGCGGGCGTACTCCTGCTTCGCCTTGCGGGCCTCACCCCCCTCCGCCCGGGCCTTCGCCCCCTCGGCCCGGACCTTCGCCTCGCGGTCTCGCTCCGCGTCGGACTTCGCGCGGTCGCGGGCCTTTTCCGCCACCCCCAGGTCCGCCGTCGTGTCCTTCAGCTGCGCCTCGCCTTCGGCCCGCAGCCGCTCCGCCCGGTGCGCCAGCCCGGTCACCACGAGAACGACGACGGCGAGTAGCGCCGCCAGCGGGGCGAGCACGGCGGCGGCGGACAGCGCCGGCTTCCGCCGCGCCCACCGGACGGCCCGCTCGACGGCCCCGACCGGGCGGGCGGTCACCGGCTCGCCGGCCAGCCACCGGCGCAGGTCGGCGGCGAGGAAGCGGCAGTCCGGGTAGCGGTCGGCGGGGCGCTTCGCCATCGCCTTCAGGCAGACCGCCTCCAGGTCGCGCGGCACGTCCGGCCGCGACGCCGACGGCGGCTCCGGCTCGGTGTGGATCGCGTTGTAGACGACGACGGCCGGCGGCCCGGTGAACGGCGGGCGGCCGGTCAGCAACTCGTACAGCACCACGCCGGCGGAGTACTGGTCGGCCGGGGGGTCGGCGGCGTCGGCCGCGGCGGCCGCCTGCTCGGGGGCCATGTACGCGGGGGTGCCCATGACCGCGCCGTCGCTGGTCAGCCGCGCCTCGCCGCTCTCCCCGGTCCGGGCGGCGAGGCCGAAGTCCATCAGGTGAACGCGGTCGGCCGCGTCGAGCATGGCGTTCGCCGGCTTCACGTCGCGGTGGACCACCCCGCGGGCGTGCGCGAACGCCAGCGCCTCGGCCAGCTCGCGCACCAGCCGGGCGGCCCGCTCGAACTCGACGCCGTCGGGCGGGATGGCGTCGGCCAGGGGGCGGCCGTCGATGAGCGCGGACGCGATGTAGTGCCGGTCGCCGTCGGCGCCGGCCTCGAAGACGGGGACGATGTTCGGGTGGGCGAGCCCGGCGGCGGCCTTCGCCTCGCGGAGGAAGCGCTCGACCCGCTTCGGGCTGTCGAGCACCCCGGCGTGCGGCACCTTCAGGGCGACCTCGCGGTCGAGCTGCGGGTCGTAGGCGCGGTACACGGTGCCGAACGCCCCGGCCCCGAGCTTGGCGCGGAGGACGAACCGGCCGACCGTCTGCGGCGGGGCGGGACGGGGCGCGTCGGCGACGGTACCGGACCCGGCGGTGAAGCGGGTGCCGCAGGCGGGGCACCGGACCGCCCGCCCGACGGCCGCGTCCGGGAGGGTGGAGCGGCGGGCGCAGGCGGGGTTCGGGCACGTGACCGGCGCGGGCATGACGCGACCTCGGGAGATGGGAGCGTTCTAACCGACTCCCGGACAAGTCGCAATCGTGTCACCCTCACCCGGTTGGTCCGTACCCGTGGCCCGCCCCGGGGCGTTGCCCCGGGCTATGCTGTCCCACCCCTTCGGGGTGAAGAGGGCTGTCTGGTTTTCAGGCCAACGGCCTGGGACAGCATAGCCCGGGGCAACGCCCCGGGGCGGATCCGGATCAACGGGTGCGCGAACAAAGACCGGGTCGGGCGAACGACCCGCCCGCGCGAGTCTGCCGGGGCGCGGCCGGTGGAATCCCCGATTCCGCGATCCCGCTCGGTTGCGTCGCGCCGCCGATCTGTTAAAAAATGTCCAGAGCCTCATTCGTTCAGGGACGAGTCACCGGCGCAGGCACCCGGGCGGGGTCGCACCCCCGACGGCGCGTCGCGCGAGAATCTCATCGTGAACGAAATCATCCACGACTTCCTCGTCGAAACCCACGAGAATCTCGCGCAACTCGACCTGGACCTCGTCACCCTCGAACGGGACCCCGGGGAGCGCCAGACGCTCGCCCGCGTGTTCCGCGCCCTCCACACGGTCAAGGGAACGGCGGGGTTCCTGGGGCTCGCCCGGCTCCAGGCCGTGTCGCACGCCGCCGAGAGCCTCCTCACCCGGCTGCGGGCCGGCGAGCTCGCCTTCAACCCCGAGATCGCCACCGCCCTCCTCGCGGTCGTCGACGCCGTGCGCAAGATTCTCGCCGGCCTGGAGGCGACCGGGCGGGAGGAGGAGGCGGACTTCTCCGACGTGATCCGGCCCCTCGAAGCACTCACGAAGGGGGCCGGCGGCAGCCGCGCGATGCCCCCGGCGCCGCCGCCGCCCGTCGTCGTCGGGCCGACGCGCGTCACCGTTACCGCGCCCGAGCCGCGCCCGAGCCGCGCCCGAGCCGCCCCCGACGCCCGTGGCCGTCTCGATGGCGACCGCCGAACCGGTCGAGGGGCGGCACTCGGCCGTGTCGGACGGTAGCATCCGCGTGGACGTCGTGCTCCTCGACAAGCTGATGACGCTGGTCGGCGAGCTGGTGCTGGCGCGCAACCAGCTCGTCGGGTTCCACTCGGTGCGCGAAGACCCGACGCTGCACGGCCCCGTCCAGCGGCTCGACCTCCTCACGACCGAGCTGCAGGCCGGGGTGATGAAGACGCGCATGCAGCCGGTCGGGACGCTGTGGGGCAAGTTCCCGCGGATCGTCCGCGACCTCGCCGCGGCGTGCGGCAAGCAGGTCCGGCTCGACCTCGACGGCGGCGACACCGACCTCGACAAGAGCATCGTCGAGGCCATCCGCGACCCGCTGACGCACATCGTGCGCAACGCCGTCGATCACGGCATCGAGCCGCCCGCCGCCCGCACCGCCCGCGGCAAGCCGGCCGAGGGGCGGCTCCACCTCCACGCCACGCACGAGGGCGGCAAGGTCGTCATCCGCGTGTCCGACGACGGCGGCGGCATCGACCCCGCCCGGGTCCGCACGAAGGCGGTCGCGGCCGGGCTCGTGACCCCCGACCAGGCCGGCCGGATGACCGACCGCGAGCTCGTGAACCTGGTCTTCCTTCCCGGCTTCTCGACCGCCGACAGCGTCACCCACTTCTCCGGCCGCGGCGTCGGCATGGACGTGGTGCGGACGAACGTCGAGAAGATCGGCGGCACCGTGGACCTGGAGAGCCGGCCCGGCGGCGGCACGACGGTGAGCATGAAAATCCCGCTCACCCTGGCCATCATCCCGGCGCTGACCGTGACCTGCGGCGGTGACCGCTACTGCATTCCGCAGGTGAGCCTGCTGGAGCTGGTGCGGCTCGACGGCGGGCCGGGCCACGCGGGCGTCGAGTACGTCCACGGGGCGCCGGTGTACCGCCTCCGCGGCAGCCTGCTGCCGCTCGTCTACCTCGACCGGCTCCTGCGCGTGGAACCCGCGCGGCCGGCCGACGGCGGCGCGACGGTGGTGGTGATCCAGGCCGACGACCGGCCGTTCGGGCTGGTGGTGGACGACATCCACGACACCGGCGAGATCGTGGTGAAGCCGCTGCGGAAGCAGCTGAAGGGGGCGGCCGCGTTCTCCGGGGCGACGATCCTCGGCGACGGCCGGGTGGCGCTGATTCTCGACGTACTCGGGCTGGCGCAGCGGGCGGGGGTGGTGTCCGGGCCGCGCGAGCGGGCCGTGGCGGAGCGGCCGTCGTCGGTCGCGGCGGCGCAGGTCCGCGAGACGGTGCTGCTGGTGTCGTCCGGCGGCGGGCGGATGGCGATCCCGCTGGCCGCGGTGGACCGGCTGGAAGAATTCCCGCGCGCGTCGGTCGAGCGCGTCGGCGGGCGGAGCGTGGTGCAGTACCGGGGCGAAATCCTGCCCCTCGTGCGCGCCGCGCGCAAGGGCCGTCGGAAGCGCCGGGCCGGCGCGGCCGAGCCCCGCGGGTTGCAGGTGGCCGTGTGCGCGGCCGACGGGCGGCGCGTGGGGCTGGTGGTGAACCGGCTACTGGACGTGGTGGAGGAGGCGGTGACCGCCCGCGCCCCGGCCGGCCGCCCGGGGGTGTTGTTCACCGCCGTGGTGCAGGACCGGGTGACCGAGTTCCTGGACATCGCGGCGGTCGTGAAGGCGGCGCACCCGGGAACGTGACGGCCCGGGGTTTTGAGCCCGGGAGGGCGCCTTCGCTAGCCCGGGGCGGAAGCCCCGGGCGGCCTGCCGCGGAGTTCGTGGGGTGATGCACCTGGTTCCACGCCGACGCCCGCCCGGGGCTTCCGCCCCGGGCTAGCGAAGGCGCCCTCCGGGCTCAAACCCCGAACCGCGCCGCCGGAGTTCGCATGCCCGCCGACCGCCAGTTCTGCACGTTCCTCCTCGCCGGCCACCACTTCGGGGTGGACGTGACGAGCGTGCAGGAGGTGATCCGCGCCCAGGAGATGACGCGCGTCCCGCTCACCCCGCCGGTCGTCCGCGGGCTCATCAACCTGCGCGGCCGGATCGTCACCGCGATCGACCTGCGCCGCCGCCTCGACCTGCCCGACCGCACGGCCGGCGACCCGCCGGTGAACGTCGTGGTCCGCACCGACGACGGGGCGGTGAGCCTGCTGGTGGACGAGATCGGCGACGTGCTGGACGTCCCCGAGGCGGCGTTCGAGCGCTCGCCCGAGACGCTCGCCGGCCCGGCCCGCGACCTGATCCGCGGGGCGTACAAGCTCGACGGCCGGCTGCTGCTCATCCTCGACACCGACCGGGCCGTGGACCTGTCCGACAGCCGCGACCCCGAAAGCCCCCACCCTCCCGAGTCGTTCATGCCGCCGCCCAAGAAGCCCCGCGCCCGCCCCGCCGCCGCGAAGGCCGCCGACCCGCTCGGCACCGTCGAGTTCCTCCGGGAGGCGTTCGACGCCATCCAGGCCAACGTCTTCATTGCCGACGCGAACCTCACTCTCGTCTACGCCAACCCGCGGGCGCTGGACACGCTCCGCGGCATCGAGGGGGAGGTGCGGAAGGAGTTCGGCGTCGGCGCCGACGACCTCCTCGGCGCGTCGGCCAACCGCTTCCTCCGCGACCCGCGGGCCGTCGAACGGATCCTCCACAACCCCGCCGCCCTCCCGCACCTCACGGAGTTCAGCTTCGGCACCGTCACCATCGAGGCGCGCGTCAACGGCGTGTACGGCCCCGGCGGCGCGGCCGTCGGGTACGTCGTCAACTGGGAGGACACGACCGCCGCCCGGGTGGAGCAGGCCCGGCTGTCGGCCATGCTCGACGCCATCGACCGGTCCCAGGCGGTGATCGAGTTCAAGATGGACGGCACCATCCTGGCGGCGAACGACAACTTCCTGCGGGTGATGGGCTACACCCTCGACGAGGTGAAGGGCCGGCACCACTCCCTGTTCGTGGACGACGCCACCCGTACCGGGCCGGGCTACGCCGACTACTGGGCGCGGCTCGGCCGCGGCGAGTACCAGGCGGGCGAGTTCCGCCGCGTCGGCAAGGGCGGCCGGGAGGTGTGGATTCAGGGGAGCTACACGCCGGTGCCCGACCGGACCGGGAAGCCGGTGAAGGTGGTGAAGTACGCGTCCGACACGACCGCGCAGGTGAAGCTGCGGCTCGACGTGGAGGGCGTCCTGCGGCGCGTCGCCGAGAGCGCCACGGCGCTGGCCGCGGCGTCGCGCCAGCTCGGCGGGGTGAGCCAGCAGATGGCCGCGAACGCCGAGGAAACCTCCGCGCAGGCCGGGGTCGCGTCGGCCGCGGCCGAGCAGGTGAGCACGAGCGTCGCCACCGTCGCCACCGGGGCGGAGGAGATGGGGGCGAGCATCCGCGAGATCGCCCGCAGCGCGCACGAGGCGGCGAAGGTGGCCATGTCGGCGGTGAAGGTCGCGGACCGGACGAACGACACGGTGGCGAAGCTCGGCGAGAGCAGCGCCGCGATCGGCAACGTGGTGAAGGTCATCACGTCGATCGCCCAGCAGACGAACCTGCCGGCGCTGAACGCGACGATCGAGGCGGCGCGGGCCGGCGAGGCGGGGAAGGGGTTCGCGGTGGTCGCCAACGAGGTGAAGGAGCTGGCGAAGCAGACGGCGCGGGCGACGGAGGACATCGGCCGCAAGATCGAGGCGATCCAGGGCGACACCCGCGGGGCGGTCGAGGCGATCGGTCAGATCGGCAAGGTGATCGCCGAGATCAACGACATCCTGAACACGATCGCCAGCGCCGTCGAGGAGCAGACGGCGACGACGGGCGAGATCAGCCGGAGCGTGACGGAGGCGGCGAAGGGGAGCAACGAGATCGCGCGGAACATCACCGGCGTGGCCCAGGCCGCCCGCGGCACGACGGAGGGCGCCGGCGAGACGAGCCGCTCGGCGGACGCGCTGTCGCGGATGGCGAACGACCTGCAACAGCTCGTCAGCGGGTTCAAGCACTGAGCCGGGGGCGTCGCGTGCTGGTCTGTAGGTTGTCCGGGGTCGCAGGCCGGCGTTTGGTCCCCGTCGGAGGTGGTTAACCCCCTCACCCCGCGTGCTTCGCCGCGACCCTCTCCCCCGAGGGGAGAGGGTCGCGGCTGACCCGCGCCCGTCACGGGCGGGCATCGACCGGCGAACGCAGTGGGGTGCCGGCGACGGCGCGTGGTTGCCCGCCCGGTATGAGGCCCGGCAAGGCCCACCCTCTCCCCTCGGGGGAGAGGGTCGCGGCGAAGCACGCGGGGTGAGGGGGATAACCACCCACGGCGAAGACCGGTGAACGGCTCCGCAACCCGGACACCTGCGGATCAGTACCACGGAACTCGCCGAAGTGGAGGAGCCGCGCATGCACGCGCTCGTGATCGACGACTCCCGGACCGTCCGGGCCATCATCGGGAAGACGCTCCGCGACGAGGGGTTCACGGTGTCCGAGGCCGGCGACGGCCGCGCCGGCCTCGCCGCCCTCGCCGGCACCCCGGACGTCGGCCTCGTCCTCGTCGACTGGAACATGCCCGAGATGGACGGCCTCGCGTTCATCACCGCCGTCCGCGCCGACCGGGCCTACGACGGCGTCCGCGTCGTCATGGTCACCACCGAGACCGAGCAGGTGCAGGTGGGGCGGGCGCTGGCGGCGGGGGCCGACGAGTACGTGATGAAGCCGTTCACCCGGGAAATCCTGGTCGCCAAGCTCAGCCTCCTCGGCGTGTTCGGGGAGTAGCCGTGCCCGCGATCCGCGTCCTGATCGTCGACGACTCGGCCGTGATCCGCCGCGCGGTAGCCGGGGAACTGGCTGCCGACCCGGCCCTGGAGGTCGTCGGCACGGCGGCCGACGGCCGCATCGCCCTCGCCAAGCTGGCGCAGCTCGCGCCGGACCTCGTCGTCCTCGACGTGGAGATGCCCGAGCTCGACGGCCTGGCGACGCTCCGCGAGATCCGCAAGACGCACCCGAAGCTGCCGGTCATCATGTTCAGCGCGGTGACCGAGCGCGGCGCGGCCGCGACACTCGACGCCCTCGCCCTCGGCGCCACCGACTACTTCGCGAAGCCGACGACCGGCGGTCTCGACGCCTCGCTGCGCGTCATCCGCGAGCAGTTGATCCCCGAGATCAAGGCGCTGTGCGCCCGCGGCGCGGCCGTGCCGCAGCCGCCCGCGTCGTTCGGGGCGCCGCCCGCGACTGACCGCGTGGACGTGGTGGCGGTCGCGGCGTCCACCGGCGGGCCGAACGCCCTCGCCGACCTGTTCGACGGGCTCCCCGCCGACTTCCCGGTGCCGGTCGTGATCGCCCAGCACATGCCGCCGGTGTTCACCCGCCAGCTGGCCGAACGGCTGTCGGCCCGGTTCGCGCTCCGCGTCGAGGAGGGGCGCGCCGGCGGCGCCCTCGCGCCGGGGCACGCCTGGATCGCGCCCGGCGACTACCATCTGGTCGTCGTCCGGGACGCCGCGGGGGTGCGGGTGGCGGTGAATCAGGAGCCGCCCGAGAACTCGTGCCGGCCGGCCGCGGACGTGCTGTTCCGGTCGGTCGCCCGGGTGTTCGGCCCGGCCGCACTCGGCGTCGTGCTGACCGGCATGGGGCAGGACGGGCTGCGCGGCTGCGAGGCGATCCGCGCGGCCGGCGGGCGCGTGGTCGTGCAGGACGAAGCGACCTCCGTGGTGTGGGGGATGCCGGGGGCCGTGGCCCGCGCCGGGCTCGCCGACCGCGTGCTGCCGCTGGCCCAGCTCGCACCGGAGATCGTGCGGCGCGTGCGCGCCGGCCGCGAGGGCGGCCGATGACCGCCCAGGACTTCGAGTACGTGTGCCGGTTCGTCCGCGACCGCAGCGCCATCGTGCTGGACGCCGGGAAGGAGTACCTCGTCGAGTCGCGCCTCGGCCCGCTCGCGGCGCGGCTGCAGCTCGGGTCGGTGGCCGACCTGATCGGCCGGCTGCGCACCGGCCGCGACGCCGCGCTCGGCACCCGCGTCATCGAAGCGATGGTGACGAACGAGACGCTGTTCTTCCGCGACGTGCAGCCGTTCGACACGCTGCGGCGGACCGTGCTGCCGGAGCTGATCCGCCGGCGGGCGGGCGAGCGTCGGCTGGACGTGTGGTGCGCCGCGTGCTCGACCGGGCAGGAGCCGTACAGCCTGGCGATCCTGCTGCGCGAGTACTTCCCGGCGCTCGCCGCGTGGCGCGTCGGCATCCTGGCGACAGACCTGTCGGCGGAGGTGCTGGGGCGGGCGCGGGAGGGGCGGTACACTCAACTGGAGGTGAACCGCGGGCTGCCGGCGGCGCTGCTGCTGAAGTACTTCCGCCAGCACGCCGCCGTCTGGGAGCTGGCCGACGACGTGCGGCGGATGGTGGAGTTCCGCGAGCTGAACCTCGTCCGCGAGTGGCCGCCGCTGCCGCGGTTCGACCTGGTGTTCCTGCGGAACGTGATGATCTACTTCGACGTGGACACGAAGAAGGCGATCCTCGGCCGCGTAGCCCGTGTGCTGCGGCCGGACGGCCACCTGCTCCTCGGCGCGGCCGAATCGACGATCAACCTGGACGACACGTTCCGCCGGGCGGAGGAGCTGAAGGGCGGCTTCTACCAGCCGGCCGGCGGTTCGGGGTTTCCGTAGGTCGGGCCGAGTCTGCGAGGCCCGACGCGGGGCGCCGGACGCGAACCGGAGAGACGCGGAACGTCGGAGCCGCCGGGTTTTCGCCCGAACCTCCCGTTGCCCCGCGTCGGGCCTCGCAGACTCGACCCGACCTACAAGACCCGAGCCGAACACAGGAGCAGCGGTGGACACGCGGGACGAACTACTCACCGCCTTCGACGCCGGCGTCGTCACCGCGCTGCGGGAGATGGCCGGCGTCGAGGCGGTCCGCCGCGGCCCGGCCGACGCCGCCGCCGACGTGGCGGTCGCGCTTCGGCTGGACGTCGGCGCGGGGTGGTGGGCGGTCCTCGACTTCCCGCCCGCCACCGCCGCCGCGCTCGCCCGGCGGGTGCTGGCGGGCGTCGCCGACGAGCCGGACGACGCGACGGTGCGGGACTGCGCCGCCGAGCTGCTGAACGTCACCGCCGGGCAGGCGAAGACGCTCCTGTACGGCACGCCGCACCACTTCACGTTCGCCACCCCGACGGCGCCGCCGGCCGGCGCCGCGGGCGCGGCGGGCGTCGGGTACGATACGGAGTGCGGGGCGTTCTCCCTCCGCGTCCTGCCGGCGACCGTCACCACCGGGGGTTGATCATGGCGAAGGCGACCCACGGACCCGTCTCCGTCGCCGAGTTCGCGCAGAACCTGGCCCACAGCGGCCTCCTTCCTGCCACCGACGTGCTGCCCGCGGCCGACGGCGCCGCCGCCGCCCGCAAGCTCGTCGAGGCCGGGAAGCTCACCGCGTTCCAGGCCGACGCCGTCCTCGGCCAGCGGTTCGAGGAGCTGCGCATCGGCAACTACGACGTGCTCGACAAGCTCGGGGTCGGCGGCATGGGGGCGGTGTACAAGGCGCGCCACCGGCGGATGAAGCGCGTCGTCGCGCTCAAGGTGCTGTCCCGCGAGGGCGCCCGCTCCGGTACGCTGGCCGACCGCTTCCAGCGCGAGATCGAGACGCTCGCCCGGCTCGCCCACCCGAACATCGTGATGGCCTACGACGCCGACGAGGCCGAGGTCGGGCCGTTCCTCGTGATGGAACTGGTGATCGGCCGCGACCTGGCCGCCGAGGTCGCCGACCGCGGGCCGCTCCCCGTCGCCGACGCCATCGACCGCATCCTCCAGGCCGCCCGCGGGCTCGAGTACGCCCACGCCCAGGGGATCGTTCACCGCGACATCAAGCCGGGCAACATCCTCCGCGACACCGACGGGCTGGTGAAGGTGGCCGACCTCGGCCTCGCCCGGCTGAGCGAAACGCCCGCGAACCTGTCGCTGACGCAGGCCGGCACGGTCGTCGGCACGGCCGAGTACATGCCGCCGGAACAGGCGGTCGACTCGGGCGAGGTGAACCACCGGGCCGACATCTACAGCCTCGGCTGCACGCTGTTCTTCCTGCTGACCGGCCGGGCGCCGTACCAGTCGGGGTCGATCATGTCGATGTTCCTGAAGCACCGCGACGAGCCGGTGCCGGACCTCCGCGCCCTCCGCCCCGCGGTGCCGGCCGGGCTGGAGGCGGTGTTCCGGCGGATGGCCGCGAAGGCGCCGGCCGACCGCTACCAGTCGATGACCGAGGTGGCCGCGGCGCTGGAGCGCGTCCGCGGGACCGTCGCGCCGGCGGACGTGGGAACCGGCGAGTGGTCCTCCCTTCCGCCCTCGCCGCCCGACCGGACGCTCGTTCTCGACAAGAACGCGCCCGCGGGGTCGAACGTGGCGACGGGGGCGTTCGAGGTGACGCCGCCGTCGACCGCGACGGCCGCGGCGCCGGCCGGCGGCGTCGCGGGGCGGACGGTCGTGCTGGCGGAGTCGTCGCGGACCCAGGCCGGGATCATCCGCCGCTACCTCCAGCAGCTCGGCGCGGCGCACGTCCACGCGGCCGAGTCCGGTGCGGAGGCGCTGGCCCTCGCCGCGCGTGAGCGGGCGGCGGTGGTGGTGTCGTCGATGCACCTGAAGGACATGACCGGGGCGGAGTTGGCGACCGCGCTGCTGGCCGACGCCGGGTGCGCCGGGGTCGGGTTCGTACTGGCGACGAGCGCGGCCGACGAGCAGGAGCCCGGCGCCGTCCCGACCAGCCCGCGGGTGGTGGTGATGCCGAAGCCGTTCGACCCCGAGCGCCTCGCCCGGTCGATCGCCGCCGTCGTCCGGTGACGCGGCTTATTGACCCAACAGTTGTTCGGGTTGCGCCACTCCCGAGCGGTCTTCGCCGTGGGTGGTTCGCCCCCTCACCCCGCGTGCTTCGCCGCGACCCTCTCCCCCGAGGGGAGAGGGTGGGCGCGCCCGGCCCCCATCGCGGGTGGGCAATCACGCGCCGACGCCGTGTCACACTACCCCGCGTCCGCGGGTCGATGCCCGCCCGGGATGGGGCC
>Ga0105046_10014377_pt1 | contig 12201 bp, 10 predicted proteins | sample MAT03_FD_78385 | JGI IMG/M metagenome (GOLD analysis project Ga0105046, IMG submission 78385) | Freshwater microbial communities from Lake Fryxell liftoff mats and glacier meltwater in Antarctica - MAT-03 (megahit assembly) | ecosystem: Environmental > Aquatic > Freshwater > Ice > Liftoff...
GGCAGCGAGGGTTTCACCGGCATCCAGGCGCACCGCGACAACATGGTCCAGTGGCTGTCCGAGCACCGCCGTCTGCGATCCATTGGCCAAGGCGATAGCCATCGATATGGTGCAGGTCGATGAAATCAGGACACCGACGGTCACGAAGGCAATCCAGGACCGCTTTTTGTGCATTCGACGGGGTGAGGGCGATACGGCTAGTGGGCGAAAAGACTCTACACGATCGATCCCAACGGTTAGGTACAGCGCAACCCCTGCCTGCGCACAATTTCATGGCTCTTGCCACGGTGAAGGCGGGATGTCCGCCTCTGGGCACCGAACTGAAGAATCAGTGGTCGTAGCCCGGGAAGCGACGCTCAAGCCGTCGCAGCAGACCCGGCCAGACCAACTGCGCGCCCAAACCCTTGGTGGCAGCAGCGGCTTGCTCACGGGCGGTGGAGACGATGGCCGGGTCCACCGTCACCAAAGGCCCTCCGCCCGCTTGGGCGCGCACCTGGATCGTGCAGACAGTTTCGAAAAGGTACATCGACTGGAATGCATCGGCCACCGTGCGCCCAACCGTCAGCAGCCCGTGATTGCGCAACATCAGGAAATTCTTGTGGCCCAGGTCCGCCACCAGTCGCGGCTTTTCGTCGTCACGCAGCGCCACACCTTCATAGTCGTGATAACCCAAGGACGACAAGACAAAGATCGATTGCTGTGAGATGGGCAGCACACCGCCCTGTTGGGCCGACACCGCGATGCCATTGATCGAATGCACATGCAATACGCAGCCGATGTCATGGCGGGCCCCATGCACGGCGCTGTGGATGACGAAGCCCGCAGGATTCACATCGAAGGGCGAGTCATCGAGCTTGCGACCATTAGCGTCGACCTTGACCAGACTGGAAGCGGTGATCTCTTCGAACATGAAGCCGTAAGGGTTGATCAGGAATTGCCCCGTGTGTTCACCGTCAGGCCCCGGCACGCAGGCGCTGATGTGCGTGAAAACCAGATCGTCCCAGCCAAACATGGCCACCATACGGTACGCAGCCGCCAGGTCGACGCGGGTCTGCCATTCGGCCTCGCTGACCTGATGACGGCGTTCGGGAACATGCAGTTTCGGCGCAGGCATGGTGATCTCCTGAAAGCGATGTCTGAGTGAGGATAGACAATCCCATGCGCGCCTTTCTGTCGCGTCAGAGACAAGCCATGAATACCCCCGTTCCTACAATCGAAGAACTCAACAACATCGAATCGGGCGCGTGGTTCAGCAAGCTCTCACCGTCGCTGCGACACGCCATCTTGTCGCGATCCACCGTGCGCCGTCTGGCTGACGGCAAGGCCTTGGCCACACGCGGCTCAGCCGCCGAAGAGTGGTGCGGGGTGGCGCGGGGCGCGGTCCGTATCAGTTCGGTGTCGCTGTCGGGCAAGCAGGTCAGCCTGACCTATGCAGAACCCGGCACTTGGTTCGGCGACATTGCGCTGTTCGACGGCCTGCCACGCACCCACGATGCAGACACCCACGGCGACACCACCTTGCTGGTGGTGCGCAAGTCCGACTTCAAGGACCTGTTGTCGCAACACGTGGAGTTGTACGACGCGCTGCTGCGCCTGAACTGCCGCCGCCTGCGGCTGATGTTCGACCAGATCGAAGACCTGAACACGCGGCCCTTGCAGGCGCGGCTCGCCAAACAGATTTTGCTGCTGGCCCGCAGTTACGGGATCGAGCAAGGCGAGGAAATTCGCATCGGCTTGGCGTTGGCGCAAGAAGATCTGGCGCAACTGTTGGGTGCTTCACGGCAGCGGGTGAATCAAGAGCTGAAAGGCTTCGAACGCGAAGGTGCGGTGCGGGTCGAACCCACGCGCCTGGTGGTGCTGTCGCGCGAGAAACTCTTGGCCATAGCCGATCGCTGACAGATCCGATGCCCCCGTGCCGGGCCCTCGATGCCGTTGCGCCGGCCGGCCCCTGAAAACAAGAACGGCTCCAGAGACAAGAACGAGGCACAAGCGCGCTATGGATCACTTCACCGGCACCAAACCCGTCGCCGAAAGCCATGCTTTCGATGTCGCTGCGCTCGAGCGCCATCTGCTGTCGGCAATGCCCGGATTCGGCGGCCCCTTGACCGTCGAGCAGTTCAAGGGCGGCCAGTCCAACCCCACCTACAAACTCATCACGCCCAGTTCGAGCTACGTGATGCGCACCAAGCCCGGGCCGACAGCGAAGTTGCTGCCTTCAGCCCATGCGGTGGACCGCGAATTTCGCGTCATGAAGGGCCTGGGAATACAAGGCTTCCCTGTTCCGCAGATGCATGTGCTTTGTGAAGACGAGTCGGTCATCGGCCGCGCCTTTTATGTCATGCAGTTCATGGACGGCAGGGTCTTGTGGGACCAGTCTTTGCCAGGCATGCAAAGCGTTCAACGCGGGGCCATCTACGACGAAATGAACCGCGTGATGGCCGCGCTGCACACGGTGGATGTCAGCGCAGCGGGCCTGTCCGAGTACGGCAAGCCGGGCAACTACTTTGACCGTCAGATTGCCCGCTGGAGCAAGCAGTACCTGGCCTCGGTGACGGAAGATATTTCGGAGATGGACCGTCTGATCGAGTGGCTGCCGGCCCACCTGCCCACTGACGCCAAAGACGGCGCGCAAGCACCGACCGTGGTGCATGGCGACTACCGCATGGACAACCTCGTCTTCCACAAGACCGAACCCCGCATCCTGGCCGTGCTGGACTGGGAACTTTCGACCCTGGGCCACCCGCTGGCCGACTTCAGCTACCACTGCATGGCCTGGCACATTCCACCGGGTGTGTTCCGCGGCATCGGCGGCCTGGACCACGCGGCTCTGGGCATACCCAGCGAAGCCGAGTACGTGCGCCGCTACTGTGAGCGCACGGGCCGCAGCGACCCGCAGGCGCTGGCGGCAGAGTGGAATTTCTATCTCGCCTACAACCTCTTCAGGCTCGCGTCGATCATGCAAGGCATCGCCAAGCGCGTGGTGGACGGCACGGCCTCCAGCGCCCAAGCCAAAACCAGCGGAGCCGCCACGCGCACCCTCTCGGAGATGGCCTGGTCCTTTGCTCAGAAGCACGCCGCAGCCTGCGCCTGACCCCCTGGCAACCTGCTGAATCCGGGTTGCCCCTCACAAACGACTCACCAGCAAGGAGACAGACATGGACTTCGGCTACTCAGCACGGACACAGGAACTGCAGGCGCGACTCGAGGCGTTCATGGACGAGCACGTCTACCCCGCCGAACCCCGCTACCACGCGGAGATCGAAGCCAACACCGCGGAGGGCAAGCGTTGGACGCCGCTGCATGTGATCGAAGACCTCAAGCCCAAGGCTCGCGCAGCCGGTTTGTGGAACCTCTTCCTGCCGCCGACCGCCGATGGCGCGCACGGCAGCAGCGATGCATCAGACGCCGAATTCACCTTCGGCCTGAGCAACCAGGACTACGCGCCGCTGGCCGAAATCATGGGCGCGGTGCCCTGGTCCAGCGAGGTGTTCAATTGCTCGGCACCCGACACCGGCAACATGGAAGTCTTTGCGCGTTACGGCACCGCCGAGCACAAGGAACGCTGGATGAAGCCGATGCTGGAGGGCAAGATCCGCAGCGCTTTCGCGATGACGGAACCTGCCGTGGCCTCATCGGATGCGACCAACATCGAAGCCGAGATCAAGCGCGACGGCGACAGTTACGTCATCAACGGTCGCAAGTGGTGGACCAGTGGCGCGGGCGACCCGCGTTGCGCCGTCTTCATCTTCATGGGCAAGACCGACCCCACGGCCCCCAGGCATTCGCAGCAGTCGATGATCGTGGTGGCCCGCGATACCCCGGGCATCACGGTGATGCGCCCGCTGACAGTCTTCGGTTACGACGACGCGCCGCACGGCCACATGGAAGTCGACTTCAAGAACGTGCGCGTGCCGGCGTCAGACATCCTGCTGGGTGAAGGCCGCGGCTTCGAGATCGCTCAGGGCCGGCTTGGCCCGGGTCGCATCCACCATTGCATGCGGCTGATCGGCATCTCGGAACGGGCGCTTAAGCTGATGTGCGAACGGGCACTCAGCCGCACCGCCTTCGGCAAGACCGTGGCGCAGCAGACGGTGACGCAGGAACGCATTGCCGAAGCCCGCTGCATGATCGACCAAGCCCGCCTGCTGACGCTGAAGGCCGCGTGGATGATGGACAACGCTGGCAACAAGAGCGCGAAGGCCGAGATCGCAATGATCAAGGTGGTCGCCCCGCAGATGGCCTGCAAGATCATCGACTGGGCGATGCAGGTCTATGGCGGTGCTGGCATGAGCCAGGACAGCCCGCTGGCCTACTTCTACACGCTCAGCCGCACGCTGCGTTTCGCCGACGGCCCCGACGAAGTGCACCGCAACGCCATCGCCAAAATCGAACTCGGCAAGGTGCTGCCCAAGGCCTGATCAGGATTTGGGATCGCCGCCCGGCGATGCGCTGGGCAACCAGGCACTGCCATCGGCACCCGCGTCGTCGGCAGCGCCTTGATCGGCAATGCGGCGCGACTCGCGCAAGGCCGTCTCGAAGACCCGCAAAGCACTCTGCACCGGGCCGATCTGGGCTTCCGCGAGCGCCATGCGCAGCACCAGCCGACCGCGGCTGACCATCAGCACCAGCGGCACTTCGGGCATCGGCACCAATGCAGCCAGCGACTTGGTCAAGTCGCCATCCAACCAGTTCAAGAGCCACTTCTTCGAACTGGAAAGCGCCACAAAACGCTCGCGCAGCAGCGGCATTTCAGCTCCGCTCAGCTTGGGGTACATCACCAGCCAGCGCATCTCGGGCGGAGTTTCGTTGTCGATGCGCGTCTGCACGCCCTCCACGAACTGCTCGAAGACCGCCTTCTCCATGGTCTCTTGCAGTTCACGGTTCATCACCACGGCTTGCAGTTCGACGGGCAGGGCCAGTTCAGCACGCAGGCGCAATTCGTGCCCGCTGATGTAGCTGCGCTGTGAGGGACCCCACTCCATGCGCCAGGCTGAGGTCGCCAAGCGCCCGTCGATCACAAAACCCTCGTTGTGAACAGCGCGGTAGGTGTACTTGCGCGATTCGGCCCAGGGCACGATGCCCTCCCATTCAGGCGCTGTTCTTTGGGTGCCGGAACCGAACAGACGTTTGATGCCGTCGAGCATGGTGTGTTCCTCGCAACCGTCCAGCGCAGGCTGGACGTCCTTGGCCTGTTTGGCCCGTGAGTGTGATGAAGCAGTGTATGCCTGAGAAGTTTCCCCCCGGCCCACCCTGCCCAACTGCAGATGCCGGTGAAATTTGCTGGGACAATCGACGCCCGCACTGACCGTAGCTCAACCGGATAGAGCACCAGCCTTCTAAGCTGGGGGTTGCCCGTTCGATTCGGGCCGGTCAGGCCACCTTGACTATTGCGCAGTCACCGTGACCGGCACCGACGCCGAGGCCGTCTTGCCGAAAGAATCCGTCACCGTGACCTTGAAGCTGTAGATGCCGACAACGGGTTTGGCCCAACTGGCTTGCAGGTTCATGCCATTCATCGCGAACTGCATGCCTGCAGGTGCGCCGACCACCGAAATCGACAAGGACGTGGCACCCGGTGCCGCGATGCCGACACTGCCGGTGATCGCCTTGCTGACCACGCCGACGATTGGCGTGACCGTGACCACAGGACCCGAACCTGCCACTTGCACCGTGATCAAGCCTCGACCTATCTGCTGGGTCTTGCCGTCGGTGGCGTTGACGGTGACCGCATAGGTGCCGGTCAATGGGTTGGGCCAAGTCAGTACCCCGTTGCCGCTGATGACCATGCCGACCGGTGCGTCTGACAAACTGTAAGTGACGGGATTGGCTGATGAAACCAATACCGCAAACGACAAGGGCGTTCCGGGTTTGGCAGTCACCGCAGCTGCCGCCACCGACGGCGTCGCTGCAGGGGTGGCACCTGTGCTGCCGGACCCGGTTGCCGTGGATGTCGTCGCAGCCCCGGACAAGACATTCAACAGACCGGTCACGTTGGGGGTGCCCAGACCCGTCAACTGGTCGTAGCCGCTCTTGGCCGTGCAACTGGCGCAGCTGCCATGGCTGCCGGCTTGCACGTCCGCAAAGGCCGCTGCATAGGTACCCGGTACGGCACCGATCTGGCTATACAGCACAGCGTGCGGGGACCCCAGCGCGGCCTTGGCCGTCTGCGCGCGCATGGCATTGGCCACGGCCAGCAGTCCGGCCCACTGCGGGGTCGACAAGCTGGTGCCGCCGATGCTGAGCCACTTCACCGCGCTGCTGCCAGGCGACATCACCGCCACGAACTGGCCCGAGGACGGGTTGGCGTTGAAGGCCACGTCGGCCACGGCCCGCCGCGCGAAGGCGCTCAGTCCGGTGACGCCTGCCGTCTGGTAAGCCGGTTTGGCCGTGAAAGCGCTGGTACCACCACCCGTGCCGGACCAAGCCACTTCCGAACGCGCTCCGGTCCCGCTATAGCTCAAAGTCGTGCCTCCTACCGCCACGACCTTTGGCGATACCGAGGGCCAGTACACCCCCGCGCCCCAGTCGCCGGTGGCGGCCAGGTAGCTCATGTTCGGTGCAGAGAAAGCGGAGTCAGCAGCGGCGGTGTAATTCCCCTCAGGCGCACCAAAGCTCATCGACACGATGCCTGGGCCCATCGCGTTGGCCAGCCTGATGCTGCCGAGCAGGCTGTTCAGGCTGGCATCGGCCGCTTCGATGAGAACGATGCGTGCCAGCGGTGCGGTGGCATGGGCCCATTGCACGTCCAGCGCAATCTCTGTGGCCCAGCCCGAGTCGTAGCCCGGCGTCGTGGCCGTCATGCCGCCCCCGTTGGTACTGTAGACCACCGAAAATTCGCAACCTTCGGTGGACGCTACGGCCAGCGGCAGTGCCGTCTGCACGGGCAGAGCTTTGGTGGTGCAAGAGGGCAATCCAAAGCGCGTGTTGAAGGCAGCCAACTCGGCCGCGACGTTGGGGTTGTGCTTGGCCGCGACGATGTAGATGGTTTGACCAGCACCGAGTTGTGCTTTTTGGGCGCCTGTCAACGCAGACCCAGAAGCGGGCAATGCCGGCAGACCGTAGGCCGCGCGAATCTGCGCCGGGGTGTAGGTCGCCACCGCTGTACCGCTGGCCAAAGCCCGATTGACAGCCTCTGCGTTCAAAAGGGAAACCGGCGCTGGCTCCACCATCGAGCCACTCGCGGACAGCGCTCGCGACCGTCGAGCGGACTCCAGGGCATCCGCTGTCAGACCTCGGGTCGACAAGCTGCGCAGTTCGGCAGGAACCATCTGCATGCGCGGGCCAGACAGGGCCGAGGCGTTGGGGTTCACCGCGTCGGTGTCATCGGGCTCGTCCAGCAGCACGGGGGCGGCGTGGAAGGTGGGCTGGGCGATGGTGGTTTCCATCACGTCTGTCGGGGCAGCTTCTCCGGGCTGCCAGGACAGCACGGTAGCGGCTTCGTTGGCGTCAGATGGCGCACTAGACGGCGTATTTGACGGCACGTTGGCAGCGGCAGCCGGGCCGTCGCTTCCTCCGCAGGCCGTCAAGGCCAGCGCAATGATGACGCTTAACAAGCCCAGGCGCGTCCGAAACCGCGGAAGAACTTGTTCGCGACGGGTAGTGGAGAAAGTGGAATTCAGCATGCGCGACCCCAATTCGTCAAACAACGGCGAGGGCCACGCGGAAACAACGGCTGCGCACATTACTCGCAGCATGGGCAGGCCTTGTAAGCCTGCCGGCTCGTTGGCAACCCCGCTGCCGTGGCGCTTGCGCGCGTTAGGCCGGTGGCTTTGCGTCCCCGCCTTTCAGCGGGTTTGCCCTCAGAAAATGATCCGGGCTGACAGGCCCGGCAACAACTGCTTCCAGTCGAGGTAGAGATCGGCAAAGGCCGAACAAGACTGAATAGACCGCCTATTTCTCGGCGTGAGTTCGTACCGAAATCGGCCGCTGTTGCGATCGCAAAGGCGCAAAACCGCGGGTCAGGCGGCCAGAAAGTCAAAAGCCCCCGAGACGGGCGTCTCGGGGGCCTTGATTTCAAACGATGGTCGGGGCGGCGGGATTCGAACTCGCGACCCTCTGGTCCCAAACCAGATGCGCTACCAGGCTGCGCTACGCCCCGACTGAAGCTCCGCATTGTAGCCGCCTCGGCGACGTCTTACGGGCGGGTTCAAACAAGATTCTCAAAAGGCTGCAAAACAGACAGGAACACAGACTGCAAAAGGAGACTGCAGAAAGACGCTGCTTCAGGTGCGTCCCGGCCCTGGCAACTGCAGTTGTCGCGCCACGGACATGCACTGCTTGATGTGCTGCTCGCAGACGTAGCGCAGGGCCGTGTAGGTCAGCGCAGCCGACACCGCCTGCCCGGCAATCGGCACGAACTTAGCGGCCTGCTGCGTGGTCAACCGCACACCCACCATTTTTACCAGGCGGATGACCAACTCCCGAGTGATCAGCTTGCCCACCAGCAAGCCGCCGCTGGCGCTGATGGCCTTGTAAACGACGATTCGCCGATCGGGTGCCAAGCGCTCGATCTGCGCGGGCGACAAGCCGAAGGCGGCATTGATCTCAGGCAGCAGCCGAACCAGCAGGCCGATGTCGGTGATCCAGTCCAGACCCGGCACCGGGATCATCGCCACGCCCGCGGCCAGCATCGCCTTGCGCGACACCCGGCGGCGACATCGCTGTGCGATGGCATCGATGTCATTGGGTTCACCCGGCATCACTTCCCAGTCGACCTCGTTGCCGGGCGACGGACTGCGGGCGGCAGTGGAGGCGTTCATGGCATGTTCTCCGATTCCGGCGGCAACATCGCCTGATGTTCGCGCACAGGCTTGAGGATGATGGAGGTCGAGGTTTCTGCCAACAGGCACAACTGTGAGACCACAGCGTCCAAGTGGGCGACATCGGTGACCGCAATCTCCAGCACCCAACTGTCTTCGCCGGTGACGTTGAACGCGTTCACCACCTCGCGGATCTGCGCAATCAACGCCAGCATGCGGGCGTAGTCGGCACGACCTACCCGCACCACGGCGCGGATGCCGTATCCCAGCGCTGCCAGATTCACCGTGGCGCGGTATCCGGTGATGACGTTCGCCGCTTCCAGTTTTCGCACCCGCTCGGCCACGGCGGGTTGGCTGAGATGCACACGCCGGCCCAACTCGGCCAACGACAGCCGGGCGTCGCCCTGCAGTTCGGCCAGGATGCGGGTGTCGTAATTGTCGAGCACAGGCAAATTTCGCATTTCACGCACTCTGCGCTGCAAAGACTTCAAATGCAAGGCGAAGAGAACGATCAGCCTTTGAACATCTATGGAAACACGGCACGCACCTTCGTACCATCTTCCACATGTCGCGCACCGTCACCTTGCCCGCAACGCGACCCGAACGCATGCCGCCTTTGATCGTGGCTTGCCTAGCCGCCACCTGGCTGATCTGGGGGTCCACCTACCTGGCCATCAAGTGGGCGCTGATCAGCTTTCCGCCCTTCTTCCAGATGGGCACGCGATTCCTGGCCGCAGGTGCCATCCTGGCCGCGTTCATGCACTGGCGCGGCAGTCGCTGGCCGACATGGGCCGAATGGATCAACGCGACCGTGCTGGGCAGCTTGATGCTGGGTGTGGGCTATGGGCTGACAGCGGTGGCCGAGGTCAGCGTCAGTTCCGGCTTGGTGGTGGCCTTCATCGCCATCGGCCCGGCGCTGCAGGCAGCCATGGAGCTGCCCTATGGCGATCGCCCCACGCGCCGTGAATTGCTGGGCATCGGCACGGGCCTTGTGGGCGTGCTGGGGCTTGCGGTCGGGCAAGGCTTCTCGGCGGCCCCGCTGGGCCTGCTCGCCGTGTTGGTGGCTTCGGTGGGTTGGAAGGCCGGTGCCATCTGGAGCTTGCGCGGCCTGCCGCAATGGATGGGCGGCCGAAAGCTGGAACTGGTGCCCGGAGCGATGGGCTTTGCCAGCCAGATGCTGGCCGGCGGCGTGGTGCTGATGTTGGCCGCCTGGCTGGTCGGCGAGCAGCCGGTGCTGCCGCTGGATCCGCTGGCCGTGGCCAGTTGGGCCTATCTCGTGGTGGCGGGTTCGTTGGTGGCATTTTCAGCCTTTATGGTGCTGCTGCAACGCACGCCGACCGCGGTGTCGTCGAGCTACGCGTATGTGAACCCGCTGATCGGCTTGGTGCTGGGGGTGACTCTGGGCGGCGAGACGCTGCACCTTCTGGAATGGGTGTCGGCGCTGGTGGTCACAGGCAGCGTGGTGTTGATGTTGAAGGGCCGCTGAGGGCCATCATGCCGAGGGGCCGGGAAGCCGACTGGCCACGGTGCGCGCCGCACGACGCGCAGCCTGCAGCACGATCAAGTTGTGCGCGCTTGTTGGGCCGCCTGCCGGATGGCGCTCAGCGTGGTGCGGCTGGTAATGACGTCGGACGACAGCTTCAGGTGGATCAGACCCGGGCTGCTGGCGGCCAGACATCGCTGCAACGCGGGTTCGAAGTCTTCGGTGCAGTCGACGGTTTCGGCATGCCAGCCGTAGGCACGCGCCAGAGCGGCGAAGTCCGGGTTGAAAAGGTCGCTGCCGCTGACGCGCCCTGGGTACTCGCGCTCCTGGTGCATGCGGATGGTGCCGTAGGTGCCGTTGTCCACGACGACGCTGATCAGGTTCTTCGCGCCGTACCCCGTGGCCGTGGCCAGTTCCTGGCCCGTCATCAGGAAGTCGCCGTCGCCTGCCAGGTTGAAGGCAAAGCGGTCCGGGTGCAGCAGGGCTGCAGCCACCGCAGCCGGCAAGCCGTAGCCCATGGCACCTGATGTGGGTGCCAGTTGTGTTCGACCGTGGTGCTGCAAGCCTGGCAACTGGCCGTAGCGGTGCAGCCAGCCGCTGAAATTGCCGGCACCGTTCGTGTAGACCGTGTTCTCGGGCAGCAATCGCTGCACAGTTTTCACAACCACCGCCATGTCCAGTGGCGACGCCGCCGGTGCCACGAGGTTGGCGGCGTAATCCGCGCCCGCTGAAGCTGCGTGTTCGGCCCACGAAACCGCAACCGGTGCGGCCAGCGCTTCCAGCGCCTTGGCGGCGCAGGCCATGGAAGCCTGCAGCATCAGGTCGGCTTGGTAGACCCGACCGAGTTCCTCGGCACCGGCGTGGATGTGCACCAATTTCTGCGTCGGCCGCGGGGCTTGCAGGTAGGTGTAGCCCTGGGTCGTCATCTCACCCAACCGCACACCCAGCGCGATGACAAGGTCGGCGTCTTTCAGACGCGCCACCAGTTTCGGGTTGGTGCCGATGCCTATGTCACCGGCATACAGCGGGTGGCGGTTGTCGAAAGTGTCCTGGAAACGCCAGGCGCAGGCCACAGGCAGTTGCCAGTTCTCGGCAAAACGCTGCAGCGCCATGGCCGCTTCGGCGTCCCAGCCCGAACCGCCGGCCAGCACCAGCGGCCGCTGTGCGGCCATCAGCATCGCGCGCAGGTCACGCAGGCCACCCGGCGCGGGCCAGGCGTGCACAGGCTGCACACGCGGCAGCACGGGTGCGCTGGTCAGGGTGCTCAGCATGTCTTCCGGCAGTGCCAGCACAACGGGGCCTGGGCGGCCTTGCATGGCGGTGTGGAATGCGCGCGCCACGTATTCAGGCACGCGGTGAGCGCTTTGCACCTCGGCCACCCACTTGGCCAGGCCCAGGGTGCCGGGGCTGAACATCTGCCGGTAGTCGATCTCCTGGAAAGCCTCGCGGTCGCGCTGGTCGCTGGCCACCTGGCCGACAAACAGCACCATGGGCGTGCTGTCCTGGAAAGCTGTGTGAACGCCAATGCTGGCGTTGGTGGCGCCCGGGCCGCGGGTGACAAAGCAGACGCCGGGCCGACCGCTGAGCTTGCCCTGCGCCTCGGCCATGAAGGCCGCCCCACCTTCTTGGCGGCAGGCGATGAAGCGGATGTGTTCGCGGTGCTCGTGGAAGCCGTCCAGCACGGCCAGATAACTCTCGCCAGGGACCCCGAAGCAGGTGTCGATGCCTTGGGCGATCAGCGCTTCGACAAGGACGTGGCCGGCGGGGCGGCTGCCGGTGGTGTGGGGGTCGGCAGTTTGGAGGGTGGCGGTTCGCAGCATGCCGCCACTGTATCGCCGCAAACTGGCCTGCAGCGCGGAGTCCGTCAAGTCGAAAGTTGCGCGGGCAACGGTCGAGGACGTGGCCGACCCGCTTCAGGCGCTCAGGCGACCTTCATCACCGCTGCCGTGCCGCCTTGCA
>Ga0105046_10014380_pt1 | contig 12199 bp, 12 predicted proteins | sample MAT03_FD_78385 | JGI IMG/M metagenome (GOLD analysis project Ga0105046, IMG submission 78385) | Freshwater microbial communities from Lake Fryxell liftoff mats and glacier meltwater in Antarctica - MAT-03 (megahit assembly) | ecosystem: Environmental > Aquatic > Freshwater > Ice > Liftoff...
ACGTGCCGCGCCTGCCGCCACCGGCGGAGTTGTCCGCCGAAGTCCCGCTCGTCCGCATGCGGATGTAGTCCGCGTTCAGTGCCGCGAGGTGCTGCATCACGGCGTCGCCGGCGCCGCCTGGAGCCTGGGCGCTCGCGGTTGGCAATGACCTTGGAGGTAGTCGCCGTTGAATCGTTACTATCGTCCTCCAAGTTCTACCGGCTCTGGCCCCCCTAGCTTTCCCTCGGGCGCTCCCCCGGGGCCCGGTGGTATCCTTTCCCCCGTACAGGGCATATGCCATGACGGTCAGGAATCCATTGAGCGGCTGCGGCGTGTCGCGCCGCGAGATGTTGCGCATTGGCGCCAGTGGCGTGGGCCTTGGCCTCTACGGCGGCCTCGGGCCCGTGCCCTTCGTGCTGGCCCAGGCGAGCCGGGCATCGGCGGCCGCAACCTCCGGCCGCATTCTCGTGGTGTTCGAGTGGTTTGGCGGCAACGACGGCCTGAACACCATCGTGCCGTACGGCGACCCGCTGTACTACAAGCATCGGCCCACCATCGGCCTCAAGGAAACAGACCTGCTCAAGATCGATGCGCAGTTCGGCTGGCACAAGTCGATGCGCGGCATGAAGCGTATGTATGACGAAGGCAAGGTCGCCATCGTCCAGGGCGTGGGCTACGACCAGCCGTCGTTCTCGCACTTCACGTCGATGTCGTTCATGCACACGGCGGCGCCCAACAGCGGCAACGAGTACGGCTGGATTGGCCGCACCGCCTCGGCCATGGATCCGGCCGGCGCGCGCGACAACATGATCGTGAACATCTCCGACAGCCAGACGCTGGCGGTGAAGGCCGAGAAGCACGTGCCTCTGGTGTTCATCGATCCCATGCGCTTCCAGCGCGCGCTGTTCTCGCAGGAGAAGTCGGTCGTGGCTGCGCTGGCCGCGCAGGCGCCCGTCGGGGATGCGCATCGCTATGTGCTCGACGTGACGAAGAGCGCAGCCCTGGCGTCGGAAGTCGTGCGGGCGGCCTGGGGCCAGTACCAGCGCACGGCCAACCCCGACCTGCGCCTGCTCGATCTCGACAAGGTGGCAGCGCTGATCGAAGCCGACTTCCCCACGCGCCTGTACTACGTGCCGCTGCGCGGCAGCCTGTTCGACACGCACGTGAACCAGGCGTCGCCGCACGATCGGCAACTCGAGTACTGCTCCGATGCCATCGCGGGCTTCTTCCAGGAAATGCAGCGCATCGGCCGGGCGGACGATGTGGTGATGTACGTCTATAGCGAGTTTGGACGCCGCGTGCCCGAGAACACCAGCCTGGGTACCGACCACGGCACGGCGCAGGTGAATTTCGTGATCGGCAATGCCGTGAAGGGCGGGCTGTACGGCAAGACGCCGAGCCTCAGCAACCTGGTGCTCGGCGACAACCTCGAGAGCACCGTGGACTTCCGCCGGGTCTACGCCACGATGATCGACGGGTGGCTGGGTGCCGACGCCGCACACGTGCTCGGGCAGAAGTTCGAGACCCTGAAGCTGTTCCGCGCGTAGCTGGAGAGCGACCATGGCCAATCGCACGGGCTGGTCTCCTGGACCGGCCGCCTGGAAAGACGACCTGACACCCATCGCGGCAGCCGAGTGGAACGACGACCGCGCGGCGCACCTGCTGATGCACGCGGGGTTCGGTGGCACGCCAGCGGAGATCGACGCGCTCGCCACGGCCGGCCTCGATGCGGCGGTCCGTTCGCTCGTGCACTACGAGCGGATCCCCAATCCGAGAATGCAGCCGTTCGTGGAATCGGGCCTCTGGGATCCCACGCTGAAGGGATTCCCCGAGAGCCGGCCCGAAGCCACCGATCGCGCCGAACGTGAAGGCGCGTCCATGGGCATTGCGGCCAAGCCGTCGGGCAACCGCCCGGTGCAGCCCGTCTCCGATCGCTTCTTCTACTGGCTGCGCGCGACCATGCTCGAGACGCGCCGGCTCGGTTACTGGTGGGCCAACCGGATGCTGCAGACCACGCATCCGGTCGAACAGAAGATGGCGTTGCTGTGGCACGGCCACTTCGCCACGCACGAAAACAAGGTCCGCGACTACCGCAAGATGGTGCAGCAGATCGACCTGTTCGAGCGCGGCGCCACCGGCAACGTGCGTGACCTCGCCATCGAGGTCGCGCAGAACCCGGCGATGCTCTACTTCCTTGACGCGCAGTACAACGTCAAGGGCGCCCCGAACGAGAACTTCGCCCGCGAGGTGATGGAACTGTTCACCATGGGCGTCGGCAACTACACCGAGAAGGACGTGCGGGAATGCGCGCGGGCCTTCACCGGCTGGTACTTCGACGACCTCGCGTTCAAGGTTGATCCGCAGAAGCACGATGGCGGGACCAAGACCTTCCTGGGCCGCACCGGGAGTTTCGACGGGGTCGAGGTGCTGAAGATCATCTTCGCACAGCCGGTGACCGCCGACTACCTCGCCGGCAAGATCTACCGCTTCCTGGTGCGCGACGAGCTGTCGCCCGAGCTGCAGCGCAAGCTGGGCCGCGTGCTGCGGGAACACGACTACGAAGTGAAGCCGCTGCTCACCGCGATCTTCTCGTCGAAAGACTTCTACAGCCAGGCCAGCTACGGCGGCCACATCAAGGGGCCGGTAGAGCACCTGGTCACGATGATGAAGCAGTTGGGCGCCGACGCCGTGCCGGGCGTGCCCGACTTCAACCAGGCGACCATTGCCATGGGCCAGCACTTGCTGAATCCGCCGTCGGTGGCGGGCTGGGCGGGCGGCAAGGCGTGGATCACGCCGGGCCTGTTGATCGCGCGCGGCAACGTCGCCCGCGACGTCCTGGTTCCAGACATGACCGGCTTCCGAGACTGGAACTTCAACGCCGGCACCGACGACGTGCTCGGCCAGCGCCTGCGCGAGGGGCTCGACGTGGGCGCCGCCACCGCGGTGAACGATCCGTCGAACCTGAGCGCATTCGACATGTCGGCACTCGAGCGCGATGAGCGCTTCAACACCCGCATCTCTGGATACGTCGGCTGGCAGCAGGCGGCGCGCAAGCTCATCCCCACGCCCCGCCGGGCGGCGCAGATCGATCTGTCCGCGATCGTGCTCGACAGCGGCGCGAAGACCGCAGCGGAGGCGGTCGATTGCCTGCTGTGGCGGCTGCTCCGCGTGCCGGCAGCACCCGCGACCAGGGACGCGCTGGTCGCGTTCCTGACCAAGGAACTGGGCACCGACACCGTTGACCGCGCGAAGACCTACATGGAAGATGCCCTGCGCCTGACCGCGCACCTGATCATGAGCACTCCTGAATATCAGCTCGCCTGATGCTCATCACCGTCGTCATCGTCTATCTGCCGGGCGGGCTCGCCATGTCCGGCTCCGGGGGCTACGGGACGAACTCGACCAGCATCCGCATCGTGTCCGCCTTCAGGCCGTCTTCCCGCATCGCCTTCTGGCCCTCGTCGGACTGCAGCAGGGCCTGGAACTTCGCCATGTCGGGAATTTCGGCGATGAGGCCCGTCGCGTTGGCATTCTGGGGGTCGTGGAAGTTGCGGCACGTGACGTCGATCGCCTTGAACATCTCGTGCCGGCTTCCCGGTCCCTGCTTCCAGGCGCGAGCCCAGACCGCGCCGTCCTGCACGTCGTGAAAAATGATGGCCGTCGTCATGATTGTGCCTTTCGTCGGGAGGTGGCGGATTGCTTGCAGAGTGCGGGCGTGACACTACCACGCCGGCCGTCACCCCGTGAAGCCGATGCTCCAGTGGGTGCCGTCGCAGAACGGCTTGTTCTTCGACGCCCCGCAGCGGCACAACGTGTAATGTTCAGCGGATGCCCCCGGCGCCTGCGGCTCGCCGAGCAGTTGCGGGCCGCCGACGACGGCGTAGGGGCCATCGGTCGTCGCCGCGATCGACGGCTCGCGCTCCTGGTCCCGGACCTCGACGCCGCCACGCGTGTAGCTGAGCGCCCCGGACGGGCAGCGCTCGACCGTCGCGATGATGGCCTCGACCGAGGCGCCGGCCGGGTCGATCCACGGCTCGTGCTTCTGCCTGAACACCGTGGCAAGACCATCGGTGCAGTATCCGGCGTGCGCGCAGATCGACCGGTTGTCGTGAATCGTGATGGCGTCGGCGTGATAGCTGTCGCGCACGGCGGTGGCCGGATCGGCGAGCCGGGCGCCGGAGAACCCGTTCTTCTTGTGCGTGCCGTCACAGAAGGGCTTGTTGGCCGACCCGCCACACCGGCACAGGGCGATGACCGGCTTGGTCTCGATCCGGTCGCCGATCCCGTTCCTGAGGTCGCCGAGGTTTCGGACCATGTAGGGGCCGTCGGGCGTGCACTCGATCGTGGGTGTGTCACTCATCATGGTGTCCTTTCGCCCTCCACCGGCAGAGCCGATGCACAGCTCAGGACGGAACCCACATTATCCGTCGTCCTACTCCGAGAGCGGCGCCGCCCGGAAGCCCGCGTGCTACTGTGCGCCCGTAACCCACCACGCCAACCGCCACCTCTTCTTGGGCCGGCAGCGACCGGCCTCAGGCGACCCACCCACCCCCAACACCAAGCGAGACCACGTGACCAGCCGCATCGAAACCGACAGCATGGGCGACATCGAGGTTGGCAGCGAGCACTACTGGGGCGCGCAGACCGAGCGTTCGCTGCACCACTTCGACATTGGCGACGACACCTTCGGGCGGCCGATGATCCGCGCGTTGGGTCTGCTCAAGCAGGCCGCCGCGATGGCCAACGGCGCGCTCGGCCAGCTGCCCGCCGACCAGGTCGAGCTGATCGTGCGCGCGGCCCAGGAGGTCGTCGCCGGCAGGCTCGACGAGCACTTCCCGCTGCACGTCTGGCAGACCGGCAGTGGTACCCAGAGCAACATGAACGCCAACGAGGTCATCAGCAACCGCGCGATCGAACTCGCCGGCGGCGTGATGGGCAGCAAGACGCCGATCCATCCCAACGACGACGTCAACCGCGGGCAGTCGAGCAACGACACCTTCCCGACCGCGATGCACATCGCCGCAGCCGAGCAGACCGTGCATCATCTGCTGCCCGCGGTCGCGGCGCTGCGCGAGACCCTGGCGGCCAAGGCCACTGCGTTCGCGGACGTCGTGAAGGTCGGGCGCACGCACCTGCAGGACGCGACGCCGGTCACCCTGGGCCAGGAAATCTCCGGCTGGGTCGACGGGCTCGATCACGCGATCGCGACCATCGAGCGCGCGCTGCCGCAGGTCTACGAACTCGCGCTCGGTGGCACCGCGGTCGGCACTGGCCTCAACACCCATCCGCAGTTCGCCGTGGATGCGGCGGCCAGGATCGCTGCGCTGACGGAGCTGCCGTTCGTATCGGCGCCGAACAAGTTCGCGGCGCTGGCCGGGCATGAGGCCCTGGCCAACCTGCACGGCAGTTACAAGGTGCTGGCAGCCACGCTCAACAAGCTTGCCAACGACGTGCGCTGGCTGGCCTCGGGGCCGCGCGCGGGCATCGGCGAAATCACCATCCCTGAGAACGAGCCCGGATCGTCGATTATGCCCGGCAAGGTCAACCCGACCCAGGCCGAGGCCATGACGATGGTGTGCGCACAGGTGATGGGTAACGACGTCGCGGTCAACATCGGCGCCATGAGTGGCAACTTCGAGCTCAACGTGTTCAAGCCGCTCATCATCCACAACGTCATGCACTCGTCGCGGCTGCTCGGCGATGCCTGTCGCGCCTTCCGCGAGTTCTGTGCGGCCGGCATCGAGCCCAACCGCGAACGCATCGCCGACAACCTCGAGCGCAGCCTCATGGTCGTGACCGCACTGAACCCGCACATCGGCTACGACAACGCCGCGAAGATCGCCAAGAAGGCCCACCAGGACGGCTCGACCCTGCGCGCGGCCGCGCTCGCGCTGGGGCTGGTGTCGGCCGAGGACTTCGATCGCTTCGTCGACCCCAAGAAGATGGTGTAGCGCCATGGCCAATCCGCTGTCGCAGATCCAATTCGCGGTGCCGTTCACGGACATCCGTGCCGACACGGCCGTCAACGCCACGTCGGCCAGCGTCCGCCGGTTCTTCCACGCTGGTTGGGCAGCCGTCCGATTGGTAATCCGCCTCGAGGGCGATGATGCCGCGCGGTCAGCGTTCGACGGAACCCGCCGCGCGCCGCAGGTGATCGAAGACGTTGACCAGCAACACCATGGACTCGCGGCGCGCCTCCTCTGATCGGATCACCGCAGCCCGCGAGGAATCCGGTCGCGAAGATCAGACGAGTTGGCCATACCTCGTGAGCCGTGGCTCAGTCCCCTTGGGCGAGGGGGCATGTTGCCACGGCTGCTACCCTGGCACCCCACCCAAATGAGCGGGTGCCCAGCGACCGCCGTCCTCATATTCAGTCCGACGTCGTATGGACGCGCCTGTCACCGTCACGGTCGAGATGCCGCCAGACCTCGTCGCGGATGAGGACGTGTCCCAGTTGGGGGTGACGCTTCGTTGCCTGTGGGCGGTCGAACAGGTACCGCTCCGACGCCTGGGTGTCGGCCGAGCGGCGGAGGTCGCCGCACTGCCACGGGCCGCGTTCATGCGATTGCTGGGCGAACACGGCGTGCCGTCATCGACTACCCCGTTGAGGCTCTGCACCACGAGCTGCGCACGGCCCGCGGCCGGTGATCGTCGTCCCAGAGGCGGGTTCGCTCATCTACCTCGTCGGCGCCGGCCACCTCGACCTCCTTCCGCAGGCTCTATGACCGCGCGGGGGTCCAGACGGCAGGCCCCGGGGACCGACACGACCTACGTCTCACCGCATTGCCGTAGTTGCCGGGAATGCCAGCGTTGCCGTGGCGCCTTTCTCGCTGTCGCACGCTGGGCCGAGGCACTACCCAGCGCCACGGTTCAGGAGTGCATTGACAACGTCTACACAGGCGCGTATCGTCTTTGTGTAGACATGAGACGTCTGATGCCAGCCACAGCGCCCGCTGAACGTATCTCGATCAACCTGCGCACTGACGCAACGAGCCGCGACCTGATTGACCGTGCCGCAGAGGCGCTTGGGAAGAACCGCTCGGAGTTCATGCTGGCGGCGGCCCGCCGGGAAGCCACCGCGGTGCTCCTCGATCAGCGCCTGTTTCAGCTCGACGATCCAGCCTACCGCCGCTTCACCGCGGCGCTGGACGCACCGCCGGCCGAGAACCCGCGCCTGCGGCGACTGCTCCGCACGCGGGCCCCCTGGGAGCGATGAGCACTGCCCCACCGATCAGCGCTCCCGAGCACCTCGACGATCGCCACGATTGCTCGTCGTTCGATTGCGGTGAGCCGGCGCTCAACGACTGGCTGAGACAGCAGGCGCTCAAGAACGAAACGCGCGGCGCATCGCGAACGTATGTGATTTGTGTTGAGCAGCGCGTGGTGGGCTACTACGCGCTCGCGACGGGAGCCGTGGCTCGCGCGGCCGCCACGGGCAGGGTCCGACGGCAGATGCCGGAGCCCATTCCGGTGATGATCATCGCTCGACTCGCCGTCGATGCCCGCCATCAAGGGCAGGGACTTGGCTATGGCCTGCTGCGCGATGCGCTCCTGCGCACGCTCCAGGTCGCAGCGCACGCCGGCATCCGCGCGGTACTTCTGCAGGCGATGACGGCCGACGCCAAGACGTTCTACCGACGCGCGGGCTTTCACGAGTCCCCGGTCGATCCGATGCTGATGATGATCACCCTGGATGACGTCGAGAAGGCCTTGGCGACGCCGTAAACACGCGTTCGCCGATCCTCTTCTACAAGCCGCCACCGGTCGTCGCTACTCACGGCCATCGCTGCGCTCCGTGCAGGATGCGGACGATGTCGATCGCGTCGTCACGCACGGTGTAGATCACGATCCCGGGCAGGGGCCGGACTCCACGGCCAGCCGCGTCAGAAACGCGTCGTAGCGCTCGCCCGAATCACGCCGCACGATGGTGCGCAGCGCGGCATTCGCTTCGAGCGTCGTCGCATCCACGCCCACGGTGAACCCCTTCACGAGATCCGCCTGGGCCAGCACCTGCAGCACCCAGGTAAACACGGCGCGGTGCGTCTCCAGATCAATCACGCGCCGCGTGCGCGAGATCGTCGAGTGCTCCGGCGTCGCCTCCTCCAGCCCCACACCCAGGAAGGCGCGCAGCGACAACGAGTCGGCCGTCCGCCAGGCGATGCCGCGCTCGGAGTCCTGGCCCTCGAAGTACCCGATCAGCAGCAACCGGAAATACCGGCCCGGCAACAGACTGGGCCGCCCGACCGTCGCCGCGTAAAACGGGGCGCATTGCGCTTCCACACACTCGTCGAACCCCTCGGCATCGAGCGCCCGGTTCAACTGCTGAGAGAACGGATGCCCCGGCGACGTCGGAAGCGTGTGGGTCGCGATCCACATCTCCGGCGTGCGGCCGTGCTCCGTGCGCCGTCCCATCGCCATGCCGCACCGTAGTACGCATTCAGCGTCGTGTCGATCCCTATCAGGGCTTTAACCACGGGCTGCTAGCGCCGGAGCGCGACATCAGCTGCCCGGACTCGACGCGGCCGAATCCGCGTGTCGCTGCCGGACGCGCAGCACGACGGGAAGCGCGGCCATGGCCGCAAGGAGCGCGGCCACCACGCACCAGATCCCGAACCACAGCCACCAGCTGGCCAGCTCGCTACGCAGGTCTGCACGGCCCGGATCGTCCGGGTCGTACACCACTTCCACCGCGTCGCCAACGGCCCATGGCGCCGGTGCGCGGTTGACACTGCCCACGACGGAGCGCGCCTCGCCAGCCCGGGTCGTGAACGCGACGACCGGCGAGTTCCCGGTACTCCTCCGCGCCCCGACACTTGGGCTGCTCGGAACGTAGCGTAGCTCCACGACGCGACCGGTACTCACGTCGCCGTCGCGCAGCAACGCGCCCTTTGCCCACTGCGATGCGGCTCCCCAGGCCAGCACGATGAGCATCATGAGGAGGAACGGGAAGGTAATGCAGCCGAACGCACTGGCGTGCACGCGCGTGCCCGGCGAGTTATTTGCTAGGGCCATGGCTGTGATCCGGCCGGACACGCACCTACTTCTGTCGCAGCGTCACTTCACCCGATTGAGGACCAACGTGATTCCTTGACTCTTGGTGGTCATCTTGAGCGACGCGTCGCTGACGTACTCGATTGTGATCTCGTCCTTGGGCATCAGGCCATCGCCGCTCGCACTGCTCTCGAGAATCAGGCTGGTCGCGGTGCGTTTCAGAATCTTGTACGCCACCGGGTCTCCCCCGACCACGGTGAGGGTGCTGTCGGTGAACACGAATCGTGTCGCCGGGGCAGATTTCAGTGACGCCGCCAGGAGCTTCTTCCGTTCGGGCGTCGACAGCTGATAAAGCGGCGATGCCTCGAGCCGGACCTTCTCGTCGACGACCCATTGGCCCTGAATCGTCTGGCGCAGGTCGGCGGCGCTCGAGCCGACCGCCAGGCTCGAGAGAAGGATGGCGATCGTGGCGACATGGCTCATGGGCGGCCTCTCACTGTGGTTGGGTGGCGACACTCGTCAATACTTTGCACGCGCGCACCGCATGTCAAGCGCGCCGATTCGCAACGGCGCCGGATCCAGGGTGACGCGAATGACACGCATCGGCTGGCGCTCTCGATGCCGCCCATTTGGACAGTTCCCCAAGAAATCTAGCCTCCGAAGCTGTCTGTGCGTGCGTCAGTGGCGCAAGGCGCTACCGGATCGACAGGATCCACTTCTCCAGGGCGCGGCCGATCGCGTCGGGCGAGACCTCCTGCACGAAGTGGGGCCCGAACACGGTCGCCTCCGTCTGATGCTTGAAGCCCCGCACGAAGGCCAGCACTTCGGGGCGGGCCAGCAGGGCGCCCGGCTGCACGCGCACGAACAGCTTCGGGATCTTGCTCTCCGCCGCCAGCCAGTCCGAGTACTCCCGAACGAGGTTGTAGGTCTCCTTCGGTTCGCCCCCAAGCGGCAGTTCCCGCGGCCAGGTCAGGGTCGGTCTTCGACTCTCCCCGGGCACGAGGTACGGACGCCGGTATTCGGCGGCGTCCTCCGGGGTGAGGTAGTACTCGAGCCCGCTGATCAGGCTCTCGACGAACCGGTTCTCCTGTAGGACCGCCTGTTCGCCCGCTGGAGATCGATAAATTGCGAACGCCGTGCCTGGCGCGGGGGCAGGCCGTGGCGCGTCAGGCGGCTCGATGATCGCCTCCATGTAGGCGATGCCTGTCACGCGCGTCGGGTTGCGCTGGGCCCAGGTGGTGCCCAGGGCGGATCCCCAGTCGTGGATCACCAGCGTGACGGAGTTGCCCAGGTTGAGCGCGTCCAACAGCCCGAATAGGTACTCCTGGTGGTCCTTGAAGGTGTATCGATTGGGGCCGCTGTCGGGCAGGCGGTCGGAGTCGCCCATGCCAATCAGGTCCGGGGCGATGCAGCGGCCAAGGTGCTGCACGTGCGGAATAACGTTTCGCCACAGGTAGGACGACGTGGGGTTGCCGTGAAGGAAGACGATGGGATGTCCCTGGCCCGCTTCGAAGTAGGCCATGTCAAGACCGCGGACCCTGGCTTTCTTCTTCTGCTCGCGCCAGGGCCGGCTCGCTGTCTGGGCCGAGGCAGTCCCTGCCACCATGGCCGTCAGCGCGAGGGCCGTCGCCGCCTGCAACCAATCGCGACGATTCACCGGTGCCATGTGTCGTCCTCCGAAGGTCGATCCCGCAAGCTCGAACCGCCTCTACGCGACGTCGTTCTACGACGGCCGCGTCGCCAGCCGCTCGGGCATCAACGTCAGCACCGATGCCGGCGCGACCTGGACGCATCCGCCGAGCGCAGTGCCGCCGGTGGGCTTCTGCGACACCGACACCCGCCGCTCGGAACCGGCGGCCTTCGGCATCGCCATCGATCCCGCCAACACCAACCGCGTGTTCATCGGCACCAACTGCGGGCTGGCGATGAGCACCAACGCCGGCGCCACCTGGACGTTCATCGATCCCACGCCGGGCGACACGGCCGCGGACGTCACCGACGTCATCGTGCACCACGCCGGCATCATCGACGTATGCGGCGACGACGGCCACCTGCGCTCGACCAACGGCGGCACCACCTGGACGACCGCGCCGGCGGTGCCACTGCAAGGCGGGCAGTGCTCGCTCGCCGTCTCGCCCGACGAAGACTACGTGCTCTTCGCCGTGGTCGGGACGTCGATCTTCGAGAGCGACGACGCCGGTCAGACGTGGCCGGGCACCTACGCCAACCCGTCGGCGCAGGGACGCATTCCGTTCATCGCGATTAACCAGCGCGCCGGCAACACCTACGACCTGTGGTTCGGCGACGTGCGGCTCCATCGCGGCACCTGCACCACGCCGGCGGCGCCCGCTCAAGGCGGCGCGCAGCGCTGCAACACCTCGCCGGCCTGGGCGGGTCCGTTCACGCGCACCGTTGGCGCGCACGACGACTCGGGCGACATCGCGTTTGCCCCCAACGTGGCGTCAGACGCCTGTCCGGTGCTCTTCGCGTCAGACGGCGGCGTCTACCGGAACACGCTCGGCACGAGTCCGGCCTGCCACACGCCGGTCTGGATTCAGCCCAACGTGACACCGCATGCGCTCTGGAACTATACGTTCGCGGGCGTGTCGCGTCCGGGGGTGGCCGTCGAGCACCTCTACTTCGGCAACCAGGACAACGGCACCTTCGGCGCCACCAACGGTGGCGCGGCGACGGTGACGTGGAACAACGAGCGCTGCTGCGACGGCTTCGACGCCAACGGCGATCCGCTGCGCGGCTTCACGACGGTGTGCTGCTTCGGCGGCGGACGCGCAACACGGCTCTTCCTCAGTGCGCCAGGCCTGGTCGCGCCGTCCAACGAGATCGGCGTCTACCCGCCCGGCAACATGAAGGGCTTCCAGCAGCTCGAAGGCATTCTCACATTCGGGCCCGACGACTACATCGCGGCCACGAGCTCGGGGATCTTCGTCACCCTAGACATCGGTGCGACTGGCGCCGGACTGCCGACGTGGACGGCCGTGGGCACCGCGCCGCCGGGAGACGCATGCGGGATCCAGATCGCGTCGGCGGGCGGCACGCCGGTGTTCTTCGCCAAGGAAGGCGGGTGCGACGGCGACCGCGCGGGGCGGGTGCTGATCCACACCGGCACCGGCGCGGCCGGCGCCTGGCAGGTGGTGCCGCCGCCGGGCGGCGGCACGTTCGGCGTCTTCGCCGTCGATCCGAACAACCCGCAGCGCATCATCGCCTCGCG
>Ga0105046_10014381_pt1 | contig 12199 bp, 11 predicted proteins | sample MAT03_FD_78385 | JGI IMG/M metagenome (GOLD analysis project Ga0105046, IMG submission 78385) | Freshwater microbial communities from Lake Fryxell liftoff mats and glacier meltwater in Antarctica - MAT-03 (megahit assembly) | ecosystem: Environmental > Aquatic > Freshwater > Ice > Liftoff...
CTTGCCCTATCGCAAATCGGGTTTTCGGTTTTGGCAATCGTCGCCTTAAGCCAAGGATCACACTTGGCTGTCACCGCCTTGGGCGCGAGCTTGCTTGGCCAAGTTCTAGCGTTGTCGGTTGCGTTTGCGGCCCTTTCGCAACTTTCGGCCTCTCACGAAGGTCTTCCGTTTGTTGATGATCTTGCAGGCCTTGCTCAATCCCGCCCGCTGCTCGCATTTTCCCTCGCTGTTTCGCTGTTGTCCGTTTCGGGCATGCCGTTCACCGTTGGCTTCGGTGGTTACTTTACTGTCTTGTTGTCGGTCTTCAGCACGCCCTTAATGTTGCCACTTGGCTGTGTGGGATTGCTCGCGTTCCTCATTGGCCTTTACCCGACTTTGCGCGTGATCGTTGCCATGTACTTTCGCGAGAGCGCTCGAACGTGGCCCGATCACAACCCTCCCGGTGCAGCGGCGATCCTATGCACAGGAACGTTGACGCTGCTGTTGTTTGGCATAGTAACGGCCCCTTGGCTTGCATGGTCTCGCCACCTCGTGCCTTGAAACTAGCGGGTCTCACGCACCATCGGACCAAGTCCTTTGCCACGACTTTCGCGTAACCACTCCAAGGCTTTGGTAGAGGCTACCGTGAGCGTTGGGCGTTTCGTTTGTGCGCTCCACAGCAACAACGTGTTCTCAGCAAGTTTTCGCACACGCTCGTCCGCGTCGAACAACCCTAAGTGTCGCAACAAAGGCACTGTGTCGGTTTGATCGATGCGGGCCATAACTTGCACCAATCGCAGTCGACCATCTGGCTTTGCTGAATGTAATGCGGTCTCTATCTGCGGCAGTGCCGCAAGTCCATATCGTTCAAGCTCGGCAACCGCTGGTGCCAAAAACGAATCGTCACGGTTCACGGCCACATGGATGTTGCCGTGAATGTCCTTGTGAACGTCGTCTTGGCACGCGCTGCACCCCAACGCCGAACACGCCGCAAGCGCGAAGATCCAAAGCGCTCGTCTCAAGACAAACAAATCTCCTGTGCCTCCACAATTTCACCGTTGCGCCGCCCGTGTCGCTCCAGCGATCGTTGTGTAGGGTCAACAGGCAAGGAGTGAATGTCGTGGCCAAGTTCTGCCAGCTTTGCGAAGAACGTTTCGCCAAGCTCTACCAGTGACGCAGGCGTGGGGCGCGCAAAGGCAAGCTGTCGTAAATTTGCTCCGCCGTGAATTCCGCGCGAGTACCACGCCAGGGTCTTACGCAGCTCATGCAGCACCATTCTTGGAGGGCTGTTCTTTTGAACCAAATCTGCGTGTCGACGCCAAACATTGCGGCGCTCTTCCAACGTTGGTTCTCCGGGATCCACTTTGCCTTCCTCAAGCGCCAACAACGAACGGAAAAGCCACGGGTTTCCTCGTGAGCCGCGTCCAATCATCACGCCATCGCAGCCAGTGGCGGCTTTCATGCGCTTGTAGTCTTCAACGGTTTTGACGTCGCCATTGCCCAACAACGGTATCTCCTTGGGCAAACGGTGCCGAACCTCCGCGATCGGTTCAAGTTGCGCTTCGCCTGAGAAACCTTGCGAACGGGTGCGGCCGTGCACCGTAATCATTGCCGCGCCGGCATCGACCATGCGCAAAGAAAATTCAGGAGCGTTGATGCTGCATTCGTCCCAACCAAGGCGATGTTTCACGGTCACTGGAATGTGAGCAGACAAAGCATCACGTACCGACTTCACCAAAGTCGCAGCCAGCTCGGGCTCTCGCATCAACGCGGAGCCACACATGCCCGAGACAACCTTTTTTGCCGGACAGCCCATATTGATATCAACGATCGACGCTCCGGCAACTTCAGCCATGCGTGCGGCTGCGGCCAAGGAGCCTGGCTCGCGTCCAAAAATTTGCACCACAAAAGCGCGGTTCTCATAGCTGGGCCACATGCGGCTCACTGCTTTTTCTGCCCCACGAGTGAGAGCTTCAGCTGATAGAAATTCGGTAAACGTGATCGACGCGCCCTGCTCTTCGCATACGGTGCGAAACGATAGGTCGGTCACAGCTTCCATGGGGGCCAAAACTAGGCCCCGTCCCAGATCAACTTTTCCTACCTGCATGATGAGCCGCCCAGTATACGGGACGCTTTCCTCAGACGCCTGCAGGGGTTTATGCGCCGCTGAACTATTGAACCGTGATCGTGGCCTTACCTGCCACGCCCTCAAACACGGCTTCGATCATCGTTGTACCGCTGGAAACCGCCGTCGCTTGGCCGCGGGGTGTCACCTCCGCCACCTTGGGATTTTGGCTGGAAAACCGCGTTGCATCAGTAACGATGCGGCTAGTTCCATCGGAAAAGAAGGCCGTAGCTGTGTATTGTAAACGTGTGCCGCGGGGCAGCTCTGTTTCAATAGGAGTCAACCGCAACAGCAAAATCGCTACATCGCGACACGATAGTTTCCCTTCCACGGACGCTCCATCGAAGGTTGCGATGATCGTGGCTTCCCCTGTGCCCAAGCAACGTGCGAGACCCTTTTCGACCGTGGCAACCATGGGGTTTGCCGAGATCCACACCGAATTGCCAGTGACGTTGCGTTGCGTACCATCTGCAAAAACGCCCGTAGCTCGGAATGAAAAACTCTCTCCCGGTCGCCGCGCCGCGTCGCTTGGCTCCAAGATCAATTTGAGCCGCGTGACTTCTTGTGCGGTAACCAAGGCGCCCCCAGAAACACCGTTTAATGATGCCAAGATCTTTACCGACCCTGGGGCTAAAGCCAACACCAACCCGGCAACTCCTAAGTGGTCAACGCTTGCCACAGAAGGGTCGCTGCTTGTCCAAGCCACGTCGGCCGTCAGATCCCGTTGGGTACCTGATTTGAAGAACCCCAAAGCTGTGAACTGAACAATTCCGCCCGTCGTCAATGTGGTGTCTGAGGGACGCAAAGATAGGCTTATCAGAGTGTCGGCAACAACGCTCACGTCGACAAGTGCGGTGAGCCCCATGAAGCTCACTTTCACCTGCGTCTTGCCTGCCTTTACACCTGTGATTCGACCAGATCTATTGGCCGTGGTTGTGGCAACATTTGGCTGGGCCACACTCCAATCGGCTTGGTTGGTGATGTCTCTGGTTGTTCCTGCTTGTTGTACCGTCGCTCGAAACTGCGTGCTTTGGCCTTCGGTGATCGAAACGAATCCTGGGTCAACCACCAAACGGGAAACTGGGCCGCCTCCTGTGCCCCCCGATCCTGTCATCCCCCCAATGGGGGAGCCTCCGGCACCGATGAAGCCCCCGGTGCCTATTGCCCCGCCTTTGCCGCCCGCTGCCGATCCCCCCTTTCCGGTTTTTCCACCCACGGGCCCCATGCCACCTTTGCCACCGGTAACGAAGATCCCACCGCCACCTGTGACGCCGCCTTCTCCACTTGCGCCACCTTCGTCTGTGCTTCCCCCAGGACCATCCACCAAAGTTGTACGGCCACAGGCAACGGGCGCCAAAGTCACGGCCAACAGCAATGGCCCTAACCATGAAAAGCGTGAACGACGAAGCAAAGCGTTATGCATAAGGTAACTCCGGGCGGGCGGGCAAACAATCGCCCATCACCCATGATGAAGCAGTGGCGTCGCAAGAGCAACGACTCGATGTAGACCCTGCTACGCTGTTTTGCAATGGCCTCGCCCGGAGAAAGGTTTCGCTTGCGCGCTCGAAGCCGCGCGGTTCAACCGCAAGGCGCAATTGGCGGAGAGGCGCCCTTCACGTCTTTCATGGTGCGCCATGAAGAGCGCGAACGACGCGCCCGGGGAAAGCGGCGCATGTTTGCGGTCTCGGTGGCCGTTCACGTGGCCGTGTTTGGCGTGGTGTGGCTGTTGTCTGCCTGGAAGGTCGACGAACTCTTCGGCCACAGCGTCGAAGTGAACGTAGGCCAGCCTCAATCCGAGCTAGGTCCCGATGGAAAGCCTAAGCACCAGTTTCCCACCAACGTGGGCCGCGCCTTGGGCGTTCACCTCGTTGTGACCCCTAGCGGATCGAAAACAGAGCCGCGGGCTAATCCCATTGGCGTATCTGCAGATCTAGTCAAGCAGTTGCAACCCTTAATTCTAAATAAACTGCTGCGCGCTTTGGTTTATCCGAACGAAGCAAACGCTCAAAAGCTCCGCGGCGCTGTAAGCGTTCTGGTTGACGTAGACGCTGAAGGCAAAGTTACCCAGCTGGACGTAAAAGTCCCCTGTTTAAACCAACTGCTGTGCACTGTCGCAAAGGCAGCGGTGGCGCAACTGGCTAGCTGGCCCACCTCTGCCAACCCGGCTGAAAGATCGTTTCTCGTCCCGATCGAATTTCGCCCTGATTAGCGAACGCAGCGAACCCAGAACGCTTCGTTGGTTCCGGCTTCTTCATTGATGCCGTCGCGCATATCCACATATACGGCGCTCGACAACCCCACCTTGTTCACCGGGGTCGATGTCCAAAACAATGCGGCAGGCGTGTTGGGGAACAACGTCAAATCCGCTGTCGGGTGATCTGTCGTTTCATCCACGATGGTCTGAAGCTCCTTGTTTGAAGGAAGTCTCCATCCGTTTTTCAAACCGCGGCAGTAGTCGTTCGCCGATTCCCAAGACAGCGGTTGGTCCAGAATTCTGCGTTGCCAGGTTAGCTGCGTGTTGCGATCCAAGGCCGTGCTGTCGCTAAGGGTGAACCGTGGTAGCAGTCCAGGTCCCCCGCCACGAACGCACCTGACGTGACCGCTGGCACCGCCAGGAATGCCAAAAGCCGTGAGGCCCGCTCCAAAATACAAACTGAAGTAGAATTCTTTTCGCGTGGACGTGGGCGATGCGGACCAAAAATAATCGTTCGCCGTGTTCGGAAACGCTTCTTGATCAATGCTTGGCATGCGCGTGAAGTCCACCAGCGATACCAGCTCTATGCGGCTAGGCATGCGCCAATCGTCAAAGCCACCGAGACTCAGGTCCGCGCAATAGGCTACGGCGCTGTCCCAGGTTCTCTTTTCAGTGAAGCTTCGTTGCCACGTCAATCTTGAATTCGCTTCGGTCGCCGTTTGGTCCGCTATTGCATACGAAGCGGCTACGTCCGAAGGGACACCTGGAGGGCTCGGCATTCTCCAAGTGGGGTACGTCAAAGGAGGGCAGGGCAAGGGCGAGCTGGTACTGCATGGGCCCGCATAGGTCTCCATGCCGGTGTCCGCTGGTTCCAAGGCACTGTCGCGTTTTGTAACATCAGACGGTTCCCCATCTCGTTGTGCATCGAGAACTCCAGAGTCTCTCGCATCGCCACTGCTGTGGCAACCGGCGAGGGCAACAGCAGCGAACCAACAGCGTCGCGCACTTGTCATGACTTAAGTCCTAACTCCGCCGCCGCCGTCGTGCAAGTCCACGAATGATCAACGCCAATCCCGCAAAGGCAAAAAGGGGTGCAACGCCATGTCCAATGCGTCCTCCAAAGGCACAAAACCCGCCCTGTGCTTGCCCTCCGGCTTCCTTATAGCCATTGTAAAAATCGCGTGTGGCCACCGGTGTTTGCAGGAAAACCCTGCTGATCGGGCTTGCGTTGCCGTGCAAATCAACAGACGCAACGCCAACCAAATACGGAATACCATTTTGCAACCCAGTGATGCGTGTAGAGCGTTGCGTTCGCAGAAGATCGGAACAAACGAAGTCTTTGTTCAAAGTTGAAAAGCCGGAAGGCGCAGCATAGGGACCTCGGGCTGCGCGTAAAGGATCCGCGCTGGATCCGGCCGTGCCACCCGCACCACCGCTACCGCCCATGCCGCCGCTACCGCCATCTCCACCAGGTGAAGTTGTCGCGAAAGCCACCAGCGGTGCATTCGTGGGCAATGCCTGCGCTAGCGTTAAAGCAGATGTCGTCGTTGGGTTCTCTTGGCCGCAAACAGTGGACGACGTGAAGTACTGATCTGTGTAGTAACTAGGGTCGAAAACTGAAAGGTTCTCCGCACGGCTGCAAAACACCGTAAATCCCCGGAAGTCAGCAATTCCTTCTGCCTGAGCCCACTGCACATCGAGGGCTTCATTGCCGCCGGTTACAGAAATCGAAGTGTCAGTCGGCGGCGCGGGAGGTTCACCGTCGTAAACCAGACTCAAGGTTGGGGCCGCGTCTCCGGTGACATCGGGGATGTCGTCACCATTCGTGTCAATCAGTACTCGGATCGACTGCGTTCCTTGCGCTGAACACAGTTTGCCTTTTGGACCAAACAGCATGCTCGCTGGGAAATCAAACGTGGCTCGGATTCCCGACTTGGCAAATGATGCGATGTTAAACTTTCCCTTTGGCAGCGTCTGGCACCTGCCCTCATCGCGGGCACCCTTTCGTGTGACGGTGTTTGCGTCAAGACAACCGGCTTCGCCAATCAAAGTTTCGAAAGTGCCTTGGAGTTGGCCGAGGGCCGTTCTCTTCGCAACCCCTGAGGGCGAGAAAAATAACTCCAGGCGCACGTTAGTATCGCACTGGCAACGGGCCTTGTTGAAGTAGAACTTCTGCTCGAAGTCAGAGAACAAGGTCCATTCTCCGTTGCCCTTGTCGCGCAGCAGCCGCATCACGAAATCGGCTTTCCCAGGCAAATTGCTGGCCCCACTCTCGCCCCCCGAAGTTCCCCCTGCGCCCGGCGTCGGCGTGATTTGGGCCTGCACAACAGGGGATCCGAAAAGGGCGGCACGAATGCCAATGGCAACTAAAGTTAAACAAGCGACGCGCACGGGCCGAATACTAGCACCCAAGCGTCAGGGAATCTTGGCGGGAAATTCGCCCGCGGACTGCCCGTGCGTTCCCTATGCGGCCTTGCGAAGCTTCGCCGTTTCTCGGCACAGCCGTTCTAAATGACCGGCTGCAATGGCCAGCGCTTCAAGGTCGCCGGGAGCCAAAGGCTTGTCACCAAACCGAACTCGTTCGTATGCCTTAACGATAGGCTCTAAATGAGGCGCCAACCTTGGGTGCGTGTGCCCCACCTCGTATAAGTACTCCCTTGGCGTTTGGGAATCTGCTTTGCGAATACCTAAAGCGCCGATGGCTTTCAAAGCGCGGTCAAAAAAACGCTGGGTGGCGGTTGAAAACTCGCTTCGCTGGCTGCCCTGGGTGCTGCCTTTTCGTCCTCGTGCTCGAAGACGGATCACCAAGTAAACGCTGAGTGCCGCCGCCAAGACAATGTACACAGCGCGTTTGTCTGGCCGAGGTATATCAAACCCCGTGCCTGGCTTGCGTTTGAGCCCCAACGACTTTGCGAGTCCACGCGCCAGTTCCACTTGTCGGCTGGCATCATATTCAAGAACCCAGCGGCTCCACCACAGCTCTAACGAGTCGCCCAATTGCTTAAGTCGACCCATGCGCGACGGGCGGGCGATGCTGGGCGTTGCATCAAAGCGGGTCCATCCAAACCCAGAATAGTAAACTTCAATCCACGAATGGGCCCTGTTGTCGCGCACTGTGACGTGCTTGGCCATCGCGTTCCATTCGCCCCCCAAGAACCCATTTATGTACCGGGTGGGTACGTCGGCGACGCGCAGCAAGATTGCCGCAGCCGTAGCGAAATACTCGCAGTGACCACTGCCTTGTACGAATAAGAAATCTTCCAAGGGATCCTTCACGCTTGGATCTCGTTTGAGTTCAATCGAATAAGACTTGTTCTTTTGTAGCCATGCAAGAACCGCTTGCGCCTTGGCTGCAGGCGATTTTGCATTTTTTGTAATTCGTCTAACTAGTCCGCCCAGGCGTTCGCGTACGGGCTGCGGCACTTGAAGAAAGGGGGCCAACAGCTCTTCGGGAAGCTGCGAAGTCTCTTTGGCTTGACCGGGGCGTGCACCTCGAAGCGAGTCGATCGAATACGCCACGTAGTGGGCCCCAGCAAAATCGGCCATAGGAACCGTGCGCCCTGAAGGCATGGCGCGTGCCGTTCGCAACGCGGCTTCACCCGAAAATCTGGGTTCGATTATCGTGGACATGAATGTTCCAACATTGGGTTCTGGAACCTCGAATGCCACAGGTCGGTCTAGGGCAAAGGCAACGGGCAGACTGATGCCCACGATCTGAATGTCCTGCTTGTCTGCGCCTTTGATCAGGAGATGCCGTGACGGCGCGTTTTCAGGGTCTTCGGGCGCCTTTATCCACGACCATCTGTTTCCGTCGAAGCCGCCGCCTGCGTCCAAACGCGTGCGTGACGCCTCCGATTTGGAGCGCAACCATTGCCCGTTTTGGTAGGTGTCGTAAACGGTGCCACGCCAGTAGAACCCAGAAATGATTCCATCACGCGTTTCATCTGAAGGTTGCTCGATGAGTCGCTCCATGCCCACACGCAAGATCACTGTTTGGTTGTCGCTGGATATGGCTCCGTGGTGGCCCAGTTGAACTTGATCGCTGAAGCCAACGACGCTGTCTCGTCGCCGTACACCGCCTGTAAGAAATCCAATGCCAATACGCGGTGCCAATGCAAACACCAGCGTTGAACCTGCCAAGACGGCGACTGCAATTGCAGCGGTTACGTAGAAAAACGATTTGCCTACAACCCGTCGCGAATCCAAAACCCGCGCCGCCGTGACTCGTTGGGCCGCCGAAGAGGCCTCATGTTTTACAAGGTAATTGTCTTCAATTTCGCGGCGAAGATGGAACAGAATCAACGCCCAGACCAACGACACAACATAAACGCCAAAGCCCACGGCAAACAAAGCACTCTGCGCAAGCCATGAAGCTGCCAAGATCAGCAAGAACGAAAGAATGTAGACCTGTAAATAGTCGCGGTTGGTTTTGCGCAACAGCAACTTGTATCCCAACAATACCAACACCAAATCCAACAAGGAGGTGAGATCTGGTTCAGGAAACGATTGAACAAGTGAGAACACCGTTAGCGAAAAGAACCCCAATACCAAGATCTTCAGTGGCAGATCCAGGCGTGCAAGCCATCTAGCCACCATCGTCTCTGGCTCGGAAAACCACGACAATGTTCCGATGGCCAAGCAAGCCACAAGGTGTGGCAGCCCAAGGTTTCCCGACACTGCCAACGTGGCTACAGAAGCCGCCACCATCAAGTACGAGGTGGCCTTATGAGCCGCGCGAAACCTCATGCTGCTGCGCCTTTCGTTCCGCGCGTCACAGAAACTTTCGGTGTACCTTCCGTCATCGCCACGGTCGCTACCATGGCTTTGTTTGGCACGGCATTCCCAGGAGCCTTTGCTTCATTGATCGACAGCAGCGCCAACGCACTAAGAATCGCCTGGCCGTGCTGAGTACCTGCGCGAGACTGCAAGCTCACTTGGCCTGCCTGCAAGCCAACCTCATAGCCTTGTTTCAAGAACCACAACGCCACAGAAGCCGCCATAGAAACCGCTTCTTCGAATGCGGGTTCTTCATTCTCTTTGCTTGAGGCGCCGACCAACAATCGCACCACCACAGCGCCGCCCACATCGTCTTCATGTTCGCGCAGCAACAGCCGTCCTCGACGAGCCGAGCTGCGCCAATGAATTTGTCGCGGATCGTCGCCATCACGGTATTCGCGCAATCCGTGGAACTCTCCAGTGCGTGCAGGTCGGGCCGTTCTTCGATCCGGCATTGGCGCTGCGCCTGTGGCTGCCAACAGGGGAGGCACTGGCCGTAGCGCGGGGTACACCAACACCTGTGCAGGTGCTGCCACATCGTGCGCTTTGCGAATTAACCCAAAAGGAAAACGAGTGGATACCCGAAACCCCACCAAGCGGTAAATTCCACGTTTTTCCACAACGTTGCGGTAGGCCGTTTCCTGCTCGCGCCCCGCTGGAATCTTCAAGAAATAACAACGGCGTTCAACGGGGCGTTCCTCAGTAAGGTCTTCAACCTCAAGTGAAAACGTTGGTGTATTCGATTTGGCATTGCGAACACTGATGCCCATTAAAAACGGCGCGCCCGCATGGATGGCGTTGGGAAGCTTTCGCGAAATCACCAACTTGCGCAGGCTCCATTCCGACATGACCCCACTGGCCAAGATCAAGAACAGCATCATGCCAAACACCAAGAACAGCAGGTTCAACCCTGCGTTTACCGCTGCCGCTCCCACAACCAAAGTCGCGCACAAGAACCATACGCCTTCGCGCGTGGTGGGCAACCGCTTCATCAAGCTGCGCTTGCGTTTGGCATTGCCGCCGCCTCCTCCTTTTGCGGGTGGCTCAGGCATCAAGGCGCCGTGAATCGAAGACGTCCGCGTAGGCGTGTTTCGATCACGATCCATCGACATACGTTCGCCCTTTAACCGGGAATGGGAGCTTGGTTTACGATCTCGCCAATGATTCGTTCGGCGTCATCGCGGGCGCGGCCACCTTCCGTGTGATGCGCCAACAACACCCGGTGCGAAAGCGCGGCCACGGCCGTGTTCTTCAAATCATCCGGCAACACAAAATCACGCCCATCCGCCAATGCCGAAGCCCGCGCAATGTTCCGCCAAGCCAATTGCCCACGGGGCGAAACCCCCAAAGAAAGAAACGGAGATCGCCGCGTTTCTCCCGCAACCGCCACGATGTAGTCAGCTAGTTCAGACGTAAGCCGCACCCGATCAGCCGCTTCTTGCAGCGCCACCACATCACGCAGCAACACAGCTGGTTTCACAGCTTCTACCGCTGCACCGTTGCGTCCCGGCAACTCCATCAACAAACGTCGCTCGTCTTCAGGCTTTGGGTAATCCAAGCGAATTCGCAACACGAAGCGATCCATCTGCGATTCAGGCAAAGGATACGTTCCATAGTGTTCTTCAGGATTCTGCGTGGCAATCACCATGAAAGGCGAATCCAACTTATACGTTTTGCCATCCACCGAAACCTGCGAATCATTCATTGCCTCAAGCAAGGCGCTTTGCGTTCGCGGCGTTGTGCGGTTGATTTCGTCAGCCAACACCACGTTGGCGAAAATGGCACCTGGCTTGAAATCAAAAGCCCCCGTGCGTGGATCGGGTACCGAAACGCCAATGATGTCCGAAGGCAAAAGATCGCTTGTGAACTGAATGCGATGAAAAGTGCCTCCAATCGAACCCGCCAAAGCCCGCGCCAAGGTGGTTTTTCCCACCCCAGGCACGTCCTCGATCAACAGATGCCCCCGGGCCACCAAAGCCAGCACGGAATTGCGCACGGCCTCGGCCTTGCCCCGGATCACTTGGGCAACGTTGGCCTCCAGCCGTTGGATAAGGTCCGCCGGTTCAGCCTCATACCCCTCAGCCGCAACAGTTCGCGTCATTGTTCAGGTTCCACTATACCAGTCTTCCTAATCTCGGCCCTCTGCGGCAAGTCTTGAGGAGGGATTCGGGCCAAGGTTGCTTGTGGTAAGATTCGACCTCCATGGCCGACCCAGCCAGTCGCTTTGCGACCTACGAAGATGTCCTTAATGCGCCTGCGCACATGGTAGCGGAGGTCGTTGGTGGGCACTTGCACTTACAGCCTCGGCCTGCGTTGTCGCATTCTGCTGCTTCTTCGGCCCTCGGTGAAGAGTTAGGGCCGCCATTTAAGCGTGGCCGCGGGGGGCCTGGCGGTTGGATCCTGCTTGATGAGCCGGAGCTTCACTTAGGAGATGACATCGTTGTTCCCGATATCGCGGGGTGGCGTCGTACGCGCCTGGAAGCTGTCACTGACAGTCCCTTTATGACCATGGCGCCTGATTGGTTGGCAGAGGTGCTGAGCCCAAGCACGGAAAAGTTTGATCGCACGGAAAAGCTGGCCGTCTACGCCCGCGAGGCTGTTCCTTGGGTGTGGTTGGTAAATCCCCGCCAGCGAACACTTGAGATCTTGAATCTGGGCACCGATGGCCGGTGGGTTTTGCGGGGCACGTATCACGATGACGTCCGCATCCGCGCCGAACCCTTCGATGCTATTGAATTCGACCTGGGCGCCCTGTGGGCGGACGTTCGGCTATGAAGAGCGACCCAGCCTTTCGCGTTGCGACTTACGAAGACGTCCTCAATGCTCCTGCGCACATGGTAGCGGAGGTCATTGGTGGGGAATTGCACTTGCAGCCCCGACCTGCTTTTTCACATTCCGTGGCTGCTTCGGCGCTTGCGTTTGAATTGGGGCCACCGTTTAAAGGTGGCCGAGGCGGCCCCGGCGGCTGGGTGCTTTTGTTTGAGCCAGAGCTTCACTTAGGCGGCGATATTGTTGTTCCCGACATGGCTGGTTGGCGTCGTGCTCGGATGGAGAACGTAACTGATGTTCCCTTCTTGACCATGGCGCCTGATTGGTTGGCGGAGGTTCTGAGTCCCGAGACAGAA
>Ga0105046_10014382_pt1 | contig 12197 bp, 15 predicted proteins | sample MAT03_FD_78385 | JGI IMG/M metagenome (GOLD analysis project Ga0105046, IMG submission 78385) | Freshwater microbial communities from Lake Fryxell liftoff mats and glacier meltwater in Antarctica - MAT-03 (megahit assembly) | ecosystem: Environmental > Aquatic > Freshwater > Ice > Liftoff...
CGACCGGTTCGCGCACAGGGCTGCGATGAGCAGCCCCGCGCACAGCAATGAAGCGGGCGTCAGGAGCCGGATCCTGGAAACTGAGAAGAGTCGGGAAAAGGCCAAGCCGGCGATCAGGCTGCCGACACCGAGTGATCCGTAGAGCACCCCGATCCGGCCATCGTCGCTGGCGAGGCCGAGTTGTTCGACAGCGTAGGGAACGAGCAGTCCGAGCACCGTGCCGAAGGCGAGCGAGTTCCCGAATCCCGCCCCGAGCAGCGTTGCCACGGTTCGCTCGCTCCGGATGAATCGAAGCGCGGCGCGTGCGTGATCGATCAGCCGGATCGTGGCCACGTTGCCGGGATCGGTGGTCCGGAACGATGACCGAATGCGCGACTGCACGGCAGCCGCGATCAGGAAACTGGCCGCGTCGATCCAGATTGCCGTCGTGGTGCCGATCGATGCGACCAACAGCCCAGCGATCACTGGTCCAGCGATCTCTGTGCCAGAGCCCATGCTCGACAGCAGACCGTTTGCGGCGGGCAGTCGTTCTGGTCCAACCAGTGCCGGTACCGCACCGAACACGGCAGCGTCGGAGAACACGAAGGCTGTCGCGGACAGCAGCGCGACCACGTAGATCTGGGCGATCGACAGGACACCGAGCAGATGCGCGATCGGGATGGTCGCAACCAGAAGTCCCTCGATCACGTTCCCGCCGATGATCAGACGACGTCGGTTGCCGCGATCGGCGAGCGGACCAGCGACGAGCCCGAACAACAAGTACGGCACAACTCGGAGCGCGAACAGGATGCCGGTCTGTGCGGCCGACCCGGTCGCCTGATAGACGATCACCGGAAGTACGACGGTCGTCACCGAACTGCCGAGCATCGATATGCCTTCGGCTGCAGCCCAGCGCACGAAGGCGGGTTCATTCCGCAACGATGTGGAGTTGGCCGCCGTGTTGATCAGGATCGCTTCCTTGTAGCCGTCGACACCCTAGTAGTTCGCGAGTGGTTCCTCATGCGTGGTGATTCGGAGGGCGCCTGCCTGCCGATGACACGTCGTCTGGGGTGGTTGCGGTGCTGGCCCGCCACACGGTCCAGGTGCTCGGATCTTCGGTGTCTTCGTCGATCCCGGTCCGGGCAAAGCCTTCGCGGACGTAGAACCTTCCGGCGTCAACGTTGGCGGCGATGTGCTCGGTCCGCAGGCGGGGAGTGTCCGAGGGCAGAGAACGGATGACTGCGTTGATCAGGTCGTAGCGTTGGCGTAGTCGATGTCGACGAGTCGGTCGTAGGTGTCGTGTACGACGGCGTGCGCGAAGCGATCGATTGCGGGTTCGTCGTCGGTCGTCGCCTGACGAATCTCGATTGTTGCTTCGGTCATTGGTGGAACGCTCGTACTGCTGCCATGACCGGCTCAGGAAGGTGAGCGCCGGGGGTGAGTACGGTCAGGGTCGACCCGTCGACGTCGATGGTGCGCCCGCCGTGGGTGCGAACGGTGATCCTTCCGTCGATCTGGCGAATCAGGGTGTGGGTGACGTTGCCGGTGCAGTCGATCAGCGAGGTCTGTTCGAGGTAGTCGGAGATGTCCACGTCAGCGTTCCTCCTTGAACATCACGTGCTTGCGCAGGACGGGGTCGTACTTGCGGATCTCGAGTCGCTCCCGCGTGTTGACCTTGCTCTTGCGGGTCACGTAGGTGTAGCCGGTGCCTTCGGTGCTGCGCAGCTTGATGATCGGCCGCTTGTCCTTGCTGTTCGAGGCCATCAGATCTTGACGCCTCTGGCGCGCAGTTCGATGACGACGGATTCGATGCCGCGATGATCGATCGTCTTGATCGCTCGGGTGGACAGTGTGAGTCGTATCCAACGCCTTTCGCTCGGCAGGAAGTACCGCTTGGATTGGATGTTGGGGTTGAAGCGGCGGTTGGTGCGCCGGTGTGAGTGCGACACGGTCTTGCCGAACCGTGGACGCGTGCCGAAGAGCTGACAGACGTTGGACATGGGCAGGACCCTACCACGTTTAGGAATCATTCCTGTTAGAGTCGGGTTGATGAAACCGTCCATTCACCCCAGCTATCGGCCTGTCGTGTTCGAGGACGTCTCGGTCGGTGAGCGTTGGATCACGCCGTCAACGGTCTCCACGACGCAGACTTGCGTGATCGATGGTGTGACGTATCCGTTGTTCACGGTCGAGGTCTCGAACTTGACCCATCCGTTCTTCACGGGGCAGATGAAGATCATCGACAGTGCGGGTCGGGTGGAACGGTTCAACAAACGGTACGGCAAGCGGCGCGAGGACCGCTGATGGCTGTCGCCGCCGACCTGGTGCCGGTGACCGTTGTGACCGGGGGCGCGGAAGCGTCTCTTCTGGTCCATCGAATGCGTCTTGGTCTTGCTGACGATCCGATCGGTGTTCTGTCCGGAAATGCTGGCGCTGCTGCTGACGACATCCACGAGTGGTTGCGGTTGCAGCCGGTGGAGGGGTCCCGTTCGTCGGGTTGCGCCTGCTGTCGCGTGCGTCTGGATCTTGTCGAGGGTCTCCGATTGCTGGTCGATCGACGGGTCCGACCCGAGCGCGTCATCGTTCTGCTCGACGCGTTGGATGACCTGTCAACGGCATTGCAGACATTGCTGTCCGATCCTGACCTGCAACGCCTCGTCGAGCTCGACGGTGTCATCCAGACAGTCGATGCGGTGGCATTGAGTACTCGGGTGAGGCTCGGGCTTCCGTTCGGTGCGCAACCGGAACTGGAACGGCTCGCGATTGCGGATCGGGTCCTGGTGGTGCGCGGCGACGAGTTGGTCGACGAAGCCCTCCACAGCGTGATGGTGGGATTGCGGACGGTGGCCGGGTTCGGGCTGATGGCCGTCCCCTCGATCTGGCCGGTCGCAGTCAAGGAGTTGGTTGGTCTGAACGCGTGGCACGGCGCTCCCGCAGTGCAACCTCGGATCGTGTCCGCTCCAGTCGTGGTCGAACACGGATACGAAAGACCGGACACCGTGTACTGCGAGGTCGATGGCGAACTCGACCCTGACGCCGTCGAGGAGTGGTTGGACGAGATTGTCGCTGTCAACGCATCCAGGATCCTGCGTCTCCAGGGGGCCGTCAGAGTGGCTGGTCAGGAGTTCCGTGTCTGTCTCCGGGGGGTGCGCAGCTTCGCGACGAGCCATTCGGAGCTGATGCACCCCGTCGACCAGCGGTCGACCCGCAGCATCGTGGCCGTTGCCGGGTACGGGCTCGACGCTGCGGCGATTCGCTCCGGGTTCGATGCGACAGCGTTACGGTAGCGGTGACCAGTGACGTCGTTGCTGAGCACCTTGAACAGCGTCGCACGGGTGCAGCTACCTGATGCGGCGGGTCACGTTGTCTGGCTCGATTCGTTGGTGGTCGCCGGTTGCGCCGACGGCTCGGTCATGATGATGGATGGCGACCAAGCAGCGACAATTGTCCGGTGCGGGTCGCCCGTATCGGCGCTGCTTGCGCACAACGACTCGATCGTGGCCGGGTTCATCGACGGCGACGTGCTTCGAGTGCGCCATGGCGAAGCATGCGTCGTCGCCAGCGATCAGGGCGTGCCCCGCTCGCTGGTCGAAACGCCGGGCGGCGTCGCGTGGGCAGCGAGCGAAGACGTGCAGATCCGCCGCCTCGACGGCCTCGCGGTCAGCGTCGACGCTCGAATCGGCGACATCCGGCATCTCGCCGTCGTGCAGGGCGGTCTGCTCTTTGTTGGCGGTGTCAGCGGAGGTGCTTGGGTCGACACGACGCTCGATCTCGTCGACGACATCGTTGCAGCACCAACACTGATCGCTGTCGCGGTCGACCCATTGCACCGGTTCGTCGCCGCCGGCGACCTCGCCGGTTCCATCCACGTGATCGGCGTCGGGGACACCGTTGGCAACGAATTGTCGGGCTACCCGGACCGTGTCCATCTCCTTGGTTGGCTCCCTTCTGGGCGCGGATTGTGCGCGGCGGCCGACGACGAACTGACGGTGTGGGCCGCCGATCGTGTCGGCGTCGGCGACAGCGATCCCCAGCAACTCGTAGGTCACGACAGACCAATCACAGCACTCGCTGCGCACCCTCGGGTCGATGTTGTGATCACCGGCGATTCAGGGGGGTTGATCCGGCTTTGGTCACCGGCGGTCGTCGACGAGCCAGTCGCCAGCGCACAACTGTCCGGCGTCATCCTCGGCGTCGCGTGGCACCCCGATGGCCATCGCATCGCCGTGGGCACGTCGGACGGGAACCTCACCGTGCTCGGCATGAGATCGGGGTCGGTTGCGTGAACGCTGACCCTACAAGTCGCGGGGGCACTGACGAACTGAAGCGGCGGCGACTCACCGACGTGCTCACCCTCGTGGACCCTGCGGTTGCACTCGCCGATCTGGTCTCGTCCGGCTTTTTCGCCGAGTGGTTTCCCGAGGTCGAAGCAATGGCGATGCAGCAGGACCCGATTCATCGACACAAGGACGTTCTGACCCACAGCATCGCCGTCACCGCCAAGACTCCTCCCGAATTCAGAGTGAGACTCGCAGCGTTACTCCACGATGTCGGCAAGCCAGCAACCCGCCGATTCAGCCGCGCCGGCGTCACGTTCTGGCACCACGAGGCTGTCGGGGCGCGTGCGAGCCGGCTGCGCTTGAGTGCCCTGGGTTTCCCGGAGCCATTCGTGACTGACGTTGCGAGGCTGGTGGAACTGAGCGGCAGGTTCCACGGATACCGGCAAGGTTGGACCGACGCCGCAGTCCGCCGCTATGCGCGCGACGCCGGGCATCTCCTCGGCGACCTCAACACCTTGGTCCGCTGCGACTGCACCACTCGGCATCAGGAGAAAGTAGCGGCCCTGCGACGCGAGGTCGACGACCTCGAACGGCGGATCCGTCAGCTCGCTCGCGACGAAGAAGATCATCGACGTCGGCCCCCGCTCTCGGGCGATCAGGTGATGACACTGCTCGACATCGGTCCCGGCCGACAGGTCGGAGCCGTTATCGCTGCATTGGTCGTCGAACGGGCCAAAACCGGCACCATGACCGAACGCGAAGCCGTCGAGTTCGTGCAACAGCACTGGCAAGGTCACGCCGATCCAGAAGGGAACAGCGACAACCCGGCAGGCGCCGCGTTGTAGAATAGGACTCATTCCGATTCACTGGAACGATGCAATCCTCACGCTGGTCCTTCGCATTGTTCTCCCTGACCGTCGCTGCGTCTTTGTCAGCATGTGGTAGTGACGGTGGGTCCGATTCGAACTCGGCGTCATCGTCCATCCCTGCATCCAATGCGCCCCCGGCCAGTTCCGCGCCGACGACAGAGGCTGCGACCAATGACGGATCCATCGTCGTCGACGACTCGACCGGCACCCCGATCGAGCTCGCCGGACCGGCAGTGAGAGTTGCGTGCCTCACCGAGCCGTGCGCAGATGCGCTCGTCGAACTCGGGATGGTGCCCGTTGCGATCAGCCCGAATGGTGTCGGCGCGCTGCCCGAGTTCTTCGGCGACGGAGCCGCAGACATTCCAACGATCGGTGGATCGTTCTTCGAGCCGAGCCTCGAGGACGTCGTGGCGTCGACACCGGATCTGGTCATTGGACTCGAAGGGGTCCATGAGTCAGTACGTGAGTCGCTCGGTGACATCCCGTTGTACATCGTTGGTCTCGAAACCACCGATGAGGCGGTCGAGTTCCTGCGCAACGTCGGCGTGTTGACCGGCAACGGCGACGCGGCGGAGACCGCGGCAGCCGCTTTCACGACCAAGCTCGCCGACGCCATCGCAGCCAAGCCGGATCCGGCTATCAGCGCTGCGGTGGTCTACACCGGAGAGTACGGGTTCAACATCAATGGAGCGAGCACCTCGGTGGTCGCGAACATGATCGGCCAGCTGGCCGACTACCCGTTCGCTGACGAGGATGCAGCAAGCCAGGAAGGCGGCTTCGGTACGTTCAGCATCGAGCAACTGCTGGAGCAGAACCCGGGCTACATCTTCGTCAGCACGATCGCAGCCGACGGCGGGCAGGGCGAGTCGTCGGCGACGGTCATGGGTCAAGACGCCGTATGGAGCAAACTCGACGCCGTTGCCGCTGGCAAAGTCGTTGACGTCCGGACCCCATTGTGGCAGTACGGCCGGGGCACGCACTCCCTGGGCATCATCCTCGACGAGTTCCTGGCCGCTGTCGGCTGAGCGTGACGATGACTCCCGCTCCTTGCGTCAGGAGCGAGATCTCCGGCCCAATCCGTCCCCAAGGGCGAGCCAGAATCAGAGTGTTGGCGGTTGGCGCAATCGTGTCGTGCGTCCTCCTCGCGATCTGGTCGATGTGCTTGGGCACACCGCAGTTGACTCCCGCTCGGGCATTCGACCTGCTCGTCAATGACGACGGATCGGTGGCCCGGGGGGTGGTGTGGGAACTGCGGTTCCCCAGGCTCATCGTGACTGTGATCTGTGGAGCGACCCTGGGAGTCGTTGGCGCGTGTTTGCAGACAGCGCTCCAGAACCCACTTGCTGGTCCGGAACTGACTGGTGTCGGTGCCGGTGCTTCGCTGGCGATCGCGTCGATCATCATCCTGAAGATCGATCTGCCGCCGGGAGGTGCCCAAATCGTCGCGGCGCTCAGCGGGATGGCTGCGGGCCTGCTGGTACTGACGATGACCGGTGTCGCCAAGGACGCCGTGCACCTGGCACTCGCTGGGGCAGCGCTGTCGGCGATCCTCAACTCGATGATGATCGCCGTGCTCACGCTCGGTACCGCAGGCGACGCGCTCACGTTGTACCAGTTTCTCGTCGGCAATCTCACCGACCGTCGCTGGGCCGACGTGCGGGCTGGGGCGCCGTTCGCGCTCGCCGGGGTGATCGGCCTCGTTGCGCTCGTGCCGGCGTTGAATGCGCTGCGCCTCGGTGACACGGGCGCGAGAACTGTTGGAGTGCGTCCGGTCCGGACGCGAGTGCTCGTGCTGCTCGCCGCAGCGATGGCGACCGCGGGCGTGGTCGCCGCAGCGGGACCGATCGGGTTCGTGGCTCTCGCTGTCCCGCACGCCGTGCGGTGGCTGGCTTCGACCGCCGACGTGCGTCTCGTTGTGTGGCTGTCGGCCCTGCTCGGGGCAGTGACACTCCAGACCGCCGACATCGTGGCGCGCAGCTTGATCCGACCACGAGAACTCCCGGTCGGCCTGATCACCGTCTTCCTCGGAGCGCCGATCGCGCTCGCCGTCGGTCGATCGGCCCGCGCCTCGCGGAGTAGCAGATGAGCTTCAGGTCGACACAGCTCGCGAACCGCTTCGGCCACATCAGGCTGATTGTCGGTGCCGGCGCGCTCGTTGTCCTCCTTGCGGTGATTCACGTCGGGGTCGGCAGCCGTTGGTTCACCCCGATTCAGGTACTCGATGCGCTGCTGCGGCGCAGCGGCGACCCCGCCCTCGAGTTCATCGTCCATGACCTGCGCGTGCCTCGCACACTGATCGGCGTGGTTGCGGGCGCCCTGCTCGGCGTGTCCGGAGTGCTCATCCAAGCTGCTTTGGGCAATCCACTCGCGAGTCCTGAGATCACGGGAGCAACCGGTGGCTCGGTTCTTGCAGTCGTGGTGTGGCTCCAGTTCGCGCCGACCGCTGCAGCGACCGGATCGGCCGTGCTCCTCGGGCTGGTTGCTTTCGCCGGCGGAGTCACCGCTGCCGTGGTCGTCACCGTCGTGGCCGCTCGATCCGGTTCAACGCTGGCCCCTCTGCTCTGTGGCGTGTTGGTGAGCGGATTGCTGTCAGCGGTCACCTCGCTCCTGCTGCTGCGCCGGTCGACAACTCTCGGCGGATCCCTGACGTGGCTCGTTGGATCGTTGAACGGACGCACCTGGAGTCAATGGCAGTCGTTGTGGCCAGCAGCGTTGCTCGCCGCCGTCGTTGCAACTGTTCTCGTCCCTCTTGCGAACGTGATGTCGCTCGGCGAGGCCACTGCACGATCGCTCGGCCTCGGTCCGCAACGAGCCCGACTCGCATTGTTCGGCGGGGGAGTCTTGGCATCCAGCAGTGCGGTGATGGTCGTCGGCGGCGTGGCGTTCGTCGGGTTGATGGCACCGCACATCGCCTTCCGGCTCGTCGGCGCCGACCATCGGGTACGACTGCCACTTGCAGCCCTCGTCGGCGCTGTGATCGTGACGGCGGCGGACATTGGTTCGCAACTGCTCACCCTGCATCCGATCATCGGCAATGCCGAGCAGCGAGCGGGCATCCCGGTTGGTGCCGCGACCGCCATCGTCGGCGCGCCACTGTTCCTCAGCATCGCCCGCCGGGGAAGGCGATGAACGCCCGCCCGGATCCGCTCGTCGGCACGGGTGTGCGCGCTGGCTACGGCGCGACGGTCGTTCTCGATGGCATCACGATCGCTGTCCCACGAGGCGCATGCACAGCCCTGGTCGGACCCAACGGCTGCGGTAAATCGACCTTGCTCCGGGTGCTCGCCGGGGCGATGTCGCCATCCGCAGGCGTCGTCGCAATCGACGGTGATCTGGTCGAACAACTGAAGCCACGCGAGATCTCGAGGCGACTCGCATTGCTCAGTCAATCCCCACTGGTTCCGGAAGGGTTGACGGTACGCCAACTCGTCGAGCAGGGCCGCTATCCGCATGCCGGACCCTTCGGCATGCTTCGCCGTCAAGACGACCCCTCGATCGAGGCTGCGATGCGAGCGGTTGACATCGAACAGTTCGGAGACCGGTACCTCGATGAACTCTCGGGTGGGGAACGGCAGCGGGCGTGGATCGCACTCGCACTCGCTCAACAGGCACCGATCTTGCTGCTCGACGAACCCACGACGTTCCTCGATCTCGGCCACCAGATGGAGACTCTCGAGCTGATCGATGCGCTCCGCCTCGAACTGGGTCTCACGGTCCTCGTCGTGCTCCACGATCTCAATCATGCAATCGCAGTCGCCCAGCACATCGTCGTGGTCGACGGCGGACGGGTCGTCGCACAGGGCAGCCCATCCGATGTGATGTCCGTCGACCTGCTTCGCGACGTCTTCCGAGTGGAGGCGCACATCGGCACTCACCCAACGACTGGTCACCCGTACGTCATCGCGCTCGGCCCTGGCTCATCCGCCAACGGCTCCACGAGAAGGACCGACCTGACCGCTCTCCGATGAGAACTCGCGAACTCCCGGTCGCGGTCGGCGACTTGTTCACATGGAGCATGTAGATGGAGCAGAATGTTCGAGTGAGGCAACAGTTCGATTCGTGGTCGACGTTGTTCAACGCAATGGTGCTGCAGGCCGTTCCGTTCCTGGTGTTGGGTGTTGTGTTGTCGGCGATCGTGATCACCCTCGTTCCACCACGGGTGTGGCAGTGGGTGTTGGCGCGTCCGGTCGGGATCTCGATCCCGATGGCTGCTGCGTGCGGCGCCCTCGTTCCGGGCTGCGAGTGCACGACGGTGCCGGTTGCGGCGCGCTTGACCCAACGCGGCGTGCCGTTTTCTGCAGCGTTGTCGTTCGCGCTGGCGTCGCCAGCTTTGAACCCGATCGTAATGATCGCGACCGCTACTGCCTTCGCCGGGCAGCCCTCGATGGTCCTCGCCCGATTTGCGGCGTCGTTCGTGTCGCTGCTCGTGATCGGTGCCTATTTGGCAGCTTCGGGCATCCAGCCACCAGCCAGATCGCGGCATGATCACGACCGGACTGGCACGAGCAGGACACTGCGGTTGGTCGATGCTGCGCAGCACGACCTGTTGCACACGCTCGGCCTCGTCGTCATCGGGGCTGCCGCCGCTGCGACGATGCGGGTCTTTCTCCCGACCAGCTGGCTGCTCGTGCTCTCTGGCAATCTCGCGATCGCGATTCCCACGATGGCAGTGCTCGCCGTGGTGCTTGCCCTGTGTTCGGAGTCCGATGCATTCGTCGCAGCATCGTTCGTGTTGTTCCCTCCCACCGCGGTGCTGGTGTTCATGGTGGTCGGTCCGCTCGTCGACATCAGACTGTTGATCATGTATCGCTCGGTGTTCGGGGGCAAGGTCACCGTAGCGATTGCAGGCTTCGCGATGGTTGCGGCACTCACGTCCAGCTTCGTCATCGGGAGCGTGTTGCTGTGAACCGGATCGTCGGCGGAATTCGGGGCGGGCTCCCGCTTCTCGGGATCGGCGCGTCGCTGTTGTCGATCGTGTGGTCGGGACAGAATCTGTTCTACGTGCGTTCCGGGATGACCGTTCCGCTCGTCGTAGCCGGTGTTGTTCTCGTCGGGCTCGGGCTGGCTGCGATGACACGCGTCGCCGTACCTCATCACGTTCCGAAGTCGGCGATCGTCGTCGCGATCCCGGTCTTGTTTCTGCTCGTGGTTCAGCCGGGCCCGCTCTCTGTCGACACCGGGCTCGCCTACGACGGGTTCGGTCGGGTACCGGCGCGGACCAGCATCGTGATTCCAGCCGCAGCCGTGGTTGGTGTTGATGCGTCGATCGAGCAGATCGGCGACAAAGCCGTCGAGCTAGATCCCACACAATTCCAGTACGCCGCCGAGCAACTATCAGCCCAGTTCGGTGCTGTTGCCCTACGGATGATCGGCCAAGTCATCATCGATTCCGACGGCATCCCACGATTGGTCCGGTTCCGGATCATCTGCTGTGCAGCGGATGCGGTCCGGGTCTGGGTGAAGCTCGACCGGCCCCTCGAGTTCGATCCAGGAACCTGGGTGTCGGTGACCGGCCAATGGGACAGCGACACAACCGATCCCGGCATTCGAGTCGCTTCCGCCGTCGAGATCGACCGGCCCGATAACCCGTACCTGTCGATCTGAGCGAACGCCGGTCCGCAGCTCGAATAAGAATCATTCCTGTTACAGTGAGTCGATGCTCGATCATCCATTGCTGCCCGTGTCCGTGCTGTCCGGCTTCCTGGGTGCCGGAAAGACGACCGTGTTGAATCACGTCCTCGCCAACCGGGAGGGCCGACGGGTCGCGGTGATCGTGAACGACATGAGCGAAGTGAACATCGACGCTGCGTTGATCGCCAGCGGCGGGGCGGCACTTGACCGCACCGACGAGCAGCTTGTCGAGATGACGAACGGATGCATCTGCTGCACGCTGCGCGACGACCTCCTGCACGAGGTCGCCCGGCTCGCGGCGCAGGGCCGATTCGACTATCTGTTGATCGAGTCGACCGGTATCAGTGAGCCGATGCCCGTCGCAGCAACCTTTCTGTTCGAGGACGAGTCCGGGGTCAGCCTCTCTCAAGTCGCTCGTTTGGACACGATGGTGACGGTGGTCGACGCGTCGCGACTCCTCGACCACTTCCAGGCAATGGAGGAACTGGCCGATCTCGGCGTCGCCCGTGATGAAGAGGACGATCGTACGGTGGTCGACCTCCTCGTCGACCAGATCGAGTTCGCCGATGTCCTCGCCGTCTCGAAATCCGACCTGGTCACCGCCGATCAACTGTCGCAAGTGGTTGCGCTGATCTCGCGGCTGAATCCTCGTGCACGCATCGAGCTCATCGACCACGGCCGGTTACCGCTCGATGCGATCTTCGACACCGGCCTGTTCGATGAGGAAGCCGCGTCGATGTCGGCCGGTTGGGTCCAGGAACTCAACGGACAGTTCCACCGGCCAGAAACCGAAGAGTTCGGCATCTCATCGTTCGTCTTCCGGCACCGCTGGCCGTTCCATCCGCGCCGGCTCGCTTCCGCCTTGCATCGGGTCTGGCCGGGCGTGATGCGCAGCAAGGGCTTCTTCTGGCTGGCGACGCGGCCTGACGTACAGGGTCTGTGGAGCCAGGCCGGCCTTTCAATCCAACTCGAACCGGTGGCGGAATGGTTCGCCGCGACACCTGAGTGCGATTGGGAGTTCGAATCCGAATCGGATCGAGATGACCTGATGCTGCGATGGGACCCGCTGCTCGGAGATCGTCAGATCGAGTTGGTTTTCATCGGCATCGACATGGACGAAGCCGACATCCGCAAGCGACTCGAGGCGTGCGTGCTCACGCCGGACGAGTTCGCCGAAGGGTTCGATCGGTGGGCTCGGTACAAGGACCCGCTTCCGGCATGGGATCTCGGCGGCATCGAGGCATGAGCCCCTCCGCTCGACCGACTCGCCGATGCAAGGTGGCGATTGTCGGCGCCGGTCCACAGGCGCTCACGGTCGCCGTTCACCTCGCAGCGGTCGACCCGTCGATCGTCGAGGATACGGTTGTCATCGATCCGGATCCGGGTTGGATGTCGGCGTGGAGGCAGCGATTCGATGCCCAGCAGATCCAGCACCTGC
>Ga0105046_10014386_pt1 | contig 12196 bp, 10 predicted proteins | sample MAT03_FD_78385 | JGI IMG/M metagenome (GOLD analysis project Ga0105046, IMG submission 78385) | Freshwater microbial communities from Lake Fryxell liftoff mats and glacier meltwater in Antarctica - MAT-03 (megahit assembly) | ecosystem: Environmental > Aquatic > Freshwater > Ice > Liftoff...
GTCCGCCGCAGAAAGACTCTCAGAGAGTTTCTCCCGAGGCTGATAGTCCAAAAATCGGATGTTCACCAACCCGTGTGCACTCCCCTCAAGCGAAGCCCGCTTCGCCCCATTCCCAACCAGCATCAGAGTTGCTCGACTCTTCGAGTCGTGACTGTCCCTGCCTACCCCGATCAACTTCATCGCATCAACCAGCATATCCAATCGTTGTGTCATTCCCATATTGCCCGAGTGCATGACAACAAATCGATCGTCTATCTTCTGATCGACCCGAAACGGATTGTTCGACTTAACCGGCTTAACAACGGAACAATCCATCCAGTTGGGAACGATCTTCATTCGGTCAACCGGTAAGCCCCAACTGACAAGTCGGTCCCGCATATCTTCATCCAGTACGACAATTGCATCGGCTTTCAAGTATTCCCCTTTAAGTCGCGAGCGAAGCATTCGAATCAAGAAATTGTTCTTAGATACTCCAACTGCTACAGCAACATCCGGGTAGATATCTTGCAAGTAGTAGACGACGCGAGACTTCGTTTTGCGAGCCAACGGGCCTACAACGAGAGGTAGCAAAAACGGATCGGTTTCGCATACCAACAAGGGGCTGGTAGACGAGGCATTTAACCTCACTTGCCTAACAAATTGTTTCCCCCATTTTCGGACAGCGAGTGTGAATGAAACTAGGTTGCGGATGCGAGCAAAGCGTTGTCCCTTCGGCAATTTGCTATGCAACAAACGATGGATCTTGACACCGTTACGTTCTTGAATTCCCGAACGAACGAAGCCCTCTTTTTCCGTATCCCAGTTAGGTTGCCCGACGACAGCCGTCACATCCCACTGCGGTGCAAGGAATTCGCAAAGTTCGGTAAGTAGTTGCCCGGTCGCTTCGCTATCCGGCCAGTAGCATCGATTCAAAAAGACGATAGACAAGTTATTTGGTTTTCCAGAGTAGAACGGCTGTCCTCAGCCGTTTATCTATTTATTTTACCATCGCAAAGGACCAAAAGTAGATTGGGACCATTGTCCCGATCCTTATTTCGGACGGGACATTGGTCCCATCCTACAACGCCCGATTCCCATTCAACTGACTCTTCGCAGCATCGATCGCTTCGACCAGTTGTTCATTATCTGGTAGCTTCTCAAGCAAAAATTCATAGCATTGAATTGCGTTTGAATATTCCTTCTTCAGTAGATGCAATTTCGCACGATCCGACCAAGCGGCCAATACCTCTGGGGCTGCAAAGTTGATAGTGCTCATCCATCTAATCGCCTCATCCACCTTAATCGAATCCGATTCCACCAATCGCATCGCAAGTCGGCTAGCTACGATTCCATGCACAGGTGTTGCTTTGACAGCCTTGGTTAGATTTCCTAAGCTTTCATCGCTAAGAGTACTGTCATGCAAGCCGACGCTCGCATTCAATAGCGATCGCAGTCCGTTATCCAACGCGGGTTCAACCCTACCTGACTTAGCAGATTCCGAAACCAATCCCATCAACTCCTTCAATCGGAGCGAACTCGTTTCAGGCGTCGATGGCCTGCTAGCCATTTCAAGCATTGCTAGAACCTGCTCTGATTCAGGATTGAGCTGCAACGATATTGAGAACAGTTTCTGACATGCTTGCGCAGAAACGGTATCGCTTTTATCTGCAACGGCATTAAGCATAATTTGCCGAAGACAAGCGGCAGCGATTAGCGATCGAAATCGGGGTTGTTCAAAGACAGCGACTTGTTGAATTCGTTCAGAAACAAAAACCTGTGCCTCTTTAATACTATTTACGAGAATCAGACAACGAAAAACCGCGACCAAGTTCTCTACCGAGGAAGATTCCTCGTCCGCCTTCCCCCAGAACGCTTGTAGCGCTCTCGTTCCGATTGTTTGGCCCGCAGCCATATCCAATATGGACTCCGCTTCCGCGGCCCAGGCCAAGTTTGCGACAGACGCGTTTTGTGCCGTGTCGAAGAACCGGAGGGCCGGTGATGGCAGTTCCGTCTTTTCATCAACGGAAACTAGACTTGAAACCCGAAGCGATCGACGTACGAATATCTCGGCAATCATCGAATACGCATCGCCATTAAACTCGTCATCCTTGTCCCCCTCAGTTGCAGGAAGCTCGAGCATTCGTGTCGCGATCGCATCGAGTTCTTCGGACGGCAATTCAAGATTGTCTTGAAGTCGTTGGCGAGTTGTCCAAAGGAATGCTTTGAAAGCGAATTTGCCATTCAGTTTCTGCACAACCCGCATTGCATCGGCAGTCTTTTTTCGTTCCGTCAGCGATCGTGAGAGGAGCGAGCCAATCTCGTCCTTATCCACTTCGCCTGGAGGTATCGCTCTAGCTCGGTCGAGATACCAATCGGCCAAGTGGTTTGCTAGCTGAGCGGACTGGTATCGGATTGCGTCGTCCGATTTGTCCCAGATGATCAGCCGTCGCAGGCAAAGTTGCGTTTGCTCGAGCAAGCGACGACGCTCATCGGAACCACGTGTACTGGCAACGTTCGCCGTTTCGCTTTCCTCCGTTTCGACTTGCCAAGGTCGCTTTGGCTCGCTTTCTTCAGACTTTTTCGTATCGGGGATGCTGCCGTCAAGAAGCAAGAAATTGCGACTACAAATGTCACGGTAGCGTTGTTTTACATTGGGCTGAACGAACCAATAGCTATACCCAGCCAGCAGGACAGTAACGGTTGCCAGAACGATAGACGGAATCCCCTTGCGCCAGTAGTAGGCCAGCATCCCTGCGCGCTGCGCGTCATCGGCCCCCGGTTGAGCAGGGACGCTTAAATCTATGTCTGTTTCGTTATGACTCAAATTTGTATCCCAGAGTAAAACGGCTGTCCTCAGCCGTACCCCACACAAAATAAAACACAAAACTGTTGAGGACAACAGTTCTACATTGTCACGAACCGGTCGGTTCGTCCAGCATTCCTTCGAGACCATCCTCCGGATTGTCGATAATTTGCTGCAAGCGTTCAGACAGCTCTTGTGGCAGCCGAGTCAACCACTCGGCATCGATCAGTTCAACGTCCAGCATATCTCTAAGGTGCATTTTATCTTTATCCCGAAAAACGTTTAGTTTCGTCCGGACCAGCGCTTCTAAATTCAGTGTGGGAATGGAATCAATCGCTTCTGTTTCGTGCAGTCCCGGGGTCGGAATGAAGTCGGATTGCCGAACTTTTTCATTTGCGAACAGTATGTGCACGGCATCGCGTGCCTTGGTATCAGGCCCGTCCATAAACACGGGAATTCCCTTTCCTACCTTTGTAAACAAACTCAGCATTTTCCATCGCAACGATGGCGCGTGGAAGGTCCCCGCGATTGATCAAAATATCGACATCTCGAGTCGTTCGAACCGCAGCCTCATCCGCTTGAGCGACCCAAGCGCGAACGGCAAGCGCTCCGATGACCGCAAAAGGGATGTCAGCGGGCGCCAAAGTTGCGACGGTCCTTTCGAGTCGTTTTTGTATCTTCTCCACAGCGCGATTCATCCTTCCCCAAAGTTCATCGCCCGTTATCGTAAAGTCAACGTGTGTCAAGTTCGACGTTCTTGGTTCTTGGTTAGAACAACGGCTTGGCCCATTAGGCTCAGCGTATCGCGTTCGAATACCACAGGCTTGCCCTTTGAATCGTTGTGTTTTGAGGCTACTCAAACGGTACTTCGGGTTTAGCCTGAAAGCCTGAATGATCCGCTGCATCAAACAACTCGGCAACTTTCACAGAGAAGCCGTCCAAAACGTTTGAATTCGCTTCTAGTCCCCGAAGGTAGGTCTGAGCGACATACTTCGACTGAACAAGCCGATGAACTAGTAGGACAGATTGTTGTGAATCGACGACCCAGTACTCTTGAATTCCCGCAAGTTCGTATTCTCCGACCTTGGTTTCCAGATCTCGTTTGCGATCGCTAGGCGAGTCGCTGACAATTTCAATTACCAAGTCAGCACCGTTAGGATATTTGCCGATATCTTCCCGCCCGTGCTTTACGAATATTAAGTCAGGTTCTCGATACTTCTCGTTCCATAATCGAACGGGAAGGGGTGCGAAGAAGACTTCGCCGAGCCGTCGACTCGTTACGAATTCATTCATCAACAGAAACAAAAAACGAACGAGACGCTGGTGTTCTTTTGTAGGCAAATCTAGTACCTCAACACAACCGTGATCGAATTCGATTTGTCGTCCTGCATCGAGCGCCAAATACTCCTGTTCGGTCCAGCTACCTTGTGGCGGAAATAGCAAAGCCATTCGCCAAGCCGGTTGGCCAATTTGCATTTCGTTCAAAATTTGGTGATCTGGACGGGTCATGAAACTAGTATATCCAAACGTATACGGTCGAGTAGACCTTGCCTAAGCATTGCACTTTTTTGATGCTCCCTCTTCAATTGCGGCTTTAGTTGATCAAGCTGGGATCGATAGTCGACCAATTTCACGAACTGTTGAGGACAACAGTTCTACACTGGCTCCTACCCACCGCGCAAGCTATCGAATACCACAGGCTTGCCCTGTGGATCGTTGTGTTTTGGGGCTACTCAAACGGCCCGTCGGATTTAGCCTGAAAGCCTGAATGATCCGCAGCTCAAGGCTGTGGGATTCTGGAAACCAAGAACCTGTCTTTATTTGTTCGTCAACTTGCGTATCCCCGGCATCGACTTGTCTCGAACTGCGTTTCTAAGATCCAAAAAGATCTTGCGGTATTCCTGCAACAGTTCAGGAGTAGCCGGTTCCATACTTTGTGACATTATTTGGAACTGAAAAGTCAGTGGGTCAAATGGCGATCGCTCTCCCTTGAAAAAGGCGATCGAATTGGGGAAGATCGACCTAGACCATCGGTTGAGAGCGGTATTCTTGACATTTTCCAGATCAAAGAGAAACGGCTTGCCCTCTTCATCAAAGAGTGCGAAATGCAGTACGGCAAACTCGCCAACTTGGTTTTGCAGATTGATTTCAAAATAAGGCCATGTCAGTGGCTCGCCATTGGAATCAATTTGGATTTGATTGCTCGAAAGTACGGTCCAACCCGTAGCTTCATAACACAGCCATAGTGCGTGCCAGCCGCGGAACGGCATGTCTAACGAGACGTTTTGACTTACATCGTCCATCTCGTAAGTCCAGATTCTCGAGTGCTGCCCCATTAAGCCAGCTTGGTCTTTAACTCTATCCGCCGTCGAAAATCGAACTCGGCGGCTCAGATACAGCGATCTTGGCAAGTCGCTTTCTAGCGGTAGGGCGAGACTAATCTCAGGCGTAACCGTTGGCAATGGAATATGAAGAGCAATCGCACCTACAAACGATGCTGGCATCATGACCAACATCAACGCTGGAAAGAGCAGCGTCCAATGACTCATTGCAGATAACGGCTTACCATCCAAGGTCTGCATTGGGGACTTTTGGGCAATTGCCAACGGAGACGAATATCGCATTGACATGAAGTTTAAGAATTGCACCGAACTCCAGTGCGCCCACGCAGCCAACGAAAACGTGATTAGGCCAAGAATCGTATGCGATGATCCAGATGCAAGATCCACACCAAACCATTCTAGTCCGATCACGATAGAGTAGATTCGCAGCAGGTTTCCAAGGATGGCCCAAAGGGGAACGGTCACGATAGTTATCAAGCTAACAACAAGTCCGGCTCGTCCGATGAGCAGCATAACTCCTGCAACAGCCATCAAGGCATATTGACTATCTACGCCACTGCAGGCCTCCTCAACGAAAAGCGACTTGGAAGCGATATCGATTACGTTCCCGCTGCGGACATGGATGATCTGTGTCACATCCATAAGGTGATTTGAAACTGTAGTGGAAAGGGATTGCAGTGCAACGACGATTTTTTGGTCTCCGTTGTTTGGCGGTGGTAACGCAACGGCGAGAAGTCCACAGATCCCCACAATTCGCAGAACCGAGAGGTTGCCTAGTTTTCCAAGCGACCACGAGAACGTGAGAACGATGACTGCCAGATGGGCTAGCCAGGAACTGTACATGGCCAACGAAGAATAACAAATCAGTATGCCAAAATTCGCGGCGACTACCGCAGAAGCTCGTCTCACTTTCGAAATGGAATGGCCGATATGGCCCTCTTGGTACAGAAACCAAGCGGCAGCCGCGAAGGCCAAAGGAAAGAACTGAAGATGCTGTTTCGCCCAAAGAAAGTTTGCTTGTCGGTAAAGCAACGGCGAGATCGCAAGCATTGGCAAAAGTAAAGTGAACCAATCCCAGCAATCGAGTCGCAATCGCGAACGCGTGATGGATCCTGAAGTATCCGCAATAGCTTCGCCAACTAGTCTACCGGGTTCACTCATAGCGAGCCGTCACTCTTTTTCTTTCCAATGTTTGTTCTGCGAGTCTCTTCGGCGATGGAATAGTGATCATTTTGCTGCTGACGCGCAGCCTGAGGATTGATGACCTTTGCAGGTACTCCACCGACGGTCGTTTTGGATGCCGTGTCTTTAACTACCACGGCGCCTGCCAAACATCGGCTACCCATTGCCATCGTTACGCCTGGACCGATGAAACTCTGGGCACCGAGCCAGCACGATTCCTCGATTACAATCGGCTTGACTATCAAATCGAACGTCGGTTTGTCGAAATCATGAGAGCCCGTGCAAAGAAAGGCGCGTTGCGAGATGCAGCAATGCGATCCAATTTTGATTGGAGCAAGGCTCAGCATGGTGACATCGTCCCCTATCCAGCAATGGTCACCGATTGCAAGTCTCCAAGGCATAGAGATATTGACTCTGGAGCGAATTACGACTCCTTGCCCGACCTTAGCCCCAAAGCATCGCAACAGCATAGCCTTCAGTCGCGATGGGATTGGAATCGAATGCATAAAGAATGCAGAACGCACAAGGATCCAAAGCAATTCAAACCACTTAGGGACGCCTCGTTTAAAAACGCTGTTCGCAAATTGATCTAGCTGGATCATCTCGCTGACTCCTTTACAGCGATCGGAAAAAGCGTGAGTTGTTGATTTGCCATAGACTCAATCGAATATCTTTCTCATGCGTGTTTCTAGGCTGCATCGCTCGTCGAAGCAATCTGAGATTTGAAAAGAGTGCGACTGATTCCAAGACGGTGGTGGCATCGGTTTGAAAGGGCGTGCCGGGGTGGCCGGGCAGGGCAGGTAATTATAAAACAACAGAAATTCATACCGGCAATCTAGCCGACTCGATCAATAAAATCCGGACAACCGTTGCACGAACGTGCGTTCAACATCCAGCGGTAGGTGTCAAGCATCCGTGTTGCAATCAGCGGCCATTGGTGTTTTTCCTCTACAAAACGCCGCCCCATATCTGCAATGCTTTGACGATAGCCTTCCTTTGAATCTATCAAGCGAAAAAGCGCGTTCGCGACAGACTCAACATCCGCTGCAGTAACAATCGACGCTCCCGTATCTCCACTTTCTGATAAATTACAGTGAACGGAGATTATTGATGGTACACGATTTGCCCAAGCTTCCAAAACAGTAAGGGGCAATCCTTCACTAAAACTTGGTAAAACAAAGCCAGACGCTAGACTATACAGTAGATTTTTATCTGCCCCAAAACATGGTCCAAGGAAATGCACGCTTGGCTCCGAGGGTAGATTCGCAATTTCCTTTGGAAAATCCTTGGGTGCAGAGTCGTAGGTGCGTAGACCTAAAGACCCGCATTCGAGCATTAGTTCTTCTTGATGCCCGATCTGGTTCCAACCCGCAATTGCAAGTTTCCAGGAAGAAGCATTTGGACAATTTGCTACTACCTGCTTCCATGCTCGAACCAAATGCAATAGTCCCTTTTTTGGATGAATTCTACCCAGAAACAGGATGAATTTTCGACCATTCATTTGGTTGCTCCTTTCGCTCAATGCCAATGGCGGGGCCTCTGGAAGGTCAATCCCGTTTGGAATTACCGCAATCGGATTCTTTAGACCTATATTTCGCAGATCGCCTAACTCCTTTGATGTGAATGCCTGTAAACAGCCCGCGTTCCTGAGCATTCGATTTTCATAAAGAAACCGAGCAACCATCTTTTTTAGTTTCGAATTCTTCAAAGCCCACGGTTCTAGCATCCCGTGCGGTGTCACAATGTATGGCTTCGCCGTCTTAACAGACCACGAATGAGTCACTATAGAAGAATACTTCCAAAGCGTATGGAGATGGAGAACGTCTAAAGAAGAAGCAAGTATTGCTTTGCTCAACAAGCTTGTATAACCGAAGTTAAAGAAGTTAGAAGCTTCAAAGATTTGAGGGACGATAGGGAGCCAACGAGTGGAGTCGGTGGCGTAGTGCTCGTCCCTCATTCCATAAACGGACACTTGCTGTTCGAGATTGACAAACTGTTTTGCGAGAGAAAGTTGGACTTCAAAAAGTCCTCCACCGTTTCGGCTCAGTGAGTCTGCAAGAAACCCAATATTCATTGTGTGTTTGGCCAATATTTCAAAATAAAGGCTAGTTTAATTTCCGTTTTGGTTGGTCCAGGAATCATGCTATTGAACATTCGAGAACCGCGACGCCCAACCTGCGATTGAAAGTAAGAATTGGTCAAGGTAGGAAATTCGCTTGGGAACTCCATTCTCCGCCGTTTGAACAGCATCCCAGAACCCTTGTGCGAAACGCTCGGGTCCCCACTCGGACACGATCCGTTTGCTCTGCTTTCCCATTTCTTGGCAACCGACACTGTTACTGGCTAACTTGCCAAGCAACTCGGCTAAGCTATTAACATCGTCTGGTAAAAACGAATAGCCATTCACGCCCTCATGCACTAATTCAGGTACACAACCACACGCTTCCGAAACCAATACGGGCAGACCGCAGGCCATCGCTTCATTGACGACGAGTCCCCATTGTTCAACAGTGCTCGCATGAATAAATGCGGTAGCGTGCGCATAATAGATGGGTAGCTCTTGATATTGCCGAAAACCTGGCATCAATACAAAGTCCGAGATCCCTAGCGCGGCAGATTGCGCCGTCAGCTCCTCTCGCCCCGGTCCATCCCCTAGTAAAACTAGATGTTGGTTCGATTTTGTCGTTTGTAGAAACTTGGCAAACGCTGCAACTAGATTAATAAGGTTCTTTTTTGGAATGAATCTAGCCGAGGCTAAGAAGTACTGCGAAGGCAGTTGGAGTTGGCCGACTGTTCTAGTATTTATCTCTCTAGCTTCATTGGACTTGCTCTCGAAATACAAGTTGTCTGTAACGTCGTAACCGAACTCAGTTGCTTCCGCAGGAATTCCCAAGTCGACGAGATAGTCTCGATGCCGACTTCCTCCGACCAAACCTGCACTGAAGCAACGGACTATTTTTGATTTAAGGAACTCTCCAGCCCATCGACGCTTTGCATCGCGCTTTGAACTTTCCGAGTATAGGATCGCTGGAATCTTTCTGGCTAGACACCACTGAATTGATTCGACAGCGTGTTCCCCCGACCAACCCGGTACAAAAACAACTTCCGGATCGATTTTGTTCAGAATCCCTCGGAGTTTTCGTCGAAAGCTAGCGCTTCTTAAATCACTATCTTCCTTGGCTACCGTGACGCGTTTCCAAGAACCTTGGCTTTCCACCCGATCCCATTCGTACTTCGACGTGGTTTCGGACAGTTCAACGACAGTGATCTTTCTTGGGCTACTGGAGGCTGCCGCTGTGATTCTCGCTAGATGATAAGGCCCCATGCGTGGGCATATAAACGCAACGCTCAATTTAATTTAAGCAATCGAGGAGCAATAAAAAAGCAGTGAATTTCCGTGATGCAAAAATGGCGGTTCTATTCATGCAAGCGGCATGGATTCTCTGAAGGAAGCGACCAACTCCGTCCCGTAGTTTTCTAAAGTCAGTCCCTTCACTTTCTCTGCAGCGGCCACCCCAAAGCGAATCCGCATTGCTTTGTCAGCAAGAAGCTTTTCAATTCGGTCAATAAAGACTTCGATCTCATCAGGATTGCAAACAAAGCCGTCGACCCCATCCTCAATCAAAGTGCCGCTATTCGGTGTCGTAATTACGGGCAGCCCCGTCGCCATGGCTTCAAGCACAACACCCGCTGAACCCTCGCAAGTGCTCGGAAAGAAGAAAAGGTCAAAACCGTAAAGTTTACTTGCAACATCCGATCTTGGAATTGGCCCTGTGAAGGTGACATAGGGAGAATAGTCCATAATGATTTTGTGTGCTAGATAATTCTTTCCAACCATGACGAAGCGCAAATTGTCGTTGTGCATTCGCTTTGCGATTTGAAGAAAGACCGGTGCGTTTTTTCTTAGGTTGATTTGGCCCACGAACCCCACGGTGAGCGTTGTATTCCTATCGGATCTATCCACGTAACGAAGCGAGGCAAACTCCGCAGGGTAAGGAACGAGGTCGATTTTTTCGAGGCTGACTCCTTGTGATGCAAGCCCATTCGCCACGTAACTTGACGGGGCCACAATTCTAGTCGTTTTCTCCCAAGTTGCTCTCTCAATGTCTTCCACGCGAGAAAAGGATCCACTCAGCGATGGAAGCTCCCATCCAGGCCATCGTTCTTGTTGAGATTCCGCTTCCAATTTCTCGATAGCTGCAGGTGCAATCATTTGTTCGCCAAGAACAGTTAGTCCGGTATTTAGAGCAATCTTGCACAGCTCTGGATCCATGTTTCGTATGAATCCATAAAGCGAGTTGCATTCGCCAAATCCCTCTCGGACAATCCATTCCTTGGTCTTTTTTGAGAGCCACTGCCAATACTCTTCTTGCGTTGTAAATCGGTTCTTAGCAAGAACTGCCCTTAGGACAAGAAAAGAATTGGACCGCGTCTTCGATGCCGGAATATCGGACGTAAACCTCTCTAGAAACTTCTTACCCAATGAGGGTGACACCCTCTTTAGCAATCCGGCCGCAAATCTTTGAAAACTTCTCGGCGATGTGTATGCATCGCAATACATGGTCTCTAAACTTCCGAACGCATGTAAGGCCTTGGCGACATCGTAATGCCGTCTCGAACCGTCCATCACCAGCCCGACACGAATCGCTCGTCTGCCCAGGGATCTTTCTCCAAGTTGATCTTTAGCCAACAAATTAAGCCTTCTTAAGAAAGCGCTCGACTTTCTCAATCTCAATACACCGTAAGTTCTTTAGTTGACGGAACAATGCAAAGCACTCTCGGCTGACGGGGGCTCTTTTGTTTAGAACGAGACGAATGGCGAAAAGCCCAGATACTAGGCCTTGAGCCATTACACTAAATCGTTTGCACCGAAGACCATGCCTTAGCCCGTTTACGATAGTTCCTGCGAGCGCAAAGGGTAGAGCAAGGAATGGTGCATTGAACCAATAGAATAAAATGTCATTTCTTCGTCCATAGAAGTCCATACGGCGAAAGTCACGCTTGGGCGATTCAAAATGCAAGATGGGTTCGGCACGACCGAGTCTCACCACGTACCCTTTGTCGAGCATTCTAACGCAGTAGTCTCCTTCTTCGCCCTGATGGCAGAAGAAGCTACGATATCCGCCAAGTTGCTGGAACGTAGTTCGCCTCAACGCATGTGCGGTGCCGATAAACGCTCCCGTTACGAAAATTCCGTCGCTAGACGGAGCGAGTTGCTGAATTGCAGTTCCCTTCCTGACGTCGATAAATGGAATTGCGACCGCACCAACGCGAAGGTCGTTGAATTCAGCGAGAGTTTGTGCAACGGTATCCCTGCACTGAAACGCCGCGTCATCATCGATGGAAAAAATGATCTCACAGGAAGCAACATCTGCACCCTCGTTGCGACGAACAATATAGCCCGCTGATTCTTCATGGCGGATGTATCGTATGGTCGGAAAGTTTGCAGGGATATCCACGGCGGTTGCTTCCGTCGATCCATCATCGATTACGATAACTTCGCACTCGACGCTCTGCTCCAAGACCGACTTGATCGCCACGACCAAATCGGCAACTCGATTCTTCGTGGTAATTACAATAGTCGCCTTTGGAGTCGTCTCGATATAACTTCCCGTTGTTAGCGGAATGGCACGATTCATATAGCACTCACTTTTTGATCAGCCCCGGTAGGGGCGATAGATCCAACGCCGGGGACTAAAGTCCAAAGGCACTGACTTTGTTAGCGAAACGGCGCAAGCCTGGGTTGTTAAAAACTGGGGTTGTGGCTTTCTGGCTAAACCCGCAGGCCGCCCCCCCAGTAGCCCCAAAGCACAACAATCCACAGGACAAGCCTGTGGTATTCGAATCCCGCATGCCTTGTGCTGCGGATCGTTCAGGCTTTCTGGCTAAA
>Ga0105046_10014387_pt1 | contig 12196 bp, 15 predicted proteins | sample MAT03_FD_78385 | JGI IMG/M metagenome (GOLD analysis project Ga0105046, IMG submission 78385) | Freshwater microbial communities from Lake Fryxell liftoff mats and glacier meltwater in Antarctica - MAT-03 (megahit assembly) | ecosystem: Environmental > Aquatic > Freshwater > Ice > Liftoff...
CCCGCACGTCGAGCACTTCGGACCGGGTGACCACGAGGACAGGGCGGGGCTTCTGGCCCACCTCCGCCAACCAGATCTCGCCGCGATTCACGGCGGTCCCCACGCCTCCGCGGCATCCCACCCGGCGTCATCGCCTTCGGGATGGCGCTGGTAGGCGGCGCGATCCTTTTTGGCCATGGCGGCGAGTACCGCGGCGCGGACCCCGTCGCGTGCGGCGGCAGAGACGTTGACTCCTAGCCGGCGGGCGATCTCGGCAGTCTCGGTGTCCAAGGTGAAGGTGGTGCGTGTGCTCGCCACCATTGGATGCTAGCGCGTAATGGATGCACGCGAACCGGCAGACCTCGGCCTTACCTCGGCTTTCTGGTGGCGCCGGTACGGTCCCGGGGCGATGCGCGTGCTGGTGGTGGACGACGAGGTCGACCTGACCGACGCGGTGGCCCTGGGCCTCCGCCGTGACGGCTACGCGGTCGACGTCGCCTATGGCGGCCACGAGGCGATCGACAAGCTGGGCGTCAACGCCTACGACCTGGTGTGCCTCGACCTGACGATGCCCGACCTGGACGGCCTCGAGGTGTGCCGGTGGATCAAGGGGCCCGAGGGCCCCGAGGCCGCGCCCCGGGTGTTGATGCTGACCGCCCGCGACAGCCTTGCCGACCGGGTCGCCGGCCTCGACGAGGGCGCCGACGACTACCTGGTCAAGCCCTTCGCGTTCGAAGAGCTGCGAGCGCGGGTCCGATCGCTCCTGCGGCGCGAGGCGGCCCGCACCGGTTCAGTGCTCACGGTCGGCGACCTTTCGCTGGACGACGCCCGCCACGAGGCCCACCGGGCCGGCACCCTGCTCGAGCTGACGGCCAAGGAGTTCGCCCTGTTGCGCTACTTCATGGCCCACGCCGGCGACGTGCTGTCGCAGGAAGACCTGCTCGAGCACGTCTGGGACGAGCACGCCGACCCGTTCACGAACACGGTGCGGGTCACGGTGGGCACGTTGCGGCGCAAGCTGGAGCGCGCCGGCGACGCCCCACCCATCGAGACGGTCATCGGCCGGGGTTACCGCATGGTCGAGCCGGCATGACGACAGTGACCGGGACGACTGTGAGCGGGACGACGGTGACCGGGACGACGGCGCGCTGATGGGGTCGATCCGGGTCCGCCTCACGCTGCTGTACTCGGTGCTGCTGTTCGGGCTGGCGGGCCTGGTGGTGGCCGGCGTGTACGTCGGGCTCTCCCGCGACCTCGACGACGAGCCCATCTCGCAGACCATCAACGTCACCCAATTCATGGTCGGACCCGACGGCCGGGTGATCCGCCAGGAGCGACCGGTCCGCGCCCAGATCAGCGGGCTCGAGGAATTGGTCAACGACCGGGCCCTCGAGAAGCTGCGCAACTACTCGTTCGGTGCCCTCGGCGTGCTCTTCGTGTCGAGCCTGGGGATCGGCTGGTTCGTCGCCGGCCGGGTGCTGAAGCCGATCGGTCACATCACCGACGTGGCCAACGAGATCCAGGCCACCGACCTGTCCCGCCGCATCGCCCTGCAGGGCCCCGAGGACGAGCTGAAGCAGCTGGCCGACACCTTCGACGCCATGTTGGGTCGCCTGGACGATGCGTTCGCCGCCCAGCAACGCTTCATCCAGGACACCTCGCACGAGTTGCGCAACCCACTGGCGGTCATCCGCACCAACCTCGACGTGGCCCTCAGCGACCCGGACGCATCCGCCGACGACCTGCGCCGGGCCGGCACGGTGGTCGAGCGCACCGTCGAGCGGCTGACCCACCTGGTCGACGACCTGTTGCAGTTCGCCCGTCACGGCGCACCGACCTTCGCCCACGAGCCGGTCGACCTGGCCGACGTGGTGGGCGAGGTGGCGGCCGAGTTCGCCGGTCCGGCCGACGGGCGGGGGCTCACGCTCGAGTCGGTGGCGCCACCGGGGCTCTGGGTGATCGGCGACCGCGTCGCGCTGCGCCAGGCGCTGCACAACCTGGCGGGCAACGCCGTGCGCCTCGCGCCGGACGGCTCGGTGATCCGTCTGGCCGCCGGCAGCGACAGCGGCTGGACGTGGATGGCGGTGGAGGACCAGGGCCCCGGCATCGCCGAGGCCGACCGCGATCTCGTCTTCCAGCGGTTCTGGCGCAAGGCGGCCGACGGTCGGGGCGGCCACGAAGCCGAGCGGGGCAGCGGTCTCGGCCTCACCATCGTCCGCCAGGTGGCGGAGGGCCACAACGGCGAGGTGCGCCTGGCATCCGAAGAGGGTCGCGGGTCGACCTTCTCGATCTGGCTGCCGGCGGCGCCCGCCGATCGGGTCCCCGAAGCCGTCGTGGCCACCTCGGCGACGGCGTCCGACCCCGCCTGACACCGGCCCACCGCTCTTATCCTGGCTTTCGGGCCTCCTTACTCCGCCTTTCGGGCGGGTAGGGGACAGTGCCCACATGGCTCTCACGGAGGAACACCCCCAGATGTCCACCCCTTGGTCGCCCGACCCGGTCCCGCCCCTGAACCCCGGTGCCGCTCCGAGCGCCCCGCCCTACGCCTACCAGCCGGCGCCGCCGTACGGCCCGCCGTCCACTCCTGGCCTGCCGCCCACCGGCGGTGTGGCGATGGGCGGTGTGGCGATGGGGGGCGCGGCGATGCCGCCCCCGCCCGGTACCAGCCGGCCCAAGGCCCCCCGCCGGGGCGCGGGGTTCTACGTGTTCGGCCTGTTCGCGGTGCTCGGCCTCATCGCCGCCGGCTTCGGCCTCGGCAAGGTCGTCAGTGACAACGCCAACAGCTCGAGCAACGCCGCCGGCCCGGTGCCCACGTCCGACGTGAGCCAGGGACGCCCCGCCGATCCGGCGCCCATCGAGGGCACCGGCACCGAGCCCATCGCCGACGTGGCCGCCGTCGTGGCCCCGACGGTCGTGCAGATCGAGACCGGTTCGGGCCTCGGCTCGGGCTTCGTCTACGACGAGGCGGGCCTGATCCTCACCGCCGCCCACGTGGTGACCGGCGCCAGCGAGGTCGACGTGCGCCTGGCCGACGGCACCCTGCTCGACGGCGAGGTGCTCGGCGCCGACGCCGGCACCGACGTGGCCGTCATCCAGGTCGACCCCGACGCTGCCGAGCTTCAGGTCGCCGCGCTCGCCACGGGCGTGCCCATCCAGGTGGGCCAGATCGCCGTCGCCGTCGGCAGTCCCTTCGGGCTCGACCAGACCGTCACCGCCGGCATCGTCAGCGCCGTCGACCGGTCCTTCCCCACCAGCGCCGGCGTGCTGAACGTCATCCAGACCGATGCCCCCATCAACTCGGGCAACTCGGGTGGTGCGCTGGCCGACCGGCAGGGCCGCATCATCGGCATCAACGACGCCATCCTCACCGACGGCGCCAGCACCGGCAACGTGGGTGTCGGCTTCGCCATCCCGATCGACACCGCCGTCGCTGCCGCCGAGCGGCTGGCCCAGGGCCTGCCCGTGCAGTTCGGCTTCCTCGGCGTCGAGAGTCGCCCCGCCACCTCGGGCGACGCCGGCGCCCAGATCGTCAGCGTCAGCGCCGGCAGCCCGGCCGAGTCCGCCGGCATCGAAGAGGGCGACCTCATCACCCAGGTCGGCGAAAGCGACGTCCAGTCCAACACCGACCTGGCCGCCGCCATCCGGGCCAACCAGCCCGGCGACACCGTGACCATCACGTTGGTCCGGGGCGACGAGGAACTCACCGTCACCGCCACCCTGGACAGCGCCGACCAGGACTGACCTCGCCCGTCCGACAACCAGCTTCACCACCGGCCACACCGGGGACGCCCCCACCAGCGTCCCCGGTGTGGCGCGTCGGGCCACCAGCGAGCGGTCAGTGCCGGCCGTGCGCTCCTGGCTGTCAGGGACGAGACGTGGCCTCGTAGAGTCGGCCCTCCATGGAATTCCTGATCATCGCCATCATCACGCTGGTGCTGCTGGGCGGGGTGGCCACGCTGGTCGCCACCCGCCGCCGTCGCGAGCTCACCGGGCCCCCACGACCCTCCGAGGTGGGGCCCGCACCGTCCACGGCCGCAGCGCCCACGTCGCCGGCCACCATCGCCCCCAATCGTTGGCGAGATCGCCTCGGCAAGGCGCGGGGCGCGTTGTCGGGCGCCATCGGGTCGCTGCTGTCCCGCAGCGGCATCGACCAGGAGACCTGGGACGACCTCGAGGCGGGCCTGCTGCAGGCCGACGTGGGCGTGTCCACCACCAACGCGCTGCTCGAGCGGTTGAAGGCCCAGGTGGCCGAACACGGGCTGACCGAGCCCGCCCAACTGGTCGAGGCCCTCAAGGACGACCTGAAGGAGCAGCTCTCCGGCGCCGACCGATCGCTCACCTACGAGCCCGGCGTGCCCAACGTGTGGCTGTTCGTCGGGGTGAACGGCGTGGGCAAGACCACCACCATCGGCAAGCTGGCCAAGCACCAGATCGGCCAGGGTCGTTCGGTCATCCTGGCCGCCGGCGACACCTTCCGGGCCGCCGCGGCCGAGCAGCTCCAGCACTGGGCCGAGCGGGCGGGCGCCGACAGCGTGCGGGGCGACGAAGGTGGCGACCCCAGCTCGGTGATCTTCGACGCCGTGCAGCGGGCCGGCGCCCGCGACATCGACCTGGTGCTGGCCGACACCGCCGGCCGCCTCCACACCAAGGTCAACCTGATGGAAGAGCTGCGCAAGGTGCGTCGCGTCGCCGACCGCGACCCGGGCAAGGTGACCGAGGTGCTGCTGGTGCTCGACGCCACCACCGGCCAGAACGGCCTCACGCAGGCGCACCAGTTCACCGAGGCCGTCGAGGTCACGGGCGTGGTGCTCACCAAGCTGGACGGCTCGGCCAAGGGGGGCATCGTGCTGGCCATCCAGGCCGACCTGGGCATCCCCGTGAAGCTGGTCGGCCTGGGCGAGACCGAAGACGACCTGGTCGAGTTCGACCCCGACGACTTCGTCGACGCGCTCTTCGCCTGACATTGGCCCCCCTTCGTCGGGGCGGCTTCGCCATGCGGTTCGCCAACCCGCCCATCCGGCGTCGCTGCACCTGGCCCTCACGATGGTTGCCCGCCGGTAGGATCACGGGTTCATGTTCGACGCCCTCTCCGATCGTTTCGACGGCATCTTCACCCGCCTGCGGGGTCGCGGGCGCCTCAGCGACGCCGACATCGACGAGGTCCTCCGTGAGATCCGTGTGGCCCTGCTCGAGGCCGACGTCAACGTCGCCGTGGTCAAGGGCCTGGTCGAGCGCATCCGCGAGCGGTGCGTCGGCGAGGAGCTGAGCAAGAGCCTCACGCCGGCCCAGCAGGTCATCAAGATCGTCCACGAGGAGTTGGTCACCACCCTGGGCGGCGAGACCATGAAGGTCACCTTCGCGTCCAAGCCCCCCACCGTCGTGCTCATGGCCGGCCTCCAGGGCTCGGGAAAGACCACCACCTCGGCCAAGCTGGCCCGTTGGTTCAAGCAGCAGGGCCGCAACCCGCTGCTGGTCGCCGCCGACCTCCAGCGGCCCGCCGCCATCGAGCAGTTGCGCACGCTGGCCGGCCAGATCGACGTGCCGGTGTTCGCCGGCGATCCGGGCGGCAACCCGGTCAAGGTGGCCAAGCGCTGCATCAAGGAGGCCCGCTCGCTGGGCCGTGACGTGGTCATCGTCGACACCGCCGGCCGCCTGGCCATCGACGGCGAGATGATGCAGCAGGTCCGCGACATCTCGGGCGCCATCGAGCCGCACTACACGTTCCTCGTGGTCGACGCCATGACCGGCCAGGACGCGGTCGCCACCGCCGAGGCCTTCGACCAGACCCTGTCGCTCGACGGCGTCATCCTCACCAAGCTCGACGGCGACGCCCGCGGCGGCGCCGCATTGTCGGTGAAAGAGGTGGTGGGCAAGCCCATCGCCTTCGCCTCCACCGGCGAGAAGCTGGCCGACTTCGACCTGTTCCACCCCGACCGCCTCGCCGGTCGCATCCTGGGCATGGGCGACATGCTCACCCTGATCGAGAAGGCCGAAGAGGTCTACGACCAGGAAGAGGCCGAGATTGCCGCGGCCAAGATGTTCGAGGGCCAGTTCACCCTCGAGGACTTCCTCGAGCAGATGCAACAGATCCGCAAGATGGGCCCGCTCTCCAACCTCATGGGGATGATGCCCGGCATCCCCAAGGAGATGAAAGACGCCGAGATCGACGAGCGCGAGATCGATCGCCTCGAGGCCATCATCCGCTCGATGACCAGCGCGGAACGGGTCAATCCCGTCATCATCGACGGCTCGCGGCGGCGCCGCATCGCCGACGGCAGCGGCACCTCGCCCAACGAGGTGACCCAGCTCGTCAAGCAGTTCCGCGAGATGCAGAAGATGATGAAGAAGATGGGTGGCATGGGCGGGATGGGCGCGATGGGTGGCCGCAAGGCCAAGAAAGCGAAGAAGGGCGGCAGGGGTCGCACCACCCCGCCGGCGGCGCCATCGGCCCCTCCCAAGGTGCCGCTCCGCCTCCCTGGTTTGAATTGACCGGGCCGCGGGGCCTTCAATGGTGTGTTCGCCGGACGCGGGTCACCTCCGAATCTCCCCTGACACCCGCCGACCGACCAAGCCGAACCGCAGCACCTCTCTCCAACAGCAGCACTCCGACCAGTAGCGACAGGAAGAACCGAACGTGGCCGTAAAGCTCCGCCTCATGCGGATGGGTAAGAAAAAGCAGCCGACCTACCGGATCGTGGCGGCCGACGCCCGTTCGCCCCGCAACGGTCGCTTCATCGAGATCGTGGGCACTTACGACCCGCGTCCCGACCCCTCCCTCATCACCATCGACAACGACAAGGCCGTCGACTGGCTCCGCAAGGGCGCCCAGCCCACCGAGCGGGTCGAGAAGCTGCTGAAGGTCTCGGGCGCCTGGGACGACTTCAAGGGTGTCGCCACCCCGGCGGCGCCCGCGGCCACCGAGACCGACGCATGAGCGACGACGAGTACGACGACACGTACGCGGATGACGCCGCCGAGAGCGACGACGACACCGACGATGAGGCCGACCCAAATTTGGTGGACGGCGCCGATCCGAACCGGATCGACGACGCCGACCTCGATGACGGCGACGACGATGACGACGGCGATGACGAGGACGACGACGCGGATTCGGCCAACACCGTGACCGCCGCCAGTGCCCGCGAGGTGCTCGAGTACCTGGCTCGCGCCGTGGTCGACGACCCCGACGGTGTCGAGGTCGATGTCGAGGACGGCCGCCCGGTCACCCTGTCGGTGCACGTCTCCGAAGGCGACATGGGTCGCGTCATCGGCAAGCGGGGCCGGGTGGCCAACGCCATCCGCACCGTGGTGCGGGCCGCGGCGGCCCGCGACGGCGTCGAGGTCGACGTCGAGTTCGTCGACTGATCCAGTCCCCGTCGTGACCCTCCTCGAGGTGGGCCGGGTCGCCAAGGCCCACGGCCTGAGCGGCGAGGTCATCGTCAGCCTCAGTACCGACCGCACCGAGCGCCTCGACCCGGGCACGGTGCTGTCCAGCGACGCCGGCGAGCTGACCGTGGTCACCGCCCAGCCGCACCAGCACCGCTTCATCGTGCAGTTCGACGGCGTCTACTCACGCGAGGCGGCAGAGGCGCTGCACGGCGTCCTGCTGCGAGCCGAGCCCATCGACGACCCCGACGCCCTGTTCGTCCACGAGTTGATCGCCATGCGCGTGGTCGACGCGGCCGGCGTCGAGTTGGGCGTCGTCGAGTCGATCGAGCAGAACCCGGCCAGCAACCTGCTGGTGCTCGAGTCCGGCGCCCTCATCCCGCTGCGCTTCCTGGTCGAGCGCCGCGCCGACGCCCTCGTGGTCGACCCACCGGCGGGCCTCCTGGAGCTGTAGCGCGAGGGCCGGTGCCCTTCGCTCTCAACCCCGCTCCCAACCCGCTCCCGTTCTGGCCGCGGGATCTCTTGCGTGACAACACGTGGTCGCGGCCAGAACGACCGCCTTGGGCGCACCGGCACGCGGTCGTGCGTGACACGCTGGAACCCACATGCGCATCGACATCTTCACGATCTTCCCGGACATGGTCGACGACTTCGCCGGCCGCAGCCTGCTGGGCCGTGCCGCGGGCGAGGGCCTGCTCGACATCCGCGTCCACGACCTGCGCTCGACCACGTCCGATCCGCACCGCTCGGTCGACGATGCGCCGTACGGTGGCGGCGCCGGCATGGTGCTGATGCCCGAGCCGCTGTTCGGGGCGGTCGATGCGGTGGCGCCACCCCGCCCCCTCTTCCTACTGGGCCCCGGCGGGCGACGCTTCGACCAGGCCATGGCTGGCGAGCTTGCCTGCCTCGGCGGCTTCTCGCTCCTGTGCGGGCGCTACGAGGGTGTCGACGAGCGGGTGCGAACGGCGCTGGTCGACGGCGAGCTGTCAGTGGGGGACTACGTGCTGGCCGGGGGCGAGGTGGCGGCCATGGTGGTGCTCGAAGCGGTGGGACGGCTGGTCCCGGGCGTGATGGGCAACGACACGTCGGCCGACGACGAGTCGTTCAGTGACGGCCTGCTCGAGTACCCGCAGTACACGCGGCCGGCCGACTTCCGGGGCATGACGGTTCCCGAGGTGCTGCGGTCGGGTGATCATGCGCGCGTGGCCCGGTGGCGGCGGGCACAGGCCCTCGTCCGCACGGCGCGGCACCGCCCGGATCTGCTCGAGGCGCGGGGTGGATTGACGGCCGCGGACGAGAAGCTGCTCGATGAGTTCGGCCTCGGTGTTGGTCCGGGGCCAACCCCTCACGTATCCTGACCCGTCCGGCAAGCCACGCTGCTCGCCCCCCACCTTCCCCCCACGGAAAACCTCCACGCCAGGAGCGTGTGCACCATGAACTCCACCGATCTCGTCGACCACGCCAGCCTGCGTGACGACATCCCCGATTTTTCCGCCGGCGACACCCTCAAGGTGCACGTCCGCGTCGTCGAGGGCACCCGCGAGCGGGTCCAGGTCTTCCAGGGCGTCGTCATCCGCCGCCAGGGCTCGGGCATCCGCGAGACCTTCACGGTCCGCAAGGTCAGCTTCGGCGTCGGCGTCGAGCGGACCTTCCCGGTCCACTCGCCCATCCTGGCCATGATCGAGGTCCACACCCGCGGCGACGTGCGCCGGGCCAAGCTGTACTACCTGCGCGATCGCGTCGGCAAGGCTGCCAAGATCAAGGAAAAGCGCGACTACTGAGTCGATGAGCCGCCGAAGCCTCGACCTCGGGGCTGCCGGCGAGGCTGCGGTCGCGGACTGGTACCGCGCCAACGGGTACGAGGTGGTCGAGACCAACTGGCGCTGCCGCCAGGGCGAGCTCGACCTCATCGTGCGCAAGGGCCGCATCCTCGTGTTCTGCGAGGTCAAGACCCGCACCACCGACGCCTACGGCGTTCCGGCCGAGGCGGTCACCCGTGAAAAGCGCGACCGCATCCGCCGCCTCGCCGCGGTGTGGCTGCAAGACGCCCCCTTCCGGGCCCGCGAGGTCCGCTTCGACGTCGCCGGCGTCCTCGCCGGCAAGATCGAGGTCATCGAAGCGGCGTTCTGAACTGACCGTCGTCTCGCCGACGAAGCGTTCGAACCGTCGTAGGTGGGTAGCGTGATCGGGTGCCGAGCGTGCCGCGTTCTTGGGTCGGTGCCCGATCTGTGACGGCTGACTGGCGGGGCCCTACCCATCAGCGTCGCGTGGGCGCCGGGGATTCTCGACACCGAGCCACTCGACCGCCGAGCCACTCGACACCGAGCCGGTCGGCAAGTGCCCGGTGCACGGCCGGCGTCCGTTCAACGACCCCGACGGACCGCAGTCGCAACATCTCGCGTTACGACGAGGACGCCTGAGGGCTCTAGCGGATAGGCCCATGCGGCAGCGGCAGAACGGCCCGTTCTGGCACCGGATTTCGGTGCCCTGACACCGAAATCCGGTGCCAGTTCGTCTGGGCTGCTGGCGTTCGGGCGGTCTATCCGCGCGGCCCCTACGGCGGCGACGATGCCGGGGGGTGAGTCAGCCGCGTGGCTTGCGGGTGTTGCGCTTGTTCCAACAGGCCCGGTGCCAGTGGCGACGCAGGTCGGGCGCATCGTGGGGCACGGCCACCATGTGCCCGGTGCCGGGCGGGATGTCCCGATTGCAGCCGGGGCACAGGTACATCTTGGTGGCCTGGTACGGCTGGATGAAGCGCGTCTCGACGGCATCGTCGGCCCACAGGTCGGGATGGCTCACCCTGGGTACCTCAGCCGAGGAAGGCCCACGCGACCAGCGCGACGCACACGATGAGCGCCGCGGCGACCAATGCGTAGTCGCTCGTGCGCCGTACCTGCTTGCGGGTGGCGTCGAATCCCATGCCCGCAGTCTGCCCGGTGTGCGGCGGCCTCCCTCGCCTGCAGGTGTCTTTCAGCCCTTCTTTCCAGCGAACGCACCGTATGTCCGGCGAACGCTGCAAAGAAGGGATTCGCGTCGGCCGAATCGTCTTCCCGCCCGGATCTCGGTCCCGCGGGGAGCGGCATTCCTGTCGTACCCCCTCGGTAGGGTCATCACATCGCTTCGGCGGCCGGCGCACGGGCCCCTCCCACATTCGCAACGCAGGGAGGTTTCGCCATGCTCGCCATTGTCTCGTCCGCCACGTTGTTGGGGGTTGACGGTCGTCCGGTCACCGTCGAGGTGCACGTGTCGAGCGGGCTGCCCGCGTTCACGATCGTGGGATTGCCCGACACGGCCTGTCGTGAGGCCCGAGACCGGGTACGGGCGGCCATTCTCTCCACCGAGCGGCAGTGGCCGTCGCGGAGGATCACGGTGAACCTGGCCCCGTCCGGTCTGCGCAAGGTCGGCTCGGGCCTCGACCTGGCCATCGCCGTCGGCCTGCTCATGGCGTCCGAGCAACTCGAGCGCCGGCCGGCCGGGGCCGGGTCGCTCGAGGGTGGGTGGGTCGAGGGTGGGTCGGCCGAGGGTGGGTCGGCCGAGGGTGGGTCGGTGCAGGGTGGGTCGGTGCAGGGTGTGTCGGTGCAGGGTGTGTCGGTCGAGGGAATCGGGTTCCTCGGCGAGTTGGGCCTCGACGGGTCCTTGCGGGCGGTGCCGGGCATGGTGTCGCTGGCCGAGGCGCTGCTCGGCGAGGTGGCGGTGGTGCCCGCCTCGGCGGCCGCCGAGGCCCAGTTGGTGGCCAAGCATCAGGTCCGCCCGGTCTCCACCCTGCGCCAGGTGGTGCGGGCGCTCGAGGGCGAGCAACCCTGGCCAGACCCTCCGCCCGCGGCCAGCCCCACGGCGCCGCCACCCGAGCCCGACCTGGCCGACGTGCGCGGCCAGCCGGTGGCCCGCCTGGCCCTGGAAGTGGCGGCGGCCGGTCAGCACCACCTGCTGATGGTGGGGCCACCCGGCTCGGGCAAGACCATGCTGGCCCGCCGCCTCCCCGGCCTCCTGCCGCGGCTCGAACAGCACCACGCCCTCGAGGCCACCCGTATCCACTCGGCCGCCGGTATCCCGCTGCGGGCCGACACCCTCATCTGGCGGCCGCCCCTGCGCGCCCCCCACCACGGGGCCTCGCCCGTCTCGATCATCGGCGGGGGCACCGCGGTCATGCGCCCCGGCGAAGTCTCCTTGGCCCATCGTGGGGTGTTGTTCCTCGACGAGATGGGCGAGTTCGCGCCGCAGGTGCTGGACACGCTGCGTCAGCCCTTGGAGGAGGGCGAGGTGCGGGTGTCGCGGGCCAAGGCCAGCGCCACGTTCCCGGCGCGGTTCTTGCTCGTCGGCGCCATGAATCCGTGCCCGTGTGGCGAGGGGTCGGCGCCCGGGGCCTGCATCTGCTCGGATGCGGCCCGGGCCCGCTACCGCCGACGCCTGTCGGGGCCACTGCTCGACCGGTTCGACCTCCGGGTCGAGGTCCTTCGCCCCGACGTGGACGACCTGTTGCGAGGGTCCCCCGGCGAGTCCAGTGCCGAGGTGGCCGACCGCGTGCTGGCCGCTCGCGAACAGGCGCACGCCCGCGGAGTCGTCGCCAACGCCGAGTTGAGCGCGGCCGCGCTCGACGAGGTGGCGCCCCTGTCCGACGGGGCGAGCCTGCTGGTCGAACAGGGCCTCCGATCGGGGCGCCTGTCGGCCCGTGGCCTGCATCGGGTGCGGCGGGTGGCGCTGACGCTGGCCGACCTGTGGGGGCACCACGGGCCCCTCGGGTCGGACCAGGTCGCCCTCGCCCTCAGCCTGCGGTCCGAGCCGGCGGGTCTCTGCCGTGGCTGAGGTCGCCCACCGTGCCATTGGCGCCGAC
>Ga0105046_10014389_pt1 | contig 12194 bp, 11 predicted proteins | sample MAT03_FD_78385 | JGI IMG/M metagenome (GOLD analysis project Ga0105046, IMG submission 78385) | Freshwater microbial communities from Lake Fryxell liftoff mats and glacier meltwater in Antarctica - MAT-03 (megahit assembly) | ecosystem: Environmental > Aquatic > Freshwater > Ice > Liftoff...
CGATCCAGGCGCCAACGGCGCGGCACCAACTTCTTGGGGATCACGAAAGTGCCGACGATGACGTCGAGCTGATCGCCCGACCATTGCACGTGGTCCGCCCCGCGACGGTCGACGCAGCACGCTCGCCGCCCACCTGCGGTCTTGTGCGACGAGGCTGTTACATCCGCGCGGCCCAGCGCTCTCTATGGTTGCTCGATGAACGCAGATCGTGTTGAGGGCCGTCGCGGGTCGAGAACCCGGACCCTGCTGCTAGCGTTCATCACGGGCGGTCCCGTCGCACGCGCACTTCCTTCTCGCCCACCCTGGCAACGACGACGGCGTCACCGCAGACCGCCCGTACGCGAGCCCGTTCGTCGACGCTGCCAACATCATCCTCCGCGACGGCGGAGGATTGGTCGCGATGTGCTTTTCGTTCGACCAGACGACCCGCGATCGGTTGATCGATCCGAGCTGTGACTACGTCGGCGCGCCCGCGTCGAACCTCCCCCACGACAACGGCACATCGCCCGGCGGCGACGTCGACGTGAGCCTGTCGCGGCGGCCCGGCCGCGGGGGCCGGCAACGGTCAAGACACGGGCGATAACGCCGCGGACTTCGAGAGCGTTGTCTCGACGCCGCAGAACCTTTCGAGCCCGCCGACGCCCTGACGAGCGCGCCTCCGCCTTCTCTGCGGAGCCATCGCCGCACAGCTCTTCCACCTCCGTGTGACCCCCTTGGCAAGGCCCTGCCATGGGCCGATGATGCGGCGCATCGTCCGGAGGGTTCACCTCTGGCCCGTTCGTGGAGGATCCTCGTGAATCGAATCATCGGCTCGTCGCTCACGCCGCTTGTGCTGGCGTGTGCTCTGTTCGCTCCCGCCTGTAGCGACTCGGGACCCGCCCCCGCTGGGGCCTCCTCTGCGGCGAAGGCCAGCGCGAGCAGCAAGCCGTCCGCGTCCCCGTCCGGCGCAGCGTCCGCCGCGCCCGCCAGCAGTGCCGAGGCCGACCCGGCGAAGGGCGGCATGAGCCACTGCCCCAATGCCGTCGACGGCGCCAAAGTCGACATCCAGGACGATCCGAAGGGCGTCGTGATGATGGTCACGGCGAGTGACGAGAAGGCGACGACGACGATCCGTGAGCGCGCCAAGTGGGTCAAGGAGCGGGCCCGCGCCGAATCCGGCAAGACCCAACACACTGGCGAGGGCGGTGGCGGTGGCGTTCTCGGTCGCTGCCCGGTCGTCCTCAAAGCCACCAAGGTCGCCGTCGAGGAGACTCCGGGCGGCTCGAAGTTCACGATTGAGCCGGCCGATACGAAGGAGCTCGATTGGCTCCGCCGCGAGGTGCGCGAGCGTCAGGCCAAGCTCGCCGAGCCCGGGGGCGATGAGGCGGGGGCGCGAAAGATGGCAAATTGCCCGAGCGCAGTCCCGGGGACGTCGACCCGGATCGAGGAAAAGGCCGGTGCCATCGTCCTCACCATTACGGCGAAGGACGCCGCGGCCGTCACCGACATCCGCGAGCGCACCAAGAAGCTCGACGATGCGGCGGTCAAGGCCGCCACCGACCAGCACGACGGAATGGGAGGGGGCGCAGGAACGGGACGCTGCCCGGTGGTGCTCGAGGAGACGACGCTCGCTTCCAAGGAGATCGAAGGTGGCGTCGAAGTGACGGTCAAGCCGAAGAAGCCCGCAGACCTCGCGAAGCTCACCAAGGAGTCGAAGGATCGCGCCGAGCGCTTCGCGGTGGACGAGGCGGGCCCGGGCGCCTCGTCGGCGAGCCCGACCGCCGGGCCGGCGCCGAGCGCCCCCCCGAAGAAGTAGGCGCCCGCCGCATTGCGATGTGGCGCGAGGCCCCGGAGGCGGGGCCTTGCGCGGCGCCGCCGATTTGCGGTCGGCTCCCTGTCACACGACTGCGACATCCTCGCCGGAAAGGCTCGACGCACGCCCCACCCTGGTAGGCTTCGGCGCGTGAACTCCGCCGCGAGTGCGTTCCCCTCGCGCATCCTGCTCGTCGATGACGAGCCCGACCTTCGTGACCTCCTTGCCCTGAACCTATCGCAAGCTGGCTTCGAAGTGACAGTGGCCGCCACGGGGCAGGAGGCCCTCAGCTGCGCCGTGGAGCTTCGACCTAGGGTCATCGTGCTCGACCTGATGCTTCCCGACCTCCCCGGCGTCGAGGTCGGAAGGCGCATCCGCGCGACACCCGAACTCGCCGACGTCGGCATCCTGATGCTGACGGCGCGGGGCGATGAATACGATCGACTCATCGGCTTCGAGGCGGGCGCCGACGACTACGTCGTGAAGCCCTTCAGCGTGCGCGAGCTCGTTCACCGCGTCCGCGCGCTGGCCCGGCGCTCGGGGACGAAGGAGCCGGGCTCGGAGGCGAGTTGCGCTCAGAACCTCCGAAAGTGGCGCGGGTTGGAGGTCGACTTGAAGCGGCTCGAGGTGCGCGCCGACGGCGTCTCGCTCACGCTCCGCCCCCTCGAGTATCGGGTCCTCTGCCTCCTCGCGACCGAGCCAGGTCGCGTCTATTCCCGCGCAGATCTCCTCCGCGAGGTGTGGGGGGCGACGGCTGCGCTCCACACGCGAACCGTGGACTCCCATATTTTCCGGCTCCGCGAGGCCCTCGGCGTCTACGGTGACGCAATCGAGACGGTGCACGGTTTCGGCTACCGCCTCCGCGAGCCCTGAGGCATGCGCCCCGTCTCGTTCCGCGCGAAGCTGCTCGCCGCCCAGGTGACGCTCGTCGCCGCGATCGTCGGAATCATGATGTTCGGGCTCGAGCGCACCCTCGCCGAGGATCTCCGGACCGAGACGACGAGGCGCCTCGAAGTCCAGGCGATCGGCGCGACCGAGTGGGCGCAGCGGGGCCGCCACCCGCAGCAAGTGGCGGAGCGCCTCGCATCCATCGTGGGCGCCCGCGTCACCTTGGTTGGACCCAAGGGAGAGTCGCTCGCAGACTCCGAGGCGGCTGCGCCAGCGGAGACGCTCGCCGATCGGCCAGAGATCGTGGCCGCGCTTCGGGGAGACATGGGCCGCGACGTGAGAAGTGGGGGGAGCGGCGACGTCGCCTTCGTGGCCGTCCACGCGGCGGACGATCTCGTCTTGCGGCTGGCCCTCCCGCTCCGCGAGGTCGACGCGGCCATCGAGGCGATGCGCCTTCGCCTCGTCGTGGCGGGTCTCTTGGGCCTCGTGGGCGCGATCGGGCTTGGCCTCGTCGTCTCGAGAATCGCCGGAACACCGCTCCGCGCCATGCGACGCGCCGCGGGAGAGATTGCAGCAGGCAACTACGACGTCCGCTTGCCTGCCTGTACGCCCGACGACTTCGGTGATCTCTCGACCGCCCTCGGTGAGCTCGCGCGGCAGCTTCGCCTCGACGCGCAGCGGATCGAGCGCCTCGAGGCGATGCGGCGCGAGTTTGTCTCGAACCTATCGCACGAGATCCGGACGCCACTCGCGGCGCTGTCGGGCTATGCCGAAACGCTCACCACGACCGAGCAGGACGAGCCGACGAGGCGGCGCGCGCTCCTCGCGATCGAGCGGCACGCGCGACGGCTCAACACCCTCGCGTCGGGCCTCTTGCGGCTCTCCGAGGTCGAAGCTTCCGATCCGCGCGATCTATCGCTGGAGTCCGTCGACGTCGCGGCCATCGCGCGCCACGTCGCGACCTCCGCCGATCGCCGCAGCGGCGGCACCCGCACGCCCGTCGAGGTCGACGTCCAAGGCGACGCCGCGCCTTTCGCCGACCCCCTTGCCGTAGAGCAGATCCTGGATAACCTCGTCGGCAACGCGCTCCTCCACGCGGGAAGCAAGGCGACGGTCCGGATCGAGGCCTACCGCGAAGCCGAGCAGATCGTCATCTCGGTGATCGACGATGGCCATGGCGTTGCTGCGGAGCATCTGCCCCGCCTCTTCGATCGCTTCTATCGCGCTGACAAGACACGCTCGCGCGAGCCGACGGGGACGGGCCTCGGGCTCGCGATCACCAAACACCTCGTCGAGGCGATGGACGGGACGATAGCCATCGAGAGCGCCGAAGGCGCCGGCACGCGCGCCGTCGTTCGGCTGCCCGTCGCCAAGGGTTGAGCGGGGGTTGAGCGGGTAGAGACTCCACCCTTGCCCTTCGCAGCCTGCGACCGAGGCGGGCGAAAGCGGTCAGGGAGGCGCGACGGGTCCGCCGCTCCAGGCCACGCCGCCGCGGTCGTCTCGCACCACGACCCAGACCGAGGCTTCGGCCAGGTCGGCAGGCCCGGTTGCAGTCGCTCGAGCGACGAGCATTTCGTCCTCCAAGCGATCAGGGTCAATCTCGACACGCGATGGCGTCACGTCGATACCTGCGGAGTAGAACGAGGCGATGAGCCTTTCGCGCTGGGTGACCGCGCGATCCTCGGCGACGTCGTAGAGCTCGTACGTCTCGGCGGACGTTGCGGCGACGCGCGCCCGGATCTCGAACGAGCCAGGACCCCTCGGCACGATCGTGACCTCTACGGGACCTACGTTTCGGTTTGGGGTCCAACGTTCGTTCAGCTCGGCGGCGACGTCGACAGGAACGTTGGTCAGCTTGCAGCGCAGACGCAGCATTCCGAATGCGGTCTCATCCTCCACGATCGCGCGGACGGGCATGTAGAAGCCGCCCGTCTTGTCGGGATCCGGCGGGCGGTACTCGCCCGGAGGCGACTCTGGACCGAGGTTTCCGCATGCGTAGTCTGGGACCTCCCCCTCGACCGTGGCTCCGGTCGCGAGCGGAATGGCCCAAGGCCCGTCGATGCAGAGCGGCGTCACGCTGCCAGAGTCCGTGGGTCGCTTGGGCGCCACACAAGCCGCCCACGCGATCGAAGGATCGTCGAGCTCGCCGTCGGGTCCGACGACGAGCGCCTTGGCCACGAAGGGTTCCCCGGGGCGGGCCTCGGCCGGCTCGAAGCTCACCCCGAGGACGCGGGTCCGGCTCACGGCAGACGGTGGCTCGCCCACCTCGGGCACACACGCAGCGGCCACCGGTAGCACGCACAGCAAAGCCAGCCGGCGGCCGATCACCAGATCCACCGCGTCCCCACGACGGGAAAGATGGGCAGACCGAGGATGTCGTCGCGCTCCCGGTAGTCGCTCGAGTAGGCGATCTCCTCCACGTTCTTGTGGTTCGTGACGTTCTGCACGTCGAGATAGAAAGATCCCTGCGGCTCCTTCGAGACGTTCACCTCGGCTCGCGCGTCGAGCTGTACGAAGGCTGGCAGCCGTTCGGTTCCGAGGCGGCCGTAGACCGGGCGATAACGATCGGCGAAGTCGTCGAAGTAGGCCGACTCGACGGGTGTTCGCGGCGCTCCGCTGGCGACGCGAAAGCGGAGGCCCAGCCGCAGCGGGCCGATCGTTTGGTCTCCGAGCATCGTGGCGACATGAGGCTGATCGCCGTCGAAGGGTCGATCGCTTTCGTCGGGTGCTCGACGACGGACACTGCGACTCACGGTGTACGAGGCCGCGATGCGAAGGCCGAACGAGGTTGATGCGCTGGCCGCTATCTGCGTCCCGAAGGCGCGCGCTTCTCCGGTAGGCACCAAGGCTTTCCCGGCGCGCGGAAACGCCTCGTCGGACCGGACCGCAAGCCCGTCCACGTAGCGCCCGAACCCGACGATCTCGAAACCCCAGAGTGGACTCGGACGCGCCCTCAAGCCGCCACTGGCTGCCACGGCGCGCGCCAACTCGAGTATCGGTGTACCGAACACCGGGCTCCGGTCGCTGGGATTCGGCGCTTGGTGGTAGAGGCCACCGGCTGCGAACACGCTCGTGCCCGCTCCGAGGTCGACGCGCACGGCGACTCGCGGTTCCACGGACGGCTCGTAGACGGCGTAACCGATGGCCGTGGTGCGCGGTGCCGGTTCGCGAACCGCGTCTCCCGCTACGACATCGTGGTCGAGTCGGAGGCCCATCTCGATCTCGACGCGGCGGATCCGAAGGATGGCGATCAAGTACGCCCCAACTCCGATGGAATCGAGCCCTGTCTCCTCTTCGGCGACGTCGCCGCCTGGCGCATCGCCGAAGGCGAACGGGTCGCCTTCTCGACGAGGAAGAGCGAGAGAGCCGAGACGGCTGAAGTCGTCGCGTCGTCCTTCGACGTCCAAGCCCCCGACGAGACCGAGCTTCTCGATGGGCCCACGCCCCTCGACGAGCGTTGCGCCGTGCTCGACGCGCATTCCGTAGCGCGTCGCGCGCTGAGCCTGCCCGAACGACGTCGTCGCGAGCTGCGCGCTGGTTTGCTTTTCGTCGAAACCGACCCATGGCGCAATGGTCGTGGTGGTGCCGTCGTCGCGCCGCGCCTCCCAGCGCGCAGCGACGCGCACGAAGCCAGCGCGGGTGGTCTCGACCCGCCTCACGCTCGGGTCGGCATCGTCGCGCCCCCGGGTGAGCTCGTCTTGTGCGCCCAGGAACGATATCTGCGCGGTCTCGCCTTCACCTGTGGAAAACGCGAGCGTGGCCGAGCCATCGACGTACTGGGGGATGGCGAAGACTTCGCGGCTGCTGTCGTCGACCAAGTCGGCGAAGCGGTCGAGGAGGCTCATTCGCAGCGACGTGATCACCGTGCCCGAATCGCCCAGGGCACCCCACGTCACGGCTCCGGCATCGATCGTGTCGACGGCGAGGGCAGCGCCCGTCTCGCGGGGCTCGCCGCGTCGGGTGCGGACTTGCACGACACCGCCCGTTCCGCGGCCCCAGCGAGCGCCGTAGGCTCCTGGTATCAGCTCGACACTCTCGATGGCATCGGTCGCGACGATGCCGCGCCGACCACCGAGATGATACAGCGCCGGCACGGGCACGCCGTCGACGAAGACCTGCGTATCTTCCGGCGAAGCGCCCCATACGACGAGCTCGCCCCCGCCAAAGCTACTGCGCGCGACTCCCGGCGCATTGGCGAGCGCTCGCGTGGCATCCCCCTCCGCGCCAGCAGAAGCTCGCCCGCTCTCGCGATCAATCAATGTCTTCGTCGCGGCTCTCGGCTCCATGGCCGTGCGCGCGACCACCTCGATGGGCTCGGAGTCTGCAGCGGCCGCGGGTTCGTTCGGCGCAGCGGATCGGATCGGGGTCGCGTCCTCGGTGACGAGCGCACCGCCCTGCGCCCAGGCATCATGCGCGTGATGGACATGATGCGCGAACGCCAAGATCGCCGCTGCCATCGGCGTGACACGCGCTCGCCGGATCAAGGCACATCGACCTCGAGCGCCAAGACCCCCGAGCCTCGACCATGCGGAAGCTCCGCGTCGGTCGGAAGCGCGGTTCCTTCGGCTCGCCCCACGACTGCACCGCGGAGGAGAACCTCGACAGCCCATTCGCTGTGCGACTCTCCACAGAGGGACGCCGTATCGACGAGAACGGAGTAGCGACCGGACGGCACGGCTCGCTGCCACACGACGTTCTCCTGGCGGCGGCCGTCGATGTCACAGCCGGCGTTCGAGTCGAAGTCCAAGATGCCGCCATCGAGCCAAGGCTCTTCGCCGGGCGGCAGCGGCTCTTCAGGCGGCTGGAAGGTCGTCGGGTCGCCATTGAACACCTCGACGCCGTCGGGAGTGACGACGTGGAGATCGAGGTCGGCGTCGCGCGCCCAGCTCAGCGAGATGACGAAGGTGCCGGTCGGCACACCGCGAGCGACGAGCAGGTCGCGTGACGCGAAGGGCCCGCAGCGCCCCCGAGCATCGAGGGCGCACGCCGAGATGCGACGCGGGCCGAGCGGCATGTCCCGGGCGAACGAGGTCCCGACGTCGAACGAAGCGAAATCGGGGGTCTCCACCTCGGGCGGCCCCGCGACGGCGATCCAATGACCGCGGTCGCCATCGAGCCCGATCGCGACCGCGCGGGCTTCGCGCGCGAGCGCACCACGGAAGCGCTTGCCAACCTGACCCGGACGAACCGCATCCGTCAGCGCCTCGAGCGACGCGACCTCGAGGGTGCCGCTGTCGCGCGGGAGCGGGCCCGGGACGTATTGGGCGCCCTCGACGCGAAGCCACGCCTCGAGGCCGCTGTCGGCGGAGGTGGCTTGCCCTTCGCAGGCCGCCGCGAGCAAGGCGCACCCGACCAGCCTCTTCACGGGAACCTCAGCTCCGCACGGAGCGCGAAGCTGTCGTCTTCGCGCGTCGTCGGGCGCCCGTCGTCGCCACGCCCTAGCGCGTTCTCGCGGTGGTTGTATTCGATGATGAAGCGCGCGACCTTCCAGCGAGCCGCGACAGTCACCGCGAGGGTGTCAAAGCTCGGGTCGACGGGAACGACCTCGAAGCCCTGGATCTCACTCGCGTCGAAGTCGGGGTCGTAGTGGTCGAACCTGGCTCCGGCTTCGGCGTACTCGGTCACCTCTTGCCGGATCCCGATCGCGTAGCCGAGCTCGCGCAAGCTCCGGCTCCGCGCCACCGGGTCGGCGATGTAGAGGCCGCGATCGAGGTTCTTGGCGAGCACGCCTTCCGCGAAGAGGCGCAGTCGGCCCGCCCACGGCATCGGGACCTCGAGTGCGACATCGGCGCCGACCGCGAAGCGCTCGAACGTCGCCGACGCGGTCGCGGCGCTCCCTTGAATCACCTGGATCTCGGTGAGCTCGACGATTCCGTTGTCGTTCGCATCACGCCAGACGAGCTCGTCCTTGGTGTCGCGCGTCCCCGGATGGAGGCCTTTTCCGTAGAGCATGGAGACACCACCCAAGAGGCGGAGCTCCTTGCGCAGAGGATGATCCAGCGCGATGCGCCCGATGAAGTCGAGGCTCTCGGTCGGATCGCGGCCCGCGAACCCGCGCTCGAGGATCGGGGCCCCGTTGACCGCCGCGAGAGTCACACTTGCACCGCGGTAGTGCCCGACGACCGAAGCTCCGAGATCGTAGATTCCCGGGAACAAGGCGTCGGTGACGACCGCCCGCTCGAGTTGTAAACGCGCCAGGTTCTCTTCGAGCGCATCCGCTCCGAAGGGCGTCTTCTGCAACCCGATGGCGAGCTGCGCCCCAACGTCGTCATCTCCGACCCGGGCGCCCACGAGGGCGACGACGGGGCGAATGGCCGGAGACGGGATGGTCGCGGCATCCAGCTCGATCGCCGCCTCGAACTCGTCGTACCAGGCATCGAGACGCGCCCGCGCCCGCGGGAGCGAGAAGCCCTGAAGCGCGCGCGGAACACCCGTCGACGGGTCGACCTCGTCACGCGAAGACTCTCGCCAGGGGACGAGGTCGACCTGGACGTAGCCCGACGGTGCGATCCCCTTTGGACCGTCTCCACGCTCGGCCCTGGCGTCAGCGGGCGCGGTCAGGATCGCCGCACTGGTCAGGGCCACGCAGCCGAGTTTCACGGAAGCGGGGGCAGCGAACCGTCGGGGTTCAAGAGCGGCAGCACCGGATCCTTGTCGATGGCCTCCGCGTCGGTGCAAGCGTTGATGATCTCCAAGTGAGTCTGCGGGTTTTCGAAGCAGTCTTGAGCGCCGCCTCCGCCACCACCGGAACCCGTACCAGGGCCGGCGGTCGTCGTCGGACCGGCGCCGGGCCCCGCGGGACCGACCGCGTCGGTACCAGAGCCGGCACCGCCGGATCCGGCAGAATCACCGCCGCAACCAGCCATCGAGGCCATCGAGGCCAACAACGCGAGGAAAGACAGGAATCGAATCGAGCTCGTCATGGGCAACCTCGCTTTCAATAGGCTTCGCAGAAGCCGTGGTGGCACGCGCCGCCATCGCAATCCTCGTCGCCTTCACAGGCCACGCAGGCGTCGACGTCGCCACCGACCTCGCTCAGGAAGTAACAATCGCAGGGCGTTGCCGGGTCGTAGAGCGACAGATCGCCGCCTTCGAACTTGCGCGTGACCTTCATCGCGCAATCGGGGATGAGACCGACACCGATGACGAGAGCGAGCGGGTCGAAAGGCGGATCAGGCGGCGGTTGGACGTCTTCGCCGAGGATCATCCCGACGATGCGCGCCACGCGGTCGTCCACGAAGCTGCCTGCTTCGTCGACCTCGCCGAGAAAGACCGTCGGCGCCCAGGGCACATAGTGGCCATCGCGCACGTTCTGCTTGTCGGTCGCGCTGAACGTCGAGTCGGGGTAATAGGCGTGGTTCTGACCGAATGCCTGAAAAGCGAGGGCGTTGAGCGTGTCGCGGTTTCGGTCGTAGATCTCGACGCCGAGAATGCCGATGCTCGCCTCGGGGTCTGGCGACGCCTGCATCGCTGCGACGAGCTCGCCCGACTTGTCATAAGGGACGCCCTTCGCCTTGGCGGCGGGGACATCGAGCGCGGCCATCGTGGTGAGGATCGTGCTCTTCGTCGGCGGGCGAATGAAGAGGAGCTCCTCGTTCACCCACGGGGTGACTTGCCCGGCTTCGCCGAATCCGAAGGCGAAGTACCCCTCCTCGGCGGTCAGCGCAGTTTGCGAGCTCGCCTCGGGAACGACGAAGAGATAGCCCTGGACAGGACCTGAGACGAAACCGATCCCAGCAGGTGGGTCGTCGGTGGTGCAGCTGCTGACGAAGGTCGCCGAGTTCGCCAGATCGATCGGCAGACCCGAGCCGTCGACGGGTAGCTCGCATTCGGGGCTCGGCATCGACGGATCCCAGCTTGGGTCGTCATTGCTCGACGGCACGAACTTGGGCGTCGTGGTGACCGAGAGGTCGGTGTAGATGGCTTCGATGTTCGTGCAGGAGCCCGAGGTCACGTAAACCAGGGTGATCGGCTCGGCGTCATCCGCGAGCTTGCGGCCGAGCTGTTTGGCGAGAGGCTCCTGCGTGTCGCCGACCTGAAGGACGACGAAGTTGTCGAGGTCGGTGCACGGCGCGGCTTCGGCAGGGACCGCGAAGAGCGCCGCGCAGCAAGCGGGCGCTGCGGAGCCCATGAGTCGACGGAATCGCATGAACCAACTCCTGGTTCGGGCAACCTTACTTGCCTTCTTGCATGGGCGCGAATGCACGATGGTGCACCGCATGCGATGTTTCCGCGGCGAAAAATTCAGGGCGCTCCTGTCACCACGGCGTAACAAATCCGGGCGGCCCCTCAGATTCCACGCTAATCGAGGTCGGTGGGTGGCGAGTGTCCGGTCGATCCCGACCAGGCCAACATGGCATTTTGCACGACGTCGACGACCCCCCCGGGCTCCTTCCCCTTGACGACCTCCAAGTCCTTCCTACCGGTCTTCGCGACCGGCCTCTTCGTCGGAATGCTGGGCGGCCTTATCGGCCTCGGCGGGGCCGAGTTCCGCCTGCCTTTGCTCATCGGGCTCTTCGGCTTCCCCGCCCTGCGCGCCGTCGTCTTGAACAAGGCGACCAGCCTGGTCGTCGTCGCCTCGTCGCTCCCGTTCCGCTTGAGCGCCGTCCCCCTTGCCGCGGTGCTCGAGCGCTGGGACGTGATCGTCACGCTCCTGGCGGGGAGCCTCGCCGGAGCCTGGCTCGGCGCGGGATGGGCGACGAGGCTGAAGTCCCGGACGCTCTTCCGCGTCCTTTCGGTCCTGCTCGTCGCCATTGCGATGATTCTCGCGGCGGGCCACGGGCCGACCTCCTCCGGTCGTCCGGCGCTCGAGGGCGGGCTCCTGCACCTCGTGGGATCGCTGCTCGGCTTCACGATCGGCGTGGTCGCGTCCCTGATGGGGGTTGCGGGCGGTGAGCTCTTGATCCCCACGATCGTGCTGGTGTTCGGTGCCGACCTGAAGGTCGCTGGGAGCCTGTCGCTCGCCGTGAGCCTGCCCACGATGCTGGTTGGCTTCACCCGCTACAGCCGCGATCGGAGCTTCGACGTGATCCGCGAGGAGCGCCGGTTCATCCTCGTCATGGCGGGGGGCTCGCTCGTCGGCGCGTTCCTCGGTGCCCAGCTGCTCGGTGTCGTTCCGACCAGCGTCCTGCTGCCGATCCTCGCCGCGATCTTGCTCATCTCCGCCGTGAAGGTGTGGCGCCACGGGTAGCTCGCGCGCAAGGGCCGTGAGGCACCCTGCGCGCGTCTCGACTCCGAATCGATCTGGTTATTTCGCCGCAGGCCCTCAGGGAGTTTTGCAGACCGGCGGGTTCTGGTTGTTGCACTGCTTGGTCTCGCCGGGGCAGTCCTCCGGGTCGGGCGGGCACTCCACCGTGCAGCGCGGACCCATACCGAACGGGAAGCAAAGGCCGGTCTCGCAGTCGCCATCTTCGATGCAGGGCTCGCCGAAGCCAAGCAAACCGCCGCCGCTGCCGCTGCCGTTTCCGCTGCCGTTTCCGCTGCCGTTTCCGCTGCCGTTTCCGCTGCCGTTTCC
>Ga0105046_10014390_pt1 | contig 12194 bp, 12 predicted proteins | sample MAT03_FD_78385 | JGI IMG/M metagenome (GOLD analysis project Ga0105046, IMG submission 78385) | Freshwater microbial communities from Lake Fryxell liftoff mats and glacier meltwater in Antarctica - MAT-03 (megahit assembly) | ecosystem: Environmental > Aquatic > Freshwater > Ice > Liftoff...
CTGTTGTAACTTCTGCGGAAATATCAGCGTACTTAATTGCGTGAGAGACCCAAAACGGGTTACACTACGTCCGACGCGATGGACGGTGGACAAATGGCAGACGTTTGCTAGGCGGCATCTATCCAGTGAGTCACACTAGGAACGCAAGAATGGCCGAAGGCACGATCAAGAAGTTGACGGACAAGGGTTTTGGTTTCATCAATATCGGTGGTTCTAAGGACCTGTTTTTCCATTCGAAGAGCCTGCAAGGCGTTCGATTTGAAGAACTGTATGAAGGACAGCGGGTGACCTTTACAGAAGGTCAGGGTCCTAAGGGTCCTTGTGCCGAGAACGTAAAGACCGCCTAGTTTTGATGCCGCTCAAGAAGCTCTGGCGGTCGAATCGTACGACCGACCGCCAGGAGCTTCTATCTTTTGGTAGTGCCCTGCGCGATAGAACATTCTGTAAATTCTTGATTTTGTGATGCCAGTTTCTCCTTTTGTTGTTTTGTGAGCCTCTTGATTGAGAGTTCACGTTTCAGGGCCAGGCTGTGTGAGGCTTGGGCTTCTTGATAGACCAGATTCACTGGCAGACGGCTGCGCGTGTAGCGAGAGGCTGTTCCCGCTCGGTGTTGTTGTACTCGGCGACTCACATCCGTAGTGATGCCGGTATAAAGGGAGTTGTCCGCACACCGCAGCAGATAGACGGTCCACTTCATCGCGGGCGTTTTTTGGGTTTTCAAACATGCCTCCCGGTATGGAAGTCGGCCCTCAATTTGTTTACAGCGACCTCCTTGGCTTTGGCTTCCACTTCGACGGTGATCTTCGCATTTCGCCAGCAATCCGGGAAGTCGCTCACCTCGATGAAGTCATGGTGCCGTTCGGGTTTCGGTCCCTCCCAGCCTTCGAGGGGGCTGGAGATGTGAAACAGGGGTTCTCGATTCCAAGTCGCGATGGCTTGCTCGGTCGCCTGTTCGACGCTGAACTGATCCGGGAGGCACCGGTGATGATGCACATCGTAAACCAAAGGAATACCTTCCGCCCGACAGATCGGGAGCAGGTCTGCGGGGCTGTAAGTCTTGTCGTCATTCTCGACCGTCAATCGGCTTCGGACCCGCGGAGAAAGCCCGGCGAGATTGCGGGCGAAATCGGAAATCGCCTTGGATTTGTCCCCGTATGCGCCACCACCATGAATGTTGACCACATCGGCCCCCACCCACTCTGCCACTTCGGCCTGGTATTCCAATTCCAGCCGTGATTTTTCCACCACATCGGGGCGGGGAGAATTCAGTACGACAAACTGATCCGGATGGAAGCAGGTCCGAAGGGAATGCGTCCTGGCAAACTCTCCGCACATTCGGAATCGACGAACGATCTCGTCCCCTTCGGGAAGTTCATCGATTGTGTAACCCGACTCGGGGTGAGTCTTGATGGGAAGAATCTGGCTGTTGATGCGAAAGCACCCAATTCCGGCACGATCACAATACTCCAAGGCAGAGAGCAGAGCGTCGGCATTCTCCCGGCAGAGACGACTCAATTTGATCAGAGCGTCTGTGCGTTGCATCCGACCAATCGCTGTGGCCGTGGTGGTCGCGAACTTGATCGGCTGATCGCGAAACATACAACACAAGCCGAATCGGATCATCACCTACCCCAGTTCGAAATCGTCATACTGAACTGCAGCACCGTCGCAAGCGAAACCCATACCAGATACGGAACCTGTGCCAAGGCGACCCACCGCGAGTGTCGCCAAATCGCGAGCATACCCCAGACCAGAGTGGACCACACGATGACGATATCCACAGCTGCCAGCGGAAGATTCCGCATCCCAAACTGAATGGGGGTGAAGATCAGGTTTGCGAGCAGATTTATTGCAAAGGGAATCGCCACCCCGCACGGAATACGGTGCCGAATCGCCTGAACGAAGACGTACCCAAAGCTCCCCCCGATGATCGGGTAGAGAATCTGCCAGATCAGCCCGATCGTGGCCGGGGCGGGCGTCCAATCCGGCTTGACCAGCGAGTTGTACCATTCGATCCAGGGCATGTGAGACCATTCAAACGGGAAGCGATCGTCGAGGCAAGTCCCCTGCGAGACCGCGGATTCTAGTCCCGCTGCGCCTCGAAAACAGAATGCCGAGCACGTTCGGCAAAAAATGGACGCCGACGCGGGTCACTCATCCGGGATTTATGCTAAGCTGGCCCGATCGGACCCCTCATTCAGAGCGCCGTGAGAAGGGATCGCTTGACGGGTTGGGCCCCGGTCTACAAATCACCTACAGCTGCCTGCGAATGAAGGAGTTCACCGAAATGTCCGATCGCCCCGCATTGTCTCGAGCAGAGATGGAAGTGGCACGCATTGTGTGGACTCTGCGAGAAGCCTCGGTGCGACAGGTTCTCGACAACCTGCCGGAAACACGTGATATCAATTACAAAACCGTTCAGACCTTCCTGCGCCGGCTGGAAGCCAAGGGGTATCTCGTCTCCCGACGTGAAGGTCGCAGCTTGATCTACACGGCTGATGCTCGCCCGAAGCAGGTGATTCGTGACACGGTCAAAAACTTCTTGAACAACCTGTTCAATGGAGAGCCTCTCCCGCTGGTCGAACACTTGATCCGTGACCAAGGGTTGGGCAAAGACGACATCAGCCAGCTCCGGAATCTCCTCAATGAAATGGACTCTGGTCAACCGAGCAAGTAAACCAGAGTGCAGTGCTCGGGCACCAGACACTGCCCGACACAGACGGACATGTCAAAGGCCGGCCTCCTGCGGGGAGAACTCCCGTGACATTGAATCTGGATGGCCTGACCAGTGTCCTGTGGACCCAGTTGTGGCAAGTGACGCTGCTGATTCCGTTCGCAATCGGAATCGTCCGGTGGTGCTGCCGGGGTCGATCCCACTTAGCCTACGTGGTCCTGTTGGCGGTCCTCGTCAAGTGCATCGTTCCGCCACTGTGGAGTAGCCCAGCCGGGATGTTTAGTTGGGCATCGCACGCGCTGGGCTTGGGCGAAGAAGCGACAGTGGCCGAGGCGAATGCGGCCCGCGCAAACTCCAATAATGCAATCGGGGAATCACTCTCCGATCCTCAGGCCATCGAGCGACCGCCCGAGTCTTCCCGTTCGGCAAACGCCACGGGACCGGGTTTGACATCCGAGGAGCTCAGTGAACCTGCGCTGAATTCCTCCACGAAAACGTCCGCTGTTGTCGTTCCGTCAACCCCGCCGGTTGGGAATGTGGCCATTGATTGGGGCCAAATCAGCTCGGCCGCTCTGCTGGGTGGCTGGGTGTGTGGCATCGTGGGGGTCATCGGTTACTTGCTCGCCAAGCGAGTGTTCCTCGAACGGTTTCATGACGACACACGTGTGACCACTCAAGATGAGTTGTTGTCGATTGTGTCTGAGTGTGCCATCACTCTCGATCTGCGTCGCCGACCCGATTTGGTGGTGACGACGCATCCCACGATTCCGTTTGTGGTCGGCTGGTGGTCGCCCCGGCTGGTGATTCCGAAGCACATTGTCGATCGAACTACGATCGACGACATGCGGTTGATCATCGCTCATGAACTCAACCACCTGCGGCGCTGGGATACGGCCACCAATTGGATTCAGCTGGGGATTCAGGCCATCTGGTGGTTTCACCCGCTGGTCTGGTGGCTGAATACAGAGATTCGCCGCTGGCGGGAATCGTGCTGCGACGAGGAAGTCGTTGCGCGGTTAAAATGCCAGCCCGCCAGTTATGCGCACTGCCTTTTGAACGTCCTCGATTTTCAGGCGTCCCTCAGATCGACCAGCGGACTCGACTCCCTCAGTCCCTTCGAAGTCACAAAGCAGCGGCTTCAAAACATTATGCAGCCGGCGGGACCATTTCCGCGGTCGACTCCTTGGCCGGTGTGGTTGGTGTTTGTGGCCCTGACGTTCATCGTTCTCCCCGGAGCGGCGTTTCAGATTCCCCCGCAAGTCGTGGACGCCCATGACGAGATCCCGGATTCCCCGCTGGAGTTGGCGGTTCCCCCGGCACCTCCCGTCGCCTCGACGATTACGCCTGCTGAAGTGCTCTCGGCGAACCGCGCTTTGCCAAGTCCAAAAGCAGACGCCCCCGCTCCCCCTCCATGGCAATACAAGTTCGACGTTCACCGACCGTATCAATATTCCGTCTCGATCGAAGAGGACAACCTCCGAGGAACCACTCGCCACACCGGACAACCTGTGGTCCGTGCGACCTATGTGAGTGGCGGAGAATGGTCACTGAACATCACGAATCCCGAGTTGATGTCGACGGAGATTCCCTCGCCGGGTCGCCCCTTCGGACCAGGGTTTCGACCTCCCCGTATCCCGGATCCGTTCGATCAAGGCTATGCAGTCGCGATTGACTCGCTAGGGAAATCACTGGAAGAAAGTGGCGACGCTCCTTTGCCGCTCTGCCTCGGTCGCTGGTCGAACTGGCTCTTCGTTCCGCTCCCAACGGGGAACGATCCCGCCACCTGGGATGAGACGGGGGGCACCTCGCTGTCGATCATGGTCGAGCCCACTTTCGGTCCCTTCGGAACGCCGAGTCGCAGCCCACTTGCTCGCCCGATTGAATCGTCACGACTCCCCGCCACGACACACGAGCAGACGACACAGTCCGTCCGCGAAGGAATGTTGACTCTCACGAAGCTGCGAACCGTCAAGACTCCGGATCTCGTCGATGGTCAGCCAGCCATCGAAATCGAGACGAACTCCACGTGGAGCTTCGATTCGCGACTGGGCGTCCCCGTCTCACTCATCGGGACGGGAGTGGCTATCCAGCGTCAGACCCAGCAATCCACAAAGACGCCATTCAAATTCACTGTCCATCTTCAAACCGATGGGCAAGGCCAAAACCCCACGCAACCAGTTGGTGTCGCTCCTGAAGGGCAAGCCACCGGTGAGCCGCGCGACCCTCGGACGGATTCCCAGATCGCGACCCACATCGGAGAACCAGTACCACCGCAGAAAAAGCTGGAACGCGGCCAGAAGTTTGTCGTGGAATGGAATGGCAGCTGGTTCCCCGGTGAAGTGATCGAGGTTCCGGACGTGAACGACGTGAAGATCCACTACCCCGGCTGGAGCGATCGTTGGGACGAAGTCGTGCCTCGGAACCGCCTGCGATATCCAGCAGTTGAGCCGCTGGATAAATGAGAAGATGAGAGCCAGGAAGCTGGGCGGCGTGCCTTGCCCGCCAAACCAACACAAAACCGCTCTCCCAAGCCATTTGAAATTTGGGCAGGAGACACACAGATCTGCTCTAGTAGTTCAGTGTCACGTAGAAGAGTCGAGAACGGAAGACCGTGCATCATTCGAATGGGTGCCGGAAATCGAGTGATATGAACCAGGATGAAGCCCCCCTTGGAGCGAGCAGTTTTCAGCCCCCGAATAGGTCACTCATCCAGGCACTCTCTCCGCACGACTCATTTTCTCCGAGTCTTCGTGGTGAACCTCTTCACGCCACCGAAGTTTGCGATGCACACTCGAAGCTCGGCGGAATTGGAAGCAGCTCCGTGCGGAAACGACGCCGCGTGATATCATGGAACCAGCGAGAAATGGGGCGCTGGAAATCCGCCCCGTCTCGTTCGGAGTCTTAGCGATGAATCGATCTCCCGTCTGGACTGCGTGTGGAGTACTGCTGCTCGCTTGGGGCTGCGGAGGGGATTCCGGAGGTCCGCCAGCGAACCCGTCCGCCCCTCCGCTAACTGTGTCCGCTCCTCCTGAAACCGTTCCCGTCCGGCGCGACGCCGGGGCGAACCTGGCTGCACAGCCCGGGGCCCCGAAGGCCGCCGCCGCCAAGAAAACAGCCAAGACCGTCGATGGCCCCGCGGAACAGCTCTTCGATCTCGCGGATGACAAGGAGAATTTTAACGTCGATACGAACACTCCCCCCACCCAGCAGTTTTACGTGAATACGGAGAGCCTTGAGGGGTCCATCGTCGCTCTCGAACAACCCGAGGTGGAAGATTCCGAGGGGAATCAGACCTTACCGACGGGGTTCATCCCGGTTTCAAAGTCCGGAGTAACGGAGAGCGGCTGGCCCCGCCGAATTCGTGGGGAGGTCGATGGCAAAGAGATGGTCTGTATCCCAGCTGGTCTGTTTACTCAGGGAACCGACACGGGGACAAAGGATGCGGCGCCCGCCCATCCAATGTCACTCGACACCTACTACATGGACGTCACTGAAGTCACCCTGGGTCAGTTCGCGAAGTTCAAGGCGGCACTGGACGGTAAAGACGGCGGCCCGGCGAACAGCGTGCCTCTGAACGGGAACCCCCAGCTGCCGGTCGTGAAGTTGTCGTGGAAAGATGCACAGAACTACTCCAAGTGGGCGGGCAAAGAGCTACCCACCGAGGCGGAATGGGAAAAGGCCGGGCGCGGGCCGGACGCCAATGACTATCCGTGGGGCAGCGACCGCATTCTCTGGCACCAGCCACGCCAACCCGGCCAGATCGATCCCGTCGGAACTTTCCCCCATGATCGCAGCCGCTACGGCGTCCTGGATCTCTCCGGCAATGCGAGAGAGTGGTGTACCGACTGGTATACCAGCACGGCTTACTCCGAGGCCAAGAGTAAAGATGGCTCACCCGCCCACAATTGGACCGGACCCCGCAAAGCCAGCAACGGGGAACGGGTCGTGAAGGGGGGCGTTGACCGCTGGGAACTCTGGGCTCGTGGCAGTCACGCTATGACCAAGCCCGCCACCGATATCGGATTCCGCTGCGTCCTCCGTTGTGGCGTGGACACCCCGAAGGAATAGCATGTCGGTCGCGTTCAGGCTTTGTCTGGGTGGGATTCTCTGCGCGCTGTTCAGCAGTGTCCTGGCCACGCATTCAAGTGTATCGGCGGAGGATCGCCCACCTCCGGTTCCCGCTGTGGAGCGACTGCCCCTCCATCGCTACGAGTACGATTTTGTCGCCATGGGGATGAAGTACCAGCTCGTTGTCTATGCCCCGGATGAAGCGACCGTCACGCGCGGCATGCAAGCCGCCGAAGCCTGTGTACGGCGTCTCGATCGCGTGATGAGCGATTACAACACCCAAAGCGAGTTGTCCCAGCTATCTGAGAATGCCGGTCCCGGTCGACCCGTGCCATTGAGTCCGGCTCTGTATGAGATACTTGAACGCTCACTGGAGTTGTCCAGCGAAACCGACGGAGCCTTCGACATCTCGCTAGGGCCGGTGATTCAGCTGTGGAGAACGGCCCGAAGGGCGAAGAAGCTGCCTCCGCTGGAGAGCTTGGCAAAGGCGAGAGAGCGGGTCGGATGGCGAGCAATCCAGCTCGACCCACTGACTCGGTCAGCCGAGTTTTCTCGTGACGACATCCAGCTCGATCTGGGCGGGATTGCAGCGGGGTACGCCTGCGATGAGGTGTTACGGGTCTTGCGTTCGCACGGTCTGTCGCACGTATTGATCGACGCCAGTGGAGATGTCGTCGTGGGCGACCCGCCACCCGATCGCGAGGGCTGGAAGGTCACGGTCGCGGGCCTGTCGGGCAGCGTCACCGATCCCGGTTCACGCACGGTCACCTTGAGCAATGCCTCGATCACAACCTCCGGAGACGCTCGTCAGTTTGTCGAGATCGAAGGCCGGCGGTACTCACATATCGTCGATCCCCATACGGGACTCGGCCTCTCCAGACGCAGCAGCACAACCGTCATCGCACCCACTGGCTGGCAAGCGGACAGCTATGCCACAGCTGTGAATGTCCTGGGGAGGGAGCAGGGCCTGGAGTGGATCGAGAGGCATTCCGGATGTTCTGCACTCGTGGTCGAGTTCGTGGACGGGGTCGAAGTGCGCACCGAATCGAATGGCTTTCCGCCCGTGACGCCGTGACTCGATGAGTCTTCGAATGCCCGACGGAAATCGCGTGCGGCCTCCGGGTTTGCCCCGGTGGTTCCCGCGCTTGTGCGTTACAGTAGCGCATCAGCAATTCGGCGACGCAGGGGGTGGCGAAACACGGCCCTCCAACGCTCGCCCTCGCTGACGCTGCGGGTTGGTGAACCGAGCCGACTTGATCACAAACCGCTTAATGATACTTTCAGCTTCCCGGCGAGCTCGTTGATCTGTCGCCAAGTTTCATCCGGGATGCTAACGCCTTCGGCGGCGCGCTGGGTCGCACGACGGGCTTCGATCTCGCCAGGGAGAAGGATCTCGGTGACACCGGGTGCAGTGCGGCTGCTCTTGATGTGCGTCGCGTACTGGGCCATCCAGGCGTCGTACTCCTCACGCGGCAGGAAGTGTTCCACCGACATCAGTGAAATCCACACGCCGTTCGCACCGCGCGGCAAGTCGGCTCGCCCGATTCCACTTCCCGATAGGATGCCGCAGAAGACATCGATCATCACGGCCAGACCGAACCCTTTGTGCCCCATCATCGACCCGCCCAGTGGCAAGATTGACCCGATGGGAGCGTTGTAGAACACCCCCGGATCGGTCGACGAGCGTCCTTCACTATCGATGATCAGCCCTTCGGGAACCTGCTCCCCCTTTTGGTGCGAGACCCGGAGTTTCCCCTCAGCTGTGGCACTGGTGGTCATGTCGAGGACCATCGCTGACTCGCCCATGGGAGCCGACATACTGATCGGGTTCGTGCCCAGTCGCCGGTCGATACCTCCGAAGGGAGCGACTCCGCCGGGACCGGGAGCGTTCACACACATCGTGGCCAGGAAACCAGCCTTCGCAGCTCGTTCGGTGTAGGCTCCGAGCCGACCGACGTGGTTACAGTTCCGAACCAGCACAGTCGAAGTCCCGGTCTCACGGCCCTTGGCGATGGCCAGATCGAGGGCCTGCGACATCACCACTTGGCCGAAGTTGAACCCTCCATCGAGGAGGGCGTACCCCGGTGCTTCCCTGAGAATTGCCAGAGGAGCCCCCAGCTTCACATGCCCGTCCTGAATCATCTGCACATACTGCACCAGCCGCATCACTCCATGGCTGTCGTGCCCGACCAGATTCGCATCGGCCAGTTCATGGCCCACGATCGCGGCATCAGCCGACGAGACGCCCGCCCCTTCGAGGATCCGGATGGCGAGAGTGTTGAGTTGGGGGTGCGTGAGAATAGGCATGCAGAGACTCTGAACGGGACGCTCGAACATCGATTCGTATTCAACAAGATACGTCAACCTCGACAGGCGTCAACACGATCGCGAAAGGATGGGCGGGCCACTCACTCCTCATCCAGCCGTTCGGCTTCCCCGCTCAGGATGCGCGTGTAGCTTTCATACCTCAACGCCGAGATTAATCCCTGCGATACCGCTGACAGAACCGCACAGCTTTTTTCATGCGTGTGCGTACAGTCGGCGAATTTGCAGTGGGCCACGAACGGGCGGAACTCGATGAAGTACGCCTCCACATCGATTGACTCGACAGCCCACAACTGGAACTGGCGGATGCCCGGCGTGTCGACGACCCAGCCTCCACTGGTCAGCGGGACAAGTTCGGCCACGCGGGTCGTGTGCCGCCCTTTGCCGGTATCGGAACTGACCGTCGCGGTACGAAGTCCCAAACCGGGTTGGACGACATTCAGCAGCGACGATTTCCCGACGCCGCTTTGTCCGGTCAGTACGGTGGCCTTGCCGTTCATGAGCTGACGCAAACGATCGATCCCATCGCCGCGTGTCGCGCTCGTGAGAACGACCTCGCAACCGAGTTGGGCGTACTGGCCGATGAGTGGTTGCAAGTGGGCGGGGTCGATCGAGTCGGCCTTGTTGATGCAAACGATCCCTTTGACTCCGCCGACCTCGCAGCTGACGAGGAAGCGATCAATCAGCGCGGGCTTGAGCGGTGGGTCACTGGCCGAGGCGACGATCGCCGCTTGATCGACATTCGAGACGATGATCTGTGAGCTGCGACCAACTCCGCGAGCGAGTGTCGAGGTGCGTGGCTCAATCAGTTCGATGACGCCAGTTGCTCCATCAGTGGAGCGGAAGACGACCCAGTCCCCGGCGGCGATGACGTTGCGGGCCTCGCGCTGCATCGTGCGCAGAACTCGGCGGACTGAACAATCGAAAGTCCGGCCATCTGCGATCTGTACGCAGCTGTGATTGGCCCCGACGGCCCACAGAACTCGGCCCCGCTGGCAATCGGCGAGGTCGATATCGCGGGTGGTTCCGTCAGCGGATTCGCCTGTTTTGACGACGAGCGTGCGATTACGAGATTGCGAACCCTTACCAGAAACGCGTTCATCGCTGGGGAGATCGGCCAGTTCGTCTTGCGACTGCCGGGTCAGGTCGGCCTGCCGGGTGCGGTTACCTCGATTCTTGTGGAATCGAACACGTATCTTGCGGTTCCGGTCTTCAGCCAACGTTACTCCTCTTCCAAGAGCCAGCGCGTGGCGTCGTCTTCGTCTTCGGAAAATGTCCTCGGTTTCGGCGGTTTGCTGGCGGGGGCCGACTTGCGATGGCTGCGGGCGTCGTCTCTTCGCTTTTCCAAGCCCGCCTTTTCCAGCAGGCTCATCGCGAACGGATCTTCTTCTTCTTCGGGCGGGGCAGCTGCTCCGGGGACAAAGTTGATTGTGAACTTGTGCTTGGCAATCGAAACGAGATCGCCGGGTTGGAGAAACTTCGTATCGAGCCGCTCACCGTTAACCTTGATTCCGTTGCTGCTGCCCAGGTCGCGAATCTGCCAAAACCCATTGGTGAACGCAAGTTCACAATGTTGCGACGAGATATTCGGGAAATCCAAGACGATATCGCAGCGACTGCGACGTCCGATGAGAAGCGGTGTCTTCAGGAGAGGGATCGAGTCCCCTCCTCCGACCGGGACCAGCTGGCCCAACATGGGTTGTCTTCCTTGAGAACTTGCCTGGCAGGAGAGTTCACTGTCATGGAGAACCTGTCAAGATTCTCTCTCTGCAACATTATCGGTGCGGATATTCGAAGTCAATTTGCGGTTTTTAGTTCCGCGCGTATTCTTGAAACCTTTACAGATCACAGGGCAAATCCGACGTCTTCGGAATCTGACGCACAGATGGTGATGGAAGGTGGAATGCACGAGCGACCCGAGCCTGCCCGGCTTATCGAGCCTGAACGGCCTTCAACAGCTGAACCGCCCCCTCAACCAGCAATTCCCCGCCACCGGGTTTGTAGGACGATGTGGTGACCTCGTAGCTGCCTTCTCCGAAGGCTTTGAGCGTGGGGACGTAGACGTCAATATCGTTCGCCAGCGAAATCACCAGAGTGTGCTTGAACGGAAACTGCTGCTCGATCGCCATCCCGAGTTCGACGAAGATTTCGAGCGGTAGTGTCTCGATTGCCACATCATCCGACAGGCGGATGACTTGCACCTCGTCTTGCAGATTTGCTTCCCGTCGGGCACGCCACGTCTTGGTATTCAGCGTCCTCCATGCTGCGACAGCTGTGAGGAACTCTTGAGACTCGACACCCACAACCTATTTCTGCATCAAGTCTTGGGCCGACGGGAGTTCGGCTTCGGTAATTTCGATCGAAGGAATTGGTACACGAGCCGAGGCCGCCGTGAGTTTCGGAGGGCCTGCGGATTGCAGGGTGTCTTCCACTCCAATGAATGCTTCAGCCAAGACGTTTCCGATTCGGGTCCGCTCAGTTCGGCCGTCCTGAGGCTCGGCAGAGTCGACGTTGACGTGGTTGGTGTCGCCAGCGGTCCCCTCACCGAAGACCGAGACGAAGCCGGTTCCATATCGCTTGGCGAGCCGTTCTTGAAGGACGCCGGGAAAGTCCGCTCCGAACGACGAATTCCCGGAGAAGGTCGCCACTTGCATGGGGAAGACGGATCGGGACGAAGCTGGCTTGTGGGTCGCTGAGTCGCGAAAGAGCAGCACGGGAAAATCTTCATCGACGGGCCCCGCAGGCCGGACGATATCGGGGTTCTTCTTCCCGGGATTGAAGACGACACTTCCGTTCCGCATGTGAAATCGGCGGTTCAAGGAGAGCCCGGGAACTCGCGAGACGACCACCTCGACCTCGACAGGCATCGCCCGCTCGCGGGCACTGGCCGCCGCCTCTCGGATGCTCTTCACGAGGAACGCGGAGTAGTCGACGGTTTCGTGAGAATCGCGGCCCGCCTGCTCGATCGACACTTGGTGACCGTTGTCACGCAGAGGCCCGTAGTATTCCGGTCCGTTCGCTGACGCGTATGCGGGTCGGGTCACTCGGCTCGCGCCCGATACCGCAGAGGTCGCACACCACGAGCACGGCCTCGATCTCTCCCTGCCGCCAAGCAATGGCCTTCGCA